>Ga0164318_10000693_pt1 | contig 27256 bp, 24 predicted proteins | sample GuaBasSedimGuay9_FD_113734 | JGI IMG/M metagenome (GOLD analysis project Ga0164318, IMG submission 113734) | Subseafloor sediment microbial communities from Guaymas Basin, Gulf of California, Mexico - Guay9, Core 4571-4, 0-3 cm | ecosystem: Environmental > Aquatic > Marine > Hydrothermal vents...
AAAGACGAAGTACTTTAGACCAGATCTATTTTCGCGTAGTGATACGAGATAAAACCGATAAGGAAACCTAATGAGAAATAAATATATTGAGTCTTTTGAAAAAGCTCAAGTAAGTGAAAAAAATATTCCAGATTTTAGAGCTGGTGATACGCTAAGAGTTGCGGTAGTGATTACAGAAGGCGATAAAACTCGTATTCAGAACTTTGAAGGCATATGTATAGCTAGACGTGGTGAAGGTACTGGCGAAACTTTTATAGTTAGAAAAATTGGTGCTAACTCAGTTGGTGTTGAAAGAATTTTCCCAATTTATAGTGATAGTATAGATAACATTACTGTTCTAAGAAATGGTCGTGTAAGAAGATCTAAACTATTTTATCTAAGAGATAGACGTGGTAAAGCTGCAAGAATTAAAGAATTAAAAAAGAAATAATTATTAAACGGCTCACCTGAGCCGTTTTATTCTCTGTTAAAAGGGCTATAATTAAATGAAAATTGAAAAAGAGTGTTTAGATTGTATCTACAATCAATCAACTCGAGTATCAGACTTTTTACAAGTCACTCCTGCACAAGCTAAAAATATATCAAAAATAGCAAATGAATATATAAATCAATTTGACCACCAAAGTACACCTCCTCACAATGCAACACCTATGTATGAAGCCATAGCAAACTATCTTGAAGTTGATGATATATATGCAGATATGAAAATAGAAGCAAGTCAAAAAGCACAAGAGTATATCTCTATATGTAAAGAGTCTATAAACTTTGGAGATAGCCGCTTAAAAGGTGCCATAAAGAGTGCAATAGCAGGTAATGTTATAGATTTGGCAGCAGAGGTTATGTTTGATTTGGATGAAGAGATAGCTAAAATATTTAAAACAAATTTTGCTATTGATGATTTTGAAGATTTACAAACAAAACTTTCTATTACTAAGAAACTTGTTTATCTAGCAGATAATGCTGGAGAAGAAGTTTTTGATAAACTATGTATAGAAACTATAAAAGATATTTATCCAGATATCGAAGTTTTTTATTTTGTGAGAGGTAAGCCTATCATAAATGACCTGACTGTAGAACATGCTAAAAACTCTGGTTTAAACCAAGTGGCAACCATCATAGATAGTGGAGTTCCAACACCTGGCTATGCTATTGATTTGGCTGATTATAATGCTCATGAACTTTTTAAAAATGCTGATTGTATCATATCAAAAGGTATGGGTAATTATGAATGTCTTGGTGAAGAGAAAGATTTCCCAATTTACTTTTTATTGAAAGTAAAATGTCAAGTAGTTGCTAGAGTTATTGGTGCTAAACTTGGTGATATTGTTTGTAAAAAACTGTGAAAATACTTTAAGTATAGATAATCTTGATAAAAATTTAATAGAATAATGATAGAATAAAACTTATCAAGTGAGGAAAGTGCTGATTTATTGGCTCTTACTTGGTTTTTAAGAGAGGTTAAAAATCAAAATATTATTACTAGAAGATGATTATAATTATAGATTGACTATAAAAGAGTTCTTACATTCATTGAGCTTTGAAGTTGTAGAGTTTGAGGATGGTACAGAAGCCTATAATTCTACTTTTGAGATAAATTATGACATGCTTTTACTAGATGTCCGTGTCCCTGGTTTAAGTGGATATGATATAATTAAAAAGATAAGAGCTGATGAAAATAATGTCCCTATTATATTGATTACTTCATTGACTGATATTAACAACTTAAGTATTGGCTATGAAATGGGCTGTAATGACTACATAAGAAAGCCTTTTGCGCTAAAAGAGTTAAAATATAGAATACTTCAAATTTTAAATCAAGTACATTTTTCTATAAATACTAATAAACTAAATTTAACAAATGGTTTTTATATTGATTTAGATATGTATGAGGTATACCAAAATGAAAAAAAGATAAATCTTACAAATACAGAAATAAAAGTAGTCTTAGCATTAGCAAAAAAGCTTGATTTTTATGTGTCTACAACAATGATTATAGAAGAAGTTTGGGAAAATAAAGAAGCGTTAGAAACTGATGTTAGGATGTGCATAAAAAGAATTAGGGATAAAACCACCAAAGATTTTATTAAAAATAAAAGAGGATTGGGGTATTGTCTTGTTTCAAAATAAAAAACTTTTATTTATCTTTACTTTTACCTATTCTCTTATAGTTATGGTAGCTTTACTTGTTCCCTTCTATATGTATATACAAGAAGCAATAGTAAATTTAAAAAATCAAGAACTTTCTCAAATCAAAAAGGAATCATTAGATATTAAACTTCATGTATGTATCTCTGGAGATGTTGAAAAAGTGATTTCTTTTAGAAAAAAATACAAGATAGCTTTTATAGATAAAAACAATAAAGTAGTATATACAAATGATAGTGATTTTAAGTTTAAAAATTATGATATACAAAGTGGAATAGATGGTGATGATATATATGAACAAATGTACTTAGAAAAAGAACGAGATGGTACTGTTAAATTTGTAGTTGTTAAGCATCTTGATTATTCATCTATTGTTACAAAAGTAGTATTGATGGCTATATATATATTGATATATTTAATAATTTCATCTGGTGGATTGATATATTTTAGTACAAAAACATTGGCACAAACTAATAAATATTTAGCACAATTTTTCAATGATGCAATGCATGAGATTAGAACACCATTAGGCATCATACAGTTTAATTTAGATATGTTTAAAGAGACGATTAAAAAATCAAATTTACCTATTTTAAATAGAACACAAGCTGCAACAAAATCTTTAACTTCAATATATGAAGATATAGAATATTTTATCAAACATGAAAAAGTTGAGTTTCAAAAAGAAAATATAAATATTTCAAAATTTTTAAAAGATAGGATAGAGTTTCTTGAAGTTTTAGCCCAGATAAAAGAGATAAGCTTTAATGTAGAAATAGAAGATGAAATTGAGTATCTTTTTAATCGAATAGAGTTACAGAGATTGATAGATAATAATATTTCGAATGCAATAAAATATTCAAAAGAAAAAACTTGTATAACTATTACTTTGAAAGAAAAAGAAAATCAAATATATCTAGTTTTTGAGGATCAAGGTAGAGGTATTGAAGATATTTCTAAAATATTTGTAAAGTATTATCGGGGAGATGAAATAAAAGGTGGTTTTGGAATGGGTCTTAATATTGTAAAAGATATATGTGTAAAATATGACATAAAAGTAGAAGTAAGTTCTACTGTTGGAGAAGGTAGTATTTTTAGTTATATCTTAAAATAATCTTAAAAATAAACTTACTTTTTTTACGTTAAAGTTATTTTCAAAGTGTATAATTTTCCTACATATTATATTAGGAGTGTTAAATGAAGAAAATTATAGGTTCTATTGCAGCGGGTGCAATATTGTCAGTGTCAGCTATGGCACTAGATCTTCCAGCTAATCATCTTGTTGATGCAGCTTGGTTGAAAGCTAACTTGGGTGATAAAAATTTAGTTGTTGTTGATGTTAGAAAGAAGGGCTATTCTAAAGGACATGTTAAAGGTGCTGTAGCTTGGAAAGGTTCTGATTTTAGAGAAAGTAGATACTACAGTAAAATTACAAAAAAAGGAATACCTGGTTACATAGGAGCTCCTCTTACAGTTGAAAGAACTTTAAAGAAGAGTGGTGTTAGCAAGGACAGTGTTATTGTTTTTTATGCTGGAGGAAAAAAATCAAAAGATTTTAGAGATGCTGCACTTGCAATGTATACTGTAGAGTATTATGGTTTTGAAAAATCTGCTTTACTTGACGGTGGATTCGCTGGTTGGACAAAAGCTGGTGGAGAAGTTTCTACAAAAAAGACAAAAGTTAAAAAGGGTAATTACAAAATTACAAAATTTAATCAAGGCGTAATTGCAACTGGTGAAGATGTTGATGAGGCAGTTTGGACAGGAGCCTATCAAACTGTAGATACAAATGGTAAACAAGAGAGTACTAAGAATGAGAAAAAAGGTTCTCACTGGTATGGAACTTCACATGATCCAAGACGTGCTAAAGAGGGACATCTTCCAGGTGCAAAAGCAATGCATATAAAAGTACTTGCTGTGAAAAAAGATGGTGTTTATTATGTTGGTGATAAAGCTCATATCTTAGCGCAGTATAAAAAAGCTGGTATTGATGCAAATAAGCCTGTTATTTGGTACTGTAATACTGGACACCTAGCTGCTGGTGGATGGTTTGTACAAAAATATATAGTTGGCATGAAAGATGGAGAAAATAGAGTCTATGCTGGTTCAATGGCTGATTATACAAGATGGCCAAAAAGAAAACTTGATAAAAAATAGATAGTGGAAATACTATCTAATGAAGAAAAGATATCTGCACTGTACTTGTGTGCAGATATTTTGGATTATCCTTGCGATGATTATAACTTAAAGATTAAAGACCTAAAGATTGACTCTATTGATGAGTTTGATTTAGATTATATACAATCTGAATATATAACAATTTTTTCCATGAAAGCAACAAAACTGAAATGCGTACCATATGCATCTTGGTGGCTTGATGGCAAAATGTCAGGGATAAGTACTTCAAAAATAAAAGATTTTTATAAAAGATGTGGGTATGTGTTTGATGAGACTTTAGTTGAAAAGCCAGTTGATCATATATCTTTAATGTTAGTATTTGTTGCTATTTTAATAGAAGAAGAGAAATTTAAAGAGATTAATGAGTTCGCCAAATTTTTATCTTGGCTAAATGATTTTTCAAACTCTTTGGACAAAGTTTCTGATGTGAAGTATTTTAAACAAGCAACAGATACTGCACTACAAATAATAAACTCTATAAAGGAGGAAATATGAGTGTAAGTATAATACAAAAAAAACCTGCAAGTATATGGTTAGTTTTATCTTTTCTTGTTGCGGCTATAAGTATCTATGGTATAGCTCAGGTTTTTATGCATGGGCAGGAAGAATCATATGGGATAAGTAGAGAGGTACCTTGGGGAATATTGATTATAGGGTATTCTTTTTTAGTTGGTATTAGCGCAGGTGCCGCAATAATAGGCTCTTTAGCACATGTTTTTAAAGTAAAAGCTTTTCATGTTATGAGTAAAAGAGTTGCTCTTATATCATTAGCATCATTAGTTGGCGCATTTTTTCTAATATTTTGGGAATTAGCAGGGCCATTTGAATTGCAAACTTTGAGATTATTAAAATATTATGCAGAGTTTGAAATCACTTCACCTATCTGGTGGATGGCAACTCTTTATGCATTGGAATTACCATTGTTGGCTTTAGAACTTTACTTTTTAATGAGTAAAAAACATGAGTCAGCATTTTTTGCTACATTGGTAGGTCTGTTTATGGGAGTTATAGCTTACTCTACTTTAGCTTTTGTTTTTGCTTCAAATGCTACTAGACCACTTTGGCATACAACTTCTATATCACTTTCATTTCTTATATCAGCTACTATTGCAGGTGCATCAGTAATTTTGATTATGCTTTTTGTTAGTGGTAAAGGTGCAGAACTTAAAAAAGAAGTTAGTGCTTTGAGTAAACTACTTTTTCTTGGATTATGTGTAATGTTTTTTATTAATGCATGGAATATTTTGATGTATACATATGCAGGCGTTGACACAGAGCTAAGTGCGACAATGAAGTTATTTGTTGGTCATGGTGTATTGTCCAATAACTTTTACTATTTTGAGTTAATTATCGGTATTTTTCTTCCTATGTTATTTTTAGTTATAAGTAAGTTCAACTCATCATTTTATTCAGCAATAGCTGGACTTGGTATGTTAATTGGGATGTTTTTTGCTAGATTTGATACTATTATCGGAGGGCAATTATTGTCTAGACCTAGTGAAAAAATGGATTTTATTCAACACTCATATAGTGTATCTATTACTGAATTAACACTTTTTATTGGAGGTTTAGGAGTTGCAGGCATTGTGTACTTTTTAGGTGAGAAATTTTTTGATTTAGAAGAGGAGACACACTAATGAGTAGACATAATATAAACAGAAGAGGTTTTTTAAAACTTGCTGGTGTTAGTGGTATAGCTGCAACTGCTGGTATGACTGGATTGCCTTCGCCATTAAAAGCAAATGCAAAAAAAGAAGCAATAAAAGGCGCTAGATTTTTAAAGTACGATAGAGGTGTTCACTCTGCTTCATTTTGTGAGATGTGTTTTTGGAATTGTGGTGTAGATGTATATACTAGAGATGGTATTATTCATAAACTTGAGGGTAATAAACTCAATCCAAACAACAGAGGACATATCTGTGCAAAAGGAAATGCAGGGATTCAATCAACTTATGATCCAGACCGTATACAATCTCCACTTATAAGAACAGGAAAAAGAGGCGAGGGTAAGTTTAAAAAGGTAAGTTGGGAAGAGGCATACAGTTATGTTTTTGATAAGCTTGACCCCCTTGTAAAAAAATATGGGCCAGAAACTCTTGCAACATTTATGCATGGAACTGGTGAGCAATATGTTCATATGTTTTCAGCAGCATTAGGAACTCCAAATATAACTGTACCAGCATATTCTCAATGTATGGGAAGCCGTGAAATGGCTTGGGCATTGACTTTTGGAACAGGTGTTAGTGGTCATGAGACTTTTGATATGGCAAACTCTAAGCACATGATGATTTTTGGAAGAAACATGGCAGGAGCTGTTCAAGTAAGAGAAGCAGAAGACTTTTCCGAGGGATTAGCTCGTGGTTCAAAACTAACTTATATTGATCCTAGACAAAGTGAGTCTGCAGTAAATGCAACAGATTGGTTACAGCTAAAACCTGGGACTGATATGGCTTTAGCTCTTGGTTTTATACATGTAATACTAAGAGATAACTTAGCAAACATGGATTTTGTTAGAAAATACTGTTATGGTTACAACGAACTTTTAGAGCACGCAAAGCAGTATACTCCAAAATGGGCTAGTGAAAAAACAGGAATTGATGCAAAAACTATAGAAAGAATTGCTTGGGAATTTGCAAAAGATGCTCCGAATGTTGTCGCCATTCCTCCACGAAGAATGACAAGATACGGTAATGATACTCAAACAGTAAGAACAATAGCTATTTTAAATGCTCTTATGGGAAACTGGGGTGTTCCTGGTGGTGTATTCGTTAGAACTGCTGTTCCACTTGATCTTCCTCATCACGAGCATCCTCCAGCAGCAACTGCAAGAAGAGCAGATGGTGTAGGAGAAGGTGAAAAATACCCATTTGCCCCACCAAGTTTAGGTCGTACCAATGGTATATATGAGGCAACATTAACGCAAAAACCATATCCTATAAAAGCTTGGATGTTATATGGAACAAATCCTATAAGTCACTCAAGTGTAGGAGTAAATAATCTATATAAAGCAATGGATAATTTAGACTTAATTATTGCGATAGATACTCAGTTTAGTGATACTGTTATGCATGCAGATGTTGTTTTTCCAGAGTCTACTTATCTTGAGAGAGATGATGCTCCTTATATCGCAAAAGATAAAGTTCCTTTTGTAGCACTTAGACGTGCAGCAATTAAGCCTATATACGATACTAAAGGGTGTTATGATATTTGTAAAGGGATTTCAGAGAAGTTTGGGTTGCAAAAGTGGTTTGAGCACTCACCTCATCATAAAATTGAAGAGTTTGTATCAATACTTTCTGATGAACAAAAAGAGACACTTGAAAAAGATGGCACACTTTTATTTGAAGATGTTGATCCTTATCCAGGAGCAAGTGGCAATCATCTTAAATTTGCAACAACAACAGGAAAAGTTCAGTTATATGTAAAAGATTTAGATGAACTTTATGAGAAAGAGGGAGATGAATTTTCTCCAATGCCTATATATAAAGATGTTATTGCACCAAAAAAAGATGAGTTTAGGATGCTGTTTGGACGAACACCACATCACTCTCACGCAAGGACAATGAACAACTGGATACTACTTGAACTTCAAGACGATACACCAATTTGGATGAATCCAAAAGATGCAAAGTATCTTGGTTTCAAAAATGGCGACATGGTTAAGCTAGTCAATACTGATACGGGCTTTACTTCACATCCAGAAGCTTTAAAAGTGACTAAAAGAATCAAAGACGGTTCGGTTTTTGTTCATCATGGTTTTGGTCATCAGACAAAAGCTTGGAGTCGAGGATTTGATAAAGGAACTTCAGAAAATGACTTTATCAGTGATGGCATTGATCCAATAAGTGGTGCAGCTGCATTTCATAATGGTTTTGTAAAAGTTGTGAGGGCATAGAGATGAATAACATAAATAATAAACTAAAAAAAGATCAAAATCTTGCGATGGTAATCGTAGGAGATAGATGTATAGGTTGTGATGCTTGTTATGTTGCTTGTAAAACTGACTGGGATGTTCCAGCTCTTAAAGAGGCTTACAGAACAAAAGTTTGGGAAGTTGAAGGAAAAGACCAACAGGGTAATCCTACTATTGGGTTTTTACCTACTCTTTGTAACCATTGTGACAATGCCCCTTGTGTGGATGTTTGTCCAACAGGAGCAAGTTTCAAACGAGATGAAGATGGCATAGTATTGGTTGAACCAGATATGTGTATAGGTTGTAAAGCTTGTATGATTGCATGCCCTTATGATGCAAGATACTATAATGAGCATGAACAAACAGTAGATAAATGTACTTTTTGTCTACCTAGAACTTCTGTTGGTCTAGATCCTGCTTGTGTTACAACTTGTGTAGGTGAGTCTAGAAACTTTGGTGATGTAAATGATCCAGAAAGTAATGTTGCAAAACTTCTAAAAGAGGCTACTACTATAAGTAGACTTAAAGAAGATGAAGGTACATTGCCAAATGTTTACTATGTAACTGTAAATTATTAAGAGGTGTAAAATGATAAAAAAAAGTAAAATAGCAATATTGAGTTTAGCGGTTTTGGTTTGTGTTGGATTGTTTAGTTCGACTCTATTTGCTCAAAATAAACAAGAGTATAGTATGAATAAAGCTTTATGTGCTCACTATGTAAAGCTTTCAAGAGAGATGGTTGAAGATGACAATCTTCCTTTGGCAAAAGTGTATGCAGCAAAAGCTATCCAAGCAAATACTTGGGAAAAAGCAGCTTGGGCAAACTATGATGATGTAGCTCAAAGACTTGCTGATAATGGCGAACTTGAGGATTTTGAAACTTTTATAGAAAATTCTCAAGAGCAAGCTGCTCCTGATGCTGGCGATGGTGCTAGCAAATTTGAAGGCTGTTAAAAACAGTGCAAAATAAAAAAAGACGAAAGTTTTTAAACCTCTTACCATATGTTTTGGTAGGAGGTTTTTCATATCCTATTTCTAAGTTTCTATTTTTTAGTGACAATCCCGAACTTAAGTTTACAATGGCTTTAAAAAATATAAACACGGGTATAACACATATCCAAAAATCACAACTTTTTATATATAAACAAGACGATATGATAGACATTTACAGTGCTCATTGTACACACATGGGATGTATTTTGAATTTTGATGATGATACAAAACAGTTTAACTGCCCATGCCATAAAAGTAGGTTTGATATAGAAGGGAAAAGGCTTAGAGGACCAGCTAAGAGAGATTTAGATAAAATATCATTTAAGATAAAAAATAAAACTCTACATGTAGGTTGATATATGGTTAGATATGTTGCTTGGCTTACTCAAGCTCTTTTTATTGTAAGTTTATTAAGTGGTTTGATAGTGGCCTTTGCTTACTATCCGTCTTTAGCTTACGATAGTGTTCAAAAACTAAACTACATTATCCCTTTTGGCTCTTTTTTTAGGCAACTTCACTACTTTAGTTCAGAAGCATTTCTTGTTAGTATTTTTTTACATATTGTGCTTGAAATTAGTAAAAATGGCATAAAAATTTCATTTAATTCTTGGGTTTATTCAATTTTAGCTCTTTTATTGGCTCTTTTATTAATGTTTACAGGTTTTGTTTTAAAGGCAGACCAGAGTGCTAATGCAGCGGCACAAGTAGCTTTTTCGCTTATTAAAGATACTCCGCTTTTGGATAACTTCTTAGCATTTTTTAAAGATAATACGGTTTTTTATTGGAAGTTTTTTATTTGGCATGCTATATTTTTGCCTTTGATTATAATTTATGCACTGTTTAAACATGTAAAAAAACTGAGTGTTAGTATAGGCTATTTTACTATAGCTTTGGGTATTAGTCTATTTTTATCTCTTTTTTTACATATGCCTCGTGATATTGCTTTGGAAGAGAAAGCTTTACATGTAAAGGGCCCTTGGTTTTTTTGGGGTGCTGAAAATCTGTTGCAGATTGGACTGAATGCTGTAAGTGTAAACTTGCTATTGTTACTTCCTTTTGTATTGCTGTTATCTTTGTATAGGCAAAGTAGTGCAAAAATCATAAAAATTTTGTTGTTAATTTGGGCTTTTATTTATGCGTATTTTTCAATATAGTATTTTTGCAGCTTTATTGGCAATAGCAATTTCATTGTATATAAATGTAGATAAGCCTATTGCTATTCCATCTCAACCAGACCAGTGTATGAGCTGTCATGAAAATACAACCAATATGGATGTTTCACATCCTATTGAAGTATTTGGTTGTTTTAAATGTCATGGTGGTAATAAGTTTGCAACAAATAAAAAAGATGCGCATATAGGAATTGTTTTAAATCCTTCAAGGTTGGAGCATGCCAATAGATTTTGTGGTGAGTGTCATAGTGATGTTGTAAAAAGAGTGAACATTTCTATGATGCAAACAGAAAATGGCATACTAAATACCCTAAAGTTTCAATGGGGTGAACTCTCAACACCGATGGGATATAAAGGGATTGATGAGCTACAAAAAGAGACAAATAGTACAATTTCGTTAGCTGAAAATCACTTTAGAAAAGCGTGTGCAAGTTGTCATATAAATCAACATGAAGATATATTTGATGATGAAAAATATGCAAGAGGTGGTGGTTGTGTTGACTGTCATCGCATAGAAAAAGGGCGCACGGAGGGCAAAAAATACATACATGCAACTCTTTCAACAAAGATACCATCAAGCAACTGTTTAAAATGTCATAATCGCTCAAATCGTATAGGTTTATCATACTTTGGAAAGTATGAAAGTGAAGGTTATGGTACTCCATATAAGCATGGAGAGTTTACAAATAAACTTGATAATAGTCGTTTTTATTATGAACTTCCTGCTGATATTCATCACTCAAAAGCTGGACTTGATTGTATAGATTGTCATACTGAAAAAGGTGTTATGGGAGATGGAAAAAAACATCATCACATGGAAGAAGCAGAAGATATAAAGTGTAAAGATTGCCATAAAGCTGATTTTAAAAAAGCTGACTCTTTATCTGTGCTTTTAAGTGATTTAAATGAAAATATGCCAGAACCAAATCTGATAGCTTTTACAAAAAAGAAAAACTCTCCTATATATAATCTTCAAAAAAATGGTGAAAATTCTAAGTTTTATAGAAAAAGAGATGGAAAAGTATTTAATTTAACAAAGATGAGCAATAAACCATATCATATATCTAAAATACATGAAAGATTGGATTGTTCAAGTTGTCATAGCTCATGGATGCCTAGTTGCTATGGTTGTCATGAAGTCTATTTTGAAGATGGAAAACAATTTGATTGGGTAGATAGGAAAATGACAAAAGGTGCGTGGCAAGAATTTAGAAGCTTTTTAAGGTTTGAAAAGCCATCTTTAGGAGTTGGTTATAACAAAAAAATCATGCCATTTGCTCCAGGGTGTCAAGTGATAGGAACTACTTTCAAAGATAAAAAAGTTGAGCAATTTCACTTTATGGCGATGGCGGGATGGGATCCTCACACTACTCAAAAAGAGGTTCGTTCATGTGTTGATTGTCATTTTAGTCCAGAAGCTTTAGGTCTTGGCAGAGGTAATCTTGATATTAAAGATAAAAAGATTGTGTTTGAGCCTTTTTATAACTCAAAAAAAAGTGGCATGCCTTTTGATTACCCTATAGATGGTTTTGTTTCAAGTGAAGGAAAACAGTTTCAAAGTACATCAAGAAAAGAGGCAAGAAGTTTCAATAAAAATGAGTTAACAAAGATAGTCGAAGCTTATAAGTGTATACTTTGTCATGATAGCTATGAAGATAAAATATATAAAGATTTTACAAAATCAAAAGAGTTTTTTAGAGATGGAAAAACACCATGTTTAAAATAATCCTACTGTTATCAGTTTTTTTTAGCTTTACTTTTGCTCAAGATTGTGTAGATTGTCATCAAAAAGAGAGTGTAAAGTGTCAAAAATCAAATCACTACACTCTACAAAATGCTATAAATGTCACAAGAACAGCGTGGGGAGTAAAAGATAGTAATGTAACTTTACAAACTATACCTCACTCAAAAATAGATATAAAAAAACCAGCTGATTTGGTAGATGATTTTTTAAGAAGAAAATGTCTGAAGTGCCACTTAGGAGTGAAAAATAGTGGCGAAAAAGGGATGAAGCGAAAGCGTAATTGTCTTGCTTGTCATAGTAAGCATAAAACTAAAGGAAAATGCCAACCAAAAAAAATAGCTATGGATAAGTGTCTTAGTTGTCACAATAAAGAGTTTGTTGGTACTGATTATAAAGGTCTTTTTCCAAAAGATTATTCTCACTCATTTCGTGCTCCATTACAAAAAAACGGTAACTATCCATCTCAAAAGTATGGTATAGACTTTCACAATTTAAATCAAGATATACACTATAAAAAGGGTATGAGTTGTGTAGATTGTCACAATAATAAAAATGGTAAAAATTGGGAAAATGGAGTTGCATGTAAAGAGTGTCATAAAGATTTGACAAAACAAAATCATAAAAATTATCATAACAATATTTCTTGTTCAGCTTGCCATAGCTCATGGAATATGAGTAGTTATGAACTTTCTGTTTTTAGAGATGATATGGCTGATTATGATAAATGGAAAGATTTGACTTTGCAAGAAGATGGTTACTTGAAAAAGTTTTTGACTAAAGCTTTGAAGAGTAAAAAAAAGATAAAACCTGTTATGCCTGATTGGGTTGATATGAAAATGAAAAAAGGTATTTGGTATAGTGGTTGGAGGTATAGAAGATGGGAAGATTTTACCTTAGGGAATGATGAAAATGGTATGGTTAAAATCTTAAGACCTATCTTTCAATATAGAGTTAGTTATAGAGATGCTAATGGAACTATGCTGCTTGATGATGTATCAAGTGTTGATGGAAAAAGTTTAGAAGCTTGGAGTCCATACAGCCCACATACTATAACAAAAAAAGCAAAATCATGTGAAAGATGTCATGAAAATAATCTATTGTTAAAAAACAGTAAAAAACCAAATGTTATTTATGATTTGAAAATACCAAAAAATATAGAGCATGGAAGTGCATTAAGTGAAGAGCAAATATATAGACTAAAATCACAAAAGTATAAAAAAGAACGATTTAAAATGTTACAATAGAATTTTGAAAGGATTTTTTTTGGAATATATAATAGTTCTGATTATGATTGGTTTTTTATATCTTCTTTTTAAACCAAAACAGATAAGAGCGGGAAAAAGTAAAGCTCAAAAACAAGATGAGATTTATTTAGAGTATAAAAGAGTAATGAATAATGAGCTTTCAAAATTTGTAGATGATAAACCACTATTTAAACAGAGAAAAATAGCTCTTTTGAAAAGATTTGCAAATGAACTCAATAGAAATTTGTTCTTTGATGCAGATGAGACAAGAGAGCTAATAAATAAATTAATAAAGTATGAAATAAATGGTTAATAGAGAAAATTTAAAAATATTTTGTGATGGAGCGTGTTCAGGTAATCCTGGTAATGCAGGAAGTGGACTTGCTCTTTATGAAGGCAAAAATAAACCGACCTTGATATATGGTGATTATGAAGAAGAGGGTACAAATAATACAGCAGAATTAAATGCACTTTTTAAGGCCATGAGTATAGCCTCAAATGTAAATTGTCCCAATATAATAAAGATTTATTCAGATTCAAAATACAGTATAGAATGTATAACAAATTGGGCTTATGGTTGGAAGTCTAAAGGCTGGAAGAAAAAAGGTGGTGAGATTAAAAATCTTGAAATCATTCAAAATGCACATGCTCTTTTTGAAGAACTAAAGGAAAAGATAACAATTATTCATGTAAAAGGTCATGCTGGATTTGAAGGTAATGAGTTAGCTGATCGTATGGCTGTTTACACTATCATCTCTAAAAGTAAAGAGTACCAAAAGTACTCTTTTGAAAGCATTGATGAGGTGTTAGCTCTTAAACGTGGATAGCCAAAGTTTTTCAACTTTTTCTCTTGCCCAAGGTGTTTTTCTTAGAAACTTTAGGCTAGATTTAACTGATGGGTCAAAGTGAAAACTATTGATTTAAATTCTCTCACCCAATTTTTCCCATCCGTAATGTTCTACTAGGTCCTCAACAATTTGTTGTAATTTTATCCCATGAAGTGGGTTGTTTTGATTTTCATTCATGAGTCGCATTATAGTCAATATATGCTTCTTTTAACCTTTTTACACCTAGTTCTATATCTTTACATGTAGCGTTTGTAAAGTTGAGTCTTGCATATGAAGTTTTTCTATTTTCTTTGAAAAAAACTGTTCCTGGAACATAGGCAATATTGTTTTTTATAGCTATATCAAAAAGTGTCATAGTATCAACGCTATCATTAAATTTTATCCAAAAGAACATACCACCTTTTGGGATTTCAAACTCTATTTCATTTGTAAATTCATTTTTTAGAGATTCTGCCATAGTATCTCTTTTTACTTGGTATTTCTCTATCAAATTCTTTACATGTAGAGCTAGACTACCATCTTGCATCATACTCGCAACAATAAACTGAAAAAACTTTGGGCTTTGTAGGTCGGTGTTTTCTTTCATACTTTGAAATACTTTTAAAAACTTTTCATCTGCTCTCATCCATCCAAGTCTAAAGTCTGGCACAAGAGTTTTTGAAAAAGTTCCTAAACTTACACTTAGATTTGGTAAAAGCTCTTCAAAACTTAGCTCCTCTTTTTGTTCATATTTTAACGCATTGTATGGACTATCTTCAATAACTAAAACATTATATTTTTTAGCAAGTCTAGCAACTTCAATTTTGCATTTTCTATCCCAACTCCAGCCTGTTGGATTTTGAAAAGTAGGGATTGCATAAAAAAACTTTGGTTTTTTGGTTTTAAAAATCTCTTCAATTTCTTTTGTATCTATACCTTTACGTGTAAGGCTTACTTCTTTGATATTAGCATCTTATAATGCAAAAATATTTATGGCTGCTAAGTAACTAGGTGCTTCAACAACGATACAATCACCTTCGTCTAAAAAAGCTTTACAAAGCAAATCTAAGCCTTGTTGTGAGCCTGTTGTAACTAGGATTTGATCTTTATTGGAGTTTGTATAAGTACTTGCTAGTTGAACTCTAAGCTCAATAGCTCCAAGAGCTGAACTATACTGATAGATAGGATTTTTTAAATACTCATCTACTTTTTCTTTTATCATAGCATAAGGGAAAAGTGAATCATCAGGAAGACCACCAGCAAAAGAGATTATCTCATCTTGTCCTATAATATCCAAAATCTTTCTTGTAAATGACCTTGGTGCATTTTGTACTCTCTTGGCAAATCGTTGCATAATTAATCCTTTAGACTTTAATATGAAAGTATATCTACATGTAAAGATTTTTTCTACATAAAAACTAACTATATATTTGTCGAAATGTGCTATAATTAAATATGAAAAAGATTACTAAATATGACCATAGTCAAAGGATTAACGAGATATTATCTCAAATACACTTAGATATATCACAAGAGCATAGTATCGAAAGTTTGTCTAAACAAGCTTCTATGTCACCTTTCCATTTTAATCGAGTATTTAAAAAAATAGTGTGTGAGAGTGTACATGCTTACATAAGACGAGTTAGGTTAGAACACTGTGCAAATGCACTACTTTTCAATCCAAACTCTACTATAAATGAGATATTTAGTGAAGTTGGTTTTGTGTCAAACTCCTCTTTTACTCATGCTTTTAAAGACTATTTTGGGTGCACACCAAGTAAATGGCGAGAGATAGATAAACCTCTACATGTAAGTGAAAATATAACTAAGATAAATCCTTTACATGTAGAGATTGATTATATGCCTAAAAAAAGGGTAGCTTACATACGGCACCGTGGGTACAATAGAAGTATAAAAGAGGCTTGGCAAAGACTTGAAGAGTGGACTTTAAAAAATGGACTTGATTTTTCAAATACACCGATGATAGGACTTCATCACTCAAATCCGAATATAGTAAAAAAAGAAGATTGCCACTATGTTGCTTGTTTGGAGTTAGATGATGATTTTGAGTACTTTAGAAGTGGTGATATAGGTGTAATGCAAATACCTCGTATGTTTTGCGCAAAGTTTTCTTTGTGTGGAAAGTATGGTGATTTAATGAAGTATATGGATTATATATATTATAGTTGGTTACCAAATTCAAAGTATGAAAAGGTTCATCTTCCCTCAATAGCTCTTTATCATAAGAACCATTTTATAAGGAAAGACGAACTTTTTGAGTTAGATTTTTTTGTGCCTATTCGACATAAATAATCTAAGATTTATTTACTTTGCTTTTTTTGCAGTTTCAATCCACTTGTTAAATGTAGCTTTGTTTTGTTCAATCCACATCTTTGCATGTCTTGCGATGTCTTTTTCTTTGTTTTCACCTTTGCTCATAAGCATGTTTTCTCCACTAACATCATTTACGCTTAATTCCATGATTGAAAAAAGTTTAGCGATGTCTTTATGGTTTTTTGTATTTTTATTGGCAACGATACGTTGAGCATTTATAGCAAAGCCATAATCTGCTCCATTTGATAGTTTAGTACTTTTAAGTATAGGATGTGCTGATTTTGTTACTTGCAAAAATACAACATCTTTACCAGGTACCAATTTACCACTTACCCAATAAGGAGTCCATGTATAGTATAATATAGCCTTACCTGTTTTATATCGTGCAATTGAGTTGGCGATGATAGCAGCATATTGTCCTTGATTATGAGTGACTGTATTTCTAAGACCAAAAGCATCTAGTTGGTGCTCGATAACTTTTTCACAACCCCATCCTGGAGCACAACCTGCTAAATCAGCTTTTCCATTGCCAGATATATCAAACAATTTTGCTATCTTTGGGTCTTTTAAGTCATTAATATATTTTATATTATATTTATCAGCAGTTTTTTTATCTACCAGATAACCTTGTGCACAATTTTTTATATAATTTCCACTTATCAAAAGATTTTCAACACCAGCAGATTTAATCATATTGTTTTGTAGTGGTGCCCAGTTTGATGACATAAAAGATAAACCTTTTTCATCTTGCGCAATAGTTTTATATGCTACTGCATAATCTACACCATTGGTTACTGTTACTTCATGACCCAAAGCTCTTAGTGCTTCAACTACTATTTGTGTTTGAAACCCTTCCTCTGCTATATTTGATTTGACTGCTGTTATTTTAGCGCCAAATAGACTACTTGTTATCAATAGTGATAACATACTTGCGATTATAAATCTCATTTTTTCTCCTTTTTGATTTTGTTAAAAAAGAACCCGATAGGCCCTCGTTCATACCAAGCTGTACGAATATCTTTATTTTGATATCCCATTGCTTGCGTGAGTCTATCTAGGACAACAGCCAATAAGACTATGCCTAAACCACCGACGGCTGCTAATCCAATATCTAGTCTACCAATTCCTCTTAATACCATCTGCCCAAGGCCACCAACGGCAATCATGGAAGCGATTACAACCATAGAAAGCGATAGCATCAAAGTTTGATTTATCCCTGCCATGATGGTTGGCATAGCAACAGGAATTTGGACTTTAAAAAGCATTTGTCGCTCGCTTGCCCCAAACGAACGTGATGCTTCTATCAAATCAGCTGGTACTTGTCTAATACCTAAGTTTGTAAGTCGTATGAGTGGCGGAAGTGCAAAAATAATAGTTACAATAACACCAGGAACATTTCCTATACCAAATAACATTACAATTGGTATAAGATAGACAAAAGCAGGAGTTGTTTGCATAGCATCTAGTAAAGGGCGAAGTATAGAGTTTACCCTCTCACTTCTAGCACTCCATATTCCTAGTGGTAGCCCAATAATCATGGAAAATAGTACTGAGGTAAAAACTAATGCTAACGTTGTCATGGATTCTTCCCATGCTCCAATAAGACCAATTATGATGAAAGAGACAAATGCACCCAAAGCCAATTTTTTTGATGCAAATTGAAGTGATATAAGAACAAAAAAGATAATGACAACATAAGGTGACAAAGAGAGTAAAAAACTATCTATAAAATTAAGTATCACTTCTATTGGCATCTTTGCCACTAAAAAAAACTCTCTAAACTGTTCTACTGTCCACTCTATTCCTGTATTTACCCAACTTCCAAAAGGAATAAGTGCATCATTGAAAGGATGCAAGATATCAAATTTTTCAACTTCTGGCGCAGTACTTTGTGCCCAATCTATAGTCGTTACTTTATCTGCTTGTGCTGTAGAAGCATTTCCCCATGGATCACTCGCCATTGTTAATCCCTTCATCTAAGATTTTAAGAAGTCGCGTTTTTGAGATACTTCCCTTGTATTTTCTGTCTTTATCAATAATGATAGTTTGAAATTGTGATTGTGCCACTGTTCCAATAAGTTCACTGATAGCAGTAGTATCCAAGATACAGTTATCTTCAACGATTGACTCTTCTAAAGTAGTATTTTCTTTTAATGAATCAGCCGTGACTACACCTATATAGGTACCATTTTTTTCCAGATAGTAGCCATATTCACTATCAAAATCAGCAATATATTTTAATGCTGATTTTACACCAAGTCCATCTTTTTTTATTAAAGTAGGTATGCTTTTTTTAACGATATGTGAAGCGCTTAGTATGGAAGTAACATCTACACCTCTAAAAAATGATTTTACATATTCATTGGACGGGTTACTGATAATTTCTTCAGGTGTCCCAATTTGTGAGATTTCACCATCTTGCATGATTGCAATTCTATCACCTATTCTTATGGCTTCGTCTAAATCATGTGATATGAAAATTATGGTGCGTTGATGTTCACTTTGTAAGGTTAAAAGTTCATCTTGCATTTCTGTTCGTATGAGTGGATCAAGTGCTGAAAATGCTTCATCCATTAGTAATATATCTGGATTGTTTGCTAAGGCTCGTGCAAGTCCAACACGTTGTTGCATCCCGCCACTTAGCTCACTAGGGTAGGAGAGTTCATGACTATCCAAGCCAACTAGTTTTAAAGCTTCTCTCGCAGATGTATAGCGTTCATTTTTTGCTATACCACTAAGTTCAAGACCAAATGAAACATTGTCAATAATGTTCATATGAGGCATGAGAGCGAAGGATTGAAAGACCATAGAGAGTTTTTTTCGTCTTATCTCCATGAGTTCTTTTTCGCTCAGGTTTGTGATGTCAATGCCATCAACTACTATACTTCCAGAAGTTGGTTCAATGAGTCTATTTAATAATCTAACAAGTGTAGATTTTCCAGAACCAGAAAGTCCCATGATGACAAAAATTTCGCCCTCATATACTTCAAGACTTGCATCTTTAACACCTATAGTCATACCTGTTTTTTTAAATATATCTTCTTTAGTTATACCGCTAGATAAGAGTTCGAGTGCATGAGTAGGATTTTTTCCAAATACTTTATAGACATTTTTAAGAATGAGTTTTTTGTTTTTTTCAGAGATAAGAAAAAGCCTTTCTTTTTATGATTTATTTATATCGGATGTATATAGTTATAGCATTTGAAACTTATATTAAAGTTAAGAAGAACACAAAAGATCTCATTTTTTATGTATAGAAGCCCCTAGAATAGGGCATTTAAAGATATAGTGTAATTTCTTATATATTGAAAAGTAAGTCTAAAAGTAAAAACATACAAATAAAGAGAAGTTTTTATGCTGTTTTTCATAAAAATAAATACAGAAGCAAACTGTTTGATAGTTTCAAACAGTTTGCAAAAAGTAGGTTTTAGCTCTCTTCTCTGTTTTCTTGCTCTTGTCTATTTTTTTCAAATCTTTTACTATGTAATAGTGCAAACATAGTTGGAACATAAAGAAGATTTAGTATAGTTCCCCAAGCAAGTCCATATCCAAGAGAAATTGCAAGTGGTTGAAAAATGATAGCTTGACCAGTTGCGAAAAAGATAAGAGTCATCAGTCCTATCATTGTTGTTAAAGTAGTCATAAAAATAGGACGCAACCTTTTTATAGATTGAGTAAATAAATCATCTAGTGTATATGTTTTTTTAAGATATGTCATCATAATAATACCATCATTGATAACAACACCAGCAAGACCTAATGCTCCTATAAGAGAAGGCATACTTAAATTTAGACCCATAAAATAGTGACCTGCAAGAACTCCTAAGAATGAGAATGGAATTACTGACATCAATGTAAAAGTGTCTTTAAATGAGTTAAAAAGATAAAGCATTGAGAGCATTATAAGGAAAAGTGCCAATCCAGTGGCATTTAACATGTCTTGCAATAGCTCTGCTTTTTTCTTTTTTTCTCCTAACAGTTCGATATCTACTCCTTCAGCTTTAAGTTTTTCTAAAACAGGTTTGATTTGGTCTACTACTTCTCCTGAAGTGATGACTGATGGGTTGACATTGGCAATAACATAAAATATTATTTCACCATAATCTTTTATAACTTTTTCAAAAGATTGTAAAGTTTCAAAGGTAACTACCTCTTGTAATTCTACAGTTTGCCCAGTTTCAAGAGGAACTTGTAAACTTTTAAGTGCTTGAAGGCTGTTCTTGTTTAGACTCTCTACTTTAATCTCTAAAAGAGAATTTTCATCAAAGGCAGTGCTTTTTTTCTTTGATAGAAACATATTTGATAAAACTTGTCCTATAGTAGCTTCATCTAAACCTAATTGCTCACCATAACTATTGATTTTTATTTTTATTTCTTCAATTCCCATTTTCGCAGTATCAGATACTGTTTTTACTCCTTCTATACTATGAAGTACATCTTTTAGTGTTTTAATAGCTTTAAGAGTATGCTGTGTATTGTTAGAGATAACTCCTATCTTTATATCCGATTTGACTGGACCGGCTCTTTGTTCTGCTACAAATATTTCTTTTAATTTATATTGACTTTTATAGTCTTTATCTATAAGAAATTTACGAAGTTTTTTAGCAACTTTTTGTGATGTATCTGTCCTACTTCTTTCGATATTGTCTTCATAAGGACTTAGGTAAGGTGTTATATATTTGTCTACAAAATTTACTGGAACTAGTTTGTGAAGTTCTAACGAAATATACATAACATAAGGATATCGTTCACTTCTTGATTCTACATCTTTTCTAAATCCAGAAATAGTAGAGATAGTTTTTATGCTAAATTTTTCCTTGTTTTTTAGTATATCTTGTGAAATAGCATCTACTATTTCAAAGGAGTCTTCTATCTTTGTGTTTACATCAGCTTTTATAGAAATATTCATAGTTGTTGAATCAAATTTTGGAAACATTTGAAATTTTGAGTTTTTTAGAGCAAGTACTGTTAGTAAAGGAACTATAATAATAAATAAAAATAAAAAAGTTTTTTTATAAGTCATAAGCTTATGAATAGTCCAACTATAGATAGCGTTTGCTTTTGACCATGAAAGAACTCTTGATTCTCTTTTGAGTGTATGCGCTGCATGTATTGGTAAAAAGACAAATGATTCGATTAAAGAGGCAACAATAAGAGCGGAAACTGCTATAGGAATTAGTTTTATAAACTCCCCCATAGTTCCACCTATCATTATTGAAGGTAAAAAGGCGAAGATAGTTGTTATAGAAGCAATAAAAACTGGCAATGCCATCTCTTGTGTTCCTACTATGGCTGCTTCTTTAGGACTTAGTCCATCTTCAAGTTTTTGTTGTATGTTTTCAGCCACAACGATGGCATCATCAACAACAATACCAAGAGCAACTAAAACCCCTATAAGCGATACCATATTTATGGTATAACCAAAAAAGTAAAGATAGATAGCTCCCATGATAAACGAAGTAGGAATACCAAGAGCTACTATGATAGCCATTCTTGTATTGATAAGAATTGCAAGTAAAATTGAAACTAGGATAAGTCCAAAAAATATGTTTGACATTACAACATTAAGTCTATCTTTGATTCTATCGGAACGATTTTCATGGATAGTGAAGTCAATCTCAGGATTTTGTTTTGAAATGCCAGCTAAAAGTTTTTTTATATTTTCATCAGCAACTAGGGCATTTCCTCTTTCTGTTTGTGAAACAGCTAAGGAAAGAGATGTTTTACCGTTAAAAGTTGATAAAGTTGTAGAATCTTCATATCTTTTTTCTACCATAGCAATATCGGAGAGATAAATCTTTTTACCACCTATACTCAAAAGTGTTTTTTGCATAGCTTCTGCTGTTTTTTTACCGTTGTAGGTAGAAATGAAGTAGTGCTTGTCTTTTCCCTCTATTTTTCCTACAGGAAAGATATAGGAGAGTCCACTTATGGCATTGAAAGCTACTGTTTTATTTATACTAAAACTATCTAGTTTTTTCTCATCGATTTTTATGTTGTAGTACATATCAGAGTCACCATAGATAACAACTTCAGATATGTCAGGGACAGATAAAATCTTTGTTCTAAGTTTCTTAGCAAAGTCTTTTAATTGAGATAGTGAGAGTGATGTTGATGAAATAGAGACTTGTAGAATGCTTTTGCCAGTAGTAGCTACAGTCACTTGTGGGTCATTCATGTCTTCTGGAAAGTTTTGTTTTACTTTGTCAATGGCTTCTTTTATTTTTGCAGAGGTATCATACTTGTTTATATCCTTTAGAAGTGATACTGTTATACTAAAAGTACCAGGAGTTATGGTAGAAGCCATCTCATCAATACCTTCTATACTTTTAAGCTCATCTTCTATATCTCTAACGGCTATTTTATCCATCATATCAATGGATGCACCTCTATAACTTCCACTGACATTGATAATATCCAGTTCAAACGCTGGAAATATTTCTTTAGGTGTTTTACTATAAGAGTAAAAACCAACTAAAACTACCAAAATAAATAATACGTAATTCATTCGTGAATTATTTACAAAAAACCTTACAAATTTATCCATAAAATACCCTAATTGTTTAATTAAGGTATTTTATCGTATCTGTGTTAACAAACTAATAATGTACTGTAATTGTGATAGGAATATATCTAAGTTTTTTGTTAGATATTTTAACTATTCTTTTACCTTTATAATTTGCTATATTTTTATATCCCATAAATTTTTCCTTTTGGTTTTCATTGTATCTTGTAACGCATCTTTGTCTATTTTCATAAGAAGTATAAGAGTCTCTTTTGTGATGATTTTTTCTTGAAAGATTATGACCAACCATACCACCTATAAGAATACCGCCAATGGTAGCTGCTCTTTTACCATGACCTCTACCAACTTGGTTTCCTATGATTCCTCCAGCGACACTGCCAATAAGAATACCAAGAGGGTTTCTATCTCTTTCATATCGGTTACTATGTCTTTGCACAGGAACACTTTCTTCCCAGCACTCTTGGTAAGGCGTTCTTGCTGTAATTGTTTTATATATTGGTTTAGATTTTACAACTCTTACTTGGTCTGTTCTTGTAAATGAGTTTGCTTGAAGAGCTAAAGCCGCTAGTGTTAAGATTGTTAGTATCTTTTTCATTTTAAATCCTTCATTTTGTTTTGTTGAGGAAATTGTAAAATAAAAAAGTGAAATGATTGTGAAGAGTACTTTAATAAAAATTAGAGTAACATATGTACATGAGTATTACTAAAAAAACTTTTTATATATTTGTCACTATTCTTATAATTGCTATATTGTTTGTAGGAGTCTTTAGAGAAAAAGCACTATCAAATATGAAAGATATAGTTTTTGAAAATATTGCACATACTCAGGCACAAAATATTGCTTCTTTACTTGAAGAAAATCAAAAAAAACTTTTAAATAATGCAAAAGATTGGGGTTATTGGGGTAATAATTATAGTTTTTTAAATGGTGAAATTGATAGTTTTATAAAAAATACTTTTGAAGGCAACAATGCTTTAACTAATCTAGATATAGACTATATGTTCTTTTTTGATAAAAATAAGAAATTATTTTATGCAAGAAGTAGAAAAAAAAATGTAGATAAAGAGATAACTTTTTTACCTAAGATTTTTGAAAATTTGAAGGATGTTATAGATTTTAGATTTTCTGCAAGTATGTTTTTTCTAAGCGAAGATGACAAAGTATTTAATATTGCATTTTCTCCTATTGGTAAAAGTGATATGAAAAATACAAAACCAAATGGTATATTTGTTGTAGTAAAGTTAATAGATAAAAACTTTTTTGTCAATAAAAAAATTAAAAATATAGAAGTAAATATAGTAGATAAAAAGTTAACTTCTCTTACAAATTTGGCTAATTTTCCTAGATATTATTTTAATTATTCTCATAAAAAAGATACCCTTTATACTCAAGTTGTTTACAATCAAAATGAAAACAGTAAAATTATATTTATTTCAAGTACAAACCAATCCCAAATTATGTCTGTTATAACAAAAACCTCTTATAAAATATTTATTACTATGTTAGTAGTTATTTTTGTTTTGATATTATCTTTCTATTGGTTTATTGTAAGAAAAAGAGTACAAAAACTTGATATTTTGTCCAATAGTATATCATCGATAACAAATACTACTAGTGGAATGGAAAAGCTTCCATCTTTTAAAGATAAAGAACTTCAACAACTTGTTGATTCTATCAAATCTATGGCTGTTGAGATTATAGAACAAAAAGAGCTTTTTGAAGGCTTACTTAAAAATATTCCAGCAGGTATCGTTATGTATAAGCCAACTGTAGTTTATGCTAACCAATATGCTCTAAAAGCATTAAAAACAGATATGAACAGACTAGCATCTCTTACCCCAGTTGATCTTTTAAATAAAAATTTAATTTCACAAGAAAAGGTTGAAAAATTTCAAGCTTTAATTGATAAGAGGACAAGAGGTGAGATAGGAGTTGATACATATGAAACATCTTTAAAACTTGACTCTCATGAAATAGATATATATGCAGTATCTGATACTATAAAATATAAAGGAGAGAAAGTTGGTATCGTAGCATTTGTTGATGTAAGTGAATTTAAAGAGATAGGAAAAGAGTTAGATTTACTTTTAACATACTCTCCTTTTACTATATATCATACTAAATACAATACTAAAGGTACTAAGATGCACTTTGCCTCAGAAAGTGTGTACAAACATACAGGATATAAACGAGAAGAGATTAAATCAAATTGGTGGCATGAGCATATTCATCCAAAATATATAAATGATATAATTGAAATGCAAAAGATTTTAGAATTAAAAAGAGAGATAACTTTCACATATAAACTAAGAAGAAAAGATGGAAGTTATCTATATGTAAAAGATAAAGCATATAAAATCAACAAAGAAAATGAACTAAGAGAAATTATAGGTTTTTGGGATGATGTTACTAGAGATGAGAGCTTAAAAAGAGTGAGTATTGCTCTAGCAAACATAAACCAAATGCTTCTACATGTAAAGAGTGATGTGAAAATTTTTGAGCAAATTTGTAAGATTTTAGTAGAAGATGGATCTTTCTCTTTTGCTTGGGTAACCAAGTGCAATTTTAAAGAAAATATACTAGAAAATGTAGCTTCTTATGGAGAAGATGGCGGTTATTCAAAAAAGAAAATTTTACATTTTGATGATTTTGATATGCAAGGCACATCATCTAAATGTATTTATAACGATAAAATTTTGAGTTATAACCAAAATACTATGACAAATAAAGCCATGAAGCTATGGAAAGAAGATATGTTAAAAGCCAAATTTTTCTCTTCATCATCTCTTTTGATAAAAGATGAGAAAAACTCCAAAAAATATATCTTAAACTTGTATAGTGATACAACTGATATGTATTTTAGTGAACTGGAAAAAACACTTGAAACTTTGAGCTACAATGTAGAGTTTGCTTTGAACAATATGAGAAATATTGAAAAACTTGAATTTTTAAGTTATCACGATTCTCTTTGTGGATTACCAAATATAAATGCACTTCAAGAAGAGTTAAATCAAACTAAAGACCATATTAGTATTTGTGTGTTAAATATTAGAGATTTTTCTCTTATAAACTTAAATTATGGTTATAAGTTTGGAGATAAAACACTATGTGCTATAGCAGAGAACATACAAAAATCTATATCAGAAACAGATAAGCTATTTAGACTTGGTGGAGATAAGTTTGCCATACTTTTATATAATGTACATAAAGATTTGGCTATTGATATCATCACTAGAATAAAGAAAAAATTATCTGTTGGTATTAGTGTCGAAGAGCATTTTGTTCCTGTTTATCTTAGGATGTCTTTAGTAAGCGTACCTGAAGATACCTTTGAGATTGAGAATCTACATGAATTAGGTATGAGTACTCTTGGATATGGTCGTGAAAACAAGGATGTTATACTATTTGAACCGTGGATGCTTGATCTCTCAAAAACTAGATTATCTATAGAAAAAAATATAATTGATGCTATAAAAGATGAGAGTTTTAATGTATACTATCAACCTATTGTTAATACAATAGATGAAGAAACATATCATCTTGAAGCGTTGATGAGGTTAAATGATAAAGATGGACACCCCATATCGCCAGAGTTATTAGCAAAAACTGCAGAAGAGTTTGGAACTATAAATGATATAACGAGAATTATAGTAAAAAAAGTGGCAAAACAGCAATCATTATGGCGAAAAAATGGTATAAACTTAAGAGTAGCTATAAATATATCTGCTCATGATATTGCAGATAAAAACTTTTTTCCTATGCTTGAAGAAGAACTTCTTAAAAATGCAATAGGAAGTGATGCTATATCCTTAGAGATAACAGAAAGAGCAGCAATAGAGAACTTGGAAGTTGCACGACAATTTATCGCTCATGCTCGAAAAATAGGTATAGAGATAGAGATAGATGATTTTGGTGTTGCTCACTCATCTTTGAGTGAAATATCTTCAATAGATTTTGATTATTTAAAGATAGACAAAAGTTTTATAGATAAAATAGGCTTATCTAATAAGAGTGAAAAAGTTATAGAATTTATCATATTTTTAGCAAAAGAGTTTAACTCAAAAACTATCGCAGAGGGTGTAGAAACAAAAGAGCAAAGCCAATGGCTAAAAGAAGTAGGATGTGATTTTATACAAGGATATTTTTACTTTAGACCAATGCCAGCTGAAGAGATTGAAA
>Ga0164318_10000694_pt1 | contig 27255 bp, 25 predicted proteins | sample GuaBasSedimGuay9_FD_113734 | JGI IMG/M metagenome (GOLD analysis project Ga0164318, IMG submission 113734) | Subseafloor sediment microbial communities from Guaymas Basin, Gulf of California, Mexico - Guay9, Core 4571-4, 0-3 cm | ecosystem: Environmental > Aquatic > Marine > Hydrothermal vents...
CAATTGCATGTTAGAGGTCACTCGGCTATAATTCTTGCAGAAAAGATTATCTAGCGAATCTAAATTTGGCATTGAATAATTGAAGAATAAAATCGGGGTAAGCAATTTATGGCAACTAGTCAGACATTTGAAAACCATAAACAAATAACAGAGACTTTAGAGCGCAAAGCTGCTCAATTGGCTGCACTCAGCCGCGTGGGACGTCATCTTAGCTCTTTTTTGACTCAACAAGAGCTGCTTCAGCAAGCGGTGAAATCTATGCGCGAAGATTTTGGCTACCTCCAAGCCGCCGTCATGCTTATAGATGAAAAAACAGATAACCTCTACATAATTGCCGCCACAGACAACTTTTTAGAAATCATCCCAGAAGGCTGCCACCACATTCTAGAAGAAGGGGCTGCGGGGACAGCGGCCCAGACTGGAGAAACGGTATTGGTAAAGGATACCGCCGCTAGCTCCTATCCGCGGCAGGCAGGAAAATGGCTTCCACGTTCCTCGGTCTCGTCACCAATAAAAATTGATGGAAACGTGATTGGTATTTTAGAAGTTGAGTCTGATGAAACAGAAACGTTCAACAATAACGATACGCTGATAATAGAAGCCATGGCTAACCAAATAGCTGTATCTATCAAAAACGCGCGTTTATACGAACAAGCCCTCCAAGAGGTTGCTAAATGTAAACAGATTGAAGAAAAACTGAGGGAAAGCGAAACTAACTACCGAGCAATAGTTGAGCAAAGTCATGATGCTATTTACATCTACAAGGGAAATAAGTTTCTGTTTGTGAATGACAGGGTGTGCAAACTTGTTGGTTACAACAAAGAAGAATTGCTCACAATTAATATATGGGACTTGATTCATCCCGAAGATAGAGCAAAAATAAAATATTTTGGGGTACAAAGAGCCGAAGGAAAAGTAGCACCCAGTGCCTACACTGCCAAGGTGTTAAGAAAAGATGGGAAGATAAGAATATGTGATTTTGCAATTAATACTATTCAATACCGTGGCAACTATGCCGTTCTGGGCATTGTAAGAGACATCACAGAGCGCAAGGAAATTGAAAAACAACTGCAGCAACAAGAACGTTTGGCGGCTATCGGACAGTTAGCAGGTGGTATCGCTCATGACTTCCGCAACTACCTCACTACTATTATCCTCCACACCCAAATTGCGCAAAGAGACCCTAATGTAACTCCCGGTATAGCCTATTCCCTAAAAACCATAGTCGATGAGTCGAAGCAGGCATCAAACTTAATCCAGCAAATCCTTGACTTCAGCCGCCACACCGTAGTGGAATTATCACCAATTGATCTCGGCAAGCTCATCCAAAGGGCAACCTCTATGCTGAGTCAGGCAATCCCAGAAAATATACAATTCACCTTGGAACTAACTCCTACGGGATGTACCGTTGAAGCAGATTTTACCCGCATGCAACAAGTGTTAATAAACCTTGCAACCAATGCTCGTGATGCCATGCCCAACGGCGGAAAATTGCACATCAAACTTTCCAAAATAGTAGTAACGCCAGACGGAAAACACCCCATACCTGAAATGCCCCCAGGCGAATGGGCTGAACTGCTTATTATAGATACTGGCACAGGAATGACAGCGAATGTACAAGAACATCTATTTGAACCATTCTTCACCACTAAAGAAACCGGTCATGGAACCGGCTTGGGACTGGCTCAGGTTTACGGTATCATCAAGCACCATAAAGGCTTCATTGATGCTAAAACAGCAGTTGGTGAAGGCTGCACTTTTCGAATTTATCTGCCAATATGCGAAACGGAAACCGAGATTAACGGCACCCAAAAAGGGCAAGCCGAAATTTCCCAAGGAAAAGGAGAATCCATCTTACTGGTAGAAGACGACACAAACCTAAGGGAAGCAGGTAGAACAGTTCTGAACTCATTAGGTTATCGTGTATCAACAGCCAGCGATGGACAAGAGGCATTAAAAATATATCGAGACCAGTCAATAGACCTTGTGATCACAGACCTCATAATGCCAAAAATGAGCGGACAAGAGCTGCGCAATATGTTAATGAGAACAGGCCCTGTCAAAATAATAGCCATCACCGGCCACATAATGCAAACCAGCAAAGAAAAACTTAAAAAGAATGGCTTCTTAGAAATTATCGAAAAGCCTTTCAATGTAAATGAATTAGCAAAAATAGTCCGCCAAGCTCTTGACCAAAATTAAGGAAACCATAAATTTTAGCAAAACAACAAGGAGAAACATCATGGACTTTGAAAAACTTGTAACCCACCGCTATAGCACTCGCAGCTACAAACCAGACCCTGTAGAAGAAGAAAAACTCAACAAAATATTAGAAGCCGCTCAAATGGCACCCACTGCCGCCAATCGGCAGCCCTTTCAACTCATAATCATCCACACAGAAGGCCGCCAAGAAGAACTACGGCGCATCTACAACAAAGATTGGTTCGTAGAGGGACCATTGGTAATTTGTGCATGTAGTCTGCCCCAAAAAAGTTGGGAGCGAAGAAAATACGATAGCAAAAACTATGCCATTGTAGATACCTCTATTGTAGTAGACCACATCACACTCCAAGCCGCCGATATTGGCCTAGGAACCTGCTGGGTAGGAGACTTCAACCCTGACGCCGCGCGCAAAATTCTCCACATTCCAGACGAGGTAAACCCAATCGCATTCACTCCTCTAGGCTACCCAAACGACACCCCAAGAACCAAAAAACGCAAACCATTAGAAGAATTAGTGCGCTACGAGCGATGGTAACACTCAATAGAAGACCTCTCGTTCAGTCTGGCAACACGCTTAAAAATACGATACAATAAAACAAACCTCAAATATATTGTTGTCAGAGCAATTTTTTAATCCCACAAAGCAAGGTTCAAGCCACCCGTTTATCAGGAGCCTCCCATGAATAAAATTCTTGCTGCCATCCGCGAATTTCTTACTCCCATCAAACCTCTCCCCGCAGGCACATATCACAGCCAATCAGAAACAACGCGCCTCCACCTGAGAATAGAAAACGATGGCCAAGGCCTGCTAATCATCAACGCCGCCACAGTACTCCATCTCAACCAAACCGCCACAGAATATGCCTACCACTTCATAGAGGGAAAAACTCCCCAAGAAGCAGGATTAGCCATCTCGCAGCGGTACAGCATCACAAACCAACAAGCACAAAAAGACTATCAAGAACTCATAGAGCGCATAGAAACCTTAATTACAACGCCCGATCTAGACCCGGTCACATTCCTGGAATTCGAACGTGAATCGCCCTACGCAGGCGCGATGTCCGCCCCCTACCGCCTAGACTGCGCCCTCACCTACCACCTCCCCGATGGCAGTGCCCCTACCCTGGCGCCCACCCGCCGCGTAGATAGAGAGTTAAGCACCGAAGAATGGAAAACCATCATCGACAAAGCCAGTCAAGCCGGAATTCCGCATCTGATTTTCACCGGCGGAGAACCCACCCTCCGCGAAGACCTGGCAGAACTAATAACCCACGCCGAAAAAAACAACCAAGTTACAGGCCTCCTCACCGATGGCCTGCGCCTAGCCGAAAAAGCATACCTGGATGAACTGCTCCAAAGCGGACTAGACCACCTTCTCATAACATTCACCCCCAATAATGAAGAAGTCTGGCAAGCACTCCAACTAATCCTTCCCGAAGACCTATTCACCACCGTCCACCTCACCATCACCCCCGACATCGCCGATGAAATTCCAAACACACTCACCAGACTAGCAGAAATGGGAACAAATGCCATCTCCCTAAGCGTTACAAAAAAAGACAACTGGAATATGAACGAGGCACTCGAAGAAGCCCAAAACCACACCGCCGAACTAGGTCTGCCTCTAAAATGGGACCTGCCCGTCCCCTACTCTGCCCACAACCCAGTCGCCCTAGAATTAGAAGAAGCCGAAAAACACCAACTGCCCCAAGGAGCGGGGAAAGCGTGGCTCTACGTAGAGCCAGACGGAGACGTACTCCCCACGCAGGGCATCAACCAAGTTTTAGGGAACTTATTACGCCAACCCTGGCAAGAAATCTGGGATGAGGTCAGGTAACAGAATATGCCGCTTTCGGCCAGCGAATGGGATAAACGCTTTCGGCAGCAAGCCGTTTGGACGCAGGATTTACGCCACTATCTATATCCCAAAATTGGCCTAAAAAAAGCCGAAAACGTACTAGATGTCGGTTGCGGAACAGGGGCTTTAATTGCCGAACTGACCTCACAAAGTAAAGCCCAAATTTACGGCCTAGACCTGGATTTACCGCGCCTCAAACTGGCTATGCGCAAAGCTTCAACGGGGATTTATTCTGGGGGAAACGCCCAAGCCTTACCCTTTCCCGCCAACGTTTTTGACCTCACCCTAAGCCATTTTCTGCTCTTATGGGTAGATGACCCTGTGCGGGTTGTGCAAGAAATGCGGCGTGTTACCACTCCTGGGGGTTCAATATTAGCCCTGGCCGAACCAGATTATGGCGGACGCCTAGATTATCCCCCTTCGCTGGCGCAACTCAAAGAAATTCAAACTAAGGCTCTGCGCCGCCAAGGAGCTGACCCTCACCTGGGACGAAAGCTGAGGAGCATCTTTGCGCAAGCGGGGTGCCAAGAAATTGTAACAGGCGTGCTGGGAGGTCAATGGTTTGAAGCACCTACCCCAGAGGAGTTAAACCTCGAATGGAGCGTTATTGCCGAGGACGCCGGGGAAGAGGTTTCGGCCAAGGAGTTGCGCAACCTAGAATTACAGGCTAAACTGGCTTGGGAGCGGAACGAACGCACGCTCTTTGTCCCCACGTTTTATGCCTGGGGAAAGGCCTGATTTCATCCCCCCACAAAAGCCTGATTGGCTATACGCATAACTCGCCGAGGAGCAATTATCCATGCTTACCACACGTTTTGAAGAGGCCTTAACTTACGCTTTTCAGTTGCACAACGGGCAAATTCGCAAAATCAGCGGCGTACCTTATATTACCCATTTGTTGAGTGTCGCGGCTTTGGTTTTGGAAGCTGGGGGTGACGAAGACGAAACAATTGCCGCTCTGCTGCACGATGCAGTGGAAGATCAGGGAGGGCACCAAACTTTAAGCGAGGTACAGCGGCGCTTTGGAAAGCGAGTGGCCGAGATTGTGGATGGCTGTACGGATGCGTATGTTTTTCCCAAGCCGCCCTGGAAAGACCGCAAAGTCGCTTACCTTGAACATTTACGAGAAGCCACGTCTAGCGTACGGTTGGTGTCTTTGGCCGACAAGCTGCATAACGCTCGCTGCCTTTACCAAAGTTTGCAGATCAAAGGCGAGGGCATTTGGGAGGTTTTCAATGGGGGCAAAGATGGTACGTTATGGTATTACAGAACGCTGGTAGAGATATTTCAGGAAACCGGTACTGACGCGATGACGTTGGAATTTGTAGAGATGGTGAGAAAGATAGAGAACCGGAATGACGCAGAATAAACAAAAAAAAGACAAAGGAGACGCAGAAAAGATGTGCAATCTATTATCGCTTAATGAGTATCAAAAACTAGCTAAACGAACTTCGGGAGCAGGGGGAGATGACGTTGAAAGACGGTTGATGGTTTCTGCTCTGGGGTTGGCGGGCGAAGCGGGAGAGTTCGCTAACTTGGTGAAGAAGATGACGGCTCATGGACATCCGTTGGATGTTGAAGCGTTAGGGGATGAGCTGGGCGATGTGCTTTGGTATTTGGCAGAAGCCGCCTCTGCCTGCGGGCTAGACTTGAGCGCGGTGGGGGAAAAGAATGTTGAAAAATTACGCAAACGCTATCCAAACGGGTTTAGCAAAGAACGAAGTTTGAACAGGGAGGGGTGAGAGGCAGGCTCAGTTGTCAAGCTCCTCCATTGCCTAATTCCCAATCTACCAATCCCTAATCTACCAGTCCTATATCCAAGCCCCATACTTTTCTTGCTCAATTTGAACAATCTCTTCTTCGGTTTCTGTGAGGCAATACCGCCTGATAGGAACGACCTTTAAAATCAACTTCTCTTCGCTGACCCACTGTGCCAGGGAAAGAAGTTCCATCATGCCATGTTTCATCTTTTCGGCCTCTTGGGCGCCGTAGCGATAGACGAGCAAATACGGATACTTGGACTCTAATACTTCAACAATCAATTGAGCCGCCTTGGCTATTTCTAACGCGCTGGGAATTGTGTGCAGGTTCTGAATGGCATCAATAGGGAGATCAAGGTCGGCGTCAAATATAGTTAAAATGGATGGCCGGTGCAGAAGTTTCACTAATTTGTCGGGATGCTGGATCTCTAGCTCTGGCGGCACAGAACGGGGAGTACCATCTGGGGCTTGAAGTTTAATCTCAAGCTCAAAACGTTCACTCTCAACATTTGGCCTTACTGAGGGGTTATCAGGCGGGAGTAAAGCTTTTACCGCTTCCATAACTTGGTTGGCGTATTCTTGCAAGTACGGCTTGCGTGCCTGATTATCGGGGAGTTTTGCGGCTGGGATAAGTTCTCCGATGCGCATGGTCAGCCTTGGACGTTTAAATTTGAGAGCTTTATCTAATGCTCCAAACGTGCCACTGAAAGCCACGGGCAAAACTGGTGCTTTGCCTCGGTAGCTCAACCAAGATACTCCTGTTTGGGCACGCATGGCGCCTGGTTCCCAAGTGCCGCCCTCGGGGAAAACTGATAACCTCCCCCCTTGCTCTAAAACGCCCAAACATTGGCGAAGAGCCGAACGATCAACCACACCCCGGTGAATGGGTATATATCCATAAAGGCCTTCAATTGTCTCAACTATCGCTTCCATGGGCAAATCTCTTGCCCCCAACATTTCTATTTGCCAGGGAGTGAAAACAGCCATTAGAACAGCTTCTATGGCGCCAACATGATTTCCAATGAGCAAAAGAGGCCGGTCTTTGGGAAAATTCTTCCTACCGACAATGCGTATTCGGAAAAGAATCCGCAACAGGATTCGGAATACGATTCGCATAATTGCCCGTATGAAACGCCGGCGGGGATAAGATACGGTATATTTTTTTTCGCTGGTCAAGTTTTTGCTCCTTCGGTTAAAGAATGGAGACTAGAAGGTAAACCTTGATGAGTGAAAAGTTAAACGTTAGGGAGCTAAGATTGCCTATCAAGCCACTTTTCCATATCTTGGAGTACTTGTGCGCGTTCTGGCTCGTTGAAGACTTCGTGGTAAAGGCCTTCGTACATTTTGAGCGTTTTGTCTTCTGAGCTTACGGTATCGTAGAGCATTTGAGCGCCGGTCGGATCAACGATTGTGTCCGCGCTTCCTTGCAGTAGCAACAACGGTAAATGAATTGTGCTCGCTTGCGTAGTTACGCGCTTCATGGCTCTTAGTAATTCCGCTGCTAGGCGGGTGGTATATTTACCAATGGTAACCAACGGATCGTTGACGTATGCTGCCACAACCTCCGGGTCACGGCTTACGCCATCCGCTTCCAATTGGATAAGTCCCATTTTCGGCGCGAGAACGGAAAGTATTTTTCCAACCAAAATAATGGCTGGCGAAATATCCTCTGGAATCTTCACGCTAGCGCCCGACAAAACCGATCCAGCAAGCTCATCCTGATGGTCGAGCAAATAAAACGCCCCTATTAAAGCGCCCATACTGTGACCCACCAAGAAAATTGGCGTGTCGGGATGCGATTCGCGTATCATGTCGAAGTAAATTTTAATGGTGTCTGTGAAATCTTCAAACCTTTCTACGTACACCCGTGTTCCTTCTGATTTACCGTGCCCAATATGGTCTAAGGCATATACAGCGTATCCTAACGGAACAAAATAGTTAACGACATTGGCGTATCTTCCACTGTGTTCGGCCAGACCATGGATAACTAGAAGAATGGCCTTTGTTTCATGTTCTGGAAGCCATTTTTGGGAATAGATTTTTGTTCCTCGAACACCTTTTAAAAAACTTTCTTCATGCTTCATAATTAATTCTCCTTGATGAATATCCTGTCAGAAAATAATCTCACGACAATCGACTCCAAACTCGCGAGAAATTAAGTATAATATACTTATTCCCGTCCGATAATACTTACCGTAAAGCCAGTTGATTTTTGAGAGGTAGTCATGTCTCCCAATCTCGCCCTTTTTTACCCCGAAGGCCACCAAAATCACTCCCAACCTGGGCACCCCGAACGTCCTCAGCGCGTAGAGGCCATTCGAGAGGCGTTTATTGAGGCCAAATTATGGGAAACATTCGCGCATCTTGAACCTCTAACGCTTTCCATCGCCGACCTGAGCCATATCCACGCCCCTGATTTTCTGACCCACCTAGAAGAAGCCTGTGCCCATAGTCATCCCCTAGACCTAGACACTTACACCACGCCCCAAAGCTGGCAATTAGCTCTCAACGCCGCCGGAGGGGGAGCGGCAGTTGCCGAGGCCGTTTGGGAAGGGCAAAACCTCCGCGGGTTAGCGCTCACCCGCCCCCCAGGCCACCACGCCACCCGACAACGCGCCATGGGATTCTGCCTCCTCAACAACATCGCCATCGCCGCCGAGCATCTCCTCCGCCACACATCTGCCACAAGACTAGCCATCATCGACCTTGACCTCCATCACGGCAACGGCACGCAAGATATTTTTTGGGAACGGGGAGACGTGCTTTACATCTCTACCCACCAATACCCCTACTATCCCGGCACTGGCTCGCTCAACGAAACTGGCGCGGGCGCGGGGGCAAGAACGACTGCTAATTTTCCGCTCCCCCCCATGTCGGGCGATGCCGCTTTTGCGGCCATAATGGATGAAGCCATTCTCCCGCTTTTAGATCGCTTTGCGCCCGAAATGCTCCTGGTGAGCTATGGTTTTGATACCCATTGGCGAGAAAACTTAGGCCATCTGCAACTCTCGGCGCAGGGGTACGCAAATTTAATAGCCAATTTAACAACATGGGCAGATGGTAATTGCGAAGGGCGGGTTGCTCTTTTTTTAGAGGGAGGATACGACCTGCCCGCGGCGAAAGCCTGCTCGTTAGGCGTGGTTGCAGCCTTGCAAGGGCTGGCATGGGAAGACCCCATCGGGCCATCTCCCACTCCCGAAAGTGATGGTTGGAAAGTTGTCCTCACAGAAGCAAAACGGATTTGGGGTTTATGAATTGGTATATTGGGAGATTGGGGGACTGGGAAACTGGTATACTGAGGAACTGGGGGACTAAGAAACCAAGAAACCAAGGAACCAAGAAACTAAGAAACTAACAAAGGGAAAATTGCCATGACCACATCTAAAAGAGGCCCATTGTCTCTTGAAAAATACGAAAAGATAAAACTTTATCTTATTCGAGAAATTTCTCACAACCTAGACGCCGCGCCTCCTCAATCAAATGAAGACCTCCACCGCAAAATAGAAGAATGGCTAAATGAAACCTACGCGGGCATTGAAAAACAGCTTAGCCTCACCGAATCCCAGCGAGAGCATCTCTTCAGCGAAACATTAGCCGAATTGATTGGCTTTGGCCCTATCCAACCCCTGCTAGCCGAACCCGACATCAGCGAGATTATGATAGCCGGGCCATACCAAATTTACGTAGAACGCAACGGAAAACTTGAAGATACAGATGCCACATTCGCCGATGAAGCACACCTCATGCGTATCATCAACCGCATCTTGTCACCACTGGGCCGCCGCGTAGATATAGATAACCTCATGGCCGATGCCCGCCTTCCAGACGGTTCGCGGGTGAACATAGCTATCCCACCCGTAGCAGTAGATGGCCCTTGCGTAACTATCCGCAAGTTTTTAGAAAGCAAGCTAACCATGGAGCAAATTATCGAGCTTGGAACAGCCACTGCTCACATGGCAGAGTTCTTCGAAGCTTGCGTGGCAACCCGGCTGAACATCTTAATAACCGGCAACACAAGTTCGGGAAAAACCACCCTTTTGAACATCCTTACTGGCTACATTCCCGGCGATGAGCGCATCATCACCATTGAAGACGCCGCAGAATTGAAGCTCAACCAAAAATACGTTGTACGCATGGAAACGAAAATGCCCAACGTAGATGGTATAGGCGGCGTTGTCACCCGTGACCTAGTGCGCAACGCCCTGCGAATGCGCCCCGATAGGATTGTGGTTGGCGAAGTCCGCAGCGGAGAAGCTCTTGACATGCTCCAGGCCATGAACACCGGCCACGATGGATCGTTGACCACGCTGCACGCCAATTCTCCGCGTGACGCTATTTCCCGCCTAGAAACCATGGCTATGATGGCCGGGCTGGACATGCCCCTTAGCGCGTTGCGAACACAAATAGCCTCTGCCATTGACCTCATCATCCACATGGAACGCCTTTCCGATGGCTCTCGGAGAATAACCCGCGTCTCAGAGGTTCCCCGCATGGAGGGGAATATTGTCACCTTATCTGATATTTTTGTCTTTGAAAGAACCTATACCGCGCCTGATGGCACTATCCACGGCGAGATGAAAGCTACTGGCCTGCGTCCTATTTTTAGCCCACGCCTTAAGGCAGCTGGTTTTACGCTTACCGGAGATGTTTTTGGAGCATAAATAGGGACTAAGCGCAACTTTTGTTGACAGGTCACGTATAATGAGTTGAGTTGGCAGGCTAGAAAACTATCCAATTACAAGGAGTATCACTATGAAAAAAATTCGTATGCAATATGTATGGGGCGCGTTACTGATTACCCTTGGAATATTATTTCTGCTCCAGGAATTTAACCTCATTGGAAGCGCTCTTGATTACCTGTGGATACTTATCATGGGAATTAGCGGCATAGTCTTCTTATGGGTATACGCTACTAAAAAAGACCAATGGTGGGCCGCTATCCCTGGAATGACGCTCATTGGTCTAGCCGCCACCGTGGTTGAAGAGCAATTCAATTTCTTCCCAGGAAGCAACTGGACAGGCGCTCTTTTCTTGGCCTTTATTGGCCTCGGTTTTTGGCTGGTATATTTGCGGCGTCCGTCTTTTTGGTGGGCCATCATCCCTGGCGGGACTTTGGTTACGCTTGGCGTTGTCAGCGGCCTTGGAAGCTCAATCATTTCCGATGAGGGAATTTTCTTCCTCGGGCTGGGAATCACGTTCGCGCTGGTAGGTCTTTTGCCTGCCAAACAATATAAAACTCAATGGGGTTATATCCCTGCCGCTGTTCTCATTATTTTAGGATTAATTCAACTAAGCGTAGGAACTTTTTTGATTAACCTCTGGCCAATAGCACTAATCATCATTGGTGGATACATCATCTTTAAAAACTGGAAGAAATAAGCCAAGGAGAATACATGTCTACTAAAAAACTTTATCGCAGCAAAACAGATCGCATGATAGGCGGCGTTTGCGGAGGCCTGGGCGACTACCTGGGCATTGATCCCATCATCTTCCGCTTCTTATTCGTGGTCTTGTTGTTTGGTGCCGACTTTGGCTTCTTGCTCTACCTTTTGATGTGGGTCATCGTCCCCGAAGAAGGCACAACGTACGGCACACAAAGCCACGACTTCGGGAAACGGGTGCAGGGCATGGGAGAGGATATCCAACAAGCCGTCTCTCAACCCCATCCCCAGGCGGGGTTACTCATTGGCGGCGCGCTTATTTTCGTGGGCGCAATGCTCTTCCTAGACAATTTGAACTTTCATTGGCTGCGATGGCTGGATTTCGACTTCATTTGGCCTGTCTTGTTGATCATTGGCGGTATCGCCCTACTCGTTCGCAGAAACAAAGATTGAGGCATAAACCATGAGTGAAAATAACAAAAAAGACCATTCCCAGCATCGGCCAAGTGTATTTGGCCCCATGCTGCTCATAACCGCTGGAATCATATTTCTGGCAAATAACCTAGGGATTGTTTCAAGCAGCTTTTGGGATACTATAGTTAATTTGTGGCCTCTGTTGCTAGTCTTCGCTGGGATAGATGGTCTCGTGCGGCGTGACGGAATAGTATGGCCGTTGCTGTTAATCATCGTGGGGGTGTTCTTGACCCTCCGAAACTTTGGAGTAATAGCCTGGGGCGAATGGGGAAGACTATGGAGTCTCTGGCCGCTGATTTTCGTGGCCTTGGGCGTGGATATCATCTTCAAAGAACACTCCTCTTTGGGGTCTATATTTAGGATATTGGCGATACTGCTGCTCGTGGGCGGGGGGATTTGGCTGGTAGGTTTTTACAGCAACTCTAGCGAAGGAGTCTCTGTTGAGGCCGTTCACCAACCAATGGGCGAAGAGATCACTGAAGCGCAGATAACTCTTTCGATGTCTGCTGGAGAAATGGACGTTAACGCCGCCGGCGAAAAAGCCACCCTCATTGAGGGCAAAACTGCCTCTAAGGCAAAAGAGTTCTATCACGAAAAAGGGACGTTAGCCACATATACCCTAAAATGCGATTCCCCTGTTGCTCTTCCCAGCCGTGGACGCTGGGATTTGGGCATCTCTACCCAAATTCCATTTGACCTATCTGCAGAGATGGGCGCGGGCGAGATTGTTTTACGCTTAGAAGAATTGCGTCCTGAGAATCTTGTCATCGAGCAGGGAGTGGGAAATATAGAAGTTCGCTTGCCGGCACGGGGGTTGCACCACGCTGAAATTAGCCAGGCTATCGGCCAAATTCAGGTTGTAATCGCCAAGGGTACGGCTATCCGCTTAGAGGTTAGCAAGGCCATTGCCACTCTGGACATCCCGCCCGATTTCTCCCGAAAAGGCAACTACTACTATTCTCCCAATTACGACGAGGCTGATGATGTAATTAATTTGAGTATTAGTCAGGCAATTGGTAAGATTGAGGTTACGTACAGCAAGTAATGCAAGAATGACTTTGGCTCTCATAAAAAAACAGGCCTCACAATGGGGCCTGTTTTTTTGTGTATTATCTTTTTGCCCCGAAGCAGTCTCCCAGACGCTCTAGGAGATTGCTTCAGCGGGAAAACACCGCTTCGCAATGACATGCCTAAGTAGCTACTTTGGCTCAATGGAAAATAGTGAAGTAGATGTCATTGCGAATCTCCGTTTTCACTGTGCGCGCCATTGGCAGGAAGTGCGGCAATTCCTCAGATAGCTGGATTACTTTGTTAAGTGCAACCCCGCTATTTTCCAAAAAACTGCTTTTTTTGCTTATTCGCTCAGCGCAGCGTGAACGCGCGGCATCCATTCGCTAATGAGAATATTTTGGGGGCATTTTTCTTCACATTCGCGGCAAGCTACGCACAAGTTAGCGCGTTCTGTCTCAGGCACAAAGTTGTTATACATAAACTTAGCATGATCAAGTTTATCGTACATTATTCCATCGTTGTAAACATCAAAAACGCGGGGAATATTCACACCCTCGGGGCAGGGAAGACAATATTCGCACTGGGTGCAAGGAATGGCTATAAGCTCTTGATATTTCTCTCGCACCTTTTGAATTACAGCCAGTTCGTCCTCAGTCATCGTGCCCACGCCAGATGCATCCGCGCTGGCGACATTTTCTATAACGTGCTGCATGGTACTCATTCCGCTTAGTAAAAGTGTGACTTCGGGCTGATTCCAAACCCATTGCAAGGCCCAATCGGCGGGAGTGCGCTGGTGGGGAGCGGTATCCCAAAGCGTCTGGACAGGGGCTGGGGGGGAGACCAATCGCCCGCCTCTGATAGGCTCCATGATCACAACTGCTAACCCTTTAGAGGCGGCGTAGTGCAAGCCCTTGCGCCCAGCCTGCACGTTGGTATCCATATAGTTGTACTGAATTTGACAAAAATCCCAGTGGTCATAAGCGTCAATAATTTCTTCAAAGACAGGATAATCATCATGAAATGAAAAGCCAAGGTGAGCAATACGCCCATCGGCAATCGCTTTTTCTGCCCAGGGAAGAACATCAAGGCCATGGACCTTATCCCAGCTTTTTTTGTTAAGGGCATGTAATAAATAAAAGTCTATTTGCTCGGTTTGGAGTCTTTCAAGCTGTTCGTTGAGCAAGCGATCAAAGTCATTGGCAGTTTCTACTTCCCAACAAGGAAGTTTAGTAGCCAGTTTGACTTTTTCACGGTATTTACCTTTGAGAGTGCGCCCCACGAAGGGTTCGCTCTGCTTTTGATGATACGGATAAGCCGTGTCTATGTAATTCACGCCATGGTCAATGGCGTAATGGAGCATATTAGCGGATTCTGCTTCGTCTATTTTTGCAGAGTCGCCATCAATAGTGGGAAAACGCATGCAGCCGAAGCCAAGGGTAGAACATTCCCAATCTAACTGTCCAAATTTACGATATTTCATTGTGTTTACCTCCGAATGGATAATATTTTCATGCAGGCATAGAAAGGTATTATACCGGAAAATTGAACAGCAGCCGAAGCAAAATTAATTTCGCAATCTATTCTGTGACGAAGAACATCACCAGTTGTCAGACAAATATCCGCATCCGCTTCCAAGGCTGTTGACATTGGCAATAATATTCAATATACTACTGACATGAACAAAGATTCTCGGCCTGTAAGCTGATAACAATTTAATCAAACTTTTCTAGCTTAACTTTTTGAACCTATAGGAGATATTTATGTATAAAAAACTTTTTACACCAGGCCCCACGCACGTACGAGAAAAAATCCTCAACGCGCAAGCTGCTCCCATGCTTCATCACCGCACCAAAGAATACTCCGAACTACAAAGGCAAGCTACCACAAAACTGCAACAACTTCTCTACACAAAACAACACGTATATCTTTACGCATCCTCCTCTACTGGCATGATGGAAGGCTCCGTTCGCCAAGCCTCAAAAAAGAAAATCCTCAACACCGTCAACGGCGCTTTTTCCAAACGTTGGCACGAGATCACTGTAGCTAACAATATTCCTTGCGACACGGTTGAAGCTCCTTGGGGAGAAGCCATCACTCCTGAGCTAGTGGACGAAGCCCTCTCCAGCGGTGAATATGACGCCCTGACCGTGGTGTTCAACGAGACATCCACCGGCCTGATGAACCCGGTCAAGGAAATTGCCGCCCTCGTCCGCGAGAAATATCCCGAAGTTTTGATATTGGTAGATGGTGTGAGCGGCATGGCCGGAGCCAAGATTGAATTTGACGCCTGGGGATTGGATGTCTGTCTGGCAGGAACGCAGAAATGCTTTGCCCTCCCCCCCGGACTAACCGTCTGTGCCGTGAGCGACCGCGCCCGGGAACGCGCCTTAGAAATCCCCAACGCGGGCTATTATTTCTCTTACCAACAAATGGATAAAAAGTACGACAAGCATCAGACCCCCGCTACCCCAGCCGTAAGTCTCATCCAAGCCCTCAATGCCCAACTAGACGACATCCTTGTTGTAGAAGGTTTAGAAAATCACTGGAAGCGTCACGAAGAGATGGCCGCGTACGTTCAAAATTGGGCGCGAAAATACTTTGGCCTTTTCTCCGATGAAAAATATCTCTCTCTCACGCTAACCAATGTCAAAAACACCCGTGGCATTGATGTCGCCGAGCTTAATAATCGTCTAGCTCTGCGCGGTGCGGCCATATCCAATGGTTACGGCCCCCTCAAAGAAAAATGTTTCCGCATCGCCCACATGGGAGATTTGACACTCGATGACGCCAAATGGATCACGGCTCAGATTGAGGATATTTTAGAGCTGTAAAACGTAATGAGCAAAGAGTAATGAGTAAGGTTACGTTTTACTCGTTACTCTTTACGCTAAAGAGGTAAAAAAATGAAAGTACTAATTTGCGACGCAACCGACCCAAAAGCACTTGAAACCATTGCCGAAGCCGGGATAGAAGTAGTTAATCGCCCAGATATTACCCCCGAAGAATTAGAAGAAGCAATTCCCGAGTACGATTGCATGGTCGTTCGCAGCCGCACCAAAGTCCGCGTACCGGTCATCGATAAAGCCGCTAAGCTAAAAGCCATCGTCCGCGGAGGTGTGGGACTGGATAACATTGACGTTGAATACGCCAAATCTAAAGGCATCCAAGTGCTGAACACTCCCAGCGCATCCACGCAAGCAGTTGCTGAATTAGCAACGGGATATTTGTTGGCTTTGGCTCGCCATATCCCCCAAATGACCGCTTCCATGAAAGCCGGCAAATGGGAGAAAAAAGCATTCAGCGGCATTGAAGTGTCAGGGAAAACCTTAGGCGTAGTTGGCGCGGGCCGCATTGGACAAGGCGTAGCCAAGCGAGCACACGCCCTAGGAATGACCATCCTGGCTTACGACCCATTCGTGAGCGAAGGCGAAAACATTGAATTCGTCTCTCTAGATGAGCTATTCAAACGCTCAGATTTCATCACCCTGCACGTGCCCCACATTAAAGCCACACACAACATCGTTGACGCCAAAAGTATCGAGATGATGAAAGATGGCGTTTACATCATCAACTGCGGGCGAGGCGGCACAATTGACGAGGATGCTCTCTACGAAGCCATCAAAGCGGGCAAAGTGGCAGGAGCCGCCTTAGACGTTTACGCCGAAGAACCCAGCAAGGGGCATAAACTCTACACCCTAGACGAAGTGATAGGCTCCCCTCACATTGGGGCTGGAACAGCCGAAGCCAAAGCGCGTGTCGGAGAAGAAGTCGCTCAAAATGTAATTGGCGCACTTAGTTAATATCACAAGGAGCAATGCACTTTAAAAAGTGCGTTGCTCCTATTTAGGAGATAACATGGCAAACATTAAACCCTTTAAAGGAATTCGTTATAATCCCGAAAAAATTGAGGACATCAATACCGTCATCAGCCAGCCTTATGACCGCGTGCGCTACGGTCTCCAAGACCAGTATTACGACCTCAGCGATTACAACATTGTGCGCATCATCAAGGGCAAGGAATTTGAGTATGATAACGCGGAAAACAACGTTTACACCCGCGCCAGGGACTTTTTGAACAAGTGGCTGGAAGAAGGCGTTCTCGTTCAGGAAGAGCACCCCGCCCTGTACGTTTATCACCAGACATTCCCCCTGCCAGGTGGCGGCGAAGTGACCCGCAAAGCATTCATCACCGCTTTTGAGTTGGCAGAATTCGACGAGGGAATTGTGCTCCCCCACGAGCGCACCCACGCCGGCCCTAAGGTTGACCGTCTCAACCTCACCCGCGCTACTGAAACCTATTTCGGGAATATTTTCATGCTTTATCCCGACCCTGAAAATAAGGTGGACGCCCTGCTAGCGAAAGACCTCAACCGAGAACCAGACATCCAAGCCAAAGAACTGCACGAAAAAGACGTGCTGCACAAAATTTGGGTGGTCACCAACCAAGACGTGATTGATACCGTGGTGGCAGAAATGGCCCCCAAGCGCAACCTCATCATCGCTGACGGGCATCACCGCTACGAGACCGCTCTCAACTACCGAAACGAACAACGCCAAAAATTCCCCGATGCTCCGGCCAATGCCGGCTTCAACTACCGGATGACGGCCATGGTAAGTATGAGCAATCCAGGCCTGACAGTTTTACCTACTCATCGCTTGATTTTCGGGTACGAACAGAAAACCAGCGCTGATGTGTTAGAAAAAATTAAAAAATACTTCACCGTTGAGGAAGTAGCCAGCCGACCAGCCTTGGAAACTAAAATGGAGGCTAGTGTAGGCAAAGTTGGCCGAATTGGTCTAGCCACCAACGATGGCTTTTTCTTCCTGACCCTCAAAGACCAGTCCATTATGGCAGAACTCGCCCCCAACCGCGTGGACGCTTGGCGCGAACTAGACGTGAGTATTCTTCACAAACTCCTTTTAGAGCACGTCATGGATATCAGCGAAGAGAAGATTGACAAGAAAGAAGGCATCAAATATCTCCGCGAACCAGATATGGGCTACGACCAAGTGCGCGAAGAAAAAACCGCATTTCTCTTTATCCTCAACTCTACCCGCATTGAACAAATAACAGCTTGCACCGATGTTGGGGAGAAAATGCCCCAAAAATCAACCGATTTCTATCCCAAAATTGTCACCGGCTTTGCTATGCTGCCGGTTAACGAGACAATTTAGTTAGTTGGGTAGTTGAGTAGTTTGATAGTTAGCAATGCGCTAGATACTTTTGGGGGGAAGTGTCTGGCGCTTTGCATTTGCGCGCATTTGGGGCTTCTGCGTCTCTCTGCGCTTTGCGGGCACATCTTGTCATTCTGCTAATTTAGCTGGTATAATTTCTGCCGTGAATTGACAAACGCGCCACCGTAGCTCAAAGGTAGAGCAATCGCTTCGTAAGTGATAGGTTGAGGGTTCGACTCCCTCCGGTGGCTTCGCAAGAGGATATTCTGACACAAAACACTTTGGATATTAGTATACACGGAGGTATATAATGAATCTCAAAAAATTTCTTTTAGCAATTTCTATGGTGTTAATCTTCACATTTGCAGCGGTCGCGCCGCGCCAAGCACATGCAGAAGATTTTGGGCCATGGGCAAAAGGTGGAACTAACCCCTGGGCAGGTTCGTGGACACGAAACGAGCCGCAAGCAGATCCGTGGACACTACAACCTTGGTGCTTACAACATGTCGGATGTGGCCAATATAAAATAAGAAATAGAACTGATAGCTGGGTGCAAATTTACTTAACCAGAGGCGACACACTTGAGACTGGTTTCTTCACTGTAGCACCCGGTTCTAACAATGCCATCACCTTAATACCTTGGCTATATCAAGCAACTTATGTTTATTGGTGCAATGGCGAGATGCAAACGCTCACAACTCTCTGGAACATAAGCGGAAACTGGACAGATATTTTCCGATGTCCGGGAGGACCTGTCAGAAGCAGACGCTAGCCAATTTAATTTCGCTAGGCTTTATCACATTTCACGTTTGCGAAATATCATCAAAAAAACATTAAAAGCCCCGGCTGACCGCCAGGGCTTTTAATATAGCTCTAATTTTAGACAGCCATGATATACTTTAATGCAAAATATCCCTGTTGACGCTATCCGGCAAGAAACGCAGAAGGCCAAAACACGTTTAGAAAGAAAAGGAGAAATTTCATGTCCAAGAAAAAACACTTTCGAATATCACTACTTTCTATGCTGCTTGTTATTTTGCTGGCATCTTGCAACATGCCCAGCGCGCAACAAGCCGCCACTCAAAACCCTGAAGAAAGGCAAACATCCGTGGCCCAAACGGTAACAGCCAACGCTGAAAACGGCCAAGACCCCATCCCCACAGACACACCAGAACCAGAAGCCACCACGGAAACTCTGCCAAGCGAGACGCCAACCCCAGAGCCTACTAATACCCCAATCCCAACGAATACGCTCACCCCTACGAATACGCCAGTCCCTTGCAATAGGGCAAAATTTATCACAGATGTCACCATCCCAGATGGCACAATTTTGCTCCCCGGAGAAACCTTTGTAAAAACCTGGCGATTGCAAAATACAGGCTCATGCAGCTGGAGTTCGGGATATGATATTATCTTTTCCAGCGGAGACGCAATGAGCGCGCCTAGCGCGGTGCAACTCACCACCGATATTATCCCCCCTGGGGGAACCGTGGATGTTTCTGTCACCCTCGTTGCGCCTGCCAGCACTGGAACCTACAAGGGAAATTGGAGACTGCGAGACGCGGCAGACCAGGTCTTCGGCATTGTGAGTACAGGAGAATTTTGGGTAGAGATAGAAGTAGTCAATCCCACAAGCACCCCTACAAACACACCTGTACCAACAGACACCCCAGACCCAAGGCCAGACTTACAAATCAACCTCTTTGAGCTTACTCCTTCAACTCCCATCCAAGGCGTCCCTGTAAATGTCAAAATCCAAGTTTATAACTATGGAAATTCTGCCGCGGGACCATTTAGAGTGGAATGGTATGGTGGAGTGAACTTCTCTACCGCGTCTTGCAGCTGGGATATAGCATCTTTGGCCGCGCACGGAGGCCGAGTATTAAACTGTACTTTCACATACACAAGTTGGTATGGAAGCATTGACACCGAGGCCTACGCTGACGTTAATTATACCGTTGACGAAAGCAACGAAAGCAACAACAATTCCGTGATGACAATCTCGGTTGACAAACCATAATGTAATCAGTCATCAAACTACCGAAGTATTTTTGGCTGTGGCCAATTCAAGCAACCTCGGAGGTCTCGGAGACCTCCGAGGTTGTTCACAACAACATACCCGGAGGGGTTCAGTTCTGCGCCGGTCAGACTCGCCGAGTGTTTCTGACCAAGAGGCAGAATAATTACCAAGGAGAAAACATGAAGCCGCAAAACGAATTTCCACAATTCAAAAAACAACACATATATTTAGCTCTAGCCATATTGCTGTTAATTGGAATGAGCCTAGCTTGCACGCTGTCTGGCGGAGAAACAGGCAATGAAAAAAGCGTGGAAGACGAAATAGCAACCTCTGTAGCGGGAACTTTAGCTGCTCAAATACCAGCTGCCCCGCCCCAGGCCAGCAACACGCCAGACGCACCAACTGCCACCACCATTCCCCCCACTGCTGCGCCTGATATTTTGTACCAGGGAACAAGTTTTTCATACGCCGATTTCCTAGCCTCGTCAATCACCCTAGAAACTATCCCCGCCCTAAATTCTGAAGGGCCAGAGGGCAGCTATCCCGAACACATCCAATTTAGCTTTGTTGGCTACCCGCTATCGGGCACTTTTCATGATCCCCGCATTATGATTTATCCCGTAGACGCATACCGAAGCATTTTCCCTTACGCCAACGATATTTTTGACAACCTCCAAACCCTGCTAGCAAATCAGCCCAGCAACCCTGAAAGAATCCCCTTCCTGCCAACATTTAACGCGGCTCAACTTATGCGAGCGCAGGTTAAATATTTCGACTTTCAAAACGGTTCTGGAGTACGCTTCTTAACCATCTACGGGCAATCCGCCTTAGTTGTCAATAACCAAGAACTCTTCTACACTTACCAGGGGATGACCAACGATGGCAAGTACTACATTAGCGCCATTTTGCCCATCTCTCACCCCAGTTTGCCCGCCACAAGCCCCACAAATTTAGACCAAAATTTCTACGAAGAATTTGAAGCTCATATCGCCGAAGTTACCAATCAGCTCAACGGGCAAGCAGACGATAGTTTCGCCCCCACGCTTTCTGCGCTAGACGCGATGATGCAATCGTTCTTAATCACCAGCCCATAATGAACCGCATTGGCGAACTGAACGAGCAACCACTTCATGCGGCACTAAAGGCTTGGTACGCCGATGCGGAGGATTGTGTAGAAGTTGCGGTTGATGGGTACGTGATTGACATCGTTCGGGGCAATTGCCTGGTAGAAATCCAAACGGGAAATTTTTCCGCCATCAAGCGAAAAATACTCTCGCTGGTAGAGCAGCACCCCGTCCGGCTGGTTTATCCCATTGCCCGCGAAAAATGGCTTCTCAAGTTGCCCAAGGAGGGGCAAGACGCTCCCCAGAGGCGCAAATCGCCCAAACGGGGACGGGTTGAAGAGGTGTTCGGCGAGCTGGTCAGTTTTCCCCAATTATTGAAGGCGGATAATTTTTCCTTGGAAGTGGTCATGATCCAAGAAGAAGAAGTGCGCCGTTACGCAAACAATAAGCGTTGGGCAAGAAACGGATGGATGACCGTGGAGCGGCGTTTACTGAAAGTGGTGGAACGCAGCTTGTTCAGCCATCCTGCAGATATGGGAGCGTTGCTGCCACCCGACTTGCCCCGTGCGTTCACCACCGCCGACCTAGCCCAAACGTTATCCATTCCCCGGCGATTGGCGCAAAAGATGGCTTACTGCCTCCGCGAAATGGGGATAATTGTGCAAATAGGAAAACGCGGACGAGCGTATTTGTATAGCGTGATGAGTAAAACAAGGGAGAATTTATGAAAAACTCTATAGCCCTAATAACCGACAGCACCTGTGACCTTCCTCAAGAATTACTTGACCTATACGAAATCACAGTAGTTCCTCTAACAATTGTCTGGGGAGAGGAGCAGTTTTTAGACGGTGTTGATATTCAGCCTCAAGAATTTTATCAACGCCTAGACACCGATTCCGTCATTCCCACCACTTCGCAGCCCACGCCCAAAGATATTCTAAAAGCATACGAACAAGCAAAGCAGAACGGGGCCAAGGAAATTATGATCATCACAATTAGCAGCGCGATGAGCGGAACTCATCAATCCGCTAAATTAGCAGCTAATATGATTGATATTCCCGTGCATATCGTGGATTCGAAATCTAATTCTATGAGTTTGGGATGGCAGGTACTAGCAGCCGCGCGTGCCAGAGAAAACGGCGCAGACGCGAACGCCATGCGGGCAGCCGTTGAGCAGGCCAGAAAAAGGATGGTCTACATCATTAGCTTAGATACTTTAGAATATCTTCACAAAGGAGGACGCATTGGAGGCGCAAGCACGTTCATAGGTACCTTGTTACACCTAAAGCCGCAAATATCCGTCAATCACGAAACGGGAGAAGTGGAAGGCGGACGCCGTTCCCGAACGCGCAAAAAGGCTCTCAAAGATTTATATCAAGACTTTTTCGCTCAAATAGACACCTCTAAAAAAATGCGTATCGCTGTCTTGCACAATGCCGCCTTACCCACAGCCGAAAAGATAGCAGAAAAAATTCAAACCGAATTAGCCCCCGAAGAGTTGTTAATTAGCGTGGTTTCCCCCATTTTAGGCGTCCATACCGGCCCGCGTGCAATTGCGCTGTGCGGCTATACAGAATAAGATGCAAGTTAGAAGAAAATAAAAAGGAGCGAGGGTGCAAAGGATATTGTACATCCTCGCCAAATTCCTTGTCCCCACAGCAGAAGACTCTCAAACGAACACTGATGACGCTGATTCAACAGATTCACACGGATTTTTTGTTTTTACTCCGCGTTTATCCGCTATATCCGCGAATCGCCGTAGACCTATCCATGTTCTATTTTCCTAATTAATCAATACTTCGCCCACGTTAAACACGTCTGCCATCACAACCCCAACTCCTTTGCCGCCCCTTTCATAGCCTCCAGCACGAGACCCACGAACTCCTCCAGGGGGATATTCAGCTTCGTCTCGCAAAGGCTAATCCGCTCCCTATCCGCGCCGGCGGCAAAGGATTTTGAGCCAAATTTCTTCATCACCGACTCTACAGAAATCCCAGCCAGTTTAGCAGAATGAACCAAAGCCACTGCCACAATTAACCCGGTCAGGTCGTCACAAGTCACCAACGCCCACTCCATATTGGACTCAGGCATGGTTCCCGTATGCTCGTAATTATGAGCCTCAATAGCTCGCGCTATATCATCCGCAATACCCATCTCTGTCAATTTTTCGGCCATCACCAAACCATGCCGGTCGGGATTGTCTTTCGTCTCCTCGTAATCGGCATCGTGCAGCAGACCTACAATCTCCCATTTATCTGGGCTGCCGCCATATCTCTCGGCCAAAGCGCGCATAGCAGCGGCCACAGCGTAATGATGCTTACGTAAATTCTTATTGCCAATATTATCTTTCAGAATTTCTAGAGCTTCTTCTTTTGAGATCATCTTTTTTTCCTCCCCAATAGTGTTACAGCAAAAGTGATACTTCCCCAATTTACCACACAGAGCTACGCATCTTACGCGTAGCTCTGTGTCATACCTTTTAAAGTATTGCCTATTCGGGCAACAAAGCAGCCAAAGCCTCAGTTGTAAAGGGTTTAAGCCTCACATCGTAAAGACCAACTCGCATATACTGAGTTGTACGCTCAACCTGCAAAGCGGACGAAACGAGGATGGTTTTCTGCGCCATACCGCTGGCCTTTAGAGCATCTAATATCTCAATAACAGAAACAGAGACAGCCTCATCAACAATAATCAACCCTGCCTCAGATGCGCCTTTGGCATCAAGCTGGCGAACAACATTCTTCTTAGCGGAAGCAAACGCTGCGCTCACAAACGCAGACCATTCGCTTTCTTCCGCAACAAGGAGAACATTATCGGGAGCCGCGCCAAGGTCAGCAGAGGCCAAATTTTCAGCAACAGGAAGCAGAATAGTGAACTTGGCTCCTTGACCGGGTTGACTTTCGACCTCAATGCGCCCATCCAATTGGCTAATAACGTGCAAACAAGCCGCCAATCCCAAGCCATGATGTTCAACGCCTTTGGTGGTAAAGAAAGTCGTCCAAATTCTCTCTTGAACCTCAGGGGGAATTCCTTTCCCATCGTCAATCAAACTTGTGCGCACAAAACCTTTTTCTTCGGCAAGCGCAACTTCAACAGTAAGATTTTCAGCATCCGCCTCAAGAGCATTTTGCAGTAAATTGCCAAAGGCACGAGAAAGTTGAGTGCTATCGCCCAAAGCCAACGGAGTGCCGGGGGCGACGTTAATCTCAATATCCCCCAGCGCCATGCCCTGCTGTTGCGCCGCCGTCTTCCAAACTTCCGCCAGCATCAGGGGACGAGGTTCGTTCTCTCTAGCAGCCCCAATCAGATTGGTCTTCACATCTACAATAAGCGCGGAACTTTCGCCAATCAACTCTATATCTTCCAGAAGGGAGGGTACATCCACTTCACCGGCTTCCAAGTCCGCTTTCATGCGCGAAACAGTAGTAGAAATAGGAAGAGCCTTATTACCAATCCAATGAATGGCTTCAGTGGTCGCGCCCGAAAGCGCTTCGTAAGTCTTGGCACGCAACAATTCAGCATGTGTTCGTTCTAGTTCTTTTAGCGTCTGCGCGTTGTTAATAGCAATCGCCAAATGATCAGCCATGGTTTGTAAAGTGGCTATATCCTCATCATTGAAAGCGCTCGCCTCAATGCTCTGAACGGTGACCGCACCAATGCTTTTTTCCCCCACACAAAGCGGCAAAGCCATCTCAGAGCGGGTATGAGGCAAAAGCGGATTGCTATAAAAAGCCGTCTCGCCTTCCACATCCAAAGAAATGCGAGCCTCACGCAGAGCTATAGACATCCCAATCATAGAATTGCCGCCCACTTTTAGCTTGTGCCCTTTCGCTAACATAGCGGCACCGGCCTCACCGTACCCTGCCTTAAATATCGCGTACTCGCCCAATTCATCCAGCAAGAAAACACCAGCGTAATAAAACCCATAAGCATCGCAAATAATATCAACAGTTTTGGGAAGCAGTTCATCCAAATTGAGAATAGAAGTAACGCCCCGTCCAACTTCCGCGGCAGCTTTTAGCAAACGAGCGCGGCGTTCAGCCTCACGAAGCAAGTCTTGGTTTTGACGATGTAACCTAGCATTATTGATAGCAATAGCTAATTGGTCAGCCATAGTTTGGAGAACCACAATATCCGCGGGCGTGAAGGCAGCCTCTTCATCGCTTTGCACCGTAACAGCACCCAACACACTATCCCCCACAATAAGGGGAAGCGCCATCTCGGAGCGTGTTTCGGGCAAATGAGGATTTTGAAAACGCACAGCCTCTTCCCCCACATCTAGCGCAATACGGGCCTGGTGAAACGCAATCGCGGCCCCAATCATAGAATTACCGCCAACCTTAAGCTTATGATCTTCAGCCAACATAGCCAAACCAGCTTCTCCGCGCCCAGCCTTTAGCACAGCCATCGTGCCGGTCTCATCCAGCAAAAAAATGCCGGCGTAGTAAAATCCAAATTCGTCACAAATAATATCCACAGTTTGCCGATAAATCTCTTCGGGGTCTAAAATGGTAGTAATGCTCTTGGCAGCGCGAGCGCCAGCATGAAGCAAAGCAGCCTGTCGTTCGGCAGATGCAAATTTAGGTACAGTCATAAACGTATCTCCTTAATTTTTAGGCAGTCTTTATTTAATTAAAATATCATTGATAAGGGTAACTAATTCTTGTTCGCGGCCTTTGACAAAATAAGCTTTGGCCCCTCTACTAACGGCTTCTTTGGCTTTGTTAACTTCATCATAGGCAGTCAGCACCACAACCGGAAAATCTGGCTGAAGCTCAAGCAAACGACTAAGCAACTCCAACCCCGCGCCCGAGGCGTACTCGCCATCTAAACTAGGCATGTTCAAATCTAAAAGCGCTAAAGCAAAGGGAGTATCCTCCCCTTGAGCGGTTTTGAACGCGGTCAATCCTGCCGAACAATCGCCAGCGGTTTCCACATCAAAACCAGAACGCATTAAAGTCTTTTGCAAACTGCGCAAAATCAAAGGTTCATCATCTACAAGTAACAATCGCAACATAAAAACAAACTCCTATTCAATATTTTTTTCATCAATAAATGGTAACAAAACAATAAACGTTGCCCCTTCGCCTGGTAAACTCTCAGCCCATATTTTACCACCGCTCTGCTGAATAATTGACATACACGCCGACAGACCCAGCCCCGTACCGCCTTGGTCGCCTTTAGTGGTAAAGAACGAAACCCAAATTTTCTCTAATATATCGGGGGGAATGCCAGGCCCATTATCGTGGATTTGAACCCGCGCGAATCCCGGCTCCTCGGCACGGGCAACTTGAATGTGGATTTGGGGATTTGGCTGGCCTTCTTGCGCCTCCCAAGCATTCTTAATGAGATTAGTAAAAACGCGGTCGATTTGCCGGGTGTCACCTGTAACCGGGGGCAGGGAATTGTCGTAATCGGCCTGCACCACCCCAGCGGGGAGTCCCATTTCGGCGACTGTCTCTCGGAGCAACGCAGGCAACTCAACAGCGGTGCTATTTTGCTGGCGCATAGGCCCTATAAGGTCTTCTTTGATATTGAGGATAGTAGAAGAACTTTGTTGGATGATGTTTAAATCTTCCAAGATAGATTCTAGGTTAACCATGAGAGATAAACGGTCTTCGGTAAAATCGCTTAGAGTGGCAGCTTTTGAAGGCAGGTCTAACCCCTGGGAAGAGGCAATCGCCCAGGTTTGGCGCATCAGACGCCCAAAGGGGTGGTTTTCCCGTTTGCGGAGGGGAATATCTCCCCACGCTTGCACAACCGCCAGAAGGTTGAGCAAATCCTCCCGAACTCGGTTTGCGCTCCCCGCAATAGGCGCGGCTTTGTTCCCTACCCAGTGAATGGCCTCGCCTGTAGTAGTAGCAATGGCTTCATAGGTTTTAGAGCGTAATAGTTCTTGGCTGGCTTTCTCTAGGTCTTGCATGAGTTGAGCGTTTCGGATGGCAACGGCAACCTGGTTGGCTAAGGCTTGCAGAGCAACTATGTCGTTATCGCTAAAAGCTTGCGGTTGTTCACTTTGGATTGTCAACGCTCCTAGCACATCTTCTTTAACCGTGAGAGGGAGAGCCATTTCGGAGCGAATGAGGGGCAAATATGGGTTCTGAAAGTGGACGGTTTTTTCGTCTACGTCTAGCACTATGCGGGCCTCGCCGCTTAGAATGGCAGAGGCGACCATTGATTTGCCGTTAATTTTTAGTTTGTGTTTCTCGGTCAGCATTGCCTTCCCCGCTTCGCCGTGCCCGGCACGCAGTACCGCCCATTGGCCTGAATCGTCAAGCAGAAAAACTCC
>Ga0164318_10000695_pt1 | contig 27206 bp, 22 predicted proteins | sample GuaBasSedimGuay9_FD_113734 | JGI IMG/M metagenome (GOLD analysis project Ga0164318, IMG submission 113734) | Subseafloor sediment microbial communities from Guaymas Basin, Gulf of California, Mexico - Guay9, Core 4571-4, 0-3 cm | ecosystem: Environmental > Aquatic > Marine > Hydrothermal vents...
GATGTTATTATCTGCCGATGCGAAAGGGTTACAGCAGGAGAGATTAGAAAATGGATAAAAAAAGGCATTACTGATATGAATCAATTAAAAGAACTTACTTATGCAGGAATGGGTGCTTGTGGAAGTAAAACCTGCGAACCTTTGATTTTGCGATTGTATCAAGAAGAGGGCATTCCGTTAGATAAAATAACTTATAATACCAAAAGACCTTTACTTATGGAAGTCCCTTTGGGAAGATTTGTAAATGAGAATATAGAGTAATAACACGCAAAAGAACACTGGTAAGGAATTAAAAATAACTAATTACAAATGTCTAATAAAATATCAAAATCCAAATTTCTAATGATGAACTACTGCAGTGTTACTTTAATTCTGATAAATTATGATATTTTGAAAAGGTATGGAAGCCCACGATTTTAATCGTGGGTATCGTAAACAAATAACTCATATATAACCATTTTAATGGTTTTAAAACCCTTGAAACGGTTATGCATACATCGGATTACATTTATTCCACAACTGAAGAACACTGATAAAAAATTAAAATTACTCCGTGTTTTCTGTGTCTCTGTGGTTGCTTTGGCAGTGTTTTTCCGTGTCGGATTAATCCATAGGAGAACAGATGAGTAATAATTATGATGTAATTGTTATAGGTGCTGGTTCTGTTGGAGTGCCTACTGCTTTATTATTAAGTCAAAAAAAATTAAGAGTATTAGTTATTGATAAAAACAGTTCACCCGGTCAGGGACAGAACAAAAAAGCAATTGGTGGCATTAGAGCAACTCATTCTGATAAAGGAAAAATTCTGACATCCTTGCGTAGTATTGAGTTTTTCTCCACTTGGCAAGATAAATATGGAGATGACATTGACTGGATGTCAAATGGATATTCCTTTCCAGCTTATAATGAGCAAGATGAGAAAATGCTGAAGGACTTATTGGAAATCCAGCAATCTTTTGGATTAAACATAAAATGGATAAGTGCAGAGGAATATCAGAAACTTGTGCCAGGTATCAATCCAGATGGCTTACGAGGTTCTACTTATTCTCCAGAAGATGGCAGTGCTTCGCCTTTTAAGGCAATAAATGCTTTCTATTTCAAAAGTATAGACTTCGGATGTGAGTATAAATTTGATGAACAGGTAATAAGTATTGGTATTGAGCATAACAAGGTTAAAAGCGTAAGCACTGATAAGGGAAAATATTTCTGTGATTATATTGTAAATGCAGGTGGTAATAATGCAAAGGATATTGGACTAATGATTGGCATTGATATACCAGTAAAGCCAGATAGTCATGAAGCCGCAATAACAGAGAGAGTAAAACCATTTTTTAAGCCGATGGTAGTGGATATGCGTCCTGCGACAGGCTCAAAGAATTACTACTTTTATCAGAGTAAGCGTGGGCAGATTGTTTTTTGCATTACACCAGAACCACCATTTTATGGAACTGATAGTCGTTCAACTTCTGTTTTTCTGCCACAAGTAGCAAAAAGGATGATAGAATTATTCCCTAGATTGAAGAATATCAAAGTTCGGCGTACTTGGCGTGGACAGTATCCAATGTCTCCTGATGGATTTCCTATTGTAGGCGAACTGAAAGAGGTGAAAGGATTTATCAATGCTGTTGGAATGTGTGGACAAGGATTTATGTTGGGACCAGGAATAGGGAACTTAATTACAAGAATTATCACAAACAATCTGACGAAAGATGATAATGATATACTATATAATTTCAGTTTATACCGTGATTTTTCCGGAACTGAAAAGTTTAAATAGATAGCCGCAAATTGCTTACTTTTACTTAAAATATGCTAACGATAAAATGTGCTAAGTGCAGAAGGAAGATTTTTAGATATTTAAAGATAGGTAAAGGCAAACTATGGCATTGCTGGAATGATAGAATAATTAAGGATTACAGCATTCATAATGGAAATGAGATAAGATGTCAATGTGGGAATTTAATCGGTATTGATGAAGGAAAATGGATTAAATTGAAACAGTACTCTTTTATATGTTCAGGCACAAAAAATAGAAGTATTCGCAAATAATTATCACAAATTCTATTGCTATTTATCATGGTCCTGTTCTGATAATTGCCGAATAATCTCAAATGCTTTCTCATTTTCATTATTATCTATATACAAATTTGATAAGGAATGCAACGCATTAGTGCACCATTCTTTATAATTATGAAATTCATTGATAATAAAAAGAAAAGTGAATTCCGCAGAATCAAAATCATTTAACTGTTGATACATTCTACCCTTGTAATATAAAGCGGAAACAATTTGCTCACCATTATTTTCATTGATTACATCATTACAAAATCTAATGCCCTCAATATAATCTTGAAGTTTTAAATAGCCATCAAAAATCTTTTTATTGTAGTATATTATCTTATCTTCAACTTTAGGATATTGCCTTAATATTTGATAAATATTTATCATCTCTTCAAAAACACTAATTTTTTCATAAATATCAGCTAATTGTTGGTATAACTTTATACTTGTTTCAGTTGTATCTTGCTCAATCAAATTTACTAATAAATTGATAGCGAGGCGATAATCTAAATCTGCAAGATAATTATCTACCTTACATTGATATGCATCGTCAATAAGTTGGCTATCAGGAAAATTCTTAATTAGTGTGTCTAAAATGCTAATACTTTTGTTATAATTTTTCTGTTTATTATAAAGTATTGCAATTTTATAATATAAACTGTCCAAAGTTAGTTGTTGAGAGTGAACTTCGGAGTCCTGTAAGGAATATTTATTTATCAATATCCTGTATTCTGTAATAGCCCTATCATACTGTTTAAGTTGCTCAAAGAATAAAGCAATCTTATACCGAAATTCAGGCACTTTTGCACTATTTGGGAACTTCTGGATAAAATTAAAATAGACCTGTGTTGGACTTTCATAGTTTCCTAAACAATAATTACATTGTTCAATTTGCAAATAGATTTTTTCTTTCTCTTCTTGATTGGTCAATTTGGGAAATAATTTTGAATAATACAATTTTGCTTTAGAATAGTTCTTTTGTGAAAAATACAAATTACCCAATTTTTTTAATGAATTATAAGATAAACTATCTTCTTTAACTTTTACTTGTGCAAAAGTAAATTGATAAATAAGCAGGATAATTAGAAATAACAATAATTTTTTCATAATTGTGAAAGCTGACTCGAGTTCAAAGAACCAGAATTGAGTTTCTATTTCTTTGTATGATTTAGTGGCTAAAAATGAATACCAAACTAATAAAATTTAATAAAGATTATACTTCAAAAGAGATAAGAGAGTGTGCTGATATTTTATTACAAAATAAGGTCTTGATTCATCCCACAGAAAATCTTTATGGATTTGGGAGTATAATTTCCAACCAAAAAGGAATTGATAATATTATTAAATTAAAGAAAAGGCAAAAGCCACACAGATTTATCATCCTAATTAGCAATTATTCACAATTAAGCAGATTAGCATTTGTTAAATCAAATTTGGAATATGCGCTAATGCAAAAATTCTGGCCAGGGTCCCTTACAATTATATTTAAGGCCAATCCTAATTTGAATAATAAATATAGTTATAATAGTACTGTTGCCGTAAGAATGGTAGGAAATGAGATTACCAGAAAAATTATTGATTATATAGACATTCCGATAATAAGCACCAGTTTAAATAAATCTGGCGAGATCCCTATCAATTCAGTATATGAAATTGTAAGACGATTTTCAGGCAAAGTCGGTGGCATTGCTATTGATAATATTCATCATTTCCAAAATATAGCATCTACTGTGGTTCAAATCAAAAAAGATAAAATTTATGTTTTAAGAAGAGGAGCAATTGATGAAAATGAACTTTATAAAATATAGTTAAACTAAATTTTTTTGCCACAAAATTTCAGGTAAAAAAACAAAAAGATATCAGACACTGTTCTATCCGTGAAAAATTCTATCAGCAAGTGTATGGAATAAACAAGGTAAATATATACCGATAATGACTGTTATCAGTACCTTCCATCCGAAACTATCAAGATTTATGCTGATATCTATATTTAGAATACCTATCTTTTTTAGAACAATCAATGGCAATAGTATAATCAAAAGTAAGTATATAATCCTTGTTAATGGACCAAAAATAATAGAATGAGAAATGCCTCTATGTTTAAATACAGAAGTATACGGCACCCAAATAAATCCAAAAATTCCCCAGTTTTTTTTGCATTCATTTTTTTTTAGATCCAAATCAGGAGATAGAAAATAATTTGAAAATATATAACTAGCAGTAAAAATCAGCAATAAAATGTTAAGTGCTGGACTTATTATTTTTTCAAGACGATGGAAAAAAATTAAGATTATAGCCAGACATATAAAGTACATTACAAAATTTATTTTATTATGAGCTCTCCAATTAGGCATATTTTTTCCCTTATTATAATTAGAGAAATTTAAAAAATGCATTAACAAGATTGTCAATATTTCTTTATGGGACTTCTTTATTTCATAATTTCTTTAGCCACAAAATTATACGAAAAAAGATATCAAACACTGTTTTACTATTTTGATAAAAAGAACAAAAAACTTTACTAAAAAAGATTGAAATGTGTTTTTTGGAAAAAATGATTTAGCCAATTAAATAAAAAGAAATAGCATAGTGAATAACGTTGACCAAATCTGCTGAATGACTCTGATAAGAAATTATAAAAAAATAAAAAAGTTTCACTGGTATTTTCCAGTGGCGAATTAAATTCACGGGAGAGTTGAATGTTTAATTTACGCATACTTAAATACATAGTGATTAGTATCATTATTTTGGTATATAGTTCAATTTTTTGTCAGGAATATCAATTGATAACAGATATTGAGATTCAAGGCACAATCAATGTGTCAGAAGAATTGATAAAATCAGCATCTGGAATTAGATTGGGTGATATTTATGATGAGAAAGAATCTGGAAAAATAATACACAATATCTACAATTTGCATTTATTCAAAGATATTACGATAGAAAAAGTATCAGAACAAGATGGCATTAAACTAATTATCAAAGTAGTAGAAAATCCAATTATAGATGAAGTAATTATCTCTGGCAATAAGAAGATAAGCAGAGAAAAAATAAGAGAAATTGTAAATGTATCAAAAGGAGATTATTGGTCTGATTATATGGCTTTTAATGTTCGTCGTAAAATTTTAGATGAATATTATAAAAAAGGTTATCATCTTGCAGATGTGAGTTTTTCGCATGAGCAGTTGTCTAAAAATCATATAATTTTAGTTATCAATATTTACGAGGGAGAAAAAGTATCTGTTAACACACTAAGTTTTTATGGCAATGAGAAACTAACAGATAAGCAATTAAGAAAAGTAATGAACACGAGACAAAAGGGTTTTTTACATTCAGGAAAATTTAATAATGAGGAGTTTGAGGAGGACTTGAAAAAGATTAGTGATTTATACAAAAATAAGGGCTTTATTGATGCAAAAGTTATTGACTATAATATTAGTTATAAGGATGTTAAAAGTATAGATATTACAATAAATATATCCGAAGGTAAGCGATATAAAATTGGTAATATTTCTGTAGATGGTAATACAAGGTTCACAGATGAGGAAATATTAAGAAATATAAAATTCAAGGAAAATAGTTTTTTTAATCAGAAGGCGTTCAATGAGAAATTGAATCAGATTAATTCAATGTACTATGAAGAGGGTTATATTTATTCCAGTATTGACAGGAAATTGATAAAAAGTGATGATAGAATTGATATAGAATTACAGATTTATGAGAATACGCGTGCTAAAATAAGGAAAATTTTTATTAAAGGAAACAAGAAAACAAAAGAGAAGGTAATTAGGCGACAATTAGCAATTAAGCCAGGTGATTATTTTAGACAATCACTCGTTTTAAGAAGTCAGAGAAATATTTATAATCTTGGACTGTTCACGCCTGAGATATATCTTGATTACAGACAAATCAATGACAAAGGTGATATTGACCTTATTCTTAATGTAAATGATAAACAGAGCGGCTCTGTAAATGGTGGTGTTGCTTATAATTCTGTGGATAAAATTATTGGCACAATAAGTTTTTCTCATAATAATATATTAGGTAATGCTTGGCGTGGTGATTTTCAATGGGAGTTTAGCAAAAAAAAACAGGATTTTCAGATTGGTTTTACAAATCCATACTTATGGGACACTTCAACTTTATTTGGATTTAATTTATATCATACTCGTCGTAGCTGGTCAGAATCTAATTATAAGATTTATCGTGATGGTGGTTCTATTAGAGTAGGATTGTCCATACCATGGCTTGATTATTCCAGAGCAACTTTTAGCTACTCATTATTACAAAAACAATATAAGTTTATTGAAAAATACAATGAAAACGAAGATAGTCCTGATCTGAAAAATTTGGTTGATAAAGGAAAACAGGTTTATAGTAGCAGTTCAATAACACTTGTAAGGGATAGTCAGGATAACATATTTCAGCCAACTATGGGTTCGGTATTTTCTTTATACACTGAGATAGCAGGTGGGCCATTTTTAGGTGACTTCAATTATTTTAAGGAGATTTTTGAGACAAAATGGTTCTTGAAAATGTTTTGGAAAGTAGCATTAAGATGTAAATGGAGATTAGGTTATATAACTGCTTTTGGTGCGAGTGATGTAGCTCCATTAGATGAAAAATTTTACCCAGGTGGTACAGGTATTGATGGAGTTCGTGGTTATCCAGACCGCTCTCTTGGTCCAAGAGATGGAGGGAATACAGAGACAATATTTTCTGCTGAATTTGCCGTGCCTATTTCCGGTGACCAGGTGATTGGATTATTATTCTTTGATGCTGGAAACGCCTACAAATATGTATCTGATGTAAACCTCTGGGAATTAAAAAAAGGTGCTGGAATAGGAATTCGTGTTACTACACCATTGGGACTTATTGGATTTGATATGGCTTATGGCTTTGACCGTGGAGAAAAAGGTAAATGGCAATCTCATTTCCAATTCGGAACAACATTCTAAATTGCCACAAAATCCCGTAGGGATGAAACATTTATAGGAGGAGTAAATTATGAAGAAAATATGTATAGCATTGATTGGACTATTTATATTAACAGCATTCCAATTAGTTGCACACAGCAATATCCAATTTGAAAATCTCGGTAATAAAATCATTGTTCATTATGAAAGTGAAAAATATCAGCAAAGAGAAGAACATAATGATATTTACAAAATGATTGCTCTATATTCTGATACTGCGAAAATTCTTATTGATAATTTTAATATCTCAATTTACTCAAAACAAGGGAAATTCTTACATAGCACAAATAAATCTAATTGTCCTCTTGTCCTCTCGAACTCTTGTCCTCTTGAACTCTTGTCCTCCGAAAACTGGGTAGAGATAGTAAATCATTATGTAATGAGAGAGTTAAAAGCATATCAGATTAGAATTAGGACGAAAATAGAAAATGATGAAGAAATAGCTATATTGGATAATATTGATTTTGAGATTATTCCAATAGACAAGACGGATTTACCAAATGGCGTTTCTCAGGCATTCTTACCAATTTACAAATCATTTATAGACAATTTTGATACTTCATATCTGTATGATTTGCCAATTAGAAAATCTAAAATGTTGATTATTTCTCATCAAGATTTATTAAACAATCCTAATCCAGCAATAGCAGAGTACTTACAAGATTTTATAGATTGGAAATCTGCAAAAGGAATTTCCATTGTTACTGCTGACATTGAGACAATAGGAAATACAACCACACAGATAAAGAATTATATTCAAAATGCTTATGATACTTGGGAAATTCCACCGGATTATCTTTTATTGATTGGAGATGTTGATGATAATTATGAAATTCCATCTTGGTATATTAGTACTGAACATGATGTAACAGACCATCCTTATACTCTTTTGGCAGGAAATGATTATTTTCCTGAAATATTAGTTGGCAGAATTTCCATTGATAATCTGATAGAGTTCCCGACAGTTCTTAATAAAATTTTGGATTATGAGAAAAGACCTTGCCTTGATGATCCTGAGTGGCTTACACGAGCCCTTGTTGTAGCTGGAAATTATAGTACTTCACCTCCAACACCAACTACACCAATTAAAACATCTCGCTGGTTACGAGAGAAATTGCTTAATTTCGGCTACACTCAAGTAGATACAGTATTTTATCCACCAACTGCATCTGGAACTACTGAAATTACAGCGTTTATAAATAATCATCTTGGATTTGTTAATTATCGTGGTTGGGGAGATGCTAATGGCTGGCATTGGCCAGAATTCCAAATACCTGATGTACAAGCATTAACTAATGACTCGTATTTACCTGTAATTACATCCTTCGTGTGTAATACAGGCGATTTTGCTAATAGTGTGGATCCTTGTTTTGGTGAAGCATGGCTAAGACTCGGAACACCTATGGGTCCAAAAGGAGGAGTAATATTTATTGGACCATCTGACCTACATACAAGCACAAAATATAATAATTCAATCTCCTCAGGATTTTATTATGGATTATTAGATGAAAATATACTCGGCTTTGGCAGTGCAGTTTTAAGAGGAAAATTAGAACTATACAATAATTTCCCTCTTAATAGAGAATCTGGTGATAAGGTAGAATTTTATTTCCATGTATATAATATTTTAGGTGACCCTTCACTGTCAATGTGGACAAAAATTCCTGAGGAGATAAATTGTGATTTGCCAGATGAAATCAGCATAGGCACAAACTATTTGGAATTTAATTTGCCTAATATGGATGGCGGCATTGTTACAGCAAGGAAAGATGACGAATTTCATGTTAATGAAATAATTGAGAGTGGACAGGCAATTCTTTATATCACTCCACAAACAGAAGGCGACATGGAAGTGGTGATTACAAAAGGTAATTATATCCCATTTATTGACACAATAAATATAGTATCAGAACCAACTGATGTTGGACTTTCTAATTATAATATATTAGGAGATGGCATTGTAAATCCAGGCGATAATATCACATTGGAAATTACTTTACAAAATCACGGCACACAATCTGTCAACTCAGTTTCTGCTGAATTATCTACAAATAATCAATTTGTTAATATTACGACTAATTCTGCGGATTTTGGGACTATCAATCCAACTGCAACAGCAACTGCTAATTATCAATTTGAGCTTATGTCCAACTGCCCTGATAATGAGGTATTGGAATTCACACTGAATATTTCAACTGGAAATATTAGTAAATTTGAAATAATTGTTACAGGTTTGGCTTTTGAAATTGATACTGTTATTGTAGATGATGCAAATGGTATATTAGACCCTGGCGAACAGAAAGAGATTACTGTTTCTATTGAAAATATTGGAAGTTCAGATGCTGTAAATTTAACAGGAATTTTAACTGCTTTAACAGATGCTGTAAATATTATAGATTCAACAGGTGATTTTGGCAATATTGTTAGTTCTGATATTGGACAGGCAAATTTCACTGTAATGGCTTATGAGGACTGTTTTGTAGGACGGAATGCTGGATTCAGAATTGATCTTACTGATGGAAATGGTTTAGTGTCATCTGTTAGTTTCTCTTTAGAAATTGGTGAAGTTGACAGCACAGCACCGACTGGGCCTGATGGTTATGGCTATTTTGCTTATGATAGCAATGATACAGAATATTCTGAATGTCCAACTTATCAATGGTATGAAATTGACCCAAACCAGGGAGGCGATGGAACAGTAATTTTAATGCGCGATGATGTCTCACATACAATTGAATTGCCTTTTGATTTTACATATTACGGAGTAGCACACGACACTATTACAATCTGTTCAAATGGCTGGATTTCGTTTATGCCTACCTGGATGACAAATTTCCGTAATTGGAGTATCCCATCTGCATTAGGAGCTTATGCAATGGCTGCTCCATATTGGGACGATTTACAAGGAGAATATAATCCTGCTGACTCTAGTTATGCAGATATGAGAATTTGCTATTATTATGATACGGAGAACAGCCGTTTTATCATAGAATGGAATGATTGTTTTGACCATAGCGGAATCTTTTTGGAAAAGTTTGAGATTGTCTTATATGACCCAGCAATATATCAAACTCAAGATGGCAATGGTGAGATTCAATTTAATTATCATACAATAAATAATCCTGATGCGACAAGTAATTATGCTACTGTTGGAATAGAGAATTTAGACCAATCTGATGGATTGCTTTATACTTATGCTAATATCTATTCAGCAAGTGCAACTCCTTTGGATAATGAGCTTGCTATTAAATTTACTACTGACCCACCTGATAATTATGTAGGAATTGATGACAATGAAACAGTTTTAGCCACTGGAATTAAATTGTATCAGAACTATCCTAATCCATTTAATCCGAAAACCTGTATTAAATATTCGCTTACCAAATCTGCAAATGTCTGTTTGAAGATATATAATATCAAAGGTGAATTTGTAAAGACATTGTTAGATGAAAGGCAGAAATCTGGTTATCATAATGTAATTTGGGATGGTAATCATTATAAAAATAAAGCAGTTAATTCGGGTATCTATTTCTATCGTCTAAAAGTAGATGATAAGGTAATAGACACAAGGAAATGTTTGCTTTTGAAGTGATGCGTAGCCAACCAGACCAAATACCATAATATCTTTTTGTGTTTTTTACGCATTACGCACTACGCATTACGCACTACGCATTACGCATTACGCATTACGCATTGTGTAATTTTGTGTCTTACTATTAAAAAATTGGAGGCATAATGGGAGAGACATTTGTTCAAAAAGTATTTTCAAAGACAATTGGCAGACCAGTACAAGTTGGAGAGATTATATTTGTTGAACCAGATTATGTTCTTACTCATGACAATACTGCGGCTATTATGAAAAAATTAGACCAGGTTAAGAAATCCATCAAAGTGAAATATCCTGAACGATTGGTGATTGTGTTGGATCATATAACTCCAGCTGCAAATTCTTCTTCAGCAGAGAATCATAAACAAATAAGGGGCTTTGTTAAAGAACAGGGAATTATTCACTTTTCCGAAGTTGGGCAGGGAATATGTCATCAGAGATTACCAGAAATGGGTTTAGCCAAGCCTGGTAGTATTATTGTAGGCAGTGATAGTCATACTTGCACTTATGGAGCATTAAATGTATTTTCAACTGGGATTGATAGAACAGAAGCAGCCGCTATATGGATTACTGGACAGGTCTGGCTCAAAACACCGCATAGTTTTAAAATAAATCTTACAGGAAAATTTAATCAAGGTGTTTATGCAAAAGACCTAATATTGCATATAATTGGAAAATTAAGAGCAGATGGTGCAAATTATCGTTCAGTAGAATTTCACGGTGATGCCATTACTAAATTTTCTATTTCTGATAGAATGACTATTAGTAATATGGTTGTGGAAATGGGTGGTAAAAATGGTGTTTTTCCTGTTGATGAGCAAACAAAAGAATGGTTGTCAAAAAGGGGAGTTATTGAATATGAGCCAGTATGGGCTGATCAAGATGCTGAATATGAAAAGGAATTTACTTTTGATTTATCCGAAGTTGAACCGCAAATCGCTTTGCCGCATTCTGTTGATAATGTTAAACCAGTATCAACTGCAAAAGGTATCAAAATTAATCAGGGATTGATTGGCACTTGCACAAATGGACGGATTGAAGATTTGCGCATATCTGCTAAAATTCTCAAAGGTAAAAAAGTGCATAAAGATGTAAGATTGCTAATATTGCCTGCTTCTGCACAAATATATCAGCAAGCTATTAGTGAAGGTATTTTATCAGATTTAGTACAAAGTGGTGCTGTGATTTTGCCACCTGGATGTGGACCTTGTTTAGGTGCACATCAAGGCGTAATGGCAGATGGAGAAGTAACCATATCTACTGCTAATAGAAATTTCAAAGGTAGAATGGGCAATAAGTTAGCATTTATTTATCTCGCTTCACCTGCTACTGTTGCCGCATCTGCTTTAACAGGTGAAATTACTGACCCAAGAGAATTTTATGACTAAAATCAAATATAATACCAATTATTGCTTTGCAGTTGATAAGATGTTAGGCACTCTTGCTAAATGGCTGAGAATTTTAGGATATGATACATTTTATCATCATCATATAACTAATGCTAAATTATTAAAAATTGCTCGTAAAGACAAAAGAATTATCATTACTAAAAGTAGATATTTTCATAAAATATATACAAAAGTGCCAATTATATTTGTTCATCAAGATAAATTAAAGTTGCAGATGCGCGAATTGCATTCCGAATTAAATTTGACAGACCAAGCTCTATTTACCAGATGTGTAATATGTAATACTCTAACAAAAAGTATTGATAAACATACAATAAAAAATATAGTTCCACCATATATCTATAAAACTCATAATGCATTTTATCATTGTATAATATGTGGGAAAGTATATTGGCAGGGAACTCATTATGAACAGGCAAAGAAATTTTTTAAGGAGATAATTAAGTGACTTCAAATATAACTAATGAAAAAATAAGAGGGATGTTTACTTTTGTATTACATTCACATTTACCTTATGTAATAGAGCATGGCAAGTGGCCTCACGGAATGGATTGGCTGAATGAAGCTGCTGCTGAAACATATCTACCATTATTGGATGTATTCTATCAATTGGTACAAGAGGGTTTTACACCAAAAGTAACTATTGGAATTACTCCTATTTTGGCTGAGCAGCTAAGTAATCCTTTATTTAAGGAGGAATTCAAAAATTATCTGAAATTGAAGATAAATGCTGGATTAAATGATAAAGAGCAATTCAAAAAAGAAGGTAAAACATTGTTGACAAATCAGGCACAAAACTGGATAGATTTTTATACTCGTAATTTAAGGCATTTTGAAAATAAGTATAATGAGGATATTATTGGTGCATTCAAAAAGTTGCAAGATAATGGTGCTATAGAAATTATTACTTGTGCGGCTACACATGGATATTTACCACTTCTTGGAACTGATAATTCTGTTAAAGCACAAATTCAGTTAGGCGTAGACACATACAAAAAGCATTTTGATAGACAGCCAAATGGTTTTTGGCTACCTGAATGTGCATATCGTCCAGGATATAACTGGAAAAGCCCTATAAAAAAATACAGCATTCCATTCAACAGAATTGGAATAGAAGAATTCCTTAGCGATAATGGTATAAAGTATTTTATAATTGACACTGCAATGCTTAAAGGTGGTGAACCAATAGGTGTGTACATTGATAGGTTTAAAACATTACGCAAAATGTGGGAGCAATTCTCCACTGCATATAAACCAGCAAAAGAGGATATTACGAAGTCGCCTTACAAAATATATCTTGTCGGACAGAATCCGAATAAGTGTCCTGTTGCTATATTGACGCGTGATCCAAAAACAAGCTTACAAGTATGGAGTGGAGAGCATGGCTATCCAGGAGATGGAAACTATTTGGAATTTCACAAAAAGCATTTTCCAGGCGGATTACGATATTGGAAAATAACAAGCAGTAAAGCGGATTTAGGTAGTAAAGAAGAATATAATATTGATAATGTAGATGATAGATTAAGAGAGAATGCTGGACATTTTAAGCAATTGGTAAAGGACATTTTAAGCAAAGAACAAAATAATGACAATCCATTTCCTGTATTAGTTGCTCCTTATGATACTGAATTATTGGGACATTGGTGGTTTGAAGGTCCACGATGGATATATTATGTATTAAGATGGATGAATGAAGACCCAGAAATGATGTTAGCAACTGGCAGTGAAATGATTGACCAGACATTGCCAGAGACCATTGTTTCTATTCCAGAAGGTTCCTGGGGTAAAGCAGGATTCCATTGGGTCTGGCTTAATGAAGATACAAAATGGACTTGGCAACATATTTACGAAGATGAACAAAAATTCGCAGAACTAATTGATAAATATGGACAAAACAAAGATGCTACTTTACAGCGTATCCTTAAACAAATTGCACGTGAGTTGTTATTAGAAGAAAGTTCTGACTGGCAATTTCTAATTACTACACAAAGTGCAAGAGATTATGCAGAAATCAGAATTGCTGAGCATCATGATAAATTCAAAGAATTGGTAAATGTATTGGATAATTACATAAGCACTGGCTCAATATCTCAATCCGAGTTTAATCTTTTAACGGATTTGGAACAAAGAGATGCTGTATTTGATGATATTGATACTAAATATTGGGAACTTGAACAAGATTAGGGAAGCGAGCAAAACTTAATTATGCAGATTGAACTTGCTGAGAATTCGGGCTTTTGTTTTGGCGTGAAAAGGGCAATTAATATCGCAATAAAAACAGGGCAGAATCATACTGGTAAAGTAGTAACACTTGGTCCAATTATTCATAATCCACAAATGGTAAGCAAATTGAAAGAGAGTGGAATTGACTTTGTAGATGATATAGACCAAATTACAAAAGATATGACTGTTATAATCCGTTCTCACGGAATTACTATTGAAGAATATAATAATTTGAAGAGAAAAAGAGCAAAAATTGTAGATGCTACCTGTCCAATGGTAAAAAAAGTCCAGAACTATGCAAAGGAATTTACTAATAAGGGATACCAGTTAATTATTATTGGTGAAAAAGAACATCCAGAAGTTAAAGGAATTATCGGACATGTTGATAATAATGCAATAGTTATCCAAGATGAATATGAAAAGATTAATTTAGCTAATAATAAAAAGTTAGGTGTAATTGCTCAAACTACACAGCCGATTGAGAGATTTCAGAAAATAATCTATCGTCTGGTCCCATTATGTGAAGAATTGCATATTATCAATACTATTTGCGGAGCTACTTCTATTCGGCAGAAGGCAACGAAATCATTAGCTCAAGATTCTGATGTAATGATAATTATAGGTGGTAAAAATAGTGCTAATACTACAAATTTGGCTGACATTTGTCGTAAATTAGGAACGCGCACATATCATATAGAAACAGCAAAAGAGATACAAAAAGAGTGGTTTGTAGATGTAGAAAAAGTAGGACTTTCTGCTGGTGCATCTACTCCACAATGGATTATAAATCAAGTTTATCAAAAAATAAAGAATATAGATAATACGGAGAACGATAACAAAGCTCTATCTTGATATAGCATTCAACACAATATTACTTCACCACAAATGCACAAAGATACAGAGAATTATTCATAACTATATATTATTCTTTGTATGATATATTTTTGTGTTTTTACTTGAAATTTTGTGGCTGAAAAATTTTTGTGGTTTGCTTATAATATGAGTAATCAGCAATATCAAGATAGAATAATATTTAGTCCTTTTAGAAGGCATCTTCTATAAGGGTGAATGTTGAAAAAAGAGTTCTCTCCAATAAAGGAGGAAAGTAATAATGAATGAAAATCAAGAAGTAAAAGAAAAAAAAGTCGCAGAAAAGCTTATGAAACAAAACGAACATAACGAAAATCAAGAGAGGATAATAAGTGAACAGGTGAATGTTGAAGTAAGCCACGAAAATACGCAAAAACAGAGACAAAATGAGATAGTAGCCGCGCTTGACAACAAGGAACAAGTAGAACAACCTTCTAAGGTAGTTAATATAGAAAAAGAAAAAAATGAGGTTAAAGAAAAAGAGAGTGAACATAATTTTTCCGAAAATGCTAGTAGTTTGAAAGATATAGTACCTGATGTAAAGTCCGATAAGAAATATTATCATCTTCTTAATCGAGAAGAACAAATTCAAATGTATGAAGAGACCTTTACTCACATGCATGTTGGGGATATTATAAATGGAACTATTCTAAAAATTACAGATAAGGAAGTGATGATAGATATTGGCTTTAAATCAGAGGGATCTATTCCATTATCTGAATTTGAGGATTCTGATGATCTCAAAATTGGGAACAAAATATGGGTTTATATTGAGCAAATTGAAGATAGTGAAGGAAAGCCACTTCTATCAAAAAAGAAGGCAGATTTCTATCGCAGTTTTGATAAGATAGAGCAAATTTATAAAAATGGCGAAAAAGTTAAAGGCGTTCTGAAAAGAAGAGTAAAGGGTGGAATGATTGTGGACATTTTGGGATTGGATGCTTTTTTACCAGGTTCACATGTCTCTACTAAGAAAATACCTAATTTAGACCAATTGATTGATAGAGAATATGAGTTCAAAATTATCAGTATAGATAAGCAAAAACGAAATATAATTATCTCGCATAGAGAAGTATTAGAAGAGGATATGAGGCAAAAGCGGACAGAGCTATTCTCTAAATTAGAAGAAGGGCAAGAATTGATAGGTGAAGTAAAAAATATCACTAATTATGGTGTTTTTATTGATTTAGGCGGAGTTGACGGACTGCTACATATTACTGATATGTCCTGGGGCAGAATTGAGCATCCTTCTGAAATGCTTAATATTGGCGATAAATTAAAGGTAAAAATACTGGATTTTGACAAAGAGGAAAAAAGAGTATCATTGGGACTTAAACAGTTAGTTCCTCATCCATGGAAAAATATTGAAATCAAATATCCAGAGGGTTCAAAGGTAAAAGGCAAAGTAACTAATCTAACGAATTATGGTGCTTTTGTAGAGTTGGAAAGAGGAGTGGAAGGATTAGTGCATATATCAGAAATGTCCTGGACAAAACATATTACTCATCCAAAACATTTATTAAAAGTTGGTGATAATGTGGAAGCAATAGTCCTTTCCGTAGATAAAGAAAGACATCATATATCATTAGGAATGAAACAGATTGAGCCAGATCCATGGTTAACAGTTCATCTGCGTCATCCTGTTGGTTCAAAGATTACTGGAAAAATAAAGAATATTACTCCTTTTGGAGCATTTATTGAAATAGAGCCTGGAATTGACGGACTGATTCACATCTCTGATATTTCATGGACAAGGCGAATTTATCATCCTAATGAAATCTTGAAAATCGGTGATGAAGTTACAGCAGTTGTCTTAAATATTGATAAAGTGCTTCGTAGAATATCAATGGGAATCAAACAATTAGAAGAAGATCCCTGGCAGAAGGCTGAAAATGATATTCCTATAAATACCGAAGTAGAAGGTGAAGTAGTAAAAGTTATTAATAAAGGGCTACTTATAAGATTGCCTAACGGTATTGAAGGATTTGCCCCTCTATCTCATCTTAATGTGCCTGGCTTAAAAGATCCTTCAGATTCCTTTAATATTGGAGAAAAATTACAGCTTAAAGTAATAGAATTAGATATTCAAAACCGTCGGCTGATTCTTAGTGCACGTGCTTATTTCTTCGGAAGAGATGAAAAAGAAATCAAAAAGTATATTAAAAAACATCGCAAAACAAAAGATAAAGTTAAATCAGAAGAGACCGATACAGAAAAATCAGATGAAAAAGAACAGGTAAAAAATGAACCAGAAAATAAAAAGTCAGAAGAGAATAAAGAATAATAACTTGATTAATAAAATGTAGTTGAATGAGAGAGAAAATGTATAATCTCTTTATTTCCATATTGATTCATCTATTAACCAGTTAATCAAGAAATCCAAACTTTGTTTATCTAAGGACTCAATATCTTTTTTGTAATTTCTTGTTATAAGTAATTTTTTATTCTTCTCGTTTGATAAGCAGGTATCATATATAAACTTTGAAGTTTCGTAACACCCTTCATCGTAAGAAGTTGTGATGATTAGCAAGTGCCGTTCTTTATAATCATCAAGCATTTCTTTAAGTATATACCTGTTCATATCATTTGGATAGATAAGAACAGTACTGTTTATTATTTGGTTTTCAGATACATATTGGAGTGCAGGTTCTATTCCATTATTATAAGCAATGATAGTTATTTTATATTTATCAATTTCCTCTTTTTTCATTAAATATTCAGTAGATGCCTGCACATCAAATTTTAATCTTGGATAATCAAATCTTGTAATTGGATTGCGAAAATCATAAGTAATCACAGCAAAGCCATTTTGTTGAAGAATTTTAATGAAAGAGCTCAGCATTGATTGATTTTGTCCAATAGATGGCACTAATACTATGGCTGGAGCAAAATGTCTAAACGAAGGGTAATAGTATATATTTATATCTTTCCTATCTAGCGTCCTTACTGTTAATTCTGAATTTGTATTTTTACTGCAAGATAATAATAACAATATAAATAGAATAACTATAAAAAATGACTTGCTAATATATCGTTCTAACTTTGTTCTCATTATTTTAGTCGGTTAACTTTTGATATTAGCCACGAAATTACACGAAAAAACACAAAAAGATATTAGACATTGATAATATTGGCATCTTTCAACCGTGTGAAACCCGTGTGAAAGCCGACTCGAGTTAAAAGAACCCGAATCGAGTTTCTGTAAAAGCGACTTTGGAAGGTCGTTCTACTTTTTCAATTTTCATTAGCAGGAATCCGAGATAGAATATGTCAAATTTTTATGGAATGCTATACTATTGCAAAGATATATAAATTCTTATTCTCTTGAATTTTTGTTTTAACAACCTTGGAAGGTCATCCTATTCTTGTTATCTTGTCCTCTTGTTATCTTGAACTCTTGAATTCTTGTTATCTTGAACTCTTGAACTCTTGTTTTCTTGTTATCTTATTTTGGACCAATATGAGATTTAATATAATAGTTTTTCCTGGTTCTAATTGTGATTATGACACATACTTTGTATTAAAAAATGTATTTCATTGCAAAGTAGATTTTATTTGGCATAAGCAAGATAAATTAAAGAATGCTGATTGTGTAATATTGCCGGGTGGCTTTTCTTATGGTGATTACTTGCGTCCTGGTGCAATTGCTTCATTTTCGCCAATTATGCAAGAGCTAAAGAAATTTGCTCAAAGAGGTGGTTTGGTCTTGGGTATATGTAATGGATTCCAAATGCTATTAGAAATGGGACTTTTGCCAGGTAGCTTAATGCTTAATAATACATTAAGTTTCATTTGTCGCAATGTGTATATTAAAGTAATAAATATGCATACGCCATTTACAAATACAATTGCAGAGAAAAATGTGTTGAAAATCCCGATAGCTCATAAAGAGGGAAACTATTTTATTGATGAAGAGAAGTTAAAAGAATTACAAAAAAATAATCAAATTGTATTTCAATATTGTGATAAACAGGGAAATACTACAGAGTATACAAATCCAAATGGTTCTGTAAATAACATTGCTGGAATTATCAATAAAAATGGCAATGTTCTTGGAATGATGCCACATCCAGAGCGAGCTTCGGAAATGATACTCGGTTCTGATGATGGAAAGTTTATCTTTCAGTCAATTATCGCAAGTACTTTTGCGAATCATCATAAAATTTGATAAAATTAAACAAATTATAATCTATAAAAAACATAAGAAATTATCAATATATTTTCTTATTTTGGATATCTTTCCACCAAAGATGACATAAGAATTTGTCTATGGCGAGAATCCTAATGAAAAAAATCATTATTGACAGTTTCCTGAATTTATTATTTCCACCAATTTGCTTTGGCTGTGATAAAAGATTGAAAAAAGATGAAATACTATGTAAAGAATGCCAATCAAAATTAATCTATTATCAAAATGATAAAATTTACTTAAAAGACAATGTCTATTTCACTGACTATATATCTGTATTTAGTTACAATTCAATTGTTCAAAATCTGATTCATAATTTCAAATATAATGGTTTTAAGAAGATTGGAAAATTTTTAGGCAAAGAGATGGCAAAAAAAATTATGCAATCTAAGTTTCTCCCACAAATTAACTTGATAATTTCAGTTCCATTGCATAGAATTAAAATGCGAGAGCGAGGATTTAACCAGTCAGATATATTAGGAAAATCAGTTGCTCAAAATGTACATTTGCCTTATAAAAAAAACATAATTGTAAGAACTCGCTATACAGAGACCCAAACAAAACTTGACATAAAAGCACGGCAGAAAAATGTTGAAAATGCTTTTATAGTAAAAAATATTGGCTTATTAAAGAATAAAAATGTTTTAATAATTGATGATGTTTTTACGACTGGATCAACTATTAATGAAATATCAAAAGTGATTCTATCTGCTGGTGGGAAAAGAGTATATGCTTTAACATCTGCTCATGCATAACAAATTATGATAATAGAAGTATCAGAAGACAAGACAGTAGAATTATTGGATAGGGTAGCAAATTTTTTTGTAGAGAGAAGATTGGGTTCAGCATCTTTGATGTTTATTGAATCTATATATCCGCTAAATTTTATTATAAGTCAATTGATGTATTTTGTTGCTCCTTTTGCTGAAATCATTTTTAATCCAGTAGAATACCAACAATTTGCCGCTATTATTAAAAAAGAGGAAAATATTAAATATTTGTTAGATAAAATAGATGAATTGGATACGGAATTTCACAAAAAATTAAAAGAGGAAAAGAAGAAAGATAAGTATAAACACAAAAAACGAAGACAAAGATTTTTCAGAAAATTGTCGCGCTTGCTTGGGAAAAGGGATTAAGAACTTGTGATATGACTCAATCAGCCAATACACGACTTATCCTTGATACACAGGATATTGCAGATTAAGAAAAATGCATAATGGTCTTCAAGAGAAGTACTTAAGGATTTGAAATCCTGTATTTATGGCTGGATTTTATAAATATTTTAGTACTAAATTTTTATAGTATTAACTATTCTTCAATATGTAATATAAGCAATTGGAGGTTAATATATGGCAAAGGAATTAAGGTCAATTTTGGCTACAGATTGTGGAAGCACTACGACCAAAGCTATATTGATAGAAAAAATTGATGGAGTATATCGTTTGATAGTGCGAGGTGAAGCACCCACAACAGTAGAAGCACCTTTTGAAGATGTTACAAAGGGAGTGCTTAATGCTGTGGAAGAGGTAGAGGATTTAGTTCATATTCAGGGTAATAAAAATAGAAAACTCATTGTGGATGAGGGAATTGCTATTAATCAGAAAGGTGATGTAGGGGTTGACGCTTATGTTTCTACAAGTAGTGCTGGTGGTGGTCTACAAATGATGGTTACAGGTGTTGTAAAAAGTATGACAGGAGAGAGTGCAGAGCGAGCAGCTCTTGGTGCTGGTGCGATTGTGATGGATGTATTGGCAAGTAATGATAAACGACTTCCACATGAGCAAATTGAACGCATTCGTCATCTACGACCTGATATGATTCTTATGTCAGGTGGCATTGATGGTGGCACAACAAAACATATTGCTGAGATGGCAGAGCTGGTCTCTGCTGCTGATCCAAAGCCACGTCTTGGCTCATCTTATAAATTGCCTGTTATATTTTCTGGCAATATAAAAGCTCGGGACATTGTTAAAGACACATTAAGTGAAAAAACAAATTTGATTGTAACTGAAAATATCCGTCCAGTATTAGAAAGAGAAAATTTAGGACCTGCCCGTGATAAAATCCACGACCTATTTATGGAACATGTAATGGCACAAGCTCCGGGATATAAAAAACTAATGTCCTGGACATGCGCAGTAAATGAAGATGGAACCATAGAGAATGTCCCTATTATGCCAACGCCAGGAGCAGTTGGCAATATTATGCAAACAATTGCCAGAAAGGACAATATTCAAGTTGTAGGTGTTGATATTGGTGGTGCAACCACTGATATATTTTCCGTTTTTACAAAGAATTTCATTTTCAACCGAACTGTCAGTGCTAATTTAGGGATGAGTTATAGTATTTCTAATGTGTTAGCATCAGCAGGATTAGACAATATTATGCGTTGGGTTCCGTTTGATATGTCTGAGCAAGAAGTACGAAATATGATAAAAAATAAAATGATTCGTCCGACAACCATTCCATTTTTGATGAAGGAATTGATTTTGGAACAGGCAATTGCAAAGGAAGCTCTGAGATTAGCATTTATTCAGCACAAGCAATTTGCAGTTACATTAAAAGGCACACAGGCACAAAGAGATATTTCTGAAGCATTCGCTCAATCAACATCAGGAAAGACAATTGTAGATATGATGTCATTAGATATTTTGGTTGGAAGTGGTGGAGTATTATCTCATGCACCTCGCCGTAATCAAGCTGCAATGATGTTAATTGATGCTTTTCTGCCAGAAGGTATTACAAAACTTGCAGTTGATAGTATTTTTATGATGCCTCAATTAGGTGTATTATCAACTATTAGTGAACAAGCAGCTACACAGGTATTTGAAAAGGACTGTTTAATACATTTAGGTACTTGTGTTGCTCCTGTTGGTGCTATTAAACCAGATAAAGTATCTTTACATGCAAAAATTGAATTACAAGACAGAATTTTTGATGAAGATATAAAATTTGGTGAATTAGTATTGATACCTTTGGGTGTAAGCGAGAAAGCCATTGCAACTTTAACACCAGCTAGAGGATTAGATTTAGGTAAAGGTAAAGGTAATACTATAAAAACAGAACTAAGCGGTGGTGTAGTAGGAATAATTCTTGATACTCGTGGCAGACAACCATTTATTATTCCTACTGAAAGAAAACGAAGAATAGCAACCTTAAAAAAATGGATGACAGCCCTAAATGCTTATCCTGAAGATGCATTGAACTCGTAACTAATTTATTCAGCAAAGAACACTTACGATTTATATCCTCATATATGAATAAATACAATGGAAAGGAAGTACAAATATGGCACAAGCATATACTCCTGGTTTGACTATAACGGAAAATATGATATTGCGTAAGGATAGAATTTTACCGCTTAAAGGAGAAGTAATTGTAAAAAAGGGAGATATTGTAAAATCAGAAGACATTGTGGCTAAAACAGAACTGCCTGGAGATATTGTTCCAATAAATATAGCAAATAAGTTAAGTATATCTCCAAATGAAGTTCCACATAAAATGTTAAAAAAAGCAGGAGAAAAGATTAAAAATGGCGAAATTCTTGCTGTGACTAATACATTCTTTGGACTGTTCAAAAATAAAGTTCTCTCGCCTTTTGATGGTACAATAGAAAATATTTCTAATATTACAGGTCAAGTGCTATTAAGACAGCCACCTATACCAGTACAGATTTCGGCCTTTATTGATGGAATAGTCAGCAAAGTATATCCTCAAGAAGGCGTGCAGATAGAAACTAAAGCTGCTTATGTGCAAGGTATTTTCGGCATTGGAGGAGAAGTTATTGGAGAACTGAAAATGGTTGTTTCTTCTCCTGACAAGGTACTTACTGCTGATGATATTACTCCTGATTGTAAAGGAAAAATTATTGTTGGCGGGAAAATGGTAGAATATGAAGCAATCAAAAAAGCTGTATCTTTAAAAGTGAAAGGTATAGTCGTAGGCGGGCTTGATGACAAAGATTTAAGGAAGTTTCTTGGATATGATATTGGTGTCGCTATTACTGGGCACGAAAAAAAAGGCCTAACTTTAGTAGTAACTGAAGGGTTTGGTTCTATTAATATGGCAAATGAAACTTTTAATTTACTTAACAAATTTAAAGGTTATAAGACATCAATTCATGGTAAAACGCAAATAAGAGCAGGAGTAATGCGTCCAGAGATTATCATTCCTATAAAGTTCAAAACCGAAGACCTGAAACAGAAAGCGAAAAAGATAACGGGCTTGAAAATTGGCAGTCAAATAAGAATTATTAGAGAACCACATTTTGGAAAAATAGGTAAAGTTACAGCCCTACCTGAAGATCTTGCAGTTGTACAAAGTGAAACTAAGGTGAGAATATTGAAGGCACATTTAGAAGATGGTAAAGAAGTAATAGTTCCCCGCGCTAATGTAGAAGCAATTGAAGAATAATGATTGAGAATGGATGGTAGGATATAAAGATGGCGGGAGTGACGAGACTCGAACTCGCGACCTTCTGCGTGACAGGCAGACGTTCTAACCAAACTGAACTACACCCCCAATAATGTATAAATGCCTATAATGTTAATTTCATTGTCAAATAAATATTCAGTGGTACCAGAGGCCGGACTTGAACCGGCACGGATGAAATCATCCGAGGGATTTTAAGTCCCTTGCGTCTACCATTTCCGCCACTCTGGCATTGGAGGCGACACTCAGATTCGAACTGAGGTATAAAGGCTTTGCAGGCCTCTGCCTTACCACTTGGCTATGTCGCCTAAAAATGGAGCGGGAAACGGGACTTGAACCCGCGACAGCCACCTTGGCAAGGTGGTGCTCTGCCAACTGAGCTATTCCCGCTTAATTATTCAAAAAACTATTAACTCTTTTTTCTGTGTCAAGAAATTATAAAATTTTTTCCTCAATAGCGAAAAGTGTTAATTTATAGATAATTCTGTTGAATTTGTGTCCTTCGTAGATAAAACAATTATCAATCCTAAATATTATTTCGCCACATAAAATTAACATCAACCAGCCTCTTTGATAAGATAGTCGCCAACTTTTTCATAACTAAATATCCTATATGATTATTTTTCTCAAATAAATTATAGAGTGCTTGTTTATCAATTTTAATTGTATCTATATTATCAATCGCTATTACACGAGCAGACCTACGCTTCTCTCCTAAAAAAGATATTTCACCAAAAACATCGCCTTTTCTTAATACTGATAAATGCTTACTATTTTTTATGGAATGATGAAATTGACTCAACTTAAGTTCTACATTCACTCTCCCTTTCAGAAGAATATAAAAACAGGAACCAAAATTTGATTCCTCCAAAATTACTTCATTTGACTTAAAACTAACTTCCTGGCAAATATCTATAATACTGTCTATCTCTTCTGAACTTAAATCCTCAAATATTTCAAACTGTGCAACCTCTTTTTTGTCTAACATTATTTTATCTCCTCTTATAGGATAACATTCTCTTCATAAATGCCAAATACTTTTCTCAGCACATCTGATATTTCACCCAAAGTCGCATATTCACGCACAGCTGAAATAATTGCAGGCATTAAATTTTCCCTATTTCTTGCTGATTCTTCAATATGCTGTAAAGTTTGTTTTACTTTATGATTATTACGACTTGCCTTGATTTTCTTCAATTTCTCTTTTTGAATTTCTCCAATCTTTGGGTCAACTCTCAACAGCTCTCGTGTTTCATCTTCTTCAATTGCATATTTATTAACACCGACAACAATTCGTTCATTATTTTCAACTGATTTTTGATATTGATACGCACTATTTTGAATCTCTTTTTGCACATAACCCTTTTCAATTGCTTTAACCATTCCACCAAGTTTATCAATTTTTTCAATATATTTTTTTGCTTCTATTACCATCTGTTCGGTTAACGATTCAATACAATATGAGCCAGCCAGTGGGTCAATAGTATTAGTAATTCCACTTTCATAAGCAATGATTTGTTGAGTTCTCAATGCTATTCTTGCAGATTTTTCACTCGGCAGAGCTAATGCTTCATCACGAGAATTTGTATGTAATGATTGTGTCCCTCCTAATACAGCTGCTAATGCCTGAATAGTCACTCTTATTATATTATTATCTGGCTGTTGAGCAGTAAGACTAGACCCAGCAGTTTGAGTATGAAATCGTAGCATCATAGATTTAGGATTTTTTGCACCGAATCTTTCCTTCATTATTACTGCCCAAAGTTTTCTAGCGGCACGAAACTTGGCTACTTCTTCTAATAAATCATTATGAGCATTAAAAAAGAACGACAAACGCGGAGCGAACTTGTCTATTTCTAATCCAGCATCAAGTGCAGCTTTAACATAAGCAATTCCATTTGCAAGTGTAAATGCTATTTCCTGTACTGCTGTTGAACCAGCTTCTCGTATATGATAACCTGAAATAGAAATAACATTCCATAAAGGGATATTTTGTGCACAGTATGCAAAAATGTCTGTAATAATACGCATAGAAGGTTCTGGCGGAAAGATATAAGTGCCACGAGCAATATATTCTTTAAGAATATCATTTTGAATTGTGCCTTTAATTTTATCAATTGGAACACCTTGTTTTTCTGCTACAACAATATACATTGCAAGAAGAATAGAAGCTGTGGCATTTATTGTCATTGAAGTAGAGACCTTATCCAATGGTATTCCATCAAAAAGCGTTTCCATATCTGCAAGTGTATCAATAGCCACACCTACTTTGCCAACTTCACCTTCGCTTATAATATTATCGCTGTCATATCCTACTTGAGTAGGCAAGTCAAATGCTATACTTAATCCAGTTTGTCCTTGTTGTAATAGATACTTATACCTTCTATTAGATTCCTCAGCATCGCCAAAACCAGCATATTGACGCATTGTCCATAAGCGTCCACGATACATAGTCGGTTGTATGCCACGAGTAAAAGGATAAATTCCTGGAAAGCCAATATCATTCTGTTCATCAATTCCAGTGCAATCCTCTGGTGTATATACACGCTTTAGCTTATGTCCTGAAACTGATAAAAATTCTTTATATCGCTCAGGATATTTAGAAATAATCTTTTCAATAAGTTTTTCGTATTGATTCTTTATTTTTATAAATTCATCTTTTTGCATTCTTATCTCCTAATATCTATGATAAAAACATTTCATTTCAAAGTTAAATCATTTGTACATCCTTGAAAAATATAGGTCATATTGGCTTATACCTATCTACAATTCTATGTTTGCCAATGGTTAATAAAATAATCTTATTCTCTTGTTTGAGAAAAAAACAACGATAATGAATATCTACATAAAATTCCCATTCATTATTCAAACGGTGAGTATTCAACGATGGATGTTTCGGATTTGATTCCAGAAATTTTAGCTGTTTTTTGAGCTTTTTCTTAATTTTATCAGGAAGTTTTTTGTAGGTGCGTTTAAATTCTTTAGTAAAGATAAAGTCTATTTGTCCAGCCATCTGATTGCTTCATTCATATTTGAGAAACGCAAAATTTCTCCATTATTAACTTCTTTCTTTGCAGTTTGGATACTTTGTTGAACATCACGCTGGTTGAATATTTCCATACTAATTTGCAATTCTAATAATCTATTATATATATCATAAGGTAAAATTACTTCCAATATTTTCCCCTGAAAATCTTTAATATATTTTGTTTTATGTTGGATTTCTGTAATGTTCATAATTTCCTTTTATACATAATATTGATTATACTATTTTTAGAGTGTGAAACCCGACTCGAGTTCAAAGAACCCGAGTCGAGTTTCTGTGAAAAAAATCCCGTAGGCATGAAATATTTATAGCAATAATTACAGTGTCAAATCATAGCTCCGTAGGAGCGATATAAATCGCTTTAACCATTTTTACCCCTTATACAGAATTA
>Ga0164318_10000696_pt1 | contig 27187 bp, 28 predicted proteins | sample GuaBasSedimGuay9_FD_113734 | JGI IMG/M metagenome (GOLD analysis project Ga0164318, IMG submission 113734) | Subseafloor sediment microbial communities from Guaymas Basin, Gulf of California, Mexico - Guay9, Core 4571-4, 0-3 cm | ecosystem: Environmental > Aquatic > Marine > Hydrothermal vents...
CAGGTGAAGTTTCTACCGAACGCCAGGTCCGTCTTGCGGTCGATCAGGTATCCGGACTTATCAGGAACGGGGAGAAAAAATTAGCTGTAGTAGCCGGACCGGTGGTGATCCACACTGGCGGAGCACATGATTTGTCACAGTTGATCGAAAACGGCCATATCCACGCATTGTTGTCGGGCAATGCCCTGGCTGTGCACGATATCGAGAATGCCCTCTATGGCACTTCTCTTGGGATCGACAGCAAGACCGGTAAGCCGGTCGAGATGGGTCACCGTAATCACCTGCGAGCGATCAACGAGGTTCGCCGCGCCGGATCAATCGCCAACCTGGTGGATGAGGGTACTCTGAAAAGTGGCGTCATGTATTCAGTCATAAAAACGGGCATTCCATATTCTCTGGCGGGTTCATTGAGAGATGACGGCCCTCTTCCTGAAACCATCACCGACATGAACAAAGCACAGGAAGACTACGCCCGAATTCTCGCTGATGTTGACATTGTGATGATGTTGTCAACGATGTTGCACAGTATTGCTGCGGGGAATATGTTACCGGCACGAGTGCTGACAATCTGTGTGGATATCAACCCCGCTGTGGTGACGAAATTGAAGGACCGTGGATCGTTGCAGACGATTGGGGTTGTTACCGATATTGGGTTATTCTTGCACCTGCTGACGGAGCGTTTGGAAGAATAGCGACTTTGTTACTCCCGTTAAATTGACCCTCATATCTTGGAAGTTATCACAGAAGTGTAATCTCATCTCTCATCGCTGTGGAGGGACAAGATTGGTTTCCTCTACCTTCGCATAGCGGCGGGCCTTGTGTCCGCCGTTAAATTGCTGGGAGACAAGCCCTCAGCCTACGCGCGGGATAATAGTGCGATCAAGTCGCCCGAAGTTTTAGAGGGTAAGATTGGTTTCCTCTAACCTCAACCTCGCGTAGCGGCGGGCCTTGTGTCCGCCGGTCTCCCGTTCTGGTGCGACACAAGGCCGCACCCTACGCGTGATAGGAATGGTTGCGGCACAGCCGCTGGGAGACAAGCCCTCAGCCTGCTATGATAATAGAAGTTTTCGTAGCCCGGAACCCCTTGGTGGTTCCGGGTTGCTAAAACTTCCAGTGACATCACATTTTCAAACTTATCTGATGAGAATTCACTATATTTACAAATTATGAACGATCGAAACTACAAAACTATCAGACTACAGACAATAGGCTGTCGGCTGAATCAATACGAGACAGAAAAAATTGCTGCTGAGCTATGTCCGTATGGGTTCAAGCGAGTTGGGAAAAATGAACCGGCGGATTTGACGGTTATCAACACCTGTACCGTTACCCACCGCGCCGACTCTGATTGCCGCTACCTTATCCGTCGTGCTCACCGTAGCAATCCCGATGGAAAAATAGTTGTCGTGGGTTGTTATGTTGAACATGAGCCGGAACGACTGGCGGCTATAGAAGGTGTGAATGTGCTCATCAACAATAGTGAGAAAGCGGACATTGTTCGAATTTTGCAGCGTAAGCTTCCGGAGCTTTTTACGGGCGAGCCTGACAAAAATTGTGAAGCTAACGTTGGTCAATTTTACAATCGTAATCGTGCCTGGCTGAAAATCTCCGATGGCTGTAATCAGCAATGTTCATATTGTCTGGTAACAATAGTCAGGGGAATGCTGGTCAATCGTTCCGCTGGTGAAATTGTAGATGAAATTAACATGCTGGTGGAACAGGGATATCGGGAAATAGTGCTGACCGGGGTAAATATAGGTTACTACCGGGACAGGAGACGAAAACCAAATATAAAAAATCTCGCAGGGTTGTGCGATTTGATAATTCGCGAGACCGACCTGTACCGTATAAGGTTGTCATCGATTGAACCGCAGGTAGTAACAGACGACTTACTTAATCTTTTGGCCAACTCAGGCGGAAGGATTTGCCGCCACTTTCATCTTCCATTACAGTCTGCATCAGATCGTATCCTGCGTCTAATGCGCCGGCCATATAATGAGGCGAAATTCCTGGAACGCGTTAAAGCTATTCGGCAGGCATCACCTGGCACATTAATAGGGGCGGATGTTATTGTTGGATTTCCTGATGAAAGTGAAGATGATTTCGAGCATACACGCAATTTGTGCGAGTCAGGGGTGGTCGATTATCTGCATGTGTTTAGCTACAGTGATCGTCCGGGGACAGCCGCTGCTGAAATGCCGCACAAAGTAAAACCGGAAATAATCCACGACCGTAGTAAAACCCTCAATAAGATATCTGGTCGGATATTAACCAAAGCAAGGCAACGTCATGTGGGTGAGATACTCGAAGTGATTTCTGAGAAAAAGTCAGATACTGATGGTTCACATTTCGCTGTGGCTGACAACTATCTTCGGGTCAAGTTACCTTCAGAGGTCAAGACCGGTCGTGAAATTGTTCGGGTTAAGACACTTTCCAGCGAAGCTGACTATCTGAAATGTGATGTCATTGCCTGATATCGCATTCGTTGAAAGTTCAGTTCACTCGCCGTTTATTTCCATCTTAGTTGGGAAAAGATTTCTCAGCTGAATCCTGTTCGCATTGAATATCAGGCTGTATGCTTCTGCATAAGCCGCAACCCATCAACACATTACACGTAACGTGATGGCTCTGGCACATCAGTTGCTCAATAGCCAAGTGGAAAAATAGTTCTTAATGGAGAAAATACGTGCCGGAACCTGAAGAGAAAAAAGAAGATCAAGCTCAATCGAACGATGGTGGAGAAGAGCAAGCTACTGCAAAGAAGAGTGGCCTGATCAAGTACATCATCTTCGGATTAGTGGGGATTGTACTCGTAACCGGCGGTGTTGTGGTGGCTATTATGTTTCTCGGTGGTGAGCAGGCACAAGAGCCTGAAGAAACCAAATCTGAAGTAACCGCTGAGGTTGCTGAATCAGATATGCAGCACAATGAAGACGAATATGATGAAGATGCGATGTACGAAAGCCTTCTCGTTGATTTTGAGGATCCGAGTGTGATTGAACAGATAAATGAAAACCTGGCAGCTCTTGATTGGGAACCGGACGTTGGTGAAATGGAAGGTGAAGAGGTCGGTATGTCGGTAGAGGATTCAATAGAATCTGTCAACTGGCTGGAGAAGGAAAAAGCTGATTTAGCAAAACTCCAGAAAGAACTTAACTCTCGGCAAAAGGACCTCAATCGGCTTGATAAGGAAGTCACTAGAAAGATATTAAGGATAGAACAGGCAGAATCGGCGCGGATAAATTCTTTGGCTAAACTCTATGACGGGATGGATCCACGATCGGTAGTGCGACTGATGGCTAATCTGGATGACGCCACTGTGGTATCAATCATACCTCGAATGAAGACCAAAAATGCTTCAGCAGTACTGCAACTTTTGCCTTCCAAGAGGGCTGCAAGACTCTCCAAACAGATGATTACGATAGCTGGGAAATAGGATGAATACGAGCAACGTCAACATTATGAGCCTTTTACTCGGCAGTGTCCCACTTGCTGGAGAGCCGGTTGTCGGGTCAGATATTCTGATGCCTGAGGGTTTACCCGTTGCAAAACCAACTGCAGCCAGATTTGACGTTGTCTTGGATCAATTGCTGGCACCTGTAATGGGGATGGAACTCGAACAACCAACAGACACCAATAGTCCCGAACTATGTGATAAGCCTCTTGATCTATTGGGCATTGATTGGAAACAGGATAAGATAGGACAGCCATTGCTCGATTCCGTAAATGCGGAAATGATTAATGACTCTAATGAGATAATTGACACTGAAGACTCAGTTTGCAGACTTCCGGTACAGGAAACTATCCCTAATACATTGTTAATTAATAGTGAGACGCCATTAAAACAGATACCACAGCAGTTAGAAGTACCTTTTGGTGAGACGGTACCCATGACCATTGACCCTGATGAGTCTCAGTTGTTGTCTGGTAAATTAGAAGTGCAGAGCTGGTTCATTGAAGGGAAAACCCTGCATCTCGAAGTAGCACAGCCGGATCAATCTAACAAAATAGTCCTAATATCAATTCCTGTTGATCAGTTGACTGTCTCAAATAATAGCATGGCCGGATATTCTCTTTCTGTGACAGGTCAGTCACGTGTGCTTCCGGAGGGAACCCAACAGCAGAATCTAAGCGAGTTACTTTCCCGGTATGATATCAAGGAACTTCACATAGATCAGTCGGTAAAATCGCCGGATAAGCCAGCTATGCTGATGCAGGATCAGGAAGTAGGTATTAAAATTGTTGCGCAGAATATGGGACAGGAACTGGTAATCAAAGCCAACCTGTCCCGTCATGCGCTTCGCGGAACCGATACAAAGCGAGCTGGCCACGCTAAACAAGCGCTATTAGAGACAGCTCTTTTTGGGGATAATCAGGAAACACACACTCCCACTCGAGGGGTTACACAACAATCTACAATGTCTGTTCGCTCGGGACTTACAAACAATATGCCTCAGTTTGGGAATTTCACAAAACCTGATATGTTACAAATGACCGGCAACGCAGAAACGACATCGTCAAATGCTACGGGAGTAGTAGACGAAACATCGCAGATGTTGCCTGATTTCATGCGTTCAACCAGTGAGCTTACCCTTCCGCAGGAAAAGGTTGATCTCCAGCCAGTGAAATTTAATATCCCGGAAAATCTGCGGACATGGTTAAAGCCTAATGGTCAGTCGATTCGCTTAAACATTGAGCCGGAACATCTTGGCCCGGCCAGGTTAAGTTTGCATATCCATAACAATCAACTACGAGCTGTAGTTGTAGTAGAAAACACTCAGGCAAAAATGACCGTTGAAGGGTCGTTGGATCATCTCATGGATGCGCTGAACAAAGCGGATATTCAGGTTGATCGAATCGAAGTCAACGTCGATCAGCAAAACGCCCGTGAGCAACTCTTCCAGCAACGAGCTTATACAAACTGGCGATCGAACAACATTAGACCGTTTTCAATAACAGATAATTTAAAAGAAATAGCAGAGCAAACTCCTCCTGTGCCTCGTATGGAACCTTCGTATGTAAGTGCAGGCAGGGTGAACCTGCTGGCTTAGGAGAAAACGATATGGGAGTAATTACGCCAACAGGCGGTATGTTCCCTGGAACCACCGGGGGTTCACATTCCAGTAGTGTTAATGCGCTTGGTAAAGATGAGTTTCTGCAACTGTTGATTTCCCAATTACAAAATCAGGACCCGATGAATCCGATGGAAGATGCGGACTTTATTGCCCAATTGGCTCAGTTCTCATCACTGGAACAAATGTCAAATATCTCCGAGGGAATTGCAGAGTCAAACCAGTGGGATTTCCTGCAGATGCAATCAATAAACAATGTCATGGCTGCGGGATTGATTGGTAAAGAAGTTCAAGCCAGCTACAATAGTGTATATTTCGACGGTTCCTCGTCACCAAAGATATCATTCACAAATGATCAGTACGCCGAAGAACTGCAGATTGTCATAAAGGATGCCAGTGGCAGTACTATTGCCACCATGAATGAGTCCGGTGTTGATCCGGGCAAGCATACCTATGAGTGGGACGGTCGTGACGAAAATGGCAATCAAGTAGATGTTGGGCAATACAATATCGAAGTGATGGCAACTTCTGCCACGGGAGAAACATTCCGACCATCAATGTCGCTGATTGGCAAGGTTGAAGCTGTCACCTACCGCGATGGCACAGCCTATTTCCGCGTGGGTGGTGTAGAAATTCCGTTTGGAGACGTAGCAGCTATTGGACAGGAAGGCAGTTTTGACGGAAATTGATAAAAAACGCGCACATATAAAAGTGCCATTGAAGAGGTAACTATGGAAGTCGGTCAATCTGTAAAAATTCAGAATTATCAACGTCCGGTAGACCTGATTGAGATTTCCCAGAGAGGAAAACCTGAGACCGCCAGTGAGACGGGTCAGACATCTTTCAAGGAGATGTTCTCGCGTGAACTGGCTGAGTCAAGGCAGTTATCATTCTCAAAGCATGCTCAACAGAGGCTCTTTTCGCGTGGGATAGAACTCTCCGATGAAAAACTAAACCGGATTGGGGATGCGGTCGACCGTGCTGACTCAAAGGGTTCCAAAGAGACGCTGGTTTTGATGGATGATACCGCCCTGGTGGTATCGGTTAAGAATCGCACTATAGTTACCGCTTTTGACCGAGAGAATCTTCGTGACGGCATCGTCACCTCAATCGACTCGGCGGTTGTGTTATAAAAAGGAGGATGAAATGAAAATATACAGTAACAATAAACTTAACAGAGAGCTGGACTCCATTTTGATGGAGAGGTTCTGCTGTCACTGCATGGAGGTAATTGCATTATGATGGCATCATTGTTTTCCGGTGTGTCCGGATTAAAAAATCACCAGGTGAAGATGAACGTGATTGGTAACAACATCGCCAACATCAACACTATCGGCTTCCAGGGAAGTCGGGTCACTTTTCAGGAGGCGCTTGTGCAGACCACCCGTGGGGCGGGGCGACCTTCGGCTGTGACCGGTGGTACCAACCCTGTTCAGCTTGGTCTTGGAATGGAAGTTGGAGCAATTGACACTCTGTTCAAGCAGGGTGGACTTGAAACAACCGGTCAGATTACTGATCTGGCTATTCAGGGTTCCGGGTTCTTTGTGCTCGGAGACGCTAATGGAAACCACTTGTATACTCGAGCAGGCGCATTCGGTTTCGATGCCAACGCCACACTTGTGGACCCTGCTACAGGTCTGTTCGTATTAGGTAAAATGGCTGACACGTCAGGAGAGATTCCCGCTCTGGCTACGACAGACAGGATTATTTTACCCTTCGGACAACAGGACCCGGCTTTTGCTACTGATTCGATTACTTTTTCGAGTAATCTGGATGCCTCTGCTACAGATTCAGTAGCTTCCCTCGAGAGTGCTGGCGGATCGAATGTTGTTTTCGTATCGGGGACAGCAGCTAATGGCGTTGGGGGTACTCACAATGTTGTGATAACTGGCGTTCAAGCTACAAACGATTCATTTACGAGTGTTACGGGCGGTTTAGTGAACAACCAAACGCTTGGCTCGTACGGTGTAACCAACTTTGATAATTTTCAGATTTCTACTGACGGTGGTCAACAGGAGATTATATCAGGGCTATCAACAGATACAACCATAGGTGATCTGGTGACTAAGATCAACCAGGTAAATGGCATCACTGCCACTCTAACAGGTGGTAACATTGTTATCACGCGTGACTATGCCGGTGATCACGGATCGTACTACTTTGAATCTTCGGCCTCATTGGTCGACGATGATGTTTTGGACATTATCTTCCTTGGCAATCCGGGAGTGCATGATCCTACAGCGACAATTCAATCATCAGGAGGCGCAGATACAACCTTGACGGCTATTGATACTTTTACCCCCTCCACAGGATCCGGTGAAGCTGGAGCTGACGTTGTCACAAATCTTGACTTTGTGTATGATCAAGCCAGTGGTATGGTAACAGGCCTTAGTGGACTTGGTGGTGGTGGAGTAGCTATCGCCAGCGGAACTGGTGGTATTAAAGCGACCAATCCCGGTGAGGCTCTGGTTATCAATACAGAATCGACCTCTCATACGACGTCAATAAGCGTCTACGACTCTCAGGGAGGCAAGCATACTCTTTCGATTGAGTTTTCAAAGTCGATTATCAGCAATCGGTGGGAGTGGACCGCAAGCGCATTAGGCGGAGCAGAAGTCCAGACTGGTGGCTCTGGTTATGTGCTGTTCAATCAGGATAGTTCACTGAATACATTCGCATACAACAGTGGGGCAAGTTCTTTAACTATCAATCCAAATAATGGTGCAGAGACCATAGATATATCTATTAATGCTGGTACTGCTTTTGGTTATGATGGTTTGACTGGATTTTCCACAGGGTCACACACAGCGGCTATCACACAACAAAACGGCTATGGCGTTGGAATTTTGGATAAAATTTCCATAGACAAAGCCGGCAATATCTCGGGAATCTTTTCTAATGGCGTGACCCGTGTGCTAGCCCAGATCGTCCTGGCTGATTTCTTCAACCAGGCCGGTTTACGGAAAGCCGGTAAATCGATGTATCAGGAAACGGCAAACTCCGGTGCTGCAGTTGAGGGTATTGCCGGGCAGACAATTGCCGGAGATATTTCATCCGGGGCGCTCGAGTCGTCATCGGTGGATATCGCCGAGGAATTTACAAGCATGATCACCGCCCAACGTGGATTCCAGGCCAACGCTCGTATTATCACAACCTCGGATTCCATGTTGGATGAATTGGTGAATATTAAGAGATAGTAATTATGATGGAAGCAACCCGGTTGACATACACGGCGCCCCTGGCGCAACCGAATTCCGGCGGAGTCTTTGAGATAACTTCCCGAAGTGCATGCTCAATGATGCCTGAAAGATGGGTGACGAATCAGGGGCGGAAGAATCGTGTATGTAATCGGGCTGTGACTATCGGTACAGGAGCCGTGTCCGGGTCTCATGGCCCGGACATGTTTTGTAAGCTCTGGGAGTAAAACATGGCAAATGATGAAGAGAAAACTGTTGTAGAGGCTGGTGAGGGTGACCCTCAAGCTGAAGAGGGATCTCCCGGAAAAGGAGGAGGAAGCAAAAAGCTGATTCTCTTTGGAGGGATTGGACTTGGCGCTGTGATCGTAGGGGTGGTGTTGGCTCTCTTTGTTATCAAGCCTATGATGTCTGGTTCAGGGGCTGATCCCGAACAGGAGCAAGGCACCGAAGAGGTGGCGAAGACTGATCACAGTGAAGCAAAAAAGAAGGAAGAACACAAAAAGCCAAAGAAGTCATCACACGGCGGAGGTCACGGAGAAAGCGCAGCTGATGAGGGGATTATGTGTTCGATTGATGACATAGTTGTCAATCCAGCCGGAACCGGTGGTTCACGGTATCTGTCTGTCTCTTTCAGCTTTGAATTGGAATCATCCGAGGCACAGAGTACCTTTGAGGGACGAAAACCGATCATTCGCGATGCGCTCATAACCATTTTGTCATCTAAGACTGTGGCTCAGTTGACTGATCCGAAACAGAAAGAAATTGTGCGTTACCAGATAAAGAAACGTATTTCGAAATTGCTGAAAACTGACGAACTGGCGGGCGTTTATTACACGGATTTCGTTTTGCAGTAAGAGGATTGTAGTTAGTGGCCAAGATTCTTTCACAGAATGAAATTGATGCCCTGTTAACGACAGTATCATCAAGTGATCAGGATATCAATGAACAGGTAGCGGATGATGAACAATCGCGATCCATTGTCGCGTACGATTTCAAGCATCCCAACCGCGTTTCCAAAGACCAGATCCGAACTCTGGAGAATATGCATGACAATCTGGCCGGCCACTATGGGTCTTCTCTCTCAACGATAACGCGTACAATCGTTGACGTTGACTTGGTGTCAGTGGATCAGATAACTTACTCCGAATTCATCATGTCTCTGGTTACCCCATCGTGCACTTATACTTTTGCTGCTCCACCAATGGATGCGGTATGTCTGGTTGACTTCAACCCCACTCTGACGTTTGCTTTCATTGATCGCATGTTTGGCGGCGGCGGTAAAATCCTGGAGATTGAGCGTGAGCTGACATCAATTGAGAGAACAATTATGGGACGACTGGCTTCCAAGCTCTATCATGATCTCGAGCGTTCTTGGGAGAACATTCTAAAAATTAAAGTCGAGCAAAAAAGCTTTGAAAATAACCCCCAGTTCATCCAAATTGTTCCGCCAGGCGAGACAGTTGTAGTGGTTTCCTTCCAAGTTAAAGTGTTCCAATCCACGGGATTACTGACGATTTGTTATCCGTATGTGGCTCTGGAGCCGATTATTACAAAACTGTCGGCACAGAACTGGATAGATGCCACCAAAATGAAGAATCTTGAGACGGATAAAAATGTCAACCGAAGAAACATTGGTTTGGTGGAAATTGATGTCTCAGCAATTCTTCTGGAGACATCTCTTAAAATGCGCGACTTTCTAAACTTAAAGATCGGTGATATTGTTCCTTCGGATACAAAGATCAACGAGCCCCTCGAGGTCTTTGTAAACAAGCGTATGAAATATCTGGCCCGTCCCGGCCTTTCGGGCAAGAAGCGGGCTTTCCAAATATCAGAAATTCATGAAAATCCACTGGAGGAGGCTATAGAAAATGACGGATGAAGAAAAGGTTGAATCTCAGGAAGAGATTCAAGTCTCCGAAGGCGCCGGGGAAGTCGCTAAAGAGGAAAATGATTCCGGTTTGCCTGCGGTTGATCCCGAGGCAATAGCAGCTCAGGTGGCAGACCAGGTTGATGATAAAGACGCTGCGGCGGAAAAACCTCCCGGTGATGCGGAGAATTTAAAGGTTGTCAATGAAAGTGACGCTTCAGAGGATGACGCCGAGGCAGCCATGATGGCTATGCTTGAGGATCTGCCTGCGGAGGAAGAGGGGGCAGAGCCTGAAGACATCAATTTTAACTCGGCAGAGGTATCAAAAGCCGAGTTCCAACACTTGTCTGAGCCCGCCGGGGAACAGGAATCGAGGAATATCGACCTTCTCATGGATGTGAATCTGCCGATTTCAATTGAACTGGGTCACACCAAAATGTCAATTTCAGACATCCTTGAACTTGGTCCGGGGTCAGTTGTAGAGCTTAACAAATTGGCTGGCGAACCGGTGGATGTTATGGTCAACTACAAGATCGTAGCCAAAGGTGAAGTTGTTGTCATTGACGAAAACTTTGGTGTTCGGATTACCCAGTTGATGACACCGGAAGAAAGGCTGAAACTTCTCAGTGAAGAACAGTAAACGACAACGGCGTTCAATCATTACAGTTGTTATTATCCTCACGATTGCTATTGGCGGATTACTAGCGATTAATACGGATTCTGTGGATGCAGAACGCAATATCAACCAAACTGGTGCTGGAGATACAGATTTAGCAGCCAAAACGCTTACAACTTCAGCGCTCCCAGCGTTGTTGCGTATGGTCAGTGCCCTGGTAGTGGTTATTATCTGCATTTACGGAGCTATTCTTCTACTAAAACACTTTATGGGACGTCGCTATAGCAAATCGGGACATTTACGTATTCTGGAAGTGCTGGAAACAGCCTACGTGGCGCCGAAGAAAACGGTTTCGTTGATTAGGGTAGCAGACAAATCAGTTCTGGTTGGAGTAACTGAGAATGGAATGTCGGTCCTGACCGAACTGAGTCCGGAGCAAACAACAAAAGTGCTGACCCATGAAGAAGAACCCCAGATTGAAGATAATTTCGCCAACTCCTTCACCAATGCCTGGGATCGATTGCGCCAGACGGCAAGCTTTAGGCGAAATAATAAAGCAGCTCTTGATAGTTAAGGACTGCTGGAACAGGTGTGTCTAAAGAATACACCAATAGTGCGCGAAATGGATAACGCGCACAAAAAAAGATATAGGATGTTATGACCAAAACGGCGACGCTAATCGTCATCAGCCTGCTCGGGCTACTAATTTTATCAGCTGATATCTCGGCCCAGACTCTCCCCAAGATATCTATTGAAGTGGGTGAAACACAGGACAACTCCGACCTTTCTACAACCCTTCAGATTGTCATCCTGATGACAGTCCTTGCCCTGGCGCCTTCAATTCTCATCATGGTGACATCGTTTATTCGCTTTATCGTAGTAATGTCATTTTTACGTAACGCGATTGGGATTCACCAGATGCCTCCTAATCAATTGTTAGTAGGTCTAGCGTTGATTCTGACTTTCTTCGTTATGTCACCAGTTGTTAACAAGTCCTACGAGGAAGGTATCAAACCGTACATCGACAAGCAGATTGATTCCGACGAAGCTTTTGACAAAGCTGTAAAACCCTTACGAGAGTTTATGCTTGCTCAGACACGAGAAAAAGACCTCGCCTTGTTTGTAAACATCGCTAATCTTGAGCAACCTGAAAATGCTGAGGATATCCCGCTGCAAGTGTTGGTGCCCGGGTATGTTATCTCTGAATTGCGAACCGCTTTTCAGATCGCATTTGTCATTTTTATCCCGTTTCTTGTGATTGATATGGTTGTGGCATCTGTTCTTATGTCTATGGGTATGATGATGTTACCGCCTATTATTGTTTCGTTGCCATTTAAGATATTACTGTTTGTGTTGGTCGATGGTTGGTATTTGCTGGTGAAATCACTGGTGCAATCGTTCAACGTGTGAAAGGTGATATTGGTATGACTCCTCAAATGGTAGTAACTATCGGACGCGAAGCATTGGCTGTGACGCTTATGGTCGCTGGCCCAATGTTGCTTTTTGGATTGGTCGTTGGTGTGGCTATTTCTCTCTTCCAAGCTGTTACTCAAATTCAGGAAATGACCCTGACTTTTGTTCCAAAGATTATAGCAATTGCACTGGCATTGTTGATCTTCCTGCCATGGATGATAAACCTGATGACTGATTTTGCTCGTCATATGTTTGACTTGATTCCAGGGTTGGCTGGATAAGCAAATATGTCATTATTGAACACATTTGAACTATTTTCCGACACTACTGGTAATTATTTCCTAAGTATTTTGAATTTGCCGGAGGCCACCATCCGGCACTATTCATAACATACTATACAACTACAAGTTACAGTTACTAACAGGGACGTTTCAATCTGGCACAGGTTTTGAATAGGTATATTGACGATTAACCTGAAGTGCGGATTGGAAGACCTTGTTTGACTTCATAAGCTACGGAACTGAGACTCTGCAGATATTCATGCTGGTGTTGCTGAGAGCATCCGGCTTGTTTCTCATAGCGCCAGTTTTCAGTCACCAATCAGTTCCCAAGATAATACGTGTAGGATTAGTGATTATCCTGGCAGGTATTATAGTCTCGGCTGTCAAACATCCGTATATCCCGGAAATAACCTCACTATGGCAACTGGCCGGATTGGCTGTAAAGGAAATACTGGTTGGGTTCGTAATTGGTCTGACTTTTCGTCTGCTTTTCATGGGAATCAAAACCGGGGGAGCAATTATTGGCTATCAGCTGGGATTTGCTATGGTCAGCCTTCCCGATGTGGATTCTTCAGGGGAGGTTTCGGTGATTGCTCGTTTTTGGGTATTGTTAGCCACTCTTATATTTTTAGCCATTAATGGTCATCACATTATCATCACTTCTCTGATTGAAAGCTATCAAGCAATACCGGTGGGTCGGGTAGCAACTGATACACCAGTGGGTGAAATGATTCTCCGGTACAGTGGGTATGTCTTTATAATTGCCGTCAAAGTAGCGGCTCCGATCACAGTTACCCTGTTTCTTGTAGATGTCTCCCTGGGCACAATTGCCAAGATGATACCGACTATGAATGTGTTCTTTGTCGGCTTCCCGATCAAAATCGCAGTAGGGCTTGCGGTCTTAGCCATGTCATTGCCATTGTTTGCCTATCTTCTAAAGAACTTTGTGCAGGTGCTCGACGGTGAACTTCGTGTTCTTTATACGGTATGGGGTGAGGTGTAAGTACGATGGCTGAACAGGGATTCCAGGAAAGAACAGAAAAGGCGACCCAAAAACGTCGGGAAAAGGCTCGTGAGCGTGGTCAGGTAGCCAAGTCGATGGAACTCAACTCGGCAGTTTTGATCTGTTTGGGGTTTCTTACGCTATATATTATCAGTCCCTATTTGGCTGAACAGGCTCAGGAGCTAATGCGCTACACAATGGCCAACGCTCCGTCGCTTGCTACAGCCGATCCGACCTTCTACAAGACCTTTGTCGAAAATCTTTCGAAATTTCTACTGATTATGGCGCCCATTTTTGTGGTTCTCTCAATAATTGCTTTCGGAATTAACGTTGTACAGATTGGATTCAAAATCACTCCCAAAGCACTGGAACCGAAGTGGGAAAAACTTGATGTCCTCAAAGGTCTCAAACAGAAGGTGTCCCTCAAATCTCTGGTGCAACTTATCCGCGATACACTCAAATTAGCAGTTGTCGGTTTTGTCGCCTATAAAGCAATTGCCAGTGAGTTTGCCGGGTTTTTCAAACTGGCCGATATGACCGTTCCGCAAGTAGCGGGAATAATGGGCAAGCTGGCGCTGGAATTGGCTCTGAAGGTTGGAGCTGTTATCCTGGTGATTGCTGTCCTCGATTATATTTACCAAAAATATGAGTTTGAGAAATCGATCCGGATGAGTCGACAGGACCTAAAAGACGAGAATAAGGAGGCCGAAGGATCACCTCAAAACAAATCGCGCATTCGCCAGATACAAACGCAGATGTCGAGAACGCGTATGATGCAGGCTGTGCCGCTGGCGGATGTTGTCGTGACCAACCCGACTCATATCGCGGTGGCTCTCAAGTATGATCCGGACAGCTCGAAGGCACCTTACCTGCTGGCCAAAGGGCAACGTAAGATTGCTGAACAGATCAAGGCTATTGCCCTTGAGCACAACATCCCCATCGTTGAGGATAAGCCACTGGCGCGGGCGATATTCAAGATGTGTGAAGTCGGCCAATCTATTCCGACTACACTATATCGGGCTGTCGCCGAGGTCCTGGCCTATGTCTACCGTTTGAAAGGGAAGGTCGTAAGCTGACATGGTGGCTAAGGGAACACAGAAGAGCCTGATTGAGATTATTCTCTCTCGTTCCGATATCGTCCTTGCGTTTGGGGTGGTGGGCATTATTGGTGTGCTCATTATTCCTATCCCAACCGCCCTGCTCGATTTCGCCCTTGCTTTCAATATCACCTTCTCATTGATCGTGTTGCTAACTACTCTCTATGTAACCCGGCCGCTTGACCTTTCTGTCTTTCCGGGAATGTTGCTGATGGTAACCCTGATGCGACTGTCGCTCAACGTTGCCTCAACCAGGATGATTCTGGGGCAAGCCTACGCCGGTGAAGTAATCGGCTCTTTTGGAAATTTCGTTGTTCAGGGAAACTACGTAGTAGGTTTCATTATCTTCGTTATTCTTGTGATTATTCAGTTTGTGGTTATCACAAAGGGAGCTGGACGAATATCGGAAGTCGCTGCACGGTTTACGTTAGACGCAATGCCAGGTAAGCAGATGGCTATAGATGCCGATCTCAACGCTGGTATCATCTCAGAGCAGGAAGCCAAAGGCAGACGAAGTGATATTGCGCGGGAGGCTGATTTCTATGGGGCTATGGACGGTGCTTCCAAGTTTGTGCGCGGTGATGCTATTGCCGGTATCCTGATTACTCTGATAAACATTATCGGGGGCTTTATCATTGGTATTGCCATAAACGATATGAGCGTAACTGACTCCATGCGGACATACTCTTTGCTGTCTATAGGCGATGGCCTGGTGACACAGATTCCTGCACTGCTGGTATCGACGGCTTCAGGTATCATCGTTACCCGTGCTGCAGCTACAGCCAACATGGGAACTGATCTTTCTGAGCAGCTTACTAAGCAACCGCGCGCTCTCATTGTGGCGGCAGTTGTTTTGTTCATATTCGGTATGTTGCCCGGGATGCCCACGTTCACTTTTATGGCTCTTAGTGTAGCAGCCGGTGGTATCGGCTACATGACGAAGGAAATGCGAGCAAAAAAAGAACTCGCCGATAGGGAAGATGAACACCGCAAAGCTCAGGAGGAGCAATTACCTGCCGAGCGTCCCGAAGATCTGCTGAAAATCGACACCCTCGGTCTGGAAATTGGCTATGGTTTAATTCCACTGGTCGACCCAAATCAAAAAGGTGACTTACTTGATCGAATCTCGACCATACGTAAACAACTTGCTTCAGAACTGGGAATTGTCATCCCTCCTGTCCGGATACGTGACAACGTAGCGCTTAAACCAAATGAGTACATCATCAAGGTCAAAGGCATCAGGATCGCATCCTTTGAATTGATGACAGATCATGTGCTGGCCATTAACCCCGGATATATTGAAGAACCACTCGAAGGATTCGAAACCAAAGACCCGGCTTTTGGTCTGTCGGCAACCTGGATATTACCCACAATGCGCGAAGTAGCTGAAGCCAGGAATTTCACAGTAGTGGAACCAAGCGCAGTGCTTACCACGCACTTGACCGAAGTCATTCGTCGGTCTTCAGCCGAAATACTCACACGCCAGGATGTTAAGCATCTGATTGATAATCTCAAGGAAGACTATCCGGCGCTGGTGGAATCAGTCGTTCCGGAATCGGTATCATTGGGTTTGTTGCAAAAGGTCTTGCAGGGCTTGCTAAGCGAAAGAGTACCGGTACGAGATCTATCCACTATTCTTGAGACAATTTCGGATTACATCGGAGCTACTCAGGAACCGGATGTTCTGGGGGAATATGTCCGCATGGCTCTAAAACGACAAATCAGCGAGTTATACCGCGATAGGGAAGGAAAAATAAACGTGTTCACCCTTGATCCGGTTGTAGAGCAGAAGCTGGCGGAATCAGTACAGAACACAAAGCAAGGGCTGATGTTGGCTGTTGATCCGTCTATGGCTGAGACTCTTTTGAAAAATATGGGACATCAGACTGAGACTATGCAAAATGCCGGATTGACACCGGTGTGTCTGTGCTCTCCAAATATCAGATTAGCCCTGAGACGTCTGGCCGAAGCTAAATTCCCCGATCTGGCAGTGGTATCGTATAACGAAATCCGTTCAGAAGTGGAAGTTGTGTCGATCGGGACAGTGAGGTTGAGTAATGATAATTAAATCGTTCACAGGAGAATCGACAAAAGCGGCCATGAAATTGGTGCGCAGTGAAATGGGTGGACAGGCTGTGGTTCTAAAAACCCGTCAGGTAAAGGAAAACAACGGTGCTGCACGAGTTGAGATTACTGCTTGCATAGAACACCCTACTATCTCGCAGGCAGCGTCAATTCTTAAGGAACAAACAGTGAACAAAAACAGACTGTCTGCTGATGTTACCATTCAGAATACTAATCAGGACACCTCTTCCCTATCTGATAAAAGGAAGATAAAGGAGCCTGCTCACAGGATGCAGACTAAGAAACAGAACGATAAAGTCAAAGGCATCAAGAGCGCAAAAGAGAACCTGATAGCGACTGAGAAAGTCACTGAAAATGTACCAATATCCAAAGAGGTGTCGTCAGGTAAGACTGATCAATTGAGCCGGGTAGAAAAAAAGCTCGATCGTCTGCTGCGAATGAACCTGGTTTTACCCGGTGGTCCAACTCTGGCGCGGAAATTCATTCCAATCGTCTCAATCCTGAGGGATGCCGATTTGCCGGAAGAGTTTATCGCGAACTTTTTCATTTCGTGCTGTGACAAATATGACACCAATGAAAATATCATGGAGTTCACTCGTCGCGAGTTGGCTGTAGCGCTGGCTGAAATAATGATTCCTTCCCTTTCATTCAAAAACGGGGATAAAGTGATGTTTCTTGGCTATGCCGGTGTCGGCAAGTCCTCTGTTATGGGAAAGCTGGCTGCACAGCTCGTTACGCAGAGGAAACAGAAAGTCAAGCTGTCCGGCTTGGATTTTCAGAAAGTGGCAGCGTTCGAAGAACTGGCAATATACGCTGATCTGCTCAATCTGGAGATTGCGAAAACTGATCAGGAAGATAATGAAGATGCTGTTATTCTGATCGATACACCAGCTATCCCAACCAATTTGGAAAAACGGTCAGTACTGGAAAAACTGATTGGAAAAGCAAATGCCACCCACCGCATCGTTGTTTTCTCAACCCTGACTCGCACGCCGGATATAACTTCCCTGGCTCGACAATTAAAACCACTGGCTCCAACTCATATTGCTTTCACGATGCTGGACATGACCTATCGCTGGGGAGCAGTCGTTGCGGTAGCCAGAGAGCTGGGAGTTCCGGTAGCATTTCTTAGTGATTCTTCAGGGGGGGTAGGTCCGATTGGTGTCCCTGATCCGGACCGCTTCGCCAGAACTATTTTGAATAACGAGGTTTTGCTATGAATAAACTCGAGTTCGTTCGCGGAGGCGAAAGCACAGAGCGCTGGCTTGGGACCAAGCTGGTATCAGTAATCTCTGGAAAGGGTGGCGTTGGCAAGTCGGTACTGGCCTATAACCTGGCTGAGCGAATGGTGGCTTCCGGTGTGTGGGTGCTTCTCGTTGATGCGGATTTCTGTTGCGGCAATTTGCATATTTTGACCAATCAGGCCTGTCAACACGGCATAATTGAATTCGCTACAAACCAACTGACATTAGAGGGAGCCAAAACAATTGTGGCGGAGAATCTGCATTTGCTGGCATCACCAACTGTTAGCGCCAACCGCAGATTATTCGATCCCAAAGCTGCTTCTCAATTGCTAACGCGCCTTCGCAGAGAAGGGTCCGCATACGATGTGATTATCATCGATCACAGCTCCGGAATTTCAGAAGCTGCCTCGGCTATGGCTCAGGCTTCCGATCTGAATCTGATAACTGTAGTACCGGAGTTGACATCGATCTCTGATGGATACGGACTCTATAAGCACTTGGTGGAATCCGGGAACGCTAAACATTGTCAGCTCCTGATTAACCGAACTATTGCTGCTGAGGAAGCCGAGAATGTTCGCAATAAGATTGGAGCCATTACGGACAGATTTCTTGGCCGACCTCTTGACTGTATTGGATCGGTGCCTGAAGACAGAGTAGTTCGCAATGCAGTCGCTTCCCAAATTGCGATTGCCAAATACGATAGTAATTCAAAAGCGACACGAGCCCTGTCGACAGTAGCGCAAACAATAGTCCGAGAGCTGTTCAAAGATAGGATTGAAACAGTCTCTGGAAATGAAAAGAGTGTAAATATCGAACCGGCTGTGGCCGATACTAGGGAATAGCATTCAAATGGTTAGTGCAACAAAAGTCAAGCCAGCAAGAACTGGCAAAAAGCTTGGTAGAGCAACTGCGGAAACTTCGGTTCGTACGGCAACTTACAGACGAGCTAACAAATGGCATGTGTCACCTCGCGATTGGAACATGTATCACAAGTACCAAACGCCGGAATTACGTCAGCAATTGCTCAACAATTATATCCCATTGGTTCGCAATGTGGCTACCCGAATGGCGATGGGGTTCCCTCGCTCCGTAGAATTGGCCGATCTGATCAACACTGGTATGATTGGTCTTATTGAGGCGTTCAAGAACTTTGATCCTGACCGTGGAGTCAAATTCGAGACCTATGCGGTTCCCAGAATCAGGGGAGCCATCCTTGATGAACTGCGAGCGCTGGATTGGGTACCGAGGTCAACCAGAGCCAAATCCCGTGAGATTGGCCGAGCTGTAACAGCTTTGGAAAACAAATTAGGCCGATTGCCAAAGGAAACCGAATTGTCAAAGTATATGAAGATAACAGACAGGGAACTCTACCTTGCGCTTGATGATGTTTCCGGAACACAAATTCTTTCACTCGATGAGGTGATCTTTCGGGAAGATGACAACCGGCAAGTCCCTCGTATTGAGACCGTGATGGACGAAGCAACTAGTTCCGTCTTGAGCGATATTGAGCGTGGTGAGCTGAGAAGCTTTCTGGTAGTGGCTATGGAGCGGCTTACAGAACAGGAGAAGCTGGTGATAGCTCTCTATTACTTTGAGGAATTGACCTTGAAAGAGATTGGAGAAGTAATGCATATCTCTGAGTCGAGGGTTTCTCAGATACATACACGAGCCGTAATAAAACTGCGCGGAATGGTGCGCGATAAGTTTTCCATGACCGGATAAAAATGAAGTGAAACAGGAGCGTGGAGGATGAACCAGGAGATTGAATCGGTAGATAATCTGCCTCGAATCCAGACACCTCGACGGGTCAACCAAATGGATCGTTCCAAGGAAGAACAGGACCAGGAACCATTCGATAAGACCCTGAAGAAGAAAATGAAAAAGCAGAAAGACGACCCAGAGGACAACATCGACACGCTTGAAATAAACAGGACTTCCAAGGATGGAGAGGAAACAAAGAACAACGATGACGATTCCGATGCGACAGAACATCAGAACCCTGAAGCCGACAGCAACGAAGGCAATGATGAGTCAGAAGTTAATAATTCTTCGTCACACCGGATAGACATCAAGGCTTGAACATAGGATAGTGAAAAATGGATATCTCAAGTTATTTATCTGTTGATTTAATGTTAAACGTGGCTGGGTTTCTTGTCGCCGGAGCATTGTCCCTTACGATCTACTCCATGTTCCAACATCGAAAAGAATCTAACCCGGTGGCGTCAGAGAAACCATCAGGAATTGAATCTGCGATTAACATTGAGTCTTTTGTAAGGAGACCAAACTCAATAGGAACGGGGGAATTCATAGATTTTTCGAAGAAACCAGTTTTGAGCGAAAATCCGAATACAGCCATTGGACACTATCGACGGACTCAGGCTATACAAACAGCCCGCGAAATGATTAAAAATGGAGCTACAAACGCTGAGATTATGTCTGAAGTCCCGGTTTCCGAGGCAGAACTGGCTGTCCTTAATTTTGAACGTAAATAATTAAATACAGGAGCGATAAACATGGCAACCGAAAGCCCTTTCTTTTTATCAAAGGTAGAATGTCCTATCTGCAAGACAATCAACGAATTTGAGACCGTAAAGGTAGGATCCTATGTGGAGGAAGGTCGTGATACAGACTTCTGTCCTCAGAAAATAAAGTGGCGCTTTCCCAAATATCAATCGTATAACCCCCTTGTATTTTTCGTTGCAACCTGCAGTAATTGTTACTACTCCCATGAGTTTAACAAGAGCTTCAAAGAATGGAAGAGCGACACCAACTTCCGCACTTACCGCTTAAAAGCCACCAAAGATGTCCACCTTGATCAACTGGCTGTCTCTGACTCCGTTGTCAAGCAGCTTGGTGAAGCTATAGATTTGAGCCGGTTCCCAAATGAATCAGCTATTCTAAAGTTGCACTTGGCTATCTTTGATGAACAGGCATTTGATCATCATAGCAAACTGGATATTGGTCGGTACTATCTGCGCATAGGATGGCTATTCAGGGGGATGGAATCTTTCGCAGATCCTTTACAGGCTGCCATGCAGGGAATGTTGACTGATTTAAAGGCGCGTTATCAAGCCCTGTGGGGAGCGATGGAACAGACCCGGGACTCGGTTGGCATGTTCAGCGAGTATGCTGATGCTATGTTCAACACCGAAGATATCACGGCTGACCTGAAGTCTCAGTTATTGCCTTTCAAGGAACGGTTCCACACCGCTTGCAAGGGAGTTTCCGATTCGCTCGATACTACTAATCATCAATTGAACGCGCTCAACGATGTAGTTACGGAATTTCGTTCCATAAGCGTCAGTAGTAATGCAGAGGGATCTTCTGCCCCAGTATTCGGGAATTACGGTTCTTTCGGCCAGTTTCTTTCGAATCTGAAAACAAGCTGGGATGGTATTGTAACCAATGAACACGAAGCCCTTGAAAAAGCAGTTATTAATTACCGTGCAGCATACACCGAGGGTCGCGGTATAGCTCAGGGTAATCAGCAAATTCAAGCATCATACCTCATTGCGGAATTATCGCGCCGGATTGGTGATCACGAAAAAGCCAAAGAGTTCTTCAATAGCACGATTAAGAACGGTCAGGAATATATTTACCGTAACCGCAATGATAAAAGTCGTACTGCGCTGGCTCGTAAGATTCTCGAATTAGCCATCGAACAGGGAAAGAAAAACATGAAAGCTATTAAATCTGCGTGAAGACAGGGAGTGACGGTGCCGTTTACGTTAAAATATTCAACTGAGCCGCTTAAGCTTTGGGAGAAGATTGAAATCATTGTGGGCGAAGGATCCTCAGCGGGACACTATGTCTCTCGTATAGAGGATTTCGACAATGCCAATATTGTTATTACTCCTCCCGAGTTCGAGTCAGGTAATGCCCTGCTGCGAAATGGTTGCAGGTGTATGGTGTTGTTAACCCGTAAGGATGCCGTCTACCAGTTCGATACGAGGATTAGAACGGTCAAAACTTCAAAAGGCAAAAAATATTTATTAGAGTCTCCTGGTAATGTAAGACGTGTCCAGAGACGGCAATTTGTACGAATTGAAGTTTGGCAGAAAATCACCTATGCCCTTGTGCCCTCAGATAATCAAGAGATATCTGAACCAAACGAGTTAGAGTGGATAGAGGGAACCGTAGTTGATATTAGTGGGGGAGGTGTGCTCCTCAAAACCAACAGAGAAATAAAAGAGGGGACGCTGGTTGTTTTTCGTCTGGAATTTTTAGCCGAGTCCGGTTTGCCGAGTATTATTGCTGCAGTGTGCCGAAGATCATTCAAGAATGATAAAATACCGATGTCCGGATTTGAGCTCCTTCGCTATGAGCAATTAACCCGCGCTTATGATTCTACACGATTGAAATTATTACCCGAATCTGTTAGAGCATTTGATATCATTGCACAGAACAACTTGGTGAATTTTGTGTTCAAACGTCAGGTAGAGCTTCGCAAAAAGGGGTTACTGTGAGCATTGAACTAACCAATGAATCCAGCGCGCCAGTGACAAATAAAATTGACATAGCCAGATTTGATATTTCCTCCATGGTTGGGCACAAGATCACTCTCTTCTCAGATCAGTTTGCAGGGAAGCCGCTCTCCAGTCGTGTTGTTGTGGCTTCTGGTCATACTATTTCACTGGACCGAAGTGGAGGTTTTGGCCTGGTCGACAATCTTGTGAACAATCAAAGGATAACCGTAAGGCTGGAATATAAGGGTGAGGAAATCGCTATTGAGGGAACTCTCAAGAGAGTTGATAGGGGCGGTTGTAAGATCGAATTCGATGATAAAGTACAACCGCTTTTCCGCCGTCGTTTCCCTCGGGTGTTCATGCATCGACCGGTCAATTTGGCGGCGGTACCAATATTATCGTTTTCACATTCGCGCCTTTCACGACTCCGGTGGATGATTACCGATACTATCAATCTGTCTGGCGGCGGCACACTCCTTGATTTCTCCACCAATCTTGAAAGTTCTACCTATTTATTTCTCAATATCGTTTTTTCTGAAATCTCATTCCCTTCGTTGGTGATGGGGCAAGTATGTCATTGCCAGCAGGTGGACGACGGACATTTTCGGATTGGCGTTGGATTTATCTCCCGTGAAGAACAGACACGTCACTTATCACATTCGGTAATCAGCCAGCTACCTGGCGCTCTTACCAATTATGATAATGTGAAGCGTTTTTTGTTAAGTAAGAGAATAGTAGCATGGATGCATAATAACAAGTAACACAATTTGGAGAGGTGTTCAATGATGAAAGATACATCAAAAATAAAGTTTATTAATGATATGGAGGTGTCAAATAATCACCTGAAGATTAATAAACCTTTTAAAATCCAGAGCGATAACCAGCGACGCTTCATACGACTGGAGATTTCTACTCCCATGACTCTGAGAAAAGTCAAGGATGTCATCGGCAATTTATGGTCGACACAAAAAGATTACAAAATACACGGGGATATTCTCAACATTTCCCCCGGAGGAGTTCTGGCGGATTTGGAGCTTCCACTGAATGAAAACGATATTGTTGCTCTCCGATTCTGCTTACAGGACGTAGAGAATCTCGAAAACATTCTCGGACTTGTGAAAAGAGTGGATCATGATGATGACAGATATCTGACAGGAATCGAGTTTATCGGGAGAAAGCAACTGGAGGATCGCCTTTCAAAGGCAGAGCTGGAGTTGTTGTCTGACGAACTTGGCGATTTTGAAACTCGTGTTGAGAAAGTCCTTAATCGCTATCTCTATAGTGAAGTTGGAACCAGCCATGAATAGAACTCTGCTGTTTCTGATAGTAACAGCTATTGGAGTTGGTCTACTTGGCGGTATGTCTGCCTGTGCTCAGGGAGGACCTCGTACAATTATAGTTTCAGTAAATGATCATCCTCGGCCGTGGGGTGAGTCGCAAATAGAGAAACTACTTATTCGAAGTCTCAGCATGAGTAGTAACTTGAGAGCATTCTCTATAGATTCCAATCACGATTTAATGCCTCCCTTACCTCAGGATTGGTACGATGCTGATTCCCTTGCGAATTGGGCAATGGAGAGAGGATGTCGTTATGTGCTGGCAATTGATATCCTTGACGAGCGATTGGAGCGTAGGAAGGGGTTTCATCTGCCACTGGTGTTCCACAAATATCAGACAGTTGGCATTATCGAAGCGGATATACGATTATTTGATGCCGGGCGAGGGAAATTCCTCATGACAGAGCTGCTGAAAGTGGAGGAAAATGGCCCCCGGGTATTTCAAGCCACGATGGATGATGATATCAATGATCCCGATTTGCATCTTACCACTCCCAGGAAACTCAGTTTTATGGCTCGTCTGGAACAAAAGTTCTGTCGCCATCTGATTAAAAAATTGGGGAAAGAAATACTGCTTAGATAAAAGCTTAATTGGAATTATTACGGGCGAGATATATAAATGTTTGATATTGCAACACATGAAATCAACGGACTAGGCGTTCTTGCCATTAAGGAAAGTCTGGATATGATAGGGGTGGGAGTTTTTCGTCTCAATCGAGAAGGTTACCTTATCGATTTTAATGAAACAGGCTCAGGGATACTCAGTATAGATCATAACACGCCCTGGAACGATTTGCACATTTCAAATGTGGACCGCTTCCTGACACTAGGACTCTATGAGCAACTTGATGATCTCATGATGGAGCGGACACCGTTTATCAAGCATCAGGTGAAATGTTCTAATCGTTTTGGTAGATATATGGTACTCAATGTCTGCTGCGTCTCCCAAACTAACGAAAACGGCGGACAGGAAGTTATCGGTTTAATACAGGATATAGCTGATGAGTACTACTCTGATTCTGATGAGATCAGGCACCGTCACGAGTTGCAGATTCTTGCTGATGTGGCAGCAGCCTTATCTTCTTCAGCGGAATTGAGTCAGATTCTTCAGGTAATTCTTACAGGCGCAACAGCCTCTCAGGGATTGGGATTCAACCGTGCCTTCCTTTTTTTGTACGAGGAAGACACTGATTGTCTGATTGGCCACCTCGCTGTTGGTCCATCATCACCGGAGGAAGCTGGTTACATTTGGGGAAGATTGGACTCAGAGCCAAAATCATTAACTCAATTACTTGAACCGAATCATATACCCGAGTCCAAAAACGACCTCCTGTCAGATAGGATTTCCGGTGTTATCTTTGATCTGAAGTTTGACTCAATTGTCAGCCATACATGCCGGACCGGGGACTGGGTGAACCTGACCAGTGACGATTCTGTTGATACTCATACAGCCGAGTTTTTAGATTGTCTTGGGACAAGAAATGCGGCACTGGTACCGCTATTCAGCAAGGGTAACCTTCGTGGACTGTTGGCAGCCGACAACTTGATTACCGGCGAGCCGATAGTTGATGATGCCGTCGGTCTGTTACAGATTCTGGCCAATCAGGCAGCGGTAGCTATCCAACGCTCCAGGTTGTTGGATAATGAGCGTCGGCGGGTTGAGGAATTACAGAGAATTAACCAACAACTGGCTGAAACGCGGGAGCGAGCTATCCAGCTTGAGAAAATGTCCGCTATTGGTAAATTGACAGAGGCTATCGCTCATCGGTTTCAGAATCCTCTGGACATCATGGGTGGATTTGTGAGTTTGCTACTTCAGTCGCAACCAACCGCCGAGCAACAGGAATACCTCAATATCGTCTCTACTGAGATTAAGCGAATTGAGTCTGTATTACACCAGGTTCTTGAATTCTCGCACGCTTCCAGCAATGACATGGAAACTATTGAGTTCTCTCAACTGATAAACACCGATCTTGACCCCATGCATAATATGTTCTGGAGATCCAAAATATCGATAACTCGGTCGCTGGCTCAGGAAAGTCTGACCATCCGAGGGAACAGAGAACAGCTCAAACATGCAATCGGGCAACTCCTGGGTTTGATTACCTATGATATTATGCCGTCGGGCAATCTGGTTCTGAGAACTGAAAGAGTAGACTCAAATGCAAGGTTGTTTATCATTATGGAGTGCCCCAGAGATCATGTTCAGCGGATAGAACGATCGTTGAAACAGATGTTGGCAGAGCAATCGAAGTCACACTATTTGCCACTGTTGGTAACTCAAGAAACCTTCAAATTTCATGGTGGCAGTTTGGGAATGACCAGCGGCGCCGAAGGGTACCCCTGCCTGTATGTGGAACTTCCCCTTATAGAGAACACTTGAGATGAATACTAATACACATAGAGAGAGCTCAGCAGATATAGTTGAACAGGTAAACTCTTTAGCCGAAGAAGTTAAGATTCTGGCTCTGAATCTTGCTATTTATTTGGCTAAAGCGAAGAAGGAATCAGGTAAACTTACCCAATTAGAGCCGGATTTCATACGCTTAGTCAACGGCACTGTAAGGACAGTGCATGAACTGACTGCAATTATCAGCGCTTCTCGCAGTAATTCAAGTAAGTCAAAAACTACTCAGTTCGAACCTTCATTCGAGAAACTGGATCCTCTCGAGGCAAAGTTACGAAATATCCTTGATCAGTGCCAGCGAATCATAACAGCTCTTTCTTTGGGAAAGGAATTGAACCAGTGAAGGAAAGAACTGAACTGACGATACTATATATTAGCGATAAAAAAGCTAAATGCTGAAGAAACAGCGCATTTTTTTGAAATTAATCCGTCTGTAACAGAAAACTGAAGGAAGTGTGTCGTAATAATAAGGTAAGAAAATGGCCTCTTATGATTTTAGTCTAATCAATCATCTCGCTCAAAAACGTGGTGAACCCTTCAAGGTTCTGATCGTGGACGATGAAAAATGGATTCGCGATGTTTTTGGAGATTTCTGTAAACTGACGGATGCCTTCAAAGTAGATTTAGTCCAATCAGGGCAGGAAGCTGTCGAGAAAGTAAAAGCAAATTCGTACGATTTGATAACCCTGGATCTTATTATGCCCGAAATGTCAGGGATTGAAGTTCTGACAGAAATCAAGCGAATTTCACCGCGAGTGCCAGTTATGGTAGTTACTGGTAACGCAACCGATAAGCTGGTCAAAGAAGCAGGTGTATTGGGTGCCTGTCGAGTGTTGTATAAGCCAGTTATGCTGGACGATTTCGTCGAGAGCCTGACATCCACTTTGGAACACTGAAAGAAAAACGAAAGTAACAAAAGGGGCAATAATGAGCATTCTAAAGAGCATAAAAGAGCAGCTATGAAAAGCTCAGTTTCTATTCTTATAGTGGACGATGAAGAAGTCTTACGTTCCTTGCTGCAGCAAATCCTGTTGCGGGGAGGATATCAGATAAGGTGTGCTGAGGATGGCGTGTCTGCATTGGAGATGCTTAGGGAAGAACC
>Ga0164318_10000697_pt1 | contig 27177 bp, 23 predicted proteins | sample GuaBasSedimGuay9_FD_113734 | JGI IMG/M metagenome (GOLD analysis project Ga0164318, IMG submission 113734) | Subseafloor sediment microbial communities from Guaymas Basin, Gulf of California, Mexico - Guay9, Core 4571-4, 0-3 cm | ecosystem: Environmental > Aquatic > Marine > Hydrothermal vents...
AAGAAAAAGGCACGGCCATTATTTTTGCGGATGCAAAGGGTAAGACCCTGGTCAGGATGCTCATAGGTCTGCCCATGAAAGGGGGACAGGGAGGTGTTTTTCACGAGGGCCAGTATGTGCTGATGGGAAATGGGAAAACAGTATATCTTGTGAATAAACAGTTTGAAGGTCTTGCAAAGAATCCTTCGGGGTGGCTGAAAAAGGACCTCATCGACGTGAAGGCGGCGGATGTTAGGGAAGTTGTGTGCCTTGATGCTGACGGGAAAACCGTTCGTTTTGCTTTCAGGAGACCCACAAAAGGGAAGGATCCTGAGCAGGTGAATCCGCAGCCCGCGGGAGAAAAAATAAAACGAACTTCCCTCAATAGGTTGATCGGGGGCCTTTCTACCCTTCGCATCGAAGACGTGGAGGATCCCGCCAAGAAAGAAGTACGAAGAGACCTGGAAAACTCGGCAAGGCTGGAGTTCCGTCTCTTTAACGGTATGATTTATGATCTTTATCCCGGGAAGAAATGCAAAGATGCGGGGACCTGCTACCTCAAGGTGGGCGTGAGGTATGAACGTCCTGCTTCTTTGGAAAAGGCATCCGAGAAACCTGCTAAGAAAAGCGAGAGCGGGAAAAAGGCCGAAAATCCCGACAAATCAATGGAACAGAAAGCCGTTGACTTGAATAAGAAACTGAGTCCATGGATCTACAAGATTCCCCAGTGGAAGCATGACGCACTGATCACCAACTTTGAAGCCCTCCTGGAGAAGGAAAAGAAAAAAAAGTAGCATGGACGAAGAAACAGCCAGGAGGAAAAAGAGAGCGCTCCTATCCAATCTGGAAAAACGGGGAAGTCTTCTGGTGGCTTTTTCAGGCGGGGTAGACAGTTCTTTTCTGCTTGCAGCGGCAAGAGAGGTCCTCGGAGAAAGAGTCTGTGCTGCCACGGCGGTTTCTTTTATCCATCCCTCCGCGGAAAGTGATGAGGCACGGCATATCGCGCTTCTGCTTGGGGCACGTCATGTGCAATTTCAATCCCGGGAGACCTCCCTGGAGGCATTTCTCGCTAATTCCAGGGAACGATGTTATTATTGCAAGAGGAACCTGTTCCAGCAGCTTTTTGAGATGGCAAAGGAGCTGGATTTCAAGGCGGTGGCGCACGGGGCAAACCAGGATGACCTGGGTGATTACCGCCCCGGATTCAGGGCGGCGGAAGGGGCCGGGGCTATTGCTCCACTCATGGATGCGGGGTTGACCAAGGAAGAGATCCGTTTCCTGTCCCGGGAGATGGGACTTCCGACATGGGACAAACCGTCCAATGCCTGCCTTGCCTCCCGCATTCCCTACGGGACACCGATCACCTCCGAACGGACCGGTCAGGTGGAGGAGGCGGAACAATTCCTCCGGGAAAAGGGTTTCAGAATCGCCCGGGTGCGACACCATGGAGCTGTGGCCCGGATCGAAATCGCACAGGAGGATATGGAGAGATTCCACGATAAAGACCTCCGGAAGGCGATTGTTGATACGCTCAGGAAGATCGGATTCGAGCATGTGGCCCTGGACCTGGAGGGGTATGTCACGGGAAAGATGAACCGCTCTGTGGATGGAGAGCTTTAAGGAGACATGATAGATGCCCTATGAGGTAAAACTGCAGGATGCATACAAGGGCTACACCATTGACCAGGATAAAATAGTCACGCCCGAAGAAACGGTGAAGCACTTCCGGGAAAAGCTGAAAGAGGTTGACCTGGATATCCTTGAAGAAACCGTCAGGATTGACAACGGGAGGCTGGATATCCCGGTCTATTTCAGCGTCTGCGGCCGTGATGCGGAAGCGGTCATCGGGACCAAGAAACAGATGGGAAAGGGAGGAACCCCCCAGCAGGCTGAAGCCAGCGCGGTCATGGAGCTGGCTGAACGGTTCAGTTTTTTCAGTTTTTGTAAAGACCGGGAAAACTTTTTCACGGATGAATACCAAAATGTAAGGGATGAGGCCCTCCCACTTGAACAAATCGCAAAGTCCGTACACGACCAGGGGCCGGACGTGGAAGAGGCACTTGAGATATTCAGCCGTATTCCACTCAAATGGACCTGGGCCTACAACCTGACACGTAAACAACCGGTCCTGATTCCATTCAACTGGTTTTACACCATCAACGAATTCAACGGGCCGTCAGCGGGAAACTGCGTGGAAGAGGCTGTTTCCCAAGGGGTTTGCGAGGTGGTGGAACGGCACGTGTCAAGCAGGGTGAGTCGAGAAAGACTCGGGGTTCCGGGGATAGACCTCAAGACCGTAAAGGACGATCTTGTTCAAGAAATGCTCAGGAAATATGAAAAGGCGGGCGTCAAGGCCTTTGCCTCTGATTTTTCCCTGGACACCGGCATCCCTTCTGTGGGCGTTCTGGCCTACGATCCTGCGACCTACCCTGAAAAGAGCGAGATCGTGTGGACCGCGGGGACCACTCCGAACCCGGAAAAGGCCCTGAGCCGTGCTTTGACCGAAGTCGCGCAGTTGGCCGGAGATTTTAACAGCAGTGCCAACTATGTGGCGAGCGGGTTGCCAAAACTCAAGTCCCTGGATGACGGCCGTTTTATCATGGAACCGGAAAGGACGGTTGCAGTCTCTGAGCTCCCGGATCTTTCCAATGACAACATTAAGACAGAGGTGGAGAACTGCGTGTCCGCCCTTGCCCAGGTGGAGATGGAAGTGATCATTATCAACGTGACACATCCCAGGCTTGGCATCCCTGCGTTCTACACCATCGTACCCGGTGCCCATTTCAGGGAGCGGGCCCTGGGTACAAGTGTGGCAATGTTTTCTGCAAAGATTCTGGCGGAAAGCAATAATCCGGGAGAGGCAATTCCCTGGCTTGAGAGGATGGATGCCCTTATCCCGGGAAAGTATTTCGTGCAATTTTACCTGGGCTACAGCTTTCTCCAGCAGGGCGATCCTGCCGAGGCAGTTCGCCATTTCAAGAAGGCCCTGGATCTGAACCCCAAAGAGGAAGATATCCCAAGCATCTATTCCTATCTGGGGGTGTGTCTGAAAGAGATGGGACGCTACCGGGAAGGCATCGAGGTCCTGCATGAAGCGGAAAAATACGATCCTGATCGAACTGATATTTATAACCTTATGGGATTCTGCTACTATTCCCTGAAAGAATATGAAAAGGCCATTTTGTGTTTTAAGAAAGTGATTCAGATCGATCCGACTTCGGCCATAGACTATGCCAATATCGGCTCCAATTACCGCGACCTGGGGGAACGGGAAAAGGCTCTCCGTTACTATCGGTTGGCCCTGGAGTTGGACCCGAGTATCACGTTTGCACGGGATAATCTCCGCAAACTGGAGAGGTGATTGTCATGTGGGTGGTAGTGTTATGTGCTTGACATGATTTAATGATTGATTAGATTATCATTTGGAGTAACGAGAAAGAGAGACTGATTCGCAAATTCGCTGGTTTTAGAATTGATGGTCGCCCGTTTCTTAATGAATTGGGGACGGATGAACCGAAAGGAGGTCCTTTCCGAATGGAAAGAATCAGGATTGCCATTGCGGGAATCGGGAACTGCGCGAGTTCGCTTATCCAGGGCATAGAGTATTATCGGCACAACAAGGCAAGCGAAGTGAACGGTTTCATGCACTGGGAGATCGGGGGGTATGCTCCCGGCGATATAGATGTTGTTGCCGCATTCGACATAGACAAAAGAAAGGTTGGGAGAGATGTTTCCGAGGCTATTTTTCAGCTTCCCAACTGTACCAAAGGTATCTACACGCCTGTTCCTGAAAAAGGTGTGACCGTCCAGATGGGGAAGATCCTCGACGGAATTGCCGCTCATATGAAGACTTACGATGAACGTTACCGCTTTGTCCTTTCAGATAAACCAGAATCTACCAAAGAAGATGTCGTAAAACTCCTCAAAGATTCAGGCGCGGAAATGCTGCTCAATTACCTGCCGGTTGGTTCAGAGCAGGCAGTAAAATTTTATGCAGAGTGCGCGTTGGAAGCAGGAGTGGCCTTTATCAATAATATGCCGGTCTTCATCGCAAGCGATCCAGCATGGGGGGACCGTTTCGCGGAGAAAGGAATCCCCATTATCGGGGACGATGTGAAGTCGCAGCTGGGGGCAACCATTGTGCACCGTGTTCTTGCCAACCTGTTCAAACGGCGCGGGGTCAAGCTTGAACGCACCTACCAGCTTAACACAGGCGGGAATACCGATTTTTTGAATATGCTCGATCGGTCCCGCCTGGTATCCAAGCGTGAGTCCAAGACCGAGGCGGTGCAGTCCCAGCTCGGGGAAGCCAGGCTGGTGGATGAAAATATTCATATTGGGCCCAGTGACTGGGTGGCCTGGCAGAAAGACAACAAGATCGCTTTTATCCGCATGGAAGGCAGGCTCTTCGGAGATATTCCCATGAACCTGGAGTTGCGTCTTTCAGTGGAAGATTCACCCAATTCCGGCGGGGTTGTGATCGATGCCATCCGGTGCTGCAAGCTTGCCCTGGAAAGGGGCACGGGGGGGATCCTCTATTCTCCTTCCGCCTTTTTTATGAAACACCCTCCCCGGCAGCATACCGACACGGAAGCCTACCGGAGGACCGAGGAATTTATTGCAGGAACCCGCGAAGTGTGATTACGGCGTCAATGGAAATTTCCTCAAAAGGTCATTCCGGTGAGGACCGGAATGACCTTTTGCGATTCTTTACCACCATATCAATACCGGCTGAATTTTATTGTTTTGGACATTCGAATTTTGAATTTCTATCGAATTTCGGATTTTGTGCTTGGGATTTGTTGAGAGGCCCTTTCTTGTAGACGCTTGGATTGTTTCTGTGTCCCTCATGGGCAGATATATTTCTCCAGTTCCGCCTTGGGGATGCCAAGGCAGTACAGCACGTTGGTGATGTGTCCCGTGTTGATAACGCCATCGGCCCTGATATCCGCGGCTGGTGGCTTGAAAGCAATGGAAAGCCCCGCATTCTTGATAAAATGAGATCGGGTGGAACCGTCCCCCACGGCAATCACCTGGTCCCGCTGTATCCCTTCCATCTTCATGATGAATTCGAGGAGTTCTTCCTTTGTCTCGTCGGTTATCACGGGTTCACCCAGTTCTCCGGTGATGATACCGTTCTCGTCGATTTTGAGGCTGTTTGAGAATGCATAATCCACTCCTGCTTCTTCCAGGATGTCCTTGATAAAGAAGTTGAACCCGGAGGAGAGGAGCGCGATTTTGAAGCCCATGGATTTGAGGATTCTGATGAGTTCAAACGATCCGGGGTTGAGCTGGAGGATGTTGGTGAATGATTCTATTTCCTGGATGGGAATGCCTTTCATACTCCTGGCATTTTGAACCAGGGCCTGGATCTGGCCTTCATCCCTGTCCACGAAGGGGGCCCCGGTGGGTATCTGTTCCAGTTTCTCTCGCATTCCCTCCAGAAAAACCTGGAGAGATTTTTCCTGGACCAGGCTCGACTCCACGTCAAAAACCACCAACTTTTTTATTTTCCGGTAGATATCCTGACTCTGGATGACCACTCCCTGGTTCATGCCGCGGCAGATTTCCCGCAGTTGTTCCGCCATTTGTTCAATGGACTGCTCTCTTGACAAACCGGTTTTCCCGGGCATCCTGCTGGTGTCAACAACCATCTCCATGGAGAAAAAGTCTCCCCGGGCGATCATACGCGCCCGCAGAATGTTGATCATCCGTTCGTGGAAGAAGGTGGAGACTTTCGCCATGATTCCCGGCCGGTCAGGGCCGAGCACGGTGACGAGGTGCTTCTCTCTTTCCGGCATGCAATGGGTCTGGTCACCGTCATATTCAGAAACCATGATCTTGAGGCCTGTCTCAGATTCAAGTCTTCTCATCTGATCTTCAATGTCTCCCTGCGGATATTCCGAACGAGAAAAATCAATGATCAGGAATATGGAGAAGAGGTTCCTCCTGCAGCTCTCTTCCACATCAAGGATATTGCCTTCGAGTTCCAGAATACGGGTGGTAATCTTGGAAACAAGACCGGGGGAGTCGAAACCAACAGCCGAAAGGGTGATAAGCGGCCTGCCCGCCCTGGATCCTTTCATTTCATTGCTCCTTGTCATAAAATACGAATAATTCTTCTTCGTAGAATCTCCCATTGACGACCTGCCCGGAACCGAATCGTTTGATGCCCTTCTTTTTCAGGAGTTCCGTGAATCTCCTGTTTATTTCACGTAAGGAAATATCTTCTTTGAGCCAGCGGGTGGGGACGTCAACATGGAGCGGGCGAGCGGGGACCAGGTGCCGGGTCGCCTTGGGGGGGAATTTTTTCCCCTGCCGTACTGTCTCCACCACCATTTCCTTCGTAATCTGGGGTGTCCATAGGATTAGCTGGTCAGGTTCCGGGACAACAGAATCATGTTCCGTAATATTTTGGCAAGGAATGTACCGGATGTCCACGCCTTTTTTTCGAAGCCTTGTCTGGAATTCCTCGAGGGCTCTGTAGGCGCTGACTGCATCGCAGACCGTGCCGGTATCGCAGGTTACCAAATAACATCCGCGAGTGCCCTGGACGCCCCAGCAGTATGGGTTTTTTCCCATCAATGCGGCAAGGCCCTCTTTGTCGGGAATCTTGCGGAGAGACGCCTGCATGGAAGCGGTGACTGCCCGTATCTGGTGCTCTCCGCCGGTTTTCGTGAGAATCCTGAACCAGTACCGCAGTTGAACCGAGTCCCGCAGGTAGTTTATCCTGCACACCGGGATATAATTGAAATGGAGGGCCTTGAAAACGAAAAACCGATGATGGCCGTCCAGGACCATGAAGTTTTCATCCACAATTACGGGATTTTGGAGATTGGTCCAATTGCTGAACTCCAGGATCAGCCGGTCCGCTGCATCGGGGATAATTTCTTCGTGGGGCACCAGGGAGGAAACCGGTACGATCTCCAACTGCAGTTCCAATGTTTCGGTCTCGATGCGATACATAGCGGTGTCAGAAGTTATTACAGGAACTGATGAAGGCGTTGCACTGCCTCCTCATACTCTTTTCCCCGGAAACAGAATTGCAACTCACTGTGCTGTTGCCTGAGTTTTTTCACTTCTTCCACAACGGAAGCTCCCGGGTCATTGATGACGGTCGCCATAAGGGATGCAACAGTCTGAAACCCTTGCTCATTCATTCCAAAACGGGTCATTTCAGACACACCCAGGCGAAGGGCCCCTGCCGCGGTAAAGCCTTCTTCTTCCGGTGCGGTCTGGTAATTGCAGATGATGTTGTTGGCTTCCAGGCGGCGGGCCACTTCAGGCCCACGGGCGTACCCGACCCTCACCACCACCTGGTGGGTTTCAGTGAAATCAATGGCGGGATCGCCGGCCACTTCAAGACCGGAGTCCTTGAGGGCCCGGGCAAAGGCCTTGGCATTCGAAATGACTTTCGGCTGATAATCATTTTTGAAATGGTTCATTTCATAGGCCGCCATAAGAAGCCCCACCATTGTTCCGAGATGATGATTGGAGACGGACCCGGGGAAAGTCCTTCGCCGCAGGGCTTCCCACAGTTCGTACCGTTCTTCATCATCCCTGAGCCTGCTTCCAACCACACCCCGTTGAGTGCCGAAGAAGGTCTTATGTGTGGATCCGGTCACGAGATCCGCCCCTTCCTGAAAAGGTTCCTGAAAATGAGGCCCGACCAACCCCAGCACGTGAGCCATGTCATACATGAGCACCGCATCTATTTTCTGTTCCTTGAGAAACCGGCTGATCTCCTCAACCGGTTCACGGTGCAGCACCATGCTTTTTCCGAGTATGATGAGCTCGGGTCTTTTCTGATCAATCAGCTCCAGGGCAGCCGCAACGTCCATCTGGAAAGGGTTTTCTCTTAACACGGGGAAATTGATGACTGCGGGGCGTTCGGTCAGGGGATCCCGAGCGACAAAATCACGGAGAGCTCCCATGGGCTGGGCGCTCAAGTGACCGCCGGTCCCAAGATAATTATTCATGACCCGGCGGATGCGCCTGGGTTCCACCCTGCGATCAGTCCTGTTCAGATAGTCGAGCATAGCACTGAATACGGCGGTGTTGGCCATCTGGCCGCTGACCAGCCGGGTTTCCACTTCTTCACAGCCCAGGTATTTCCGCATCTCCGTTTCGAGAAGCATTTCAACTTCTTCGATGAAGGAGGTTCCCTGGTAGTAGAATATGTCCGCGTCGTAGAAAGCCTTTGATTCCCGGTGCTCGGCATAGCGGAAGGAGGGATCCATGACGGAAAGAATTCGTGCCATGGGAGAAATAGTCATCTCTGACGGAATGAGATTAATGCATTCGCGCTGCCGCCACAAGGTGTTTTCTGCTGCATTCCTGAGCAGAAGAAGGGGTTTTTCCCGGTCGTACTGTTCCTGGTCTTCCGCAGATGGCGCTTCACTTTCCACCACGATGGGGCGGGCGTAGGGGGGCGCCTCTGATCTGAGGTGAAATGGAACAACCGCAGCTTCAACCAGTTTCCCTCGGATTTCAAGGTGGAGCGTTTCGCCTTCAGTGATGTCACTGTCCATGTAGGCGAGACAGATGGAGCGAAGTTTGTGCTGATCGGTCAGGACGGATGAGAGGCCTTCTCCCTCAAAAACCCAGTAAGGAACCATGGTCCCGCTGGTGACATAACCCACGTGACGTTCGTTTTTGAAGACCCGTGCGCCGGCCCGGGCAATGCCCCTGCCTGTAACGGCAATGGGCTGGATGAGTCTCGGAAGATCCGCCCGGAGCGAAAAATCCCTCTTCATGATTCTTGAAAGGGCACTGAATTGCTTGGCCAGGGCTTCTCTCCCCATAAAATCACCTTTCAGGGGTGAGAAACTGACGGCAAACCTGGTGATGGGGACTGCCAGGATGGGGATTTCTTTCCCCTCAGGGTCGTCGCCGAGTTCATGCCCGTAAAGCGGAAGCCCCGCTTCAAGGCGGAGGGTATCCCTGGCTCCGAGTCCTACGGGCGTTGCGCCTTCACGGAGGAGGTCGTCCCACAATTTCGGGCCCGCCGCGCGGTCCATGAACAACTCGAAACAGAGGGGCTCTCCCGTGTACCCGGTGCGCGCTATCTTTACTTGGATTTCCCCGATACTTACAATCCCTACAGCATTTCTGATGGGGGACGGAAAGGTGCCTGACTGTACGATTCGCGTTAATATTTCCTTTGATTGCGGCCCCTGCAGGGCAAGCATTGCAATATTATTGGTAGCGTCTTCAAGTTCCAGGTCGTCGAAATGGGCGGCAAGGGGCTGGAGATGGTCCCAGTTTTTAAGGCGGTTCGATGCGTTTACCACGAGGAGGTACTCGGAAGTATCAAACTGATAGAGATAGGCGTCATCTACCGCCCCTCCGGCGGTGTTGGGGATGAGCGTATACTGGGCTCCCGTTTCCCTGGGATCAAGGGCGGCACCATTGTTGGTGAGGACATGTTGCAGAAAAGGGAGGGCATCACCACCCTTGACAATGAATCGCCCCATGTGTGATACATCAAAAAGGCCTGCCCCTTTTCTTGTTTCCAAATGCTCGGAGACAATGCCGGCGGGGTACTGAATGGGCATCTCCCATCCCCCGAAGTCCACCATTTTTGCGCCGAGCGATTGATGCTGTTCAAAAAATACGGTTCTCAGTAGATCTGACATTGTAGATTCCCCCTTTGCTTGGTTCCATCGGATCCTTTTTGTTTAGCACCTGTTTTTGAGATATTCAAGAAAAACTTCGTTTATTCCTGAAGAAAACATAAAAAATATAAAAGATTATTGACAGAATGGTGAATTTTTTGTATCTATAATTCCGCCTTGATATGACACAATCCAGCGTAGCCGTTGGCCGGTTGGCCAGTTTGATCGAACACGAAACTTTGTCCTTTTGAGATGGAGTTTGACGGCTTAACAAAAAGTCGTCACCCCGGCGAAAGCCGGGGTCCAAATCAGCCATAACCTATTGAAAGGACTGGGTTCCGGTTTGCACGTCATCCCGGACTTCGATCCGGGACGGAATGACGGAGAAGAGCATTTGTCGACTTTTTACGATACCATCAAGTTTCATACAAGACTGCACGGGCTTGGACTTGTCGAACGTTCCTTCTTCAGCACGCGGAGAACTTTCCAATGAAAATGGATGAAAATAATATCGCCATTATTCGGCACCTTCGGGACGGCAGAAAGTCCCTGAGGGAAATAGCAAAGGAGTTAGGGGTTTCCGAAAATACGGTCCGCGGGAGGGTCAGGAGCCTGATGGATGAGGGAGTGCTTGCAATAACCGGTCTTGTGGATCCGGAGGCCCTGCCTGGTCACCGGGTTGCCATTATTGGTGTCAAGCTGGGGACCATGAATCTGATCAGCAAGGGAGAGGAGTTCAGCAAGATAAAGGGGGTTGTCTCTGTGAGCGTGGTCACCGGCCGGTTTGACCTGATGCTGACGGTCCTCTTCAATGAAGAGTTTCGTCTGCTTGATTTCTATGCGGACGAGGTGTCGAAAATCAAGGATGTCCAGTCGGTGGAGACATTCATCGTGTACAAGGGCTACAACTTGATGGTCCCCTACCTGTTATGAATCCATCCAAGACGGCTCAACCTCCCAGGTAAGCCTTTTTGATATTCGGATCATCCATGAGGTCCGCTGATTTGCCTTCCATGACCAGGTTCCCGGTTTCCAGGACATAGCCTCGCTGGGCGAACTTGAGCGCAAGGCGTGCATTCTGTTCCACCAAGAGGATGGTGGTTCCTTCCCGATTGATCTCGTCCAGGGAATCAAACATGCTCATCATGAGAAGCGGTGCCAGACCCATGGACGGCTCATCCAGGAGCATCACCGTCTTTCCGCTCATGAAAGCGCGTGCTACGGCCAGCATTTGCTGTTCCCCGCCGCTGAGGGTACCGGCCTCCTGGTTTTTTCTCTCCTCAAGCCGGGGAAAGATGGAGAACATCCTGGTAAGATCGTTTTCTATCCCCGCATGGTCTTTCCTGGCAAAGGTGGCAAGTTTAAGGTTTTCCATGACCGTCAGGTTGCCGAAGAGGCGCCGTCCTTCCGGGACGTGGGAGATGCCGAGTTCGCTCACCACCTTTTCCGGCCGGTACTTGAGAAGGTCTTTTCCCATGAAGGTCATCTTGGATCCCTCTTCCGCATCCACCATGCGGGAGATGGCCCGCAGAGTGGTGCTTTTCCCCGCTCCGTTTGCACCGATCATGCAGACGATTTCCCCCTTATCTATCTGGCAGGTGATACCGTGAAGGGCCGCGATGTTTCCGTAAGAGACTCGCAGATTTTCCAGGCGCAACAACATCAGGCCACCTCCTCTTTCCCCAGATACGCCTCAATGACCTGAGGGTTATTCTGTATTTCATCAGGTGTTCCCTCAGCGATCACCTCGCCGAATACCAGGGTTTGAATCCTTTCACAGAGTTCCATAACCACCTTCATCCGATGTTCGATGAGGAATATGGCCAGGCCGAATTCCTCGCGTATTTTCCGGAAAACATTCATCATATCAACAAGTTCTTCAGGGGTCATGCCCACGGTGGGTTCATCAAGAAAGAGGATTTTGGGGTCGGTGGCGAGTGCCCTGGCCATTTCCACCCGCCTCTGGGCGCCATACGGGAGGTTGAGTACATTTTGATCTGCAAACTGGGCGGCCTCCATGAGTTCGAGCAGGTGGTAGGCATGTTCCTCGTTTTCTTTTTCCTCCCTGATCCTTTTCATGGTGCCGAAAAACGCTCCGGTAAGTCCATAGCTCAGCTTAGAGTAGCGAGCCATTTTTACATGTTCAAGGACGGTCATGTGCCGCCACAGCTTCATGTTCTGGAAGGTCCTGCCGATGCCCATTGAGGCAATTTGATGAGGTTTCAACCCGACCAGGCTGACGCCGTCCAGGGTGATTTCACCCTCTGTGGGGGTGAGAACGCCGGTGATGAGGTTGAATATGGTGGTTTTCCCGGCACCGTTCGGGCCGATGAGTCCCCGAACTTCACCGGGATCAATGCTCAAGTCATAATTATGGACGGCCCGGAGTCCGGAGAAAAAATGGGTCATTTTTTTTACCTGAAGCAGCGGCATCTGTTATACCCTTTCTTTTGTTCCCGATTTAGGTCTGAGAATCTCTCTCACATTGAAGCGCCTGAAAGCTATGAGACCGGTAGGACGATAAATCATCACCAGTATGAGGAGGACGGGGATAATGATCCACTTGAAGATCTCGAGAGGCCTCAGCGCTTCACTCAACAGGTTGAAGCTGACCGCTCCGACGATGGAACCGAACACGGAATTGAGCCCGCCGAAATAGACCATTGCCAGGACTTCGGCGAGTTTTTGGATGCCGAAGGTGCCGGGATTTACATACCTGAGGACGTGGGCGAAAAGTCCGCCTGCAACGCCGGCCCAGAACGCACCGAACATGAAAGCGATCATTTTCGTCTGTCTCGTGTTGACCGTCATGGCCTCTGCTGCCGACTCTTCATCTCTCACCGCGTTCAAGGCCTTTCCCATGGTGGATTCCACAAAATTGTTGATGGTCCACACACAGAGAACGGTCCACACAAAGACAGTGGGCAGATCGGCCCAGTCGGGCTGGGAACTCAGGCCGCGCGGCCCGCCTACTACCTCCAGGTTTTCGATCAGGCTCTTGACAATAAACATGAATGCCAGGGAAATGATGGCGAGGTAATCTCCCCGTGTTCGGAATGAGGGGATAGCCACGGTCAGGGCGCCCACCGCAGCCACGAGACCTCCCAGGATCAGGGCTACGGGGAAGAGGAACTGGCCGAGACCGGGCGGGAGCAAAGCCGGGCCGAATAACCGGTCTTTAACGAACAAAAGGACGGTAAACGTGGACGCCGTGTAGGCACCGAGGGCCATGAACCCAGGGTGGGAGCAGGAAAATTCTCCCATGTAGCCGTTGATAACGTTGAGGCTGAGGGTGAGTATGATTCCGATCATGGTGAGCTTTAACATGAGAAGCCGGTAGTCGCTGACATCCGACCACAGGTGCAGGATAAAATAAAGAAACAGCAGATGCAGGACAGCAGAAACCATCAGGGGCAGCCTGAACACCTTCTCCGTCAGCCAATTTGTGATTGGAGCGGTAATCTTGGCAATAATGGCAATGGGGAAGGCGTAAATGAGAAACACGTACGCAAATGCGCCGGGAATGAGGAAAGGCTTTTTCAGCATAACCACGACACCGAACAGGACGGGTATCTTGGGGAGACCCAGCGCCTCCGAAAGCGGATCGCCGATGTAATACTCGAGGAGCACCGCAATAAAAGCGGCCAGGAGCCAGCCCAGCGCAGGTATGCCGGAGAAAAATCGCCGGAATGTTGATGGCTGCTTCTTTCTTGCGGATGTGCCTTTTTTTACTTTCATGCCGGTTCCTCGTGTTTCAATAATGTTTTTGGGGGATGGGCCGGTAAGAAGATCGTCAGTCTTCTTGGGCTAGAGCCTGAGACGGGCACTGTAAGGCCTTCCGAAAAATCCGTGGGGACGGAAGGTCAGGATGACCAGGACAATTGAAAAAGCGATAAGATCCCGCAACGTGGAGGGAAATACCGTGGTCACAAAGATTTCTATGAATCCGAGGAGAAACCCAGCCAGTGCCGCACCCATGATTGAGCCCCTTCCTCCCAGGATTGCGGCCACAAAGGCTTTCCAGCCGATCAGGATGCCCATGTAAGGGTCAAGCACCGGATAGGCGACACCGTAAAGAACCCCGCCTGCGGCTGCCAGGCCCGAACCAATGGCAAATGTCATGGGTGCGATGACGTTTATGGAGACTCCCATGAGCGGCACCACCACGTAGTCATAGGACATGGCCCGCATGGCCATCCCCCACTTGGTCTTTCGTACAAACTGGTCCAATGCCAGCATAAGGGCAATGGATATGACAACAACGAGGATTTTCTTGTTGGTGACGAAGACACCGCCAAGGTTATAGGTCTCGGACATAATTAAGGGGGGGAAACTGAGGCGCCTAGCGCCGAGGAGCGCAAGGTTTCCCGTTTCCAGGATAATGCCGATCATGAGACCGGTAATGGCGGCCGATGCCCTGGGGGCTTCCCGCAGGGGCCGGTAACCGATCCGCTCAACCAGGATTCCCACGAAAGAGGTGATGAACATGGAAATAATAATGGTCAAGACCAGGATGACCCAGTTGGGTAATCCGAGGAACCCTGCGGTCACGAGGGCAACAAGGCCGCTGGCGACGCCGAAACCCACATACGCCCCCACCATGAAAATATCACCGTGGGCAAAATTAAAAAGCATCAGGATGCTGTAGACCATTGAGTATCCCAGGGCAATCAGGGCGTAGAAACTGCCCCATTGCAGGGCGTTGACCAGGTTCTGAAAAAAGAAAATCATGGCGTTGGCTCCTCGTTTCTCAGGGATGGCATGACCGGGCCTGCCCCGGGGACAATCCAAAGATCAGAGTGAAGACCACGGGACAAACCCTTGCGCTCAGTTCTATGCAGTTCTTACGGGCAGACGGATTTGTAAAATTCGTATTCGCCCTTGTCGCTGATTTTCACGATAACGGCGCATTTGATGGGATCGCCGTCTTCGGTAAAGGTCATCTGTCCGGTAATGCCTTCGAAATTTTTGATTTTGGCCATGGCGTCACGGACAGCTTTTCGGGCCTTCTTAATGTTTCTAGGAAGTTTTCCGCACGACTCGATGGCCTTTTGGATAATATGGAGTGAGTCCCATGTTAGGGCCGCCACATCGTCAGGGACGTATCCGTACTTGCTCTTGTAGCGATCAATAAAGGCCTTGGTGGCGCCCTTTGCTCCGGCAGCGGCATAGTGGGTGCTGAAGAAGAGTCCGTAACAGTCCTGGCCGCAAAGTTTTACCGTTTCTGCGGAACCCCAGCTGTCGCTCCCCACGATGGGCTTACTCCATCCCAGTGCGTGGGCCTGCTGCACGATCAACGCAACCTCGTTATAATACTGGGGCAGGAAGAGTACCTGGGCATCGGACTTTATGATTTTCGTCAACTGTGCACTGAAGTCGGTATCTTTGGTGGTGAAGCTCTCGTAGGCCACGACGGAACCCGGCCCATGGATCTTTTCCCAGGCCTGCTTGAAGAATTCGGCCAGCCCCTTGGGGTAGTCACTGGCCACATCGTAAAGGACGGCAGCCTTGGTAAACCCGAACTCTCCGGTTACGAACTTTGCCAGTACCGGTCCCTGAAAAGGATCAAGGAAGCAGCCGCGGAAGACATAGGGCCGGTCTTTCGTGGTGTTGGGATTGGTAGACCAGGGGCTGATCATGGGTGTCTCATAATTGTTGCACACTTCCCCTGCAGGCACTGCCTGTTTGGAGGATTGGGGGCCCACAATGGCGAGGACGTCATCCTGGGTGATCAATTTCGTGGCAACTTTGACCGCTGATTCCGCTTTGGACTCATTGTCCTCAATGACCACTTCAACATTGTACTTTTTCCCTCCGACCATGATTCCGCCGGCGGCTTTTACGTCTTCAAGCCACATCTGGGCCGCATATTTGCTGCCTTCACCAACCTTTGGAATGTCACCGGTAATGGGAACATTCAGCCCGATGGCAATGGTCTTTGCCTCACTGACCGCGGGAAAACTAAATGCCAGGCCAGCCACAATCAATGCCAAAACAATAATCAGTCCTTTCCTCATAGCTTCCTCCTTTAAATAAGTAAAATGGAAAACAAATACGGCATTTGTGCCGATAATTCAACATATTTTTGTGAGCGCATCTGGCCGGTATTCCTGCTTTTTGAGAATTCAGATAGAAAATGCCTGATTTTTGATGAAAACAGCAATCGACAATTATTTTATTGACAACTTCGGCAAATTGGGCTAGCAGAAAAAAGAGGGTATTATGGGAGAAGAAGGTGCAAGAAGTGGGCGGAAAAAACTTGAAGGGTGCCGCTGTTCGAGCTACAAGGGAAAGATGAAACAAGAACAGAACAGTACATGCCATGTTGAAGGAGGGACAAATGAAAGAGATCAGTGAACTGCATTTTGCGGAAGATGTGCGGTATGCGGAAAGCCATGAGTGGGTCAGGCAAGAGGGAGATAAGGTGAGAGCGGGTATTTCGGACTACGCACAAGACCAGCTGGGTGATATCGTTTTTGTGGAACTCCCGGAAGTGGGCTCCTCGTTCAGCAAGGGAGATGAATTCGGCACAGTGGAATCAGTCAAGGCTGTTTCAGAGCTCTACATGCCGGTGGGGGGGGAGATAACGGCCGTGAACGAAGATCTGGAGGGACAGCCCGAGCTGGTAAACAACGATCCCTATGGTGGGGGATGGATGATAGAGATCAGCCCAAGCGATCAGGGGGAGATGAGCTCCCTGATGGAGAAGGATGCCTATCTGGAAAAGCTGAAAGGATAAAAATATGCGCTATTTTCCCCATACCGGTGAAGACATCAAAGAGATGCTGGAAGAAATAGGCCTGGGCTCTCTGGATGACCTCTTCGGCCCGATCCCGGAAGACTGTCGTCGACACGGGGAACTCGATCTCCCCGGGCCCCTGACAGAGTGGGAATTGAATGCCCGCATGGATGCACTTGCGAACGAGATGGCCGTTCCCCCGGACTACAGGGTTTTTCTCGGGGCGGGCAGCTACAATCATTTTGTCCCCGAGGTGGTGAGACAGCTCCTCCTGCGGAGCGAGTTTTACACCGCGTATACCCCGTACCAGCCGGAGATAAGCCAGGGAACGCTCCAGGCGGTGTATGAATACCAGACCCTGACAACAAGGCTCCTGGGCATGGAAGTGGCCAACGCCTCCATGTATGACGGCGCGTCGGCCCTGGCAGAGGCACTGCTCATGGCCATTCGCGTCACAAGAAGACAAAAGGTTGCGGTCTCACGCCTTGTGCATCCCTTTTACCGGAATGTTGTTCAAACCTATCTCGCTGCCCCTGGATACGAGGTGGTTGAACTTCCCTACCGGGAAAACGGGACCACGGATCTGTCCGGGCTCCAAGATCTGGAAGAATATGCAGCCGTGGCAGTCCAGTCGCCCAATTTTTTCGGGTGTATAGAGGACCTGGAATCCCAGGGGAAAACAGTGCACTCAGATCAGAAGACCCTTTTTGTGGTGACGTTTAGCGAGCCTCTCGCCTACGGCCTGGTGAAGCCCCCGGGAGAGCTTGGCGCTGACATAGCCTGCGGGGAAGGGCAGAGCCTCGGCATTCCCCAGTCCTTCGGCGGGCCTGGACTCGGCCTCTTCGCGACACGGCAAAAGTTTGTCCGGAGCATGCCGGGACGACTGGTTGGCAGGACCACGGACAAGGACGGGAGGCCAGGATTTGTCCTGACACTCGCCACCAGGGAACAGCACATTCGCCGCGAACGGGCCACATCCAATATCTGCTCCAACCACGGGCTCTGCGCCCTGGCCGCGACAATGTACATGGCGTGTGTGGGAGGTACCGGGTTCCGTGATCTGGCTCAACTGAATCATGACAAGGCGGAATACCTGAAAGACGGCCTGCGGAAGAGCAGGGCAGAGATTCCCTTTGCCGCTCCCACGTTTAATGAGTTCGTGGTACGGTTCCCCGCCGGTTTCGAAGCGACTCGCGACCGGCTCTTGGAGAAGAAGATGGTAGCGGGGATTCCTCTCTCCCCTTTCTATCCGGAGTTTCCGGACCACTACCTGCTGTGTGCCACTGAAGCGAATACAAGGGAGGATATGGATGCTTTGATCAAGGAGGTTGGATCGTGAAAGAATCCTTAGGGACAACCGGACTTGTTTTCAATGAGCCCCTGCTGTGGGAAAAGGGGAAAAAAGGGAGGACAGGATTTTCCGTCCCCAGGAGGGACGTGGAGCCGTCTCTGCTGGATGAGAGCCTTGTCCGTGAAGGGCCTGATTTTCCAGATTTGAGCGAGCTGGATGTTGTGAGGCATTTTACCCGTCTTTCCCAGTGGAATTTTGGAGTGGACAGCTCCATGTATCCATTGGGATCATGCACCATGAAGTACAATCCCAAGACCAATGAACGTCAGGCGGCCCTCCCCGGGTTTGCCGGTGCCCATCCCCTGCTCCCGGCGGATCTTTGCCAGGGTGTACTTGAAATGATGTTTGACCTTGAACACTATCTTTCAGAGATAACGGGCCTTTCCGGGGTAACTCTTCAGCCGGCGGCCGGTGCCCATGGCGAGCTGACGGGCATGATGGTGGTGCGGGCCTTTCACCGGGACGCGGGATCGCCCAGGAGCAAGATCCTCATCCCCGATACAGCCCATGGGACAAACCCGGCAAGCGCCGCCCTCTGCGGCTTTACCCCGGTACCGGTCAAGTCGGATGAACGGGGGGTCCTCTCCCCGGAGTACGCAGCCTCGGTCATGGATGAAGATACCGCGGGTATCATGGTCACAAACCCCAACACCCTGGGATTGTTCGAGGAGCACATTCGGGAGATCGCCGATATTGTCCATGACAAGGGAGGCCTGGTGTATGTGGACGGCGCCAACATGAATGCGGTCATGGGGATCGTCAGCATGGGGGACATGGGAGTTGATGTCATGCACCTGAACCTCCATAAGACGTTTTCGACGCCCCATGGGGGCGGGGGGCCAGGCTCCGGGCCCGTGTGTGTGAGGAAGGACCTTGAACCCTTTCTGCCGGTGCCGAGGGTGGTGAAGAAAGACGGAAAATACGCCCTTTCCTGGGATTTCCCCAAATCCATCGGAAAACTCCAGGCCTTTTATGGAAATGTGGGTGTCCTGGTTCGGGCCTACAGCTATATCCTGAGCATGGGCAAGGAACTCAAGAAGGCCAGCCAACTTGCAGTCCTGAATGCCAATTACCTGAAAAAGAAGCTCACCGGGGTTTTTCATCTCCCTTACGACCGTCCGTGCATGCATGAATGCGTGTTCTCGGACAAGATCCAGGAAGAGCGCAAGATCACGACTCTTGATATGGCGAAGCGCTTAATGGATTATGGGTTTCATCCGCCCACCATCTATTTTCCCCTGGTGGTGCACGGGGCCATTATGATCGAACCCACGGAGTCTGAATCCAGAGAGACCCTTGACCGTTTTGTGGAGGCCTGCAGGGCGATCGCCAAAGAGGCGGAAAATCATCCTCAATTGCTCCTGGAGTCTCCTACAAAACCAAAGGCCCGCCGTATGAATGAAACAGAGGCGGCCCGAAAACCATGCCTGGCGGGATAGTGAACGTGGTATGAAGCGGGAGCGTATCTGGCATATCGCTGAACTCGGGACACAGCCCTACCGGCCCGTGCTGGACCTGCAGCACCGGCTGGTGGAAGAACTCCAAAAGGGGGAGCTGGAAACGGACACAGTACTCCTCCTGGAGCATGAACCGGTTTTCACCCTGGGCCACAACGGCGGCCGGGAGAATCTCACCGTTTCGGAGAAGGTGCTCAAACAAAAAGGCATCGAGGTTGTGGAAACGGAACGGGGGGGCAATATCACCTACCACGGCCCCGGGCAGATCATCGCCTACCCTATTATCCGCATGAACAGGCTGGCCTTGGGGATTCCCGAATATGTGGAAGGCCTTGAAGAGGTGATGCTCAGGACGTCCTCAGATTGGGGTGTCAGAGCCGAGCGCAACTCCCTGAATCACGGCATCTGGGTGGGAAGGAGAAAGCTCGGAAGCGTGGGGATCGCCATACGGCGGGGCATTTCGTTTCACGGGATCGCCCTGAATGTGAATCTTTCACTGGAGCCTTTTTGCTGGATCAACCCGTGCGGGCTTTCCGGGGTAGCTATGACGTCACTTGAGGAGGAAGGTGCCCAAAACGTGGACGTGGCGCTTGTGAGAGAGGGGATTGTGCGCCATCTGGCGGCCGTTTTTGGAATCAGAACGGCGCCCATAACTCTTCAGGTATTAGAGAGGTCATTTCTCCATGAAGAATGGGCCTGATTTATCACTGCCCGCTTCTTATGAAAGATGCAGAGTTCGCAGAGTATAAACTATTTCTTTCTCTGCGCCCTCTCCGTCTTTGCGGTGACAGGGACATAGGTTAACCTGCTATGTTGGAAAAAGTGCATGAGGTTCCCCTGGAGATTATGAGAACACCGGTACGAGTGAAAAAACCACCATGGCTGAGGAAGCGTCTCCCCACGGGGCCGGGCTATGAAGAAGTGCGGAGGATGATGAAAGGGGACAGCCTTCACACCGTGTGCCAGGAGGCCCATTGCCCCAATCAATGGGAGTGCTTTTCCCGTCACACCGCCACGTTCCTGATCATGGGGGACCGCTGTACGCGGAATTGCCGGTTTTGTGCAGTGGTCCACGGTCCCCTGGCAGAACCGGACGCGGAAGAACCGTCACGTGTTGCGGAGGCAGTTCGATCACTGGGACTCGAATATGTGGTGGTGACCTCGGTTACCCGTGATGACCTGCCTGACGGCGGCGCGGTTTTTTTCGCTGAGACCATCCGGGAGATCCGCCGCAGGAACCCCGGCGCAGACGTGGAAGTGCTCATCCCCGACTTTCAGGGGGATGAGGCCGCGCTTGCCGTAGTTCTTGACGCGGGGCCGTCCGTCCTGAACCACAACATTGAAACGGTTGAAAGGCTTTATCCAACAGTGCGGCCGGGTGCTGACTACCACCGGTCGCTTCAGCTCCTGGAGAGAGCGCATTCATATAACCCTTCTGTCCCCGTGAAGTCAGGTATGATGCTGGGCCTGGGGGAGAAACCGGAAGAGATAAAAAAGGCGCTCAAGGATCTTTTCGAGACAGGGTGCAGGCTCCTTACCCTGGGACAGTATCTCCAGCCGTCGGAGAATCACCTGCCGGTTGAAAGATTCGTGCCGCCCGAGGAATTTGAGACGTGGAAAACAGTGGCCCTGGATATGGGGTTCCTGGCCGTTTCCAGCGGCCCTTTCGTGCGGAGTTCTTACAAGGCGGGTGAGATGTTCGGGGCGGTTTCCGGGTAAGTGCCTTCCCTAGCCCGCATTTCTTACGGACAATCTACTGTGGCGGCGGATAACCCCATGCCTACTGCGTTGCGCTTGAAAATTGACATCGACATAATCCAGTGCGAAGTGCAAAGTGCTGAGTGCGAACTATGAAGACAAAACGCCATTGATCAAGAAAGAAACTCAGAACTCAGCACTGATGACTCAGCACTGTTTTTTTTACGCCTCCGGGTAGTCCCAGAAGGGTGAAAGGAGTGAAAGAGCATGATTGTGCAGATTTACGAGATACAGACCCCTGAAGAAGCGGAAAAATGTATTGAAGCGGGGGTGGATCATTTGGGGAGCGTGGTCCTGTCGGAAGAGGAATGGCGGATCCCCCTTCTGAAAGAAACCATCCGCATGATCCAGGGAGCAGGCCGGAGGAGCAGCCTGATCCCCCTTTTTACCCACAGGGACAATATCTACCGGACACTCGACTACTATGGCCCGGATTACGTCCATTTCTGCGACAACCTGGTATCTGAAGAAAAAGAGGTTCAAGACCTGGAACCGTTCCTCCAGTTGCATGAGGGGGTGAAGAATTATTTCCCTGAAATAGGGATTGTCCGATCCATTCCCCTGCCCCGGGAAGGAAACGAGGGAGCGTTCCCCTTCATGGAGATAGCCAGACCCTTTGAACCGGTGAGTGATATTTTTCTCACAGATACCTGGGTGGAGGACGAACCGGTCACCGGCTTCATCGGTATCACCGGTGAAACCGTTGACTGGGACATGGCCGGGAAGCTGGTGGAGGGGGTGGAAATTCCCGTGATCCTGGCCGGGGGGTTATCGCCCGAAAACGTGGGTGATGCAATCACGAAGGTCATGCCGGCGGGAGCGGACAGCTGTACCCTGACCAACAGCCTGGGCCCGGATGGCAAACCTGTTCGATTCAGGAAGGACGCCGGTAAGGTGCGGGAATTCGTGCGGGAGGTGCGTATGGCGCAAGAGACCATGAAATCGAGAAAAGAGGAACTGGAGAAAAAACTTGAGGACCTGAAAGAACAGCTGCGGGATCGGGAAGCAGCCCTGCCTGCTCACTCGGTGCGGCCCCACCAGCTCCTGGTTATCGAAGAACTGGAAGATGAGATAGAGGCAGTCGAAAAAGAGATCAAGCGGTTGGAAACTATCTAATGGATATTGCTCTGAAATGCCCTCAGTGTGGCGCAGAAGTGAGCCTCGAGGAAGACGCCTCGGTGTTCCGGTGCGAATTCTGTGAGTCGACGCTGATGCCCACGGGAAGAAACGAGGTTCAGTCCTTTTTCTTCCCGCCGAAGGGGACAAAAGAACAGGTTGGGAAGGCCCTCCTCAAGGCCCTGGAAAAAAAGATGGGCCGTTTTGAGATGAAAAAGGCCTCTTTGGTGTATGCGCCATACTGGCGGGTAAAAGGCCTTCTGTTTCAACATGCCTTCGGACGTAAATATGAAAACACCCTTTACGGGGGCACGGCCTATGACTTTTTCAAGGAAATCCGCGCTGTGGCGTACAACCGCACGTTTCCGGCCTTTGCCTCCGACGGGTGGGGTGTTTTTTCCCTGGGCCTGCGGGCCGAAGCCATGAAAATGTGGCCATACAATAAAGAAAAAATGGGAAAGGAATCCCTGGTCCTGAAAGAAGATGTTGCCCTGGAAGAGGCGGTAAAAATGGCCCTTCAGACACCCTATCCCTCGGGCTCCGCCGACCGGGAGAAAATTGAACTCTTGAAGACCCAGTTGATCGGGGAGCGGTACTCTCTTGTGTATTTTCCTTTTTACTGTTTTTCCGTGGTCCAGGACGAAAGCGAGAGAGTCTTTATCGTGGACGGTCTTTCCCACAAGGTCGTAAAAGGGAAACTCGCCCTTGATGAGCTTGAAAAAGAGCCCCGGCGGGAAACGGTGCCGTATCAACCTCTCCAATTCATCCCCTTCAAATGTGCCAACTGCGGATGGGATCTGCCGTACCGGCCGAAGGCCAGGATCCACCTTTGCCGGACCTGCGGCAGGGCCTGGCAGGAGAAGGCCGGGCACTTTCAAGAGGTGCCCTACCGCGTTTGTCTGCCGGACGAAGGAAAACGCATGGGGTCCTTTACCTATCTCCCCTTCTGGAGGCTGACCGTTACCATCAGGACTCCCGGGAGGGAGTACCGGAACCTGAAGGATTTCTATAACCTCTTTCCCCTTCCCAGGGTGATGGACCAGCAAGCGCTCGAAAAGAGGCGAATCCGGTTCCTGATCCCGGCCTTCAGGATACGGAATGCAGCCGCAGTGGACCGGTTTGCTACCCAGATGGCCCGGAATCAACCCGAATTTACTGAAGTCGAGACTGAAGAATTTCGGGAGATCCGGGCGGCCGATGTGTGGCTCCCCCTGGGGGAGGCTATGGAAATGGCAGGCCTTCTGCTCTATTCAATGGTTCCGAAAAGGGCCAGGAAGATCAGGGAAACCGTGAAAGCGGCATCCCTGCAATTGGATGAAAAGATCCTGCTCTGGCTCCCGTTCCTGGGAAAAGGGATATTCTTGCGGGAAGTAAACACGGATTTCGCCATCCAGAAGAACTGCCTGGAGCTGGATTGAATGCCTGGAGAAAGAGTATTGTGCTTACTCCTTCGCTGTGGTATATAACGTTCTGCTTTTCTTAACACAGGTGCGAGGAAGGGTCAGGTGAGCTGGCCCTTCCTGTCTTGTCTTCCAGACACCTGAACCTTTGGATCCGAAATGAGGCCCCCAATGCAACCTGCTATTGATCAACTGACTATCTTTCTACCGTGGACAACATCAAGGTTATCATACCGAACGGGAAACTCTTCGGCGATGTCATCAAGAATGTCTCGCGATATGACACGAGACGGGTGGATCTGGTGATCGGCATCGGCTACAGCTCGTCCATCCAGAAAGCCTATGAGGTGGTGAAAAAGATTCTGAATGATGACGAAAGGGTGCTGTCAGATCCGGCTCCTCAGATTGCGGTTTCTGAACTGGCCGATTCCAGTGTGAACCTGGTGGTGCGGCCTTGGGTGAAAACACCCGACTATTGGGACACCAAGTTTGACCTGACGCGGAAGGTCAAGGAAGCCTTTGATGAGAACGGTATCGAGATTCCTTTCCCCCAGGTGGTCATGCATTCGGCCCAGGCTGACAGCTAGGCACAGTTCATTAACCCTCAAGGACGGCATCGTATTATGATGGGATAATTTTTTCTCACCGCAAAGACGCAAAGTTCGCTGAGAATTTACCTTTTTCCTTTCCGCTGAGAGGGCGGAAAGGAAAAAACAGGCTTCCTTGCGGGGAAAATGATTGTATTTCAGTTGGTTCAAGATGTGGCTGTTTTCTTTTGCCGTCATCTCAACGGAAAAAGAAATAGTTGTTAACTTTGGGGCTTCTGCGCCTTAAGCGAAGCGGGCGGTAAAACGGTGAAAATCACTCCCTGGCCTTGCTTTTTGGTACGGCATAGCTGAGATTTTCGCACAAAGGCGCTGAAAGTCCGATTTTCCAAATTGGAAATGAAATGGTAGTTTCTTGTTTTCAATATCATCGCTCCACCAGCTATGACCGCGACCGCATGGAGGGGCATGGCCTCGACTGGGAAAATCAGCCGAGTGTTTTCAAGGAGTATCCAGGGATAGAACCAATCCCCCTACCGGAGCCGGGACCATTTCCTGAAAAGAACCTATCAGAACTGCTCCGGCAGGAAAAATTGGATCCCGAAGGGTTTACGTTCCATATCAAGGCCCTTTCAACCCTATTGTTCCTCACCTACAGCCTCACCGGCAAAGCGCGGCAGGGGGATGGTTTCTTTTACTTCCGGAGTGTGCCTTCGGCCGGCGCCCTGTACCCGGCGGAATTATACTTCACTGCAAACGGTCTTGCAGGGCTGGATGACGGGTTGTATCATTTCTCCATCGCCCGGCACGGCCTGCACCTCCTTCGGGAGGAACCGCAGGGGAAGGGTGCTGAATCCGGGCCGAGCCTCACCTTTTTCCTCACCTCCATTTTTTTCCGCAGCTGCTGGAAGTACCGGGACCGGGGCTACCGCTACTGTCTCCTGGATACCGGGCATCTTTTGCAAAGCCTGGTTCTTGCCGCCGGCTCTATGGGCGCAAGCCTTTCCTGCTCTGCTGATTTCCCCGACAATCAGGTGAACCGGTTTCTCGGCCTCGATCAGGAGAGAGAAGTCTGCCTCGCGGTAGCAGAGGTCCCGATGAGAAAGGAATCCGTTCTAGGGGTGATCCCTGAAAGTGAAAAACTATCGCAGGATATGGTGGATGCAAGCCGGGTAGCGCTGAAGGAGACGGTCTATTCCGCACCTGTGGAGGCCCATAAGGCGGGCATGTCCATACGCCGGGGAAACGAGGAATCCCTTCCGGCCATGGTATACCGGCTCGGCCCTTCTCCCGATCATTGGGAACCTCTTCCTTCGTTCAGCACCTGGCATGAAGTGGTGCAGTATAAGGACGCGGTTTTATCCCGTCGTTCCAGGCGGAATTTTTTTCAAGAACCCATGCCTGAACCAGCGGTTCATGGACTCCTTGACGGCCTTCTGAAAGGGACGTCTGAAAACACGCGGCAATTCGTCGGAACCGGGGTCCTGGTAAATAATGCTGGGAGCCGAGAGCCCGGCTACTATCTCCTGGACTCCAAAACGGAGAGTCTCGGGATGGTAAAAGAAGGCCCGTTCATGGAAACCATGGCCCATATCTGTCTGGACCAGGCATGGCTTGCCAATGCCGCCCTCCATTTTCTCTTCATGGCCGATCTTGGCGCGCTGGAAGAGCGGTTTGGACCACGGGGATACCGTTATGCCATGCTCGAGGCCGGACGTATGGGAGAAATTCTTTACCTGACTGCGGCTTCCATGGGAATCGGGTGTTGCGGGATCGGCGCGTTTTATGATGAGGAGGCACGACAGCTCCTGAAACTTGATGAGAATACCAGGCTCCTCTACCTGGTGGCTGTGGGCCCGGTCAAACGCGCCTGACGTGATCTTTCATTTTTTGTAGACCAAAATTCCATCGAGTGCGTCTTTATGGTCAAATTCCGAATGAAGGAGGATTTGAACATGAAAAAGATTGGTATTCTCGTGGGAATTGGAGTGCTGACCGGATTATTTGCATTCTGCGGCGTGGCAACCGCAACAGGAAGAGTCGGACACCGTCAGTTTCGACAACAGAAGAGGATAGGTCAGGGAATAAGAAGTGGTGAATTGACCCGGGGTGAAGTCCGAGGGCTGGAGCGCCAGCAGGTGAGAATTCAGCGGACGAAAAGGAGGGCGTGGAGCGACGGGAAATTGCAGCCTTGGGAGCGGGCCCGCTTGGAGTTTATGCAGGACCGGGCGAGTCATCGTATTTATCGTTACAAACACAATGATGTAACCAGATAACATCAAAAACTGAGAGACAGGTGCCCGTCAGGCTGGTATACTCAATATATGCGGGAACAGACCCAAAAGACCAGTGAAACTGAAACACAGGCGGGCACCGCCTCTCAGATCGGAGAGATTGTAATCCGGGCAAAGGAAGGGGACCGGGCCGCCTTCGGGTATCTTGTTTCTCTTTTTCACGAAGATATTTTCCGCATGGTGTACTTCCGGGTGCGATCCGAGGTTGACGCAGAAGATCTGACCCAGGACATTTTCATCCAGGCCCTTAAGGGGGTGGCAAGACTGAAGGAGGTTGATCGGTTTCGGCCCTGGCTCTTTTCCATCGCAATTAATCGAGTGAGGGATTTTTACCGGAAAAGGCGATTTCTGTTTTTTATGGGAACCCCGGGCGAAGCTGAGGTGGTGAAAATGGAGCAGCAGGAGGAAAAAACCGACGCAGAACCCCTAATAAATGTGGAGAGAAAGGATTTTTGGAACCAGATCGGCGGGTTTTTGAAGAAGCTCTCCCGGCTGGAAAAAGAGGTGTTTATAATGCGATTTCTGGACCAGTTGACCCTCAAGGAGATTGCTGAAACCCTTGGGAAGGGGGAGAGCACCGTGAAGACCCATCTTTACCGGGCCTTGAAAAAATTTAAAAAGGAACCGGGAATACAGGCATTGGCAGGTGAAATACAATGAAAAATCACCATGACAAACACCTTACGGAAGACCAGGTTATAAGGGCAGTGGTAGATGAAACTGAACTGCCCGCAGATCTGGGGGCGCATCTTACCGGATGCCCTGAATGCCGAGAGAGAAAGAACCGTCTTGAACTGGAACTGGCAGCATTGGGTGAAGCTGCTTCAAAGCTGGCACCCCGCCCCAGGAGGTCTGTGGTGCTGCCTGAACGAGAGGAAAAAGCCCAAGGGTGGTTTGGAGGGCATCATTCCTGGGCCCTTG
>Ga0164318_10000698_pt1 | contig 27173 bp, 23 predicted proteins | sample GuaBasSedimGuay9_FD_113734 | JGI IMG/M metagenome (GOLD analysis project Ga0164318, IMG submission 113734) | Subseafloor sediment microbial communities from Guaymas Basin, Gulf of California, Mexico - Guay9, Core 4571-4, 0-3 cm | ecosystem: Environmental > Aquatic > Marine > Hydrothermal vents...
AGCGAATGTCTCGAATCACCTCAGGGATGAAAAATAGACAAATTTGTTTTTTTATTATAATTAATACGTACTCGCTTTTGTATAATAAGTTCTAACCGGATCTAAAATGATCTATTTGAGAAAAATCAGATAAAAATATCACACTATTATTTTAAGAGTAAGTTGCTGGATCTAAAAAACAGGGAATCTGGAAAACAACTGTGTTAACAGTTATGTAATTTAAAACTCAGTAGTCATGAATATCATTGGGTCAACGGCTTTCGTTCCGATACGTACCTCATAGTGAAGATGAAAACCAGTTGCCCGTCCAGTTCTACCCAGAAATCCTATGATGTCCCCTTTTTTGACCTTTTTTCCCTCATAAACTGCGATACTTGAAAGATGGGCATACAGAGTTTGGAATCCATAATCATGTTGAATTTGAACGGTTCTCCCGTATCCACCCTTCATTCCAGCGAATACTACAACTCCATCGGCTGTTGCCCTTATGGGTGCACCAGGCCACCACGCAATATCAACTCCCTGATGCATAGCCAGTTTACCAGTAAAAGGAGACCTCCTCATTCCAAAGGGAGATGTTATAAATCCACCCCCAATTATCGGCCAGTTATTGGGTATTTTCTGAATAACCTCCTGTCGGGCAGCTAAAAACTTCTCAAAGTTCTGTAAAACACGCCTGCTGGAAATTATATCAGCATTTATCTTTTTAATTGTCTCTAGTTCAGATGTGTAGTCATTCCTATTTTTTAGACCCATTATTTCAGGGATTTTATTTACTTCTGTTTCTAACCCTCCCATACCAAATATATTTTCCGATTGACCTGCACCTAGAAGCTCAATAATCTTTTTAATATTCTCCTTATATTCAGCTACAGATTTATTTAATGTTTTAATTGCTGTTTTCATTTCCTGAAGTGTTTTAATATTACCTTCCTGAGCCTGAACGAGCTTTTCCATCTCCTTTTTGGTGAGTGTATATCTGGATGTAGCGATAAAAAAGGTTAACAGTATGCCAGAGAGAATCAAAATTAGAAAAGAAACCGTAAAAAGTGATATTTGAAAATTAAATATCTTTTTTTCTGAATGGGGAATAAGCATTACAGTAAGCTTTTCTTTCCCCTTCTGAATAAACCTCTTATAGAAATAAATTATATGCTTTAGAAGGTGGGTAAAATGGTTATGCATATATGCGAAAAAACGTTTTTCCAGCTTTTTATACTCCGACACCTCTCCCTCTCCCACTTTACCGGATTAGTATATATTACCATACATTAACAAAAAGTCAACTATTCTTTTTACTATGACCTCTATTACAAAAAAATGACTTTCAAATCTTCATTTGCCTATTCACGTTTTTAAGTATAAGTTAATCGATAAATATTCAAATTTGCAATAAATTTATACATACAAATGAAATACGAAGGAAAAATTAATGATATTTGATTCTCACTGCCATCTCCTGCTTATTGAAGAAAAAGGCAAGGAGCTTTTTAATGTAATAGAAAAATCTCTATCAAATAATGTTAACCACCTTTTAGATGTATCGGTAGGTCTTGATGATTTTTTTAAAAGATTATCAAAGATTGAAAAAATTAGGGAAAAAAGTGAGATATCAATCTTTACATCGTCAGGAATTCCCCCTTTTTTTGCAGATAAAAGGAAAAAAGATGATCTTGATACTTTATATAGGCAAGCCAGAGATAATAAATTGGTTGTGGCTATTGGTGAAATAGGTCTCGATTATTATTACAATTATGGCTCTCATGAACTTCAAATTAAACTTTTAAAAGAACAGATTGATGTAGCAAATAGTCTCGACCTCCCTATAATAATTCATACAAGGGATTCAGACAAAGATCTAATAGATACCTTACGCTCAAATCCACCAAAAATGGGTGGGGTAATCCACTGCTTCTCCTCAGATTATGCTATGGCAAAAGTTCTTTTTAATCTGGGTTTTTATATATCATTCTCAGGAAATCTAACCTACAAAAAATCATACAATATCCAGGAGGCAGCAAAAAAAGCTCCTATTGATAGAGTTCTTATTGAAACAGATTCTCCTTATCTTGCCCCACAGAAATATAGAGGTAGAGTAAACGAACCTGCATTTATTGTAGAAACAGCTCGGTATTTAGCTGAATTAAAAGGAATTGCTTTTGAAGATATCTGTAACAAAACATTTGAAAATACTAATAGGCTTTTTAGGATTCACTAGCCTCTTATCTCAGCTAAAATCTTTGAAAGCTGAGCACCACCTATCAACTCTATTGGTCTTGATTCAGTATACTCCTTTGCTTCTTCTTTAAACTCCACAGGAGATATACAAACCGCTTTTTTACAATTCATCGTTTTCGCCTCATCAACCAGATTCTTTATAGCATTCAGACCAAGGGGGATTGCATCTCTATAGATTTTTATATACACCTTCTGAGGCCTTATACTGATACCCACATTCACTCTCGGAACGGCTATTATGTTAGTCACACTTGATTTTACATGTTTAATATCTACAACATCATATCCAAGGTATTTGACAATATCAAGACATATTCCTTCAAAAACTGGGAGAGGGCTTACAAGAAAATCCTTCATATTATCATCCGCCCTAAGATCCTGATATTTTTCAAGCTTTTTTGCTACATCCTTATAACCAGGATTGATTCTATAGATATTCTCCCACTGTTCTATTGCTTCAGTCAATTTTCCCCTGAACTCATAAAGATCTGCTAGTGAGTATCTGGCTGTAAGTAAGAGATTTTGATCCTTTGAAGTAGCTGAGGATATCGCTTTTTTATACTCTTCCACGGCATGTTCAAACTCATTCAACTCCCTATAGCAGTTACCTTTCTGAATATATGATCGGATTCTGTAGTATTGGGACTTTTGGGCAGCATCAAAATATGTTATGGCCTTATTAAAATCTTTGCCATCCATATATAATCTACCAAGATAGTAGTATGCCCTATAGTTTCTTGGATTGTACTTAACTGCTTTTGCAAGATAAAGCATAGCTTCTTTAATTTTATTAGCATGATACATTATCATACCAAGATAACTTAAAGCCTCAGCATGGGTTGGGTTAACTCTAATTGTCTTATCCAGATAGGTAACTGTTTGCTCAAGATTTCCCTTTCTATAAAAAATCTTGGCTATCTCATATAGATATTTATCATTTTTTGGTTCAAGCCTATTAAGCTCATACAATTGATTTAAAGCCTCTTCATCCCTCCCTAATTTCAAAGCACACTCTACAATGCCCTCTCTCATTTCTCTTTCGGTACCTATATATAGCTTTTTTTTACTCTTTAAACAGAACCTGTACTCCACCAAAGCCATTTGATAGTTGCCCTCTCTTCTATAGCACTCAGCAAGTAGATAATGGGCATCAATCGGCCCTCCCTGTTTAATAATTATTGCCTTAAGCTGCCGAATAGAGTTTTTGATCTCACCAGTCTGTATCTGTTCCCATATCTTTTGTATTTTCTTTGGTTTTCTAAAAAACTTAAAGTAGGTATAAATGAAGAGTCCGAGAAGTATAACTAATCCAGAAACCAAAAGCTGTAAATTCATCTTTTAACCTATTCGAATATTTCTGTATAAACATCCTGATAAATGTGAAGAGTTTCAATATCCCAGAGAACAATCTCTAAAAGCCTTAAAGTCTTGTTTTCAGTTTCAATAAACTTTTTAAGTGTACTAAAAACTTTCTCTGCTGTTTTTCTAGGGGATACCCTTACAATTCCAACGCTTATATCAGGTATTGACAAAGTAGTTATTCCATATTGATTTGCCATACGTAATACATTTAGAAGTGCCCCTGGAATATCCTCCTCATTAACTGGTTCATCAAAATGACTAAGAGCCATGTGAATTACATACTTTGTTTTTAAACTTCCCCCTGATGTTATAACTGATTCTCCAATATTGATATTTTTATATTTGGAAAGTTCTTCAGCAATAGCATTACCACCTTTTGCTCTGATTGCTCCACCAAGTCCAGATCCCAATATTAGCATATCATTGGATGTATTAACAATTGCATCGCTTGGCCTCTCTGTTATATCACCTTTCAGTATTTCTATTCTAACTTCATTATCTTTAATCTTCCCCATTATTAAATCCAGTTTTATAAAAATACGTATGATTATTATATCACCATACTTAGAAATTTATAATATGATTATGATTTTATTTAAGCTTCAAAAAAGATCATATTAACCTTACTTTTATGGTCTATTCATTAAAAAAAGTGTATAGAACCCGAGTTTACTCCGGGATGAGCAATAGGTGCATAGATGCTATAAATTTTGATTGACAGTTTACCTACCTATTAATTTAACTACAAACTGATCCTTCAAGACCATTTTATTAGGTTTTGAACTTACACCCTAAAGTATACTAAAGTATATTTTTCATATAAAGATACTTATCGACCCTTTTGAGAAAGTTCTCAGGCTGTATCGGCTTTGTAATAACCGCATCCACTCCACAATTTTTAACTTCCTCGAGCTTCTCTGGATCAGATATTGAAGTTACCGCTATTATAGGGATCTTTTTCAACTTCGGATTGCTTTTAAGCTTTTTGGTAACCTCAAATCCATCAAGATCCGGTATAATGAAATCAAGCAAAATAATATCCGGGTTCCATTCAGCCACGAGAATGCCTGCATCAAATCCAGAGGATGTTGTTTTTACCTCAGCATCTGGTATCTTTTCGAGCATCTTTTTGGCAATTTCAAGAAAATCATGGTCATCATCCACGACCAAAATCTTCTTTTTTCTCCCCTCTTCCAATTCTTTAGGAATAGGCATACGATTCTGGGTTAAAAAGTTAATAAGGTCACTCCACTTAACCCTTCTATGGCCCCCCGGTGTAGTATAAGCCTTCAATTTGCCGGTCTCAATCCATCTAATAACAGTACGGATATTAACCTGACAGAACTTTCCTATTTGATAGGTTGTGTAAATTTTCTCTGGCAATCTTTTGCCTCCTTATCAACAATTATGATAAATATTCTAACTATTATTGATAATTTAATAGAGTAATAAAATAATGTCAACTAAATAGGTCAAATTATTATAAAAAAAATAAAATAGGTAAATGTTATAGCCAATAATCAGGATTGACAGCTTATTCATAAATAACATGGCCCGGCAAAGCCGAGCCTTTTCTTTTCACCTCTAAGCTCCAAACTTAGCAAGCCTTCCAGAATGAGCCATTATGAGAGTCATCAGATCAACAGATTTCATAATACCCAGTGTACCGTGCAATAATTCAGTTTCTCCAAACTTCTTTATATTGGCGGATCTAGACCACTTCGATTTTAATATTACCGGAACAGGATGCCATGAGTGAGCCTTATAATTCGCAGGTGTTGAATGATCGGCAGTTATGACAAATACATCTGGTTTTAGTTTCAAAATCAGGTCAAGATTTCTGTCAACTTCCTCAATTACCGATACTTTGCGGTCAAAGTCTCCATCCTCTCCTGAGCTATCTGTATATTTTATATGAACAAAATAGAAGTCATATTTGCCCCAGAGCTCCTCCAGCTTTCTAAACTCCGATTCTACTCCGCTTTCTACATCGATTACCTCCATACCAACCAGGCTTGCAAGCCCCCTGTACATGGGATAACCCGCAATTGCACATGCCTTTAGCCCGTACACCTCTTCAAAGGTAGGTATCCTCGTGTGAAGTGCGAATCCTCTCAGAAGAATCATATTGGCCGGGTGCTCGTCCTTTAAGACTTCCTTTACCTTTTCCACAAACTCATTCAATATTTCAGCTGTCTTTTTCGCTTTTTCATCATTAATAAGTGGTTTAACCGGGAGAGGAGGTACCCCGATTTTTTGAGGATCGGTTTCAGAAAGCTTATCAGAAAAATCTCCACCTCTAAGTATTAGAGCTGCTCTATGCTCTTTAACCGTTTCAATAAAAAATTCAATACCCGGTATTTTAATCTGCCTTATCTTCTCACACATCTTTTTATTAATCTCATCCGGTATCCTACCCGCCCTTCTGTCAACAATATTGCCATCCTTATCAATTGTCGCAAAATTTATTCTGGCGGCAAGATCCCCTTCTTTTATAGGGAATCTGATTCCAAGAGCTGATAAAACTCCTCTCCCTATTACATACTGTAACGGATCATAACCAAACAGGGCAAGGTGGCCAGGCCCACTTCCAGGTGTAATTCCAGGGGATACTGGTATCATAAGTCCGGTTTCACCCTCCATTGCAAGCTTATCCATATTTGGGGTACTTGCAGTTTCAAGCTCAGTTTTCCCTCCTTTTGGAAGGCCTCCCAACCCATCAAGAACAAGAAAAACAATTTTTTCGTTCGACTTTTGTCTTAATTTTTCGATTAATTCAAACCTATCCATAGCATTTCTCCTATCTATATTATTTAACTAAAAAGCATACTTAAATAACTATCCACATCAAAGTCTATAAGGTCATCTATCCTTTCACCAATCCCAAGGTAAAGGATCGGGATCTTCAATTTCCAAGAAATTGCACATGCAATTCCTCCCTTTGCAGAAGAATCCATTTTTGTTAAAATAATCCCATCTACTCCCGTATACCTGTTAAAGGTTTCAGCCTGGGTCATTGCATTCTGTCCAGTTGTGGCATCAACCGTTATAAGCCTCAGAATTTGCTCTGGACTATACTTTTTCTGAATAACTCTATCAATCTTAGAGAGTTCTTCCATCAATCTTTCTTTATTGTGGAGCCTCCCCGCTGTGTCAACAAGTAGTATATCAACCTCCCGGCTTAAGGCGGCCTCACATGCATCATAAACAACTGCTCCCGGATCCGAACCCTGCTGCTGCCGGATTATAGGTACATCAGCCCTCTTAGCCCAAACAGCAAGTTGCTCTATTGCTGCATCCCTATATGTATCTGCAGCTGCGATAAGCACCTTTTTACCCTCTTTTTTAAACTTTGCCGCAAGTTTACCGATAGTTGTTGTTTTTCCTGTTCCATTCACACCGAAAATAAGAAATACCTTCTTAGTATCTTCATAATTTGGCCTTTTTCCGCTTAACTTTCCATCCATTCTCCCGCTTGAATGGATCATTTTGCCTCTTATAACATCTTTAAGAACCTCAAAAACATTTTCATTTTTCCAGTTCCTGCTCTTTAATTCATCAATTATCAGGTTGGTAAACTCAACACCAAAATCTGAGGATATTAACAGTTCTTCAAGCTCATCAATAACAGCCTCTTTTTGTTTACCCCTGGTCAACAATCCCTTAAGTCTTGAAGCAAAATTAAAGTTCAATCCCATATCTAATCCCCGGATTCATATTTTTTAAAGTACTTTAAAATATCCTTAAAAGAAAGGGTTAAAACAATTCCTGAAGATAAAGCAGCAACAGTGGCAAGACTACTATAGATATTTTTTTTATCAATTGCCTTTTTGTATCGTTCTGCATCTGAGTCTCTATATAATTCGGCTTCCTGCTTATAAACAGTGGCTTCTGCTGCCATAAGGATTGTTGTAGCTAAAAATCCAAGTCCACTGTAGTACATAATTTTCGAGTTTCTTTTATAGCTTTCTGCCAGAATTTTTTCTTTCTGTATTTCATTGGAAACTCTTAATTTTACACTCACTTCATTTTTATCATAATACTGGAAGGGATACAAAACACTATCAATATACCCCTTTTTCGAAACTGTGATTATAGCTTTATCCGTTTGGACATTTATTAATAATGGAGTCATTCCTTTAAAATCTTCATTTACATAAACTTCAGCACCTGTGGGTTTAGAAACAATCCTTAAATGTTTCTTATAAGTCAATCTCTTAAGTTCGATAGTCCTGTGAAATCCATCCTTTGTAATAGTAATAACGTCATTATAATCTTTGAATCCATCTCGATGGACGTGCAGTTTGTGTGAGCCAGCAGTCAATAGAAATTCATTAACATCTCCAACTCCCAATACACTATCATCTATAGCGATTACTGAATCCTTAGGTTCTACTTGAATTGATACTGTATAGACACAATAGTTCAATATTGATTTAGCATACCCAAGGAAAAAAGGCTCAGGGTTTTGCAAAAGATCGTCAAGGGAAGCCTCTATTTTATAGGGGGTTTTATCAAACTCTATATACCTGCTTGACTTAAATATATCTATGAATACCTTATTATTTCTAACTAAGAACTCACCAAAAAAAATCATTGAAAAAGGGTCCTGCCCGACCCTATTCCTGAAAACAACAGGTTTTAACTTAGGTTTAATAAATACAATAGACCTATTTATGGGACTTCCACCTTTAAATCTATTAAGGTAATCGTCCAATGATACTATTGAAACCAATTGTTCTTTCTGATCCTCTGTAACTGTAAAAAAAGAGACCTTTTTCAATGCTGATTCAAGGAAAACAGGGATTAATCTTTCGAGGTAATCGTAATTTTTATCCCCTTTATTTGCAAACTTCTTTATTGAAAATACAACTTGAGAAACTACAATTTCATTTGAATATGCACAAGAGGAATTAGATGCCTGCAAAAAGTAAGGTATAAAAAAGAGTATTGAAGATAGAAGTAAGAGAATTAACCTTTTTTTGAATACTGTATATTGAGCTCTAACAACTATCTTAAATCACCTCTCTTTTATACAGCTTTCTTAAGAGCCGCTTCAATAAAAACATCTATTTCACCATCCAAAACTGCATTTCCATTACCAACCTCTACACCAGTTCTAAGATCCTTTACAAGTGTATAGGGTTGAAAAACATAAGACCTAATCTGGTTTCCCCAGGAAATATCCTTTTTATTCTTTTCTTCCTCCTGCCTTTCCTTATCCTTTTCCTTTTTATAGTGTTCATACAGTTTGGATTTCAAGATTTTCATAGCCATTTCTTTATTCTTATGTTGTGAACGTTCATTCTGACATTGGGCAACAATCCCTGTGGGAATATGTGTAATCCTTACAGCAGAATCCGTTTTATTAACATGCTGTCCACCAGCTCCCTGCGACCTGTAGGTATCTATTTTGATGTCCTTGGGATTAATATCAATTACAATATCATCATCGACCTCAGGTGTACAATATACAGAAGCAAATGAAGTATGACGTCTTGCATTTGAATCAAAAGGAGAAATTCTAACAAGTCGATGTATACCAATCTCGGTTTTCAAGTATCCATAGGCATAAGAACCTTTGACATAAACCGTTACAGACTTAATCCCTGCCTCTTCACCGGGAAGAATATCGACTATTTCTGTCTTATATCCATTTTTTTCAGCCCATCTAAGGTACATTCTTAGGAGCATAGAAACCCAGTCACAAGCCTCGGTACCCCCAGCCCCGGAATGAATTGTAAGATAGGCATTGGAGGCATCATTCTCATCGGTAAATAGAGATAGCTTTTCTAGTTTATCAAACTTTTTTTTCAAAAAATCAAGCTGCTCCTTTATCTCTTTTTCAAGTTCTTCCTCTTCCTCTTCCTTTGCCAGCTCATATAGTTCTACTAAATCATCCACCTCTTTTTTCATTTCAATCCACGGCTCCACGACAGATTTGATCTTCTTAATTTCTCTTGTAACTTTTTGAGCTTCCTCCCGATCATTCCATATATTTGGATCATTTAGTCTTGATTCTAATTCTTTCCTTATCTCCATCTTTTTTTCTACTTCAAAGACGATCCCACCCTTCTACTAGTTTTTCCTTTAAGACTTTTACATCATCATTGTAATCGCTTAACAACCTTATCACCCCTTTCCAATTTTTTAAAAAAAGTATCAACTTAGCAATTTAAAATCAACCAAATTATCTTGTCTTGGCTTTCTCAGAAATATATATTCCAACAAATGGAAGATATAGATAGTGCTCTGGATTATCTCTACAGCTTTATCAACTATGAAAAAGATACCCGCTATCAATATAACAACCTTTACTACAATATAGAAAGAACTAATTCACTCCTTAAAGCTCTTGAGAATCCTGAAAAACTACAAAAAATTATTCATGTTACAGGAACAAAGGGGAAAGGTTCTGTGTGTATGATTATGCAAAACCTATTGATGGCACATGGATATACAACCGGGCTCTTTTTATCCCCTCATATTGAAAGAGTAAATGAAAGAATCGTGGTAAATGAAGAAGAGATTGATGATAATAGCTTCATCGAACTTTTAAATATATTAAAACCAATAATTGATAAGCTCTCAGGTAAAAAGATTCCCACCACCTTTGAGATACTTACAGCAATGGCTATGATGTATTTTTACAAAAAGAACGTCGATTACAGCATTCTTGAAGCAGGGATGGGTGGTAGATTTGACTCTACCAATTTTTGTGATCCTGTTGTTTCGGTTATAACATCTGTAAGTTATGACCATATGGATAAATTAGGCAATACAATAGAGGATATTGCAAAAGAGAAGGCAGGAATAATCAAAAAAGGCAGACCAGTCGTTGTAGGAATTCAAAAATATCCAGTTTACCCAATATTTGAAGAGACAGCAAAAATAAGGAACTCTAATCTTTATAAAGCAGAGGATTTGTGTAATTATTCAATTTTAAAAATGGATGAGAATGGCTCAGTTTTTGATGCAAACATAGATGGAGTTAAGTTCAAGGAAATTTCCACTTCCCTTTTCGGAAGGCATCAGATTGAAAATATAGTTTTGGCCTTGCTTACTTTGAAGATAATTGGCCTTCTCCCGGATGAAAAAGTGGTAAAAAAGAGATTATCCCTCCTCAATTTTAAGACACGATTTGAAATTATCAAAAAAAAGAACAGGCTGTTTATTCTCGATTCTGCTCATAATGAAGAATCTGCCAAAAGGCTTATAGAAGCAATTAGGGATCATTTTAAGAGAAGGAAGGTAACCTCTATAGTAGGTATAGTAAAAGGAAAAGATGTAGCTGGAATAATAAAAAATATATCTTCCCTTGCAGATAAAATCATAATTACAAATCCAATAACACATAGAGAACTCGAAACGAATAATGTCTATGAAATTGCAAAGTCCTATAAAAATGATACCACACTTATTGATAGCATAAATGATGCAATATCTAATGCTATCTCTAATACAAAAGGAGGAGAAATAATTCTCATCACCGGTTCATTCTACACTACCTCACCTGCAAGGGGGATTATCAGGGAGTTATAATTTTTTTTATTTTTAACAGAGAATTTAACAGAGGAAAGAAATTATAGTTTTTTCAAAACTCGGATAGATCACATTATTATCTTAAAAAACATTATTCTAAAGTTTCTTAATATTATGTAGTAAGAATATTAGGCAGGAAGCTCATCTATTAAATAATGTTAAAATACTTATCTAAAAGGGATAAACAAGAATTGTGGAAAAGATTGATTTATTCCGGTTTGGTAAAAAGTAACTTTAAATAAATCTTCTTTGAATTTTAATCCTGAGGTTTTTGATTATTTCAGCTCCTTCCTTTGTTCTTTTTATAGCTGAAAGAAGCTCAAGGTCCTTAATTCTATTTTCCGGGACAGGAGGAGCCTGGTCTACCTTAACCATATTAAATAACACTTCAGCATTATGAAGTTTTGATTCAATTTCATTTATATTTATCTTCTCATTTTCTTTGTCTAAAAGGGATGCACAATAGTTCACCATGGCATAGCCAAGATTGCTACAGGTAATTCTAAAACCTACCTCATCAACCTGTCCGATTGACAAAAGTTCCTTATCATAATCATGAGCACGGGCTAAATTCTCAACAGCCTTATTCCAATCCTCTTTTTCGATATAAAGGGCCCCAATGGTATCTAAAATAGCAGCTCTCATTGATTTAATTTCCTGGCTATTACTGTTAAATCCATCCAACAATTTACCAGCGATCTTTGACAATTTTAACCCATAATCTATGTTTCTATGAAGTTTTGTAAATAAATAACTGATAAAATTTAGTGTTGAGATTTGAATTTTTATTATCTCTTTATCAATCCTTTTAGAATTATGGGCAATCTTTTCATCTATTATGCTATTTATCCTGGCAAGTATATACTTGGAGATAAACAGGGAATTTTCATAATCCCCTTCCTGAAACAATCTGGCAGAATACTTTAAAAGATTATCCAGATTCTTATCCTCTATAGCAAGGCTACTATCCTTTAAAATTGTGGTGAATATATTTATAAAATTGTTTCTATTATCACTGTCTTCAATCATCAACCCGTAAAGAAAATCCCTTACAATTTTTCCCAATCTGTAGAGATCATCATTGGTTATCTCCGGAAAAGAACCATTATATATATTAAGTGAGATATCTCCTGTATTTCCGGGGAAGATAAAAGTCTGTTTCCTTTCAATTTCCTTCATCACTATAGTTCCATAGTTAATCTGATTTATGTCTTTTTCTATTTCTTCATCGCCTGTAGATTAATTTATTGAGGAGTATCCAAAAAGTCAAAAATTATAGAATAGTCCAGCAAAGATTGATTTTGAACATTAAATAGGTAAGCTTTTAATCAAATTTTATAACATTTATGTGCCTGTTCGTAATCCCGAACTTAAGCCTGTATTTCAGCGTTTCAACAATAAAGTAAGAAATAAATACAGGAAGTATAAATCATTCTTAATGAAAAATATCCGATTAGGTTTGATTTTTCACTATAAAGGACAGGGCAAGCATCTTATCTATCAAATGAATATTTTCAAATGGAAACCCAGGGGGCAAATCAAGATCAATGGGAGCAAAGTTTAGAATGCCTTTAATCCCACATTCAACCAGCCTTTTTGCAACATCATTAGCAACCTCTTCTGGAACTGCTATAATCCCTATCTCAATATTTTGTTCTTTTATAAATCCATCTATTTTATTAAAATCATATATCTTAACTCCATTTATCTCCTTACCTATGAGAGAAGGTTTTATATCAAAAATTCCTTTAATAGTAAATCCAGCTTCATAAAATGCATTATATCTAACAAGAGCTCTCCCTATATTGCCAGCGCCAATAATAATAAAGTTAGACTGATGGTTAATTCCAAGTATTTTCCCAAGTTCATTTTTAAGTTTTTTAGTATTGTACCCATATCCCTGTTGCCCAAAATCTCCAAAATAGCTTAAATCAAGCCTAACCTGTGAAGCGGAACTTCCCAGCAATTCACCCAACTTTTTTGATGATATCTTCTCGACTTGATTCTCAAGCCACACAAAATAGCGATAATACCTAGGAAGCCTTTCTATCACAACTCTCGGTATCTCCTGTCCATCTTTTCCTTTTACCATAATCTTTTTTCCCTTTCATATAGATTTTAATCACTATCTCTATCAAAAACTTATACCAGGAAACTATTCTTTCGATTTCAAATCTTTTCAGTATTATAATACTAAAAAATAAATATTTGTCAATAATGATAATATTTTTCATTACCCGATTTCATTAACTATTTTAATTGAAAAAGGCCATCGTAAAAGATATATTTATATATATTTTAGTTGCTTTTTATTATGTTAATGAGAGGGGGTGTAGCTCAGCTGGGAGAGCGCTTGCTTCGCATGCAAGAAGTCGGCGGTTCGAGTCCGCTCACCTCCAAATTAAATATAGCTTATTCAAAAAATTGCCAAATAATTGGACCTTCTTGATGCTTCAAAGGACAAATATGATTAACAATAAGAAAAATTCTTTTAGAAAGTTTTATAAGAAAAACATAATATTTTTATTATTCCTGCTCGCAATTTCGGTTGTTGTTCAACAATGTACAACAGAGGCTCAACCGACAATAAAGCTTCCAGAAGGGAAAAAAGCAAAAATAATATTTATAGTTGGTGATGTTTACATAAGAACTTCTAACAACGACTGGCAGAAAGCAGAGATAGGGAAACTTCTGCCCGAGGGAAGTGAAATAAAAACTGGGAATAATAGCTTCTGTGAAATAGTGGTAAGCTCTGGCACTATATTTCGATTAAAGGATAACTCAATTCTTCATCTCACATCATTGGCAAAGAATCAGCAGGAAAATAAAACTAAAATCAAACTCGTAAAAGGAGAATTGCTGAGTAAGGTTAAAAAGATTGCGTATAAGGGGCAATATGAAATAGATACGTCGACAGCAATCCTGGGAGTAAGGGGAACAGAGTTTTATGTTAAGGAAGAAGTATCTTCCGGAAGTACATTGAATAAAGTTATAGTTCAACAAGGTCGTGTAAATGTCAGACTCAATTTAGGTATTAATCATTCATATTGGGAATCTATCCCCTCTAAGCTGAAAAGCATAAAGCACAAATTAGAACGTGGTATTAATGTAAGGGGAGGCTATAAAATAGAGGTTACTTCGCAAAAGATTGAAGAGATCAATAACCTTATCATAAAAATATCAAAACAGCCAACCATTACAAAAGAGGATATAAATAAACTTAAAGAAGAAGTTTCTTTAAAACCACAACAGTTATCAATCGACGAATGGAAAATCCTTTCACAACTAAAAGATCTCACCCTCAACTTTGTAAAGGGAAAAACAAGGTATGTATCACCCAACTTTGATGGAATAAGAGATTCACTCTTATTAAATACTGAAAAATACGAAAATGAAAAGATATACGGCTGGAAACTCTTAATTAAAGATTCCAACTTAAACATTCAAAGAGAAATAAAAAGCAGAATAAACGATGAATCAAAGTATGCATATTTACCAAAACAAATAGTTTGGAATATGATCAATGAAAGGGGTAAAATAGTACCAGACGGAGATTATATATATGAATTTTATACACTGAGTAAAAAGAGGTTCTTTGTTCTACGAGAAAAGGGTGTTGTGGTAGTTGATACAATCCCACCGATGTTTTCATATAACTTAAAGGATACTATGTTCTCTCCAAACGGAGACAATATTAAAGATCAACTTAAAATAAAAATTAATGCTGAAAGGAGTATTGATTGGACCTGTACCATAACAACAACTGAAGGAATAATAGTAAAAGCGTATGAATGGAAAAACTCAATACCTACAAACTTCACATGGGATGGTAAAGGTGATAATGGAGAAGTTCTACCCGATGGTGTTTATTTATTTACCTTTAGAGGAACTGATAAAGCAGGTAACACAACAGTAGTAAAGTTAAATGAAATTACTCTGGATACAAGACAAAGACAGGCTTCTGTGGATGTTGACCATCCCATATTCTCACCTAACGGCGATGACAAATTGGATACGGTAACCTTTAAACCAATTCTGTCGGATAGATATAGAATTGATACATGGGATTTTATTATTCAAACGGAAAAAGGCGAAACTGCGAGAAGATTCAGAGGAAGAAGATACATACCTGAAAAAATAGTATGGGATGGAAAACCCCAAAAAGGCAAAATATCCGATGAATATCCAGATGGCCTTCCATCAGGAAAATACTACTATTTTATGAAAATAATCTATCGGAGCGGTGTAAATACATACTCTTTCAAAAAAGAATTAATATTGGATATAACTCCTCCTAAAATAACTCTTGATGTAGAGCCAAAACTATTTTCCCCGGATGGGGACGGTGAAAACGATCGGCTTATCATTAGACCAAAGGTTGAAGATCTTACACCAATTATAAGCTGGAAAGCAACAATCTACACCTCATCGGATAAACCATTTAAATTTTTTAACGGTACAAAGTTACCAGATAAAGAGTTTTACTGGGATGGAAAATCCGATGATGGACAATTGGTAGACAGTGGGGAGGATTACTATGTAATTTTTCAAGCTACAGACTCGGGATACAACACAAGTACAAGTGAAAAAGTTCCATTTTCAATAGACATTCTTGTTATTCCAACGGAAAGAGGCCTCAAAATTAGAGTATCAAACATTGAATTTGGCTTTAATAATGCTTATCTGCGGGGTAAAAAGACATTTGAAATTCTTGATAAAATAGCACAGGTTCTAAAGAAATATAAGAAATACTCTATAATAATTGAGGGCCACACTGATTCCACAGGTGATGAGAACTATAATATTAAGTTATCAAAGCGTAGGGCAGAGGCTGTAGGAAAGTACCTAATTTCAAAAGGTATAGATCCGAAGAGGCTATCCTATAAGGGCTATGGCTCCAGATACCCAATTGATAGTAACGAAACAGCCGAAGGGAGAGCAAGAAATAGAAGAGTTGAGTTTATCCTTATAAAAAAGTGATTTAAATTTCTTAATCTATTTTTTTACATCCCTATTCAATATTTATATTCCTGGCTTTTATATCAGAAGACATTGTCTATATTTAAATTTAGTATCATTTTAAGGTGCAAATCTAAAGTAGCTAACCGGTTTTTTTTATTAGGCCTGTATTAGATTCATGATAAATATGGTAAATTAAGTTCTCTGACAGATAGAAATCATTTTATACCTGTATTGAGAATCATACATTTCATTAAACATCAATGCCTGCTCAATCTTACAGTTAACTTTAACACCTGATTTTTTTAAATGGAGATGAAAATGAATATTTTAATGGTATACCCAAAATATCCAAATACCTTCTGGAGTTTTAAACATATTTTGAGATTTATATCAAAGAAAGCTGCATTCCTTCCTCCTAATCTTTTAACAATCGCTTCGATGCTGCCCAAGAATTGGAATAAGTGGCTTATAGGTTTAAACGTAGGAAAACTTACAGATAGCGACTTACATTTTAACACAAAAAATTGTGCATATCTGAAAATAAAAGAAAATCATCATCTTCTTTATATTATTTGCAAATATAATTTTAGATATTATAATAAAAATAGGTGAATATCATACATTCGAGGAGTAAAACTAGATGAAAAAGAGAATTCTTGTAATTGATGATGAAGAAATGATTTTAAATGCAATTAAGCTGATTCTTGAAGATATGGGTTATTCGGTTAACTGTTTTTCAAATTCCGAGGAAGGTGAGAAAGAAGCTATCGCAAATGATTATGACCTTATCATCCTCGACCTTCGTATGCCTAAGAAGAATGGTGCTGAAATTACCAAAAGTATTATTGAAAAAAAGCCGAATGCAAAAATTCTTATTTTAACCGCATACCCTACAGATCCATTAGCAAAAAAAGCATTGGATTCAGGAGCAAAATCATTGCTAAAAAAGCCTTTTGAAATTTCAAAAATTCTTGATTTTATAGAGAAATAACCTATGCCTGAGAAGAAAAAAAAGAAAGGAGAAAAATATCGGGAATATATCCTGGAGGATATACTAAAAAGCACAGAAGAGATAATTCAGGATATAGAAAGTGAAAACCTGAAAATTGAAAAAAAAGAGAAACCAATCTCCAAAGAAAAAAAGGACATTTTAGAGGAAATATATTTAGAAGAGCTCAAAGAATTAGAAAAAGAAAAAAGCGAAGTAATCCACGGATATGCTGAGATATTCATTTCTGAAGACGAAATGGAGGTTGCTGTTGATTTTTATCCTCCGATGGAAAATGGGATGCCTCTTGAACTGGACGATGTAAAGCATCTTTTAGATTCCAACGGCGTTGTACATGGAATTGATTGGGACACCATCCTGCATTCAATAGAAAAATGTAATAATGAAAGGACTCCCGTTTTGGGGGTTACAATTGCACGTGGAACAGAACCGGAGGATGAGGTTCCAGAACATATTGTTATTGAACCACACCTCCTTCAACCCTCAAAACAGAGAAATACGGAAAGCCACAGGGTTGATTTTAAGGAGTTTACATCCTATACACTTGTTAAAAAAGGTGAAACAATCGCAAGAATAGTACCCAGGAAAGAAGGCAAGTTTGGCAAAACTGTAAAAGGTGAATTTATTCCCTATCAAACAAAAAATGTTAAAACCCTTCAACCTGGTAAAAATACCGTTGTAGAGGGAAATCGTATTGTAGCAGCATGTGATGGAAGATTGGATATAAAGGGAAATACATTTTGGGTCAGTGAAGTATTTGAGGTATACGGTGATGTTAACTATAAAACTGGAAATATAAAGTTTCCCGGCGATATCATCATTCATGGAAGAGTTAATGATGGATTTAAAGTTGAATCTGGAGGAACTATCATCTGTAAACAAACGCTTGATGCCTCTGAAGTAGTATGTGATGGGGATCTAATAATTGATAAAGGTATTATAGGTAGGCAAAAGGGTAGAGTAAAAGTAGGGGGTATTATAAGTGCTAAGTTCATTGAAAACTGCTGGGTCGAGGCAGAAGATTCAATCTATATAGAAACGGGGGTACTTCATTCAATTATTTACACTCACAACAAAGTAGAAATGAGTAAGAATGGTATAATTGTTGGTGGAAAAATATTTGCACAAAACGGAGTATCAGCAGGTCAAATTGGTACGAAAATGGGGATTAAAACGGAGATACATTGTGGCATTGATTATGACGTTCAAAAACGTATGGAATGGATAAAGGAAAAAACTATGGAACTTGCCTCGAAACTTAACATGATTAACGATAGAATAAATAAAAGAGAAAAGGGATATGAAAAATTGATCCCTATTAAAGAAAAAGTTATGGAGAATATTCATAAATTAAATGAAGCTGCTAAAAATCTTGTATTTTACCTTGATAAAAATGAAAATGCTGAAGTTGTCGTCCATGGGACTGTTTATCCTGGAGTTTATATTGAGATATGCCATGTTTCTTACCTTGTACCTCGCGAGCTAATGCATGTTCATTTCTGGCTGGATAAAGAGCGCGGTAAGGTTCAGGTTGGTCCCATTTAATGCTTATACTGTATCTCTACCTATCCAAAATCATAACAAGAGACATCTCTCTGGAAAACCTGTCATACACGACCTTTGTACCAAATGGATCTGTTCTGTATTTACCATCTACCAAAAATCGGTATGCATACTTTCCAGGAGATATGTCCAACATTACCTCCCAAAGTCCAGCACTATTCTTATGCATAGGTAAAGAAAAAGGATTCCAGAAATTAAAATCTCCGACCAGGTAAACCGAGTGTGCCCTATCATCCTTATAGTAAAATATGTAAAAATTATCCTTAAAATGGATAGGATTTGCTTTAACAACAATTATGGGTTTTTCAACCTTAAATGAGGATAGCTCTGTTCCATATTTATCTCTTGTTTGTTCAGGATTTTGGGGATCTTTTATCCATAGACCATCAATAAGAAATCTATAACGATATTTCCCTTTATTCAAAATAATGCCTTTTTCTCCAATTTTTTCAAACATATATACATAAACATTATGGGCATTCTGGGACATCTTTAAAGGCTTCTCCCAGTTATTAAAATCGCCAGAAACATATACATCATGCTTTTTGTCATCCGATGGCTTATACCTAAAAACAACACCCTTTTCAGTTAATATTGGAGGGCCTCCATCTCTAATATCCCGAAGATCAATCGGAAATAAGAGTATTGGTATTAAAAGAAAAATGGTATTAGCCAATATAAGAACAGGTTTTATCTTCATTTTCTCTACTCTTATTTTGATATTTCTCTAATATTATCGAATAATATCCATCATTCTTTATTTTTAAAAGATATATCAAGGAATTTTCTACTTTAATAAATTTTGAAATTTTATTGCAATATTTTCTGTTAAATATAGAATAAACTATATGTTTTAAAATGCAAAGGATACTAAAGTTTTCATATATAAAATTTAAATGAGTCTTATAATGAAAAGATTAATAACTTTTATTTTTCTTTTATTTATTTCAACATTGATTTCTGCTTCCTCAGGTTGTACAAAAATCGATGTACCTATTGATAAAAAACAAGACAGTTCTATCATGATAATTGCAGATAAATTAACAATTCTAGATACAGAACCCGTTATAATCCGCTTGGAAAATGCTGAAGGTCCCATTTCATGGAGTATCAATACACCATTTCTAGGGGGTTATATCGTTCCACCTGATGGGGTAAAAGTGGTTTTCAACCCACCGAATGTTAATAAAAAAAGCAGAATTGAACTAAAAGCAACCGATAAAGACGGAAATAATGCAACCATCATAATTGATGTCCTGGATGAAGGAAACCCTCCAGAACCAGGAGAAATAATTATCAATGAAATTGCATGGGCCGGTACACTTAAAAGTTCCTACGATGAATATATAGAAATTCTAAACATTACAGAAAGGGATTTTTATCTTAACAACTGGAAGATAGAAAACGCAGGTGGAAATGGTATTGCAATTACCTTTTCCGGATATTTAAAAGCAAAAACTCCTTTTTTAATAGCAAATTATCAATATGATATAGAAAAAAGCTCAATTACTGCCAGCCATGATTTTGCAACTTCAAAACTTGCCCTATCAAATAACTGTTTTGGTCCTTACATTCTGGAAAACTTTGAAGGAGAAATTTTTAATGAAGTTGGAAATGGTGGTAGCTATCCATACGGTATAAACTCCTCGAATATTAGAGCATCTATGGCCCGATTCAATGATGGTAGAACAATAAGTATAAATTGGGATCCTTCCGATTGGTATACAGAGGGTGTTTCGAATAATTTGTCTGACGGAACATTTGGCACACCTGGAGAAATTAACAGCAATATCGAATACGGAATTAATCAAAATGAAGATATGGCTAAAGGAATAATTGTAAAATACATAATAGATGCCAATGATGAAGTTGGAGAGGATTGGGCCCAGATTTTGATAACCAAGGATGGTGACATAAAAAACTTTATATTGACAGATCTTGATGGCAGTGACAATCCAATTACCAATAATGATAGTGTTCTTATGAAAAAGGGAGATTTAGTTACCGTTATATGGGGAGATAGCTATTCCATAGTCGGAAACAGATATACCATCCCGGATACAAATCCAACTGGCACTAAAGACGAACTTGTTTTGCTTTGTTCAGGTAAATTCCTCGATGGCCTATGCTACTATTCTACTGATGAGGTTCAGTTTGACGATAAGGATAAAATCAAAAGCTATGGCTGGACAGGAGATCCAATACATTCAAAATACGGTGAGAGGAAAATGGTAGATGATAATTATATTACAGATCTCTCTGCATACTCATGGGATACCGATAATAAACCCCTTCCGTAATTTTACTTTGCAGTAAAAAAACTATTCACAAAACAAATATTACCACAAACTTTCACCACTTAACCTGTAAATGAAAGATATTTAACAGACAAAAATTTATATTTTTTAGTTAAAATAAAAATAGTGTAACTCCTGTATAATAGGGATATTATAAAATCGCCACGTCTGTCTAAAGATCTCCTCGCAATGATTGGCAGGATCCTACTATGCAGGATTGTATTACCCATAACGGAGCGATAGTCGAATGGGATAATTTTATTTCGTCTCCTTGCTAGTTAAAGTAAGATCGCCATATCGATTTATCAATCTCATCGTAATAACGGAATGTAATGGAGATGTCATTTTGAGCGAGCGAGATACATTAAACGGGATACATTAAATAGTAAATAATATTTGTTACTAATTATTTAATATTGTTATATAATACTTAAACCAAGTGAAGAGAAAAAATCTTGGTTTTAAAACTGATAAAAAAATAACCGCATTGATTATATGGTCATCTTTTAATTGTAAAGATTTATTTTTTTAATTAAAATTCGGTATGAAATATTTACTATTTCCTGAGAAATATTTATCTTAAAAAAATATTGAATACAATAATAGGATATTTTGTTTATCAATAGATGGTTTAAGATTTCTCATTTTGATTAATCAAGAAATAAAGGTTAGAAAAACAGTATTACAGCCATTTTATGGGTAGGTTATTAATCTTTTAATCAAGGATCAAAAACATAATTTCTAAATCACATCATCTAAGGCAAAAAATTAATAGAATTTTATCTACAAATAAAAGAAGTTTTAATTTTAAAGATGAGTCCATTCTAAAAAGGCCTTAAATAGTTATTTTTTATAATTTTCACATAATACATGATATATAATTGTTTATATTTAAAGAGTTATCTTTTAGCATTTTTTTAAAAAAGTGATAAAAATGGTTTTTAGAGTGGACTCAAAGATTATAAAAAATCAAATTATTTTTTAAGGAGGATTTAAATGTTTAAAAAGGTTTTTATTCTAAGCCTGATTATTGTATTTGCATCCTTTTCGCTTCTTTTAGCAAGTGGCGAGAAAAAGGGTGAAGGTGGCACAGCAAAAGCTGAAAAAGGTGAAATCACCATAGGTGCATTGCTTCCCCTAAGTGGTGACCTTGCCGTTTATGGTCAATGTGTCCAGAAAGGAATTAACGTTGCAGTTGATGATATTAATGCCGCTGGAGGTCCTTTAGGTAAAAAACTGAAGGTTATCTTTAGGGACACTCAAACAGATCCAACTGCGATGAGAGATGCTGCAGAAAAATTAGTTAATGTAGATAAGGTACCCGCTATTGTAGGGCCAATGATCAGATCTGACGTTGTTACACCTGTTACAGCGCCGAATCATGTGGTAATTATTTCTCCTTCGAATACACCAACATGGGTGACAACATTAAAGGATGATGATTATACCTTCAGAACAACTGCTTCTGATGCTATTCAGGGGAAGGTACTTGGTCAACTTGCATGGGAAAGGGGATATAAAACAGCAGCCATCCTTTATATAAATGATCCCTATGGAGGTGGCCTTGCAAAAAACTGTAAAAAATGGTTTGAGAAGAGTGGTGGTAAAGTTCTTGGTATGGCAGCCTATGATCCAAGTAACGTTGCATATAAGATGCAACTTAAAAAACTTGCTAAGGGAAAACCAGATGTGTTGATTTTAATCGGTTATCCAGAGAGTGGAATAGTAATAATAAGACAGGCACTTGCTGACAAACTATTTAGTCAATTCTTATTTCCCGATGGTATGGAATCACAACAGATTATAGATTCCATAGGTGGAAATTATCTTGAGGGTATGTATGGAACAGGGCCTGGTGCAGCGGATACAGACTCTTATAAAACATACCTTGCAGAATATCAAAAGAAATACGGTGAGAAACCGCCTACTGCCTACAGTGAAAATGCTTATGATGCAACTGTTGTTATAGCACTTGCAATTCAAGCTGCCGGTGAAAAAGCTATGGAACAAGATCCGGGTAAAGCTATAAGGGACAATCTGAGGAAAGTGGCAAATCCTCCTGGAGTAAAAGTCTCAGCAGGCCCTGATCAGTTTAAAAAGGCCTTTGAATTACTTAGACAAGGTAAAGACATAAATTATGAAGGTGCTGCTGGATCTATAGATTTTGATGAGCATGGTGATACAGTAACACCTATTTTAATATGGAAGATACAAAATCATAAAATCGTACCTGTAAAATCTGTTATACCCGAATAATTATTAAAACGTCGTATACGACTTAAAAAATATATAAATAAAAGCCCTCCTTGGTGATGAAAGAAATAGCAAAACTTCCGGATACCAAGGAGGGAAAAAATTAAACTTAATTGATTTTATCTTTACCTCATTTGTTTGGATTGATGACTTTCATGAAGGATATTCTAAACTTTATAAACTTAGAAAAGGCGGTTTTTCGTAAAAATTGTCTGATAGTAAAATAATAACTATAAAAATTGCCGATAAATATATTGGTTATAGATTGCACACAAAAATAAACTCTTTTGGGAGGATTCGTAAATACATTTTTCCATAAAGAAAACTACTAATTGTGACCTTTGGCATTTAATGAATCGTATTATTCGAAAGATTCTTTTTCATACTATTTGTATATTTTTAAATCTAAAATTAAAAAGAGATCCTTTAAATCTTAAAGGTCTTATATCTTTTTAAAGTTGTACACAAAACCAATTACTAAGAAAATAGTATGGCAGATATCTTTAATAGGATATCTGTTTTCTTATTTAAATTAAACTATAAAACGGATTAATAAAATGAGCGATGTGATTTTAAAAGTTGAAAATGTTACGAAAAATTTTGGAGGGGTCTCTGCAGTAAGAAACTGTTCTTTAGAAGTTAAAAGAGGTGTTATTACGGGTTTAATAGGACCCAATGGTGCCGGGAAAACAACGTTATTTAATATTATTACAGGATTTCTTAAACCCAATGAGGGTCATATTTATTTTAAAAATGAAGAAATTACTGGTCTAGAACCCCATGAGATTTTTCATAAAGGTCTTTTCAGAACATTTCAGATATCCAGGGATTATGGTGAAATGTCTGTTTTAGAAAATTTACTGGTAATCCCAACGAATCAAATTGGTGAAAAGCTGTTAAATGCCTGGTTCAGAAATAAGTTTGTTAAAACCCAGGAAAAGAAAAATATAGAAAAGGCTATGGATATTTTAAACTTTATTGATCTGTATGATAAAAGGGATATACAGGCAAAGTATCTCTCCGGTGGTGAAAAAAAGCTTCTTGAGATAGGTAGAATGATGATGGTGGATATCGATATGGTCCTTCTGGACGAACCAGGTGCAGGCGTACCACCGAACTTACAGGGAAAGATATTGGATCATATACAGAGATTATCTAAAGATAGAGGGATGTCATTGTTCATTGTTGAGCACGACATGGATATAATAATGAATATATGTGAAAAGATAATTGTAATGAATGAAGGTACGAAACTGGCGGAAGGGACTCCGGATGAAATTAAAAATAATCAAAAAGTTGTAGAAGCATATCTGGGCAAACCAGATTAAAGCATTAGTATAAATAATCAATCTACAAATAAAAAATAGAAAGAATAAAATTTTTTAATTAAGACTGGGAATAGAAATGAATGAAATACTTTCAATAACTGATATTAGAGCCGGATATGGTGCTCTTGATGTAATTTTTAATATAAAAATGAATATTAAACCTGGTGAAATAGTAGCAGTTATTGGCCCCAATGGTGCCGGTAAATCTACTTTACTTAAGGTAATATCAGGCGTACTAAGATCCAACAAAGGTAAGGTTACATATAAAAGTAAGGATATAACAAATAAAAGCCCGCAGGAAATCGTAAAAATGGGATTGAGCTGGGTTCCGCAGGAAAACAATATATTTTCAAAAATGACAGTGAGGGAAAATCTCGAGATAGGAGCATTTATTCTTGATGAAAATATAGATGAAAGATTGGATGAAGTTTTTTTAATCTTTCCACAACTGAAGGATAGAATGGATCAGATAGCCGGAAGTTTGTCCGGTGGTCAAAGACAGATGCTTGCTATTGCAAGGGGCCTGATGATTCATCCTGAACTGCTTCTTTTAGATGAACCAACTGCTGGACTTGCACCTAATCTGGCTCATGATATGCTTATAAAAATTAAAAACATAACTGAGAAATTCGGAAATGCAGTATTGCTTGTTACACAAACTTTAAATGCGCTTGAATTATCAGAAAGGGTTTATCTTTTAACTGCAGGTGAAATCAAATACGAAGATACAACAGATAATTTCCTTAACAATCAAGAAATTAAAGAGCTCTACTTTGGTGGTATAAAACATAAGTAGAAACTTCATAAAATACTAGATATGAGAGGGATAGAAATTGGCTGATCTTCTTGTTAGCGGTCTGGTTTTTGGAAGTATAATTACCCTGGGTGCAATTGGATTAACTTTAATGTCAGATATTCTTGGTTTTTTTAATTTTGCCTATGGGGAATACTTTACATTAGGAGCATACATCAGTTTTCTTTTTTTACAGATACTGCCAAATATGGGACATTTTAAAGGTTTATCATTTGGCTCCAGCATGATTCTGGCAGTTTTTATTTCTGTGGGGATAACGATAATTGTAATCTTATTGGTTGATTACCTGTTCTTTAAACCTCTTAGGAAGATGGGTGTCTCATCTCTTTTTATGGCTCTGGCATCCCTTGGTATATCATTTATTATAAGAGCTTCCATCAATATTATATGGGGTCCTAAGGTCAGGTATTATTCAACCGCAATACAGATAAGCAAAGAATTGCCTTTTGGAATTCATCTTAAAATGGAAGAACTCGTAATTATAATAAGTACAGTAGTTCTTGTTGTTTCTGTTTTCCTGTTTTTAAAACGAACAAAAATGGGTAAAGCTATGAGGGCTGTTTCTGATAATACTACTCTTGCAATGGCTTCAGGAGTGGATAGTAATAATGTTATTATGTGGACATGGATAATCTCTGGTGGATTGGCTGCGATAGCTGGTACTTTTTACGGTATTCAGGTTCAGTTAAGGCCTACTATGGGCTGGGAGTTCTTAATACCTCTGTTTGTGGCGGTAATAATGGGGGGTATAGGGAACTTCTGGGGTGCTCTTGTCGGCGGTATGATAATTGGTATTTCAGAGGAATTAATCACAGGTTTAATACAGAATCTTTTAAACTCAATGAGTATCACTACAGATGTTTCAGTTTATAAACCGGCTGTAGCTTTTGTTTTTGTAATTATAATTTTATTGTTTAAACCATATGGTATCTTTGCAAGAAAGGAAGGTTGAAATGCTCAATTACTTTTCATCTTATCTTGTAATGGCATGTATATATAGTATTATGGCGTTAGCGTTAAACCTTCAATGGGGATTTACCGGTTTAATGAACTTTGGTATCGGCGCCTTTTATATGTTAGGAGCATATACTTCTGCTATATTAACAGGTGCTCCTACAACAGAGCATATTGGAGGTTATAATCTTCCTGTTCTGGTTGGGCTAATAGGAGCAGCAATAATCCCGGGAATTATTGCCTACCTATTGGCTTATCCTGCGTTAAGCCTCAGAGGAGGAACCTTTGCAATAGCTCTTCTTGCTATTCAGGAGACGATCTATTTGATAATAAAAAATGAATCCTGGTTAACCAACGGAGTGTGGGGAATTAGGGGTATTCCAAGACCTTTTTTTAATAGTGTAAATCCGAGACATTATGTTTTTGTATATCTGATTATTGTAATCTTTGCATTAATAGTTACATATATAGCGATTGAAAAAGCTGTAAACTCGCCATGGGGAAGGGTATTAAGAGGTATCAGGGAGGATGAGTATCTCACGTCTATGTCAGGAAAGGATAGTTTTAAGTATAGAAGGCAATCCTTTGTTTTTAGTTCAATGGTAATAGGGGTTGCCGGAGCATTGTATGTTCATTATACAGGGTTTGTTAGTCCACAGGTTTTTTCACCGTTAATGTCCACTTTTATTGTTTGGCTTATGGTTATGGTTGGTGGTACAGGTAATAATAAAGGTGTAATCCTGGGTGCATTCCTGATATGGGCTATATGGGTAGGAAGTGATTTTGTTACAGATTTGGTTCCTGCGGCTATAGCTACAAGAATTGGCTTTATAAGAATGCTGTTTGTTGGA
>Ga0164318_10000699_pt1 | contig 27161 bp, 27 predicted proteins | sample GuaBasSedimGuay9_FD_113734 | JGI IMG/M metagenome (GOLD analysis project Ga0164318, IMG submission 113734) | Subseafloor sediment microbial communities from Guaymas Basin, Gulf of California, Mexico - Guay9, Core 4571-4, 0-3 cm | ecosystem: Environmental > Aquatic > Marine > Hydrothermal vents...
CGAAACTTCTACATCTTGGAGTGCCTAAGGAACTACTTGAACGTATTTCAAATGGCCAATTTAACAGTATAGCTAAAAATCTTAACGCTTTAGGTGTACCTATGGATCTTGTGAAAAAATTGTAAATGGGAGGGCTTTTTTTGAGGAAAGAAGATAATAAGCTTAATATATACTTTGTTTTCTGGGGGCCTTCAGGCGCCGGTAAAACCACCTCTCTCGAATATCTTTATAAGAATGTGCCGTTTAGCAAAAAAGGCGAACTATTGAAAATAGAAGATGCTAACGGCTCAACTATGATGTTTGATTTTATACCATTTGTTGTACTCCCAGAAGAAGAAGGAAATATTAATGTATTATTTCATTGCTATACTGTTCCAGGTCAAGACGTTTATGAAGATAGGCGGGACCTTCTTTTAAATGAACTTAATGACGTAGATGGTATTATTTTTGTTGTAGATTCACAAAAAAAGTATTTGAGTGACAATATAAGAAGTTTCAAGGAGCTAAAAGAAAAACTAGCAAAGTATTTGAACAAAACTCTAGGCAAGGATGTGCCCTTTATAGTATTCCTTAATAAGAGAGACCTCCCCAATGTATTGCCTAAAGATGTATTAGCTAAGAATTTCAATGATGCAGTTGATTACGTGGAAACCGTGGCAATACGTGGTGATGGCATTTTGGAAGGTTTTAAAAAGATATCTGAATTTGTTCTTAAAAAAATACTTTCTGAATTAGAATAAGATCAAATATCATTAATCTCCCATTTTATCTTGAAGATAGGTTTGTGCGCTTTTTTCGGAATTCTAAATGTAGCGAAAGTTTCATTAGCTAAACGTGAGTTCATCCAGTTACCACGAATCATAGCTATTCGATTAGGTGTTATGTTGGGTATAAATTCCTTTTTCTTTGAAGATGGATCAACCTGGATCCATTTATTTTTGATATAAACCTCTGCCCATGCATGCCGATTCCATTTTTTACTTTTTAGAAATCCAGCAATTAATCGCGCAGGTACATTAACAGCTCTACATAAAGCCACAAAAACTGCTGCGTATTCAGTACAATCTCCAATTCTATTGTTTATGGCATATAAAGCTCCCATCTCTTTTTCTTGTGGTCGATATTTTATATTTGTTTGAATCCACTCTTTTACATTCTTAATAAAGTCAAGAGATGACGTGGATTTATCCCAGATTAACTTTGCTATTGATTTAATAGCAGTAGCATTGCTCTCTATATGGCGCTCAGGTAGAATATACCTTTTATATCTTTCACTTCTATAGACCATTTCTTCTTTTGTGATGTCTTGTATTTGATATGTTATACCTCTTACACTCACTATAGTTTCATATTCCAGTTTTACCATGCTTTTAGGTGCTATTTTTCTAAAATGTTTTACTAGCCATTTATTTCCGTCAAATGCGTCTTCAGTTATTTTTATATCTTTAAAATTTGGTTTTAACCCCTCGAATTTCTGAAAACTTGGAATTAAAAGTGGTAGTGATAGCAATACTTTCAAATCATAAATTTCTGTGTTGTCATTGGGATTTTTGATCTCAATGCTATACTTTAATTTAAAAGCCTTGGATAAAGGCTCGCCGTCTAAAAAGTCAAATTCTTTAACATTCTTCCAAAGCTTTTTTCCGTTTGATATTAAAATTTTGTATCTACCCCGCAGCATTTTGTTGTTGAAATTCACTTGAATTATATATTCAAAATTTTCTGGTGTAGGTGGAATTTTGTGTTCATAAACTATGTTAAAAAGGGGATCTAGAAAGAGAATGCGCCTTGAAACTACATTTTCCTTTACTTTTATCACAAATGTGTCTTTTGTTGAAATCTGAAGTAATTTTTTCTCTTCACCAACTAAACGACCATTTATGAGTTTACCTATTGCAATTCGGACCGTAATCTTCAGCCTCCAAGTTACAAGTCTTGTCGCTTATGAATTCTATATTTTACATTCTTATTAAGATTTGGAGGTGGTTCTACTATAAGCGCATCTTCAGACTCATCAATAATTAAGATATTTTCGTTATTCTTGCGAGTATTTTTTTCTTTGTGGGCTTTATTATTAGAAGTGGCGGACATACTCTCACAAAAATACAATTTTATTTTTTGCTTGCCTTGAAATGCCTTTTTTGTTGTTTTGCAGAATTTTGTGATACGATATCCATAGAGATTGCAAAAATTCAATTATCTCATCCATATGCCTGATGTACCATTTCATGGCTTTGCTGTTTAGGCCGTAATCTGAATTCTTATAAATATTTGGGGGCTCCACTCTATCTTTTTTCATCATTACAAAAAATGGCAATTCATTTAGCACTCTATCTATCTCTCCTCTAACAACATAGCATACATTTCTTATTGAACCTTTAGGCGAAACTCGCGGATGATAGAGTGGGGTTTTTAACAAAATTCTTATCTTGTGAAGATCCTTTGGATAGCTTCTAGGAATTTCAATAGCAAAGTGATGTGTGAAGGATATTGACTCTAGATCTCTAACTTCTTTTGGTTCTTTTGAGTATCCGGGGTAATTCTTAATAATATAATTCACTGTTCGTATGGCATTATCACTATAGAACTTTTCAATATAAATGTAGAAATCACTATTATACCACTTATTCTCTGTTATAACTGGACTGTCAAAGAGAACATTATTTTCATCATAATATTTTTTGATATCTCTAAAAAAATTCGTAATTTGTGTTTTAATCCTAAGATTGACAATTTTCGCTGGAAATACATTTGCCAATAGTTCCCACCTGCGCACGTACACCTATTATGAACTCCTCCTCATCGTCAATTGTAGGCATAAGTTCAGCGAAACTAACTGTTGGTGGTATCAATTCCTCAGTTGACTTACGAATTAAAACAAATTCTGCATTTTCTTGCCCAACTTTTGCCTTTGCCCATTTGTCTAGTTCTATATTTTCTTCTTTGCATTTGTTTACTAGTGTTTTTATAACTTCTTCGACAGTAGTTTCTGGTGTTATTCCAATTCTGAAGCTTTTTTGCCTAGGTTCAACATCGACATTAATCACTTTCCATATTTCATCTTTAGACATTAAAATCCCCTTTGGAGTTATTATGCTTACATCACCACTTATTACTAAGTTTAGTTAAGTTGTTAAAAAAATATTTTGATTTTAACCTAAACATTTTTTTACTACTGGGATTAAAGATATGTAGTATTCTTACAATAAAAACAATGTTGGGGGACAGTCTATTGAGTATGCCTTTGTACTATACCTTTAAGATAATAATGGCAGGAGATGCCGCGGTTGGTAAAACAAGTCTTGTGCGGCGCTACATACGTCATACTTTCAAAGAGAACTATCTTATAACAATAGGCGTACAAGTTAGTACTACAGAAATAAAAATTGAAAATGCCACAATCAAATTAATTGTATGGGATGTTGCGGGACAAAAGTCTTTTCAAAGTGTTCTTCCTTTATATTTTAAAGGAGCAGATGCCTCGATTCTTGTTTTTGATGTGACTAATCGCAATACATTTAATAATGTTGAAAATTGGTTGAAGCGAATTCGTGAAACAGAGCCAGAGAGTGTTGTTATATTATGCGGTAATAAAACAGACATGCCTTATGCACGTGTTGTAAAACGTGAAGAAGCTGAGAAAAAAGCACAAGAGCTAGGAATTCTTGACTATATAGAAACATCAGCAAAGACTGGATATGGTGTTCAAGAACTATTTTTAATTGCTGTAAAAAGATGTCTTGAAAAGAAATTAAAGGCCATAAAAAAAGCAACATGAGGTATCTATATGTCAGTTCCTCGAAAATTTCCAGAGTTTTCAGATTCTGAAAATACTAGAAAACTTTTGGAATATCTAGTTTACCATCCAAATGAATTGCTGATACCTGAAATCCATGGATCACACAAGATCTCATATCCTCTAGCAGAAAAAATAACCGAATTACCGATTAATAAATACCTTATAATCATAAAAGAGCTTGTTATGGCAAAATGGCTTATTGCAAGCCCATACAGTAATGTAACAGCATGTCCTAAATGCTCATCTTTCAATTTGTCCACTCATTACACTTGTATTTATTGTGGAGAAGCTAAATTAACCCAAAATCCTACTATTGTTCATCTGAAATGTGGCTATATTGGATTTGTATCTGACTTCGAAGAAATGCATGAACTTGTTTGTCCTAATTGCCACGAAAAATTAACTCTAAAGAAAATTAGCAAAGAATGGATAGCACCTGGTATGTGGTACTATTGTAATAATTGTAAGAAATTTTCAAGAAAAGCAAAACTTATCTTTACATGCCTTTCTTGTGGGCATGTTTTTGGGATAGATCAATCAAAGCTTGTGAGTATTTATTCATACTCATTGAATCCAGCTGCTTTTAATGTTGTAACAGAATATGTAGGCGCATTTCAAGATCTTATTATTAAGCTAGCTTCTGAGGGTTATCAAGTTGAATATCCAGCATCAATACAAGCGAACGCGCCTATGCCTCATTCATTTACTTTTAGAATAGCTTACAACAATATTGATACTGTTATTGATGTACTATATTCGCCTAAAGGCCATATCAGTGAAGAGGATGTTATGGCTTTCGTTGCAAAAGCAAGTGAAATAGAGATACCTTATAAACTAATAATAGCAATTCCAGATGCAACTGAAAAAGCTATTGATATTGCAGAATCCTTTAAAATAGACTTGCTAATAGCTCCAGATCTTAATGTAGCAAAAACAAGAATTTACGAATATCTGAACAACCTAAAACATCGATTCAGTAAAGAATTTCAAGAACAAGAAAGTGCGATACTCAAAGGGTTATTAAGTAAGTTTTCCTTAAAGCCATGATTTGTACACTTTTTCCATATTTTTTCTGAAGCTGTCTATTCCAAATTTGTTTTTATCATTATATCTTGTTTTTTTCTCTGTTGCAAAAATATACTTAATACGGTTTGCAAGTTTATCCGCGGAGAAATCATCTACAATATACTTATTATTGATCATCTCTGGAATACCTCCTACTGGAGTTGAAACTACTGGCAAATCTTGTAATAAAGCCTCAATAGCAGCGTATGGCTGCCCCTCTGAAAGACTTGTTAATAGCAACAAATCCTTATCTTGTAACCAATTCTTATCACGTATAATTCCATGAAAAATAATTTTATTTTCGAGGTTATGTTGTTCAATTCTTGAAATTAATTCTTCAAAATAATCATAATCTTCTATTGGACCAGCTATATGAAATTCATATTTATTGCTCTCTTTTACGAGAACTCTTGCAGTATCTACGAGCAGCTCTAAATTCTTTATAGGATTAATTCTCGCTAATGTAGCAATTTTAATACTATCCCTCTCGGTATTATCATATGAACTATTTTCTTCAGTTGAAATAGTAAGACCATTGTTTATAACTTGGATTTTATTGGGATCAGCACCGAGTGAAATTTCCGTTGGGATATGTGCGCTTGTTACTGGAAGTATATTATCTGCGTTTCTATATACAAAAGAAACAATGTCTCTATTGATACCTAGTATATCTCTATATGTTTTTCTAAAGTTAAGCTGTTTTATATGCTCAGGGACTTCTATTTCACTAGGGAAAAATCTACTGCTTAGCCTTAATTCCCACTCTCTAATATACAAGCCATGCTCTGATACAATTAGTGGTTTTTTTAATAATTGCTTGAGATGTACACCAACAAATCCAGCAAGTCCTGCATTTGATGTATGAATTATATCTATATTTTCTTCTTTAAACTCGATCATAATAATAGTCTTGAGTGCATCTAAGAACGATTTCCTGATATCATAAATTGAGCCATATTTGTTTTCTAAATGTTTATAAAATCTAGTAGAAAGTAGCTCTTTGTTATAATGATTACTATCATTCATTAATGTCTTATACAGTCCGTCATTAATATCATATATAGTCATATCATCCTTGTAGCTCCAAAGTGGAATTTCTAAATATTTCTTTACATTACTTGGAAAATGAGTGTACGATAATTTGCTTTTTGAGGTGATATTTATTATTATAAAATCAATATATGGAAATGACGTAATGAGCTGTTGAATCCAGGTATTAATGCCCCCAACATTACTAGGATCATAGCCCTCTGTTATTAATCCAACTGAAAAAAGCTTCATGATAGTACCTCAGTTGAAAGATTTTTTATACTTCATATAGTAAATTTATTTACCTTAAACACCTTTAAAGATTAAGATAATCAAAATATTATCAAAATATTAATGACTTCTGGTGACAATGAATGAAGGTTTGCATTACTGCTGAGGGAACCTACCCGATAACTGCTGGTGGAGTATCTTATTGGATTCATAGTATCATTGAAAACAATCCTGATATTGATTTTTATGTGGTTGCAATTGTACCAACAGACATGACTACATCTAAGTTTGAAAAACCAGATAATCTAAAGAAAATAATCTATATTCAAGTTCCAAAAGATGTTGAAAAATATACATCCACGGTGAAGGACAAAGCTAGCAAAGACATTGCATCAAAATTAATTGCTTTTCATGAGCTATTGAGAAGTTATGATTTTGTAACTGCTGCTAAATTACTCTCATCAATTTATGTTTATATTCAAAAAAGAAAAGAAAAATTATGGAAATTGGACGAGGTTTGGCCGTTTTTTGAAAAGGAATATACTAAACGTTATCGCGAACAGCCTTTCTTTAAATACCTTACTGCATGGAAAAACACACATGCGACTCTACTGGCTATCATGGCATCAGAAATTCCAGAAGCAGATGTTTATCATGCAACCAACTCAGGATTTGCAGGTGTTGCAGCATTGCTTGGAAGTATTATCTATAACAAACCTCTCATGGTAACTGACCATGGTATTTTCATTAAAGAACTTTCAATGAGGCTAGATAATTCAGATATGCCCGTATTAGAGAGAGTAATGCTGAAAAGAATTGGCGTTACGTTAAGCACTTTTGTGTATAATACGGCGAATCTTATTACTACTGTGTGTAAGTATAATAAACAGTGGCTTGTAAAGCATATAGGCATACCTGAAAAGTTCGTTAGAGTTGTCTATAATGGAATAGATACAAACTATTTTAGACCACTTTTGGTTCCTAAGGAACCAAATCTAGTTGGTACTATTACACGAGTTTATGACCTTAAAAACATAAAGAATTTCATAAAAGCAGCTCATCTAGTTCTACAGGAAGTACCAGAAGCCAAATTTACCGTTATAGGACCTATAGCCGACCAAGAATATTTAGATGAGTGTAATCGTCTAATTGATGTGTTAGGGATATCTGGCAAATTCAATTTTATGGGGCCCAGTACAAATCCTGTTTTCTGGTATAATGTGCTCTCTGTCTTTGTTTTATCAAGCGCAAGCGAAGCATTCCCCTTATCTACAATAGAGGCAATGGCTTGTGGTACACCTGTTGTTGTTACTGATGTTGGTGGCGCAGCAGAAGCAGTAGATGGTGCTGGTTTTGTAGTGCCACCATTTGATTCAAAAGCGCTTGCAGAAAAAATAATCTGGCTTCTAAAACATCCTGAGGAACGCGAAAAAATGGGAGAATATGCTAGAAAACGCGCAATAGAAGCATTTTCCAAAGAAATATTTATCAAACAATTTCATGATATCTATTTGGGTCTTAACAATACCATGTGGATACCAATTCAAAAGAGAGTTCTTCTTGAATGTGGCATGAGAACTCAGGCAAAAAGTAAGAGATGATTTCTATGGCAAATCAAAAAAGAACTACTTATAAAATTGTAATGCTCGGTGACGGTGCCGTTGGGAAAACAAGTTTAATCAAACAATACATAACACATACGTTTAGCGAAAATTATCTGGCTACAATTGGTATTCAGATGAGTGTTAAAGAATATCGTATTCAAAATGAGACAATAAAAGTTATGTTTTGGGACATTGCAGGCCAGCAAGCTTTTTCCCGGGTTCATCCATTATACTTTCAAGGAGCTGATGCTGCAATACTCGTTTACGATATAACAAGACGAACCACTTTTGAAAACATAGATTTTTGGTACAAAAGACTTATGACATATGCACCAAATGCAATACTGATTCTTTGTGGGAATAAAATAGACTTAGCAAATAAACGTGTAGTAACAAGGCTTGAGGGTCAGTATAAAGCAAAAGACTTTAAAATGCGATATTTTGTTGAAACCTCAGCAAAGACTGGCGAAGGTGTTGATGAATTGTTTGAGATTCTGTTTGAATTAGTGCAAATACTTACTGGAAATATATAATTTGTTGCATATATGCATATATGCTTACCTAATGGGTGATAACTATGGTTAAGGTAATTGGGCTTATTGGTCCTATTGGATCTGGAAAGACAACATTATCTGAATATCTTAGAGATAAATATGGGTATCACATAATCATTATGGGGGATTTAGTAAGAGAGATTGCTAAGGAAAGAAATATTGAACCTACGAGGATTAATTTACAAGAGATACAAAAAGAATATACTTCAAAGTATGGCTGGGACTACTTTGCAAGATTGGTCGTTAAACGGGTACTCGAACAGAAAATGGAGAAAATCGTAATAGATGGTATGCGTCGTCCACATGATGTTTTAATTCCAAAACAAGCTTTCAAGGATAACATCTTGATAATACATTTAACATCATCTCCTGAAGTCCGATTTAAACGATTACTAAGTAGACAACGTCCTGGTTTTCCAAAGACTTTTGAAGAATTTTTAGAGCATGATAGTCGAGAACGTAAACTATTTGAGTTGGATGAATCAATAAAATACGCTGATGTGACAATAGAAAACAATGGCACAATTGAGGAGTTATACAAAAAAGTAGACGAAGTTTTACAAAAATATGGATTTACTTAGTAATAACTATGTTTCAGTTGTTTTGATGAATCCATTTTTTGTGATTATATATGTATTTTCATGTTGTGAGACAAGCCCACCATCGTGGTCATATAGAACATGATACTTGTAAACAGCCTTTCCAGCAGCTAATACATTTAGAATACTTTCAACCTTTTTTGGCTTTAGCCATCTAATCCATCTCGATGCAAATGGTAGACCATTAAACCGTTTTTTCAATTCATAAATGAACTCTTTTTGTTGAGGAAAACGGTCTGCTTTATTTGTTAACGAAAAAATATATGCCTTTGGGCCATTATACACAGTCCCATGTGTTCCAGTTGTAGCGAATGGCTCTATTGCGACTGCCATTCCCTCTCTAAGTTTTGGGGAAAAAATAGTTCCTCCATCCACATTTGGAACTGATATACCTGCATGTAGCTGATATCTTTCTAGACTATGTCCTGTTAAGTCTTTAACTGGTGTATACCCAAAGCTTTTAATTGCTTTTTCAATGGCTTTCCCTACCTGATTTACACTAACCCCATCCCTTAAAACTTCTTCTGCAGCTGCTAAACCAGCTTGTGATGCTTTTATTAAATCTCTATATTTTTTATCATTGCCTACGACCGTACTTCTGGCCATATCCGCAATGTAGCCATTAACATGAACTCCTATATCAAGCTTTACAAGCATGCCTCTCCTTAGAACATTTGTGTCGTTTATTGGTGATGTATAATGCGCTGCGACATTGTTTATTGATATATTAACAGGAAATGCTGGGAGACCACCATTATCTCTAATTTTTTTCTCAATTCTCTCACAAATATCGATTAGTTTGGCTTTTGGTTTAAGGAGTTGCAAACCAAATTTCATAGCTTCTTGGGCTATTTTACCTGCACGTTGATATAGTTCAATGACCTTTTTGTCCAACTTTAATCCCTCATGTGAGTAATGCAAGGAGGAATAACGAAATTAAATTGTTTGTTGCATGAGCTAATATGGTAATTGTTAAATTTTGATACCTTTTGTAGAGATATCCCAGTAAGAGACCAAATATAAATGTTATAAAAATGTAGATTCCTTGTGGGTCAAAATGTAAAAATCCAAATATTAATGATGACAAAAACAGTGCAATTACGAAGTTATACTTTTCATCTAGGCTTCTGAAGATTATTCCACGAAGCGCAATTTCCTCAAAAATTCCAGCTGACGACATAACGATGCCCATCATAACCAATCCGATTTGATCTTGTGATAGTTGAGCTATTGCTTCATTTGTTTGCTCAAGTGCTTTACTTGGCCCTATAAATGTGTAAATTAAATTTACAAGTACAACGCCTAGAAGCCACATTACAATTCCGAAAATAATCCCTAATATTATAGCCTTCGGACCGATTTTAATTCTCAGATATTCAACATAATCTATTTTCTGTGATGCAACATATATGAGCGGAATAATGCCTAAAAGAGCTTCTCCCAAAATCGCCGAGATATATAACGCGTACTTCCCTGGTAGTAACATCATGAAGAATACTGTAACAAAAATACTTCCTATATACGCAATTACAAGCATTAAAATTGCAATCCATGGTGATACAGATCCCAATTTCAAAGTATTTTCTGGGTAAAACTCTTGCAAAATAATCACCTTTTAACTTGCTTTAAGATGCTTATATCATATTTTAGCTGAATTGCTATATGTCTATAACGTATTATTGTTTGAATGTAATGTAATTGACTTTACCTATTTCTATAAATACATTATGGTATATATAAGTGACTTTCTCTGTAATGTTTGTTAACTTACTGGCTTCCAATGTATACCTAGTCTATCTGCAAAATCAAAAACCTCTTCCATTTCACTTCGTGTTGGACGACGCTGTATGTCTTTATATTTATCGCTAGAATAGACCTTGTACTCTGGACGATATTGCCCCATAATGTTTACAAGCACGTTAGGCATGTTTTCTGCAATCCAAGTCAGAATTGGCTTACTACAGCAATCTATATGATTTGGCAAAACTAAATGCCGAATAATAATTTCTCCACCATTATCATAAATGAATTTGTGATTTCTTGAAACCACTGCAAAGTAATTTTTCACTTTAGAAAGCCTTAGTGCACACTTATCGTTCCCATATTTGAAATCTGGGAGGAAAAAGTCCATTATGTCCACCATGAGCTTCATTGTATTCATTGTTGCGTACAAATCTGTGTTCCAAAGCTGTGTTATGTTATCTGTTTGATATTTTAACGATTCAATAATTATGTGCGTATTTGGAATTGGATCTCCACCAACATAGTTTATATTTTTAGCACCGTCTCTTGCTAATCCATGCGCAATTTTAGCTAATTCTTTTGGTCCAACAGCAACACCTGTTTCGGGATATTGACTTATATCATAATTCTGACAAAAGACGCATTTAAAAGGGCATCCAGAGAAGAATATGGTCCCAGATGGTACTAGTGGGGCTTCTTCTCCCATATGAAGGAAAGCAGAAGATACTCGTGCATATGCTCCAACACGACAAACTCCTTTCTCACCTTTTGTACGATCTACCTTGCACTGCCACTCGCAAAACCTGCAACTTCTTAGTATCCGTTTAACAATCTCGATTTTTACGTCTAAATAAGATACTAGCGGGTCGTCTAAATCTACATACTCTATCTCATTATTATCAATTTTTAGTATGTATTCCTTATGTTTAAGACTTGCTTTTTCATGGATTATCCATAACTGATCCAAATTATATTTGGCTAGTCCTTCTTGTAAATTAATTGGTACTTTTTTAGCGATTAAGTACTTTGCAATCCTTTCTCCTTTCAAAATACCATAATATCGTCTAAGTAGCTTTTTTACTATACTATGTTGCCATACAGTTAGTGCGTCTGGTCTAAACGTGAACCACATTCAAAAGCACCAAACAAATTATTACTTTAATTTTTATTCTTCAAGCTATTTATCGAAACAAGTAAATATAATTATTACGTACATTGATAAACGAATTGCTCATTTGCAAATAGAGGATGAGGAAACTGCTATGCCATCTCTAAAGATTGACTATAAATGTATTGCACGACATGGTTATAACGTAGGGTTTGGTAACTATTTTCAATCAATCAAATTACCATTAATAGAAAAAATTCGCCGTAAAAATGAGAAGATAAACCTATGCGGTTTTCTAGATGGCTTAAGTGGTGATGCTTGGTTTTTTTATTATTCTTCAGATTATAAGTTCGAAAGTAGTTATGTTAAATCTAAAAATCCCCTTTTAACTCTAGCTGAAATGTTAGGTGCTCGAATATCTTTCGTTTGGAGAATACCTAAAGACGAAATACTTTCTAAAATAATTGATTCGCTTAGGAAAAAACGTCTGGTTGTTTCTTATTTGCGTTTTTCAGACACATTCACTGACTGGATCGTAATATATGACTACAATAACAACTCAGACAAATTTAAGGTGATTTCTTATGCTGACAGTATAACTAAAGACTCTAGCCATCTAAAAGCATCATTTGACAATGAATGGTTTACGTTAAATAGTAACCCTAGTAGATCTAAAGCATATTTTTATACATTTTCGGTATCTCCTACGTTTGATGCATCTATTGAAGAATTAGCTCTTATTTCAATTGAAAACGCAGTAGATATTTTAACTCAAAAGACACACTATTTTGAAAACGTTTTGTATTCTGCTGGTCAGTTTGCATACGACGCAATAATAAAAGACTTACTATTTGAGCATGAATATGAAAAAATGAGTAAAGAAGAACTAGAAAAACTATCTTCATGGAATGGATTGCCTTTTCTGCTCTTTCAAAGATCGCGTTATTCGGCTTATTCTTTTCTAGAAGCTATAATGCCTTTCTTCCAAGGTAAAGAACTAAAAAACTTAGAAAAGGCCTATGAGATGTATTATAATATTATAAAACTACTAAAACAATATCAAGAGAGATTGTCTTATGAGGGATACCATCTAAACTTTGAAAGGTTAAGTCCTGGCACCTTGATACAAAAGTTAAAAAATTTCGAGCGTCGCCGTGATGGTGTCAATATATTGCGTTCTGTGAAAAACTTTGAACTGGATGTAATTGATTATCTAGAACGGCTACTTTAAATTTATTAATTTCTTGTTTGTAGAAATATAAATTGTTAGTGCAGAAACCTATGTGTATTGGTGATTGCATGACTCTAGCAAGTCCCTTAGATTGGTTTTTCTATATCGTGACTCAATTAGGATCGGAATTATTCTACATAGTTTTCTTAACATTTGTGTACTGGGTTGTGGATAAGGATCTTGGTCGTCGACTACTGATTGTACTTTTACCATCAATATGGCTTAATAGTTTCTTAAAGGATACGTTTAAGATGCCTCGTCCCCCACCAGAACAACAATTAGTTCCAGAGACAGGATATGGCTTTCCAAGTGGTCATGCTCAAGGTAGTACAGTATTATGGGGCTTTCTATCCACACAAGTGAGAAAAAATTGGTTTTACATAGTTTCAATAATTCTAATTGCATTAATCTCTTTTTCAAGGATATATCTAGCAGTTCATTATGTCCATGACGTAGTGGGCGGTCTTATTATTGGTGTTGTATATCTTGTTCTCTTTATAAAATTAGAACCCTATATTAAGCCCGTTTTTCAAAGATTTACATTACCACAACGACTAGTTGCTGAAGGTTTAATCCCACTACTATTCTTAGCAATACCATATTTACTATTTGCAGATCCTTCTACAAGTGGATACGTCGCTCCGCTAGGCGCTCTTTCGGGTGCATTGATAGGGATTGAATTTGAGGCGAATCACATAGGTTTTGTGGCTAATAAAGGAACAGTTATCAAACGAATAGCACGATTCATAATTGGCCTGCCGATACTTTTTGTAATCTTATTTGCACTTAGCATGCTTGGATCATATTTTCTTGTTGCTTATGTCAAATATTTTATTTTAGGATTGTTTGTAAGTTTCTTTGGCCCCCTTTTATTCAAAACACTTAAACTATAACTTCTTTTTCTTTTTTAAGTATTTAGAAGGCATTTTGGATTGATAATAACCATGTTAATACCAAAACATTTATAAATTAACGTTATTTCCCTATTCTTCAAAAGATAAAGCGGGGTAATTATGTGCCACTCATACCTGAAGAAGATGCTAAAAAATTGCGTGAGAAATTTAGCGTTATGGAAAAAGTTGTAAAGATAAAATTTTACCGGACAGCTAACTGTGAAACTTGTACTGATATGAGTCAGCTATTAGAGGAATTAGCAACACTTGCAGATCAAAAGATAAGTATTGAATATCATGATATATCTGAAGCCCCAGAGTTCCTTCGCGATGGGGGAAAAGGCCCTATTATGGTTATGGGGGATAATAATGAAGTTATTTATCTGGGCTCTCCACTAGGCCATGAAGCATGGGCATTCATCGAGACCATCGTTATGTTATCTACTGGAAACTCACAACTAGAAGATCGTTTCAAAGAACATTTGAAAGACTTAAAAAAGAACCTAGTGGTGGAGACTATTGTAACACCTACCTGTCCTTACTGCCCATACGCAGTGCTTATGGCAAACCAAGTTGCAATTGAGACAAACGGAAAAATAGTTTCTGTACCTGTCAATGCATGGGAATTTCAAGATCTTGCTGTAATCTATAATGTGACAGCAGTGCCAGTTACAACTATTGGGCCAGAAATCAAGAAAGGTTCTGTAGCATTTGTGGGTGTCCCTCATCTACATGATTTTATTGAAAAGCTATTAGCAGCCTAATATTTTATCTTTTACTTATTTTTAGTATTTTTCAAGTGTGTCTTGTTTTATGTCAAAGAGTTTTTCTAGTTTTCGTAATGTTTTCCATGTTTTTCGGACGATTGGAGGCCATTTTCTGTTGATTTTATACCAGTCAATAAGGTAGTTTTTTGTTTTAACATCACTTGGATATCCACTTCCAAAATCTCCAAAATCTTTCTTTAATTTTTCAATGAGTCTGTCTCTAGTAACTTTTGCTATAATTGATGCAAGAGAAACAATATCATATTTCACATCTGCTTTGTGCTCTATAATTAACTTAATAGGTCTTTTAATCTTGTCGCGTATGATTTTTGTAACTTTTTCTATATTAACATCTGGACAATCTACATACACAACATCTGGATTAAGGTCTTTTATTATCTGTACCATTTTTTCTACTTCTAAGTCATTAAGTGATAGGCTTTTAGAATAACGTTTATCAATTTCTTCAGGCCCAACTTCTATCTTCTTTATTTCAACCGAGTCATTTTCTAAAACTTTCTTATAAATTTCCTCTCTACGTTTTCTAGACAATTTTTTAGAATCTTTTACTTTTAGATTTTCCAGCAAATTTATTTTATCATCTTGGATACAGACACCGCAAATAATCATAGGACCTATAACTGGTCCACGGCCAGCTTCGTCAATTCCTGCAATACGCATATTAATGCATCTCATTATTTGTAAACTTTTCATCTAGTTACATATTTTTTGAATATATTCTTTTTTATCATTTATATCAATGTAGAGTTATGTTTAACTAACTTCTTACAAAAATTAAAATACTAAACGATAAAATTTTTATTATAGTATACCGATATTAAACTGTTCGCTGTTAGGGTGCGGTTGACAATCCTTTTCTGAAACAAACTTGATGGATGAGGGCTATGCTTCAGGGTATCTTATTCACAAGGTTTGACATAAAACTAGGGCCTATTGCAGAAGCTATGTTTCCAGAAAATTTTATAAACCAAGCACTGGTATTTGAACTTTCATTTCGCATATGGACTGGCTCTGGAATGTTGAATTTATCAGAAGCTAAAGGTTTTACGTATACGTTTTATGATACAGTAAACTTCTTCGGATGTACATGGTTTGATGAGGATAAGGGGCTCGGTAACTTTGGGATAACTGCTTTTTTTTCTAAAGAAGATTCCGAAATAATTGCTCCTAATTCAGATATTTTCAAAGAAGAATTACAGAAATGTGCTCAGCAGATTATCTCTGGGCAAACCATACAAAGTGCTTTGGAAAATCTTTTCAAGAAACTTAATATTATCATAAATAAGCTTTCACAAGAAGGGAAAGCAGAAGAAAAAATCGACATAAATGAAATAAAAGAGCTACTGGATATACTAAAATCTTTATCTGATGCTATTGATAATATAAATAATTTCAATCTTAGGCTTCTTTTAAAAGGGTTATTAGACAAGCTATCTGAGCGTATAATAAAAATTTCTATTAATTTACTTGGTGAGAAAAAGACAATTGATTTAATTAAATCAACCCTAATCTGATTCTTTTGTTTTTCTTCGCTTTAAGATTGTATCTTTTAGTTCACTCATGAATGGGCTAGTATCTGTTTTTGGTTTCTTTCGACGTTCTAATTCCATTAATTGCTGTTGGATTGCTTGTTGAAGTTTCTGATTACTTGTGACATACATTTGGGGCTCAAAAATTAACTTTCTTAATTTGTCATTGTTAATTTGATTATCGTCTGTAAATAACTCATCTTCTAGAGCATCTGTCATGCTAAAAAGATCCGATGCTATTGCCTTATAGTATGATGCATCTTCTTGTCTACTTAAAGGTAGTGTGCTATAAAGGATAAGCGCTATACTTTCTCTAATAGTATACTCATTGTCAACAAGATCTCTTAGGGCATTTATTGTATTCTTTCCGAGTTCTGTACTTTCTAAGTCTAAGAGTGTGCTTCTAAGTAAATCTGGTAACGCTTTCTGAACTGTTTTCTTAGCTGAAATCCTCTTCTTGTCCAGTCCATACTTTACAGCAAGTATTATTCGCTGTATTGCGGTATCTAAAAGCTCAGAAAGAGGCATAGTGAACTTTGGGCGATGTAACAAGTCAAAACTTAGCTTAACTGTTTCTAGAAACAATAAAGGTTCAAAAAGATCCCAATAATTTATCTCTAAATCAGCACTAGCTGCTAGTTTATTAGCAAGCAAATATGGAATATTTACATCTAATATAACGTCGCTTCCAGCAGAGAAATATGTCATCTGAACATCTTGTGGTATTACTTTTAAAACCCCTTGTACAAATATCCTCTGCTCAATATTTTTTTGCAAAAAAGATTCTAACCATGCAATGTTCTCCTCAACTTTATTTTCGAGTCGTGCAACAACATCCCCATATGTTTCGAAAATTTTTATAATCATGCAAATCACTTGCTAATCTATTTTTGTTTTAATTATATAAATTTAAAGCTTTTATGTTTAACATTTCAATCATGTTTTGTTTTACAACTTGTGATGCATTAAAGTAAATGTATAACATTATTTCTTTAAGTATATTTTTAACCAACTAAACAGTTATATAACTAATTAATATCACTATTAATTCGGTGATTATATGAGCTCTGGAGAAACTCTTGTAATTAAAAATGCACATATAGTATTTCCACATCATATTATTGATGGATCTATTGTCATTGAGGGTGAAAAAATAGTTTCCATAACCTCCTCTGCACATATACCATCTGATGCAAAAATTATTGATGCTGAAGGAAAATATGTCATGGCGGGAGGAATTGACGTACATGCACATATCCATGATGTTAATTATACCCATCATGAGGATTTCGAACATGGCTCCATTGCCGCTATTGCTGGTGGTATAACTACGTTCATTAATATGCCACTAGTAACAGATGTAATCTCGGCTCAAGAAATAAATGAGTTAAGAAAAATAGGTGAATCTTCATGTGTAACGGACTTCGGGACTAATGCTGGCAATATGTCTGAGGCAAGAATTGACAAAGTTCCTGAGGCAATAAAAAGCGGAGTTGGCGCTTTTAAAGCATTTACTTGCCCTCCATATCACTTGTCTCCTCTTGGGTTTGAAAGGCTTATGTCTGTGATAAAACAATATAACGGTGTATTAATGGTGCATTCTGAAGACTATGAAATTATAACATATTTAGCAGACAAGTTTCAAAAAGAAGGTCGAAATACTATATTTGATTATTTAGAATCAAGGCCAGCTCTTGCCGAGGCTGAAGCTATTCGCCGCCTAGTGTTGCTTGCTGAATCAACACGTGTTAAATTACACATAGTACATGTTTCTTCGAAGATGGGTGCTGACGTTATTAGAGATTCTAAGAAACATAAAAATGTAGACTTATCAGCAGAAACATGTCCTCAATACCTTGTATTCACTAAGGAGGATGCAAAAAAATGGGGATCTTACATAAAAATGAATCCAGTTATAAAAACAGAAGTTGATAATGCAGCTCTTTGGCATGCATTGCGTGATGGCACTATTGATATGATAACCTCAGATCACGCTCCAGGAACAAAAGAAGAAAAAGAAATTGGGAATGAAAACATTTGGAAAGCATGGGGCGGTGTTCCTGGCATTGAAACCATGTTTCCAATACTTCTCTACGAGACCATTGTTAATAAGCGATTATCGTTACAACGTCTTACTGAGGTTATAAGTTTTAATCCAGCAGTTCGCTTTAATCTATTCCCCAAGAAAGGAATCATTGCAGTAAATTCAGACGCGGATCTTGTAATAGTCGACCCAAAAAATATAAAACAAATTAAAAATAAAGATCTTCACTACAAATGTGGCTGGACGGTCTATGAAGGGTTATACAGTCTTCCTATAGAGTACACAATCTCACGTGGAGAGATTGTATTTGAAAAGGGTGAAATTTATGCAAAACCTGGACGTGGAAAATTTCTATCAACATCACCATTAAAGGTTTAGACTTTGTCTAATTGTCTTTACACGCACATACGCTTCTGTAAATCTTATCCAATATCCTTTTTTTAGAATTTTTAGCAATAGCCCCGCTAAAACGTCTATGGGTAATAAAATTGATTTTCCTAGAGACAAAATAGCACTATCAAGAACTTGTGGTGTAGACCCATCTGTCTTTATAATTCGTATACCCATTATTATTTTTCCAAAACTTTGTCCTCTATAGCCCTCAAAGATAGTCCAATACATCCATAGCATACTCAACATATAGACACGTGTTACTGGATCTATTCCTGGCCATCCGACATAAGGTGCTAGCACTAATGCAATAATGGTATATACTACTGGTGGGAGTTGAATATTTAATTCAAATGGAAGAACTGGATAGTACGCGACATTAAAGAAAAGGAAACTACCAAAGCTAACTAGAGAAACTAAAAAGACATCTATAATCCATGCAATTAGTCTTCTCCCAAAATATGTTTTCACCTTCTTTTCTTCTTTTATTCCTAATTGTTCTCTAACCGCTTTTATTGCACCTATAGCAAATGTACCTTTTGGCGTTAATTTATAATACCCATCAGAGTCCTTTTCAATAAGTCCAACTAACTTTTTGAAGTGAAAATTTAGCTTTCCTGTTTCGATTCCAAGTCGGTCTAGAAGCTCACTGTAAGTCATACGTTCATTTTCGTGTAAGAGTGTCAGTATTCTTACACGTAGCGGATGAACTAGTGCCTCAAAAAATAAATATAACTCGTCTTTTGTAGTGCTTGTGGTTGTACTGTTCTGGGAAGAATCCAGCAATCAACAGCCTCCATAGGTAATATAGTATTACTTTAATGCATTTATTTAAGATTGCTGTTTTTATACTACAAAAGGTGCTTGAATAATCTTTCTTTTTCTTTGTGTAACTATTATTGCAGATATCACCATTATTATTGCGCCTAATATTATTAGTTTTAATGATGTGGGTAGTTTTGAACTTATTTGCTCAATTATTGCTACTAAAGAATTACTATAACTTGTTATTTGAATGTTTTCTGTGTCATCTTGCATAATTTTAAATGGATTATATTTTGAATATGTTGGATGCGTTGTGGTCTCGTTTTCAAAATCGGTTGGCTTACTACTGAGAACTGGATGAAGTGATGTGTATACGACCCTTATTGGGTATATATATAATACACCCCCGCTCTTCACTCGTGCATCATACATTATAACAAGTGTTTGATTTGGTTTTAGAAGAATGCCTACTGCCCCCTCTCCTGTTACTGTCTCAAACACAGTAACGCGAATAATTGAATCTCCACCAGAATCATAGATTTTATGGACATCAATCATAACATCATTCGTTATGTCTACGCCATCTCTAATTATGTGAAGTGTAGTTTGGATTGGTGTAAGTATACCGTCATTGATTGTATCTACTACTATAATTCTCGTTTGTTCATCGCCAACATTAGTTATTGTTATGTTGTTCGTTATTATATCGCCAATCTTAGGGCTCGTATTGCTGACGTTCTTTCTTATTTCTAATTCTGGTGTTGGAAATGGATAATCTGCTCTTGGATTACGAGAATATTTTGAAAATACTATTACATAAATTACATTGCTTAGTACATGTAGCTCTTTTCCATTATCATCTTTATATGTAATTTCGGCAAAAATAGGATGTAATCCAATACTTGTACGAACTGTATATACATATTCTAATGTTTTTGTTTCATTACTGGTAAGATGGCCTATGTACTGTGTTTCAATATGTCGTTTGTCTCTAAAATTAAAACCATAATTCATAACACCATAGTAAAGGCTAATACTTACATTTTCTGCATTTTCATTACCTAAGTTACTAAGTTTGAGAGTTATTGTAACATTTTGATCAATCGATATTGAATAGTCATCTACCGTTAATGCCGGCAGTAGTACTGGTTCTTTTTCGTTTATTTGTGTTACTATACCATTCCCAGCGACAAAGAATTTATGGCCTATACTATCTTTGTACTCAACAACAGGTCCTATTGTAAGCTCTAAATATTTTCCTGTAATAGTCTTAGTGATGTTAGAAATAATTCTATTTTCAAGTTCTTCAATTCCTACTAAAATTCCATTTTTTGTCTCATTTTTTAGTTCATCGCTTATTGGAATATAGTATAATGCGTTATTGATCTTTATAGTAACTGAAGAACGAAATGTCATGTTGTTAACAACATCTCTTAAAGGATCTGTTATATTTTTAACTCCTGGTATTATCATTCTAAATGAAAATGTGATATTGTCTCCAGGCGCTAACTCAGTTGCTCGCCCTACAATTGCTGCTTTGTTATATCTATCTGCCTGCCAATAATCTGGCTTGTAATCCATATTCTCATAAACTACCGACTTATTAGCTGTTACAAGTTCACTTTGGTTTTGTTCAGTTAATTCTGTTTTGTAATCATTTATGAGCTTCATGGCGTATTCTCTGATGGCTATATCGACAAGTTCTTGAGGTACGTAAGTTTCAAAATAATTTCTTATTTCGGTTGTATTAAGTGTATAAATAAGTGCAAACAAGAAGATGTTAGTTATATTGACTGGTTCTTCACCCAGAATGTTAACATTTTCAACATCTTGTGGTCTAACTGGGATTGCTGTTGTTATATTGTATGCGGCCTCTGCACCAACATTTTGAACTTTAATCATAAATCCTAATTCGCGTGTGACATTTAAATCATAGATTGGTGTTACTGGGATCGGTAAAAATTCGGCACGAAGAACTGGAAATTGTGACTCATTGTTGTAATTAAAATTGTAGTTTATCCATATATCTTCAGGATTACTATTGTTTACAGGGCCTTCTGGAGAGAAAATATATTCAAATTTTCCAGTCATGTCTGGGAATAGATTATCAGATTCAGGGTAATATGCTGTAACATTACCAATGTACGGTATCTCTATTTTGAGTATTGAAAAATTAGCTGTCGGATTATGAGTGATTGCCCCCACATGCTGCGTAACGTTATTCACTGAAAGTATGAAGCTCTTTTCACTCTTCATTGAAATGCCATTTGGATTGATGTACGCATCTCCTAATACTGGCAGTAATACATTTTTTTCATCTCTCAAAAGTAGTAATACTACCAACGAGACAGGCGCACTTACAATTAACTCTGTAGTTATCAAGTTGCCCAATCCTGTGGATGGAGCATACGCTCTCCAAGTATCAACCAAATCTGTGTAATCTTTGGTTGATGAATTAAAATCCAAATAAAAAGCAATTCTTATTCCATTAGCTCGTTTGTTCATGTCATAAATTACAAGTGAATCAAGACCAAATTCCCTTTCAATCATGCCTTTAATGGTTTGTGCTTTGTTCAGAGCATTTTCTATATCGCTCTCAGAAGTAGAGATATCTAGAGTCAAAAAAATTCCTGGAGGAACTGGCCATAGTGGATGGGGCCAGTATCTGGTATCAATAGTTCCTTTTCTAAATGATAAGAGCAACATGTTCACATCGTCAAAAACAGAGTTATTCAAGTCTAAATTTGTAAAAGATATATTCCCTCCAATAAAAAATTGTTCTACAACTGCAGAAGTATCACGACCTGCATAGATATTCAAAACTTCACCATATGTGTTTGTGTTGATGGAGATATTATTTTCTTTAATATTATTAGTTATAATAAATCCATAATCTGGAAAAGTCTGTAATCCACTAGCAATAATATTTAGAGTAATGATTAAGAAGATTGAAGTAAATGCAAGCATAACCCATTTATCATTTTTCATAAAAAAATACCCTCATATTTAATGAAAATAGCTATTATAAAATGTGTAAGCTTGCTATAAATTATTTTTTGAAAAGTCTAATATTAAAGTTAGACAAATTCAATTGTCAACCAATAATATATTAATAAGAACAACTAAAGTTTACTTTAATACATATTTAATGGAGGATGGAATTTGATTTTAAATCTCTTCATTTTTCATCAATCGGGTCCGTGTATTTTTAAGCGCGAATATGTTAAGGGTACTGAAATTGACGAGCAGCTAATGTCTGGATTTTTAACAGCTCTTAGCTCCTTCGCGCAAGAGGCGTTTCTTGACGGTTTGCAAAGAATTCATCTAGCATCTGGTCGTAGGTTAATCTATGGGTATAATAAGGAATTTGGAATTTTGGCTGCAGCACTTGCAGATAAGCGGGATCATCCATCTTTAGTAGAAGAAATAGTAAATCAGATTGTGAAAGAATTCATAAAGCGCTATAATAAACACCTTAAACCCTTTGACCCATCTCTAACGGTCTTCGAAGACTTTCAGAGTATTGTAGACTCTATTATTTTAAAGAGAAATCGCACCCGTGATAAAACTACAATTCTTTTTAGTGTGAGTCTTGCAGTAATACTGGGTATATTGGCCTCTGGATTTGCAGGTTTTGTACCCGAATCTCTTTTGACTCTATACCTTGCGTTGATTCCTAGTATCCCAGCAGGGTATGTTGCTGGAGAGCGTAAAATAGGGACATTAAGTGGCTTGATTGGAACATTACCCGAAATCTTGACTTTACTGACTTTAGGTGAGTTGGACCTCTTTAATGTTATCTTTACATTCCAACTTTTAATACCATTAGCAGCCGTAGCCGGCGCTTTGACTGGGTACTATGTCGAGCGAAAATTTTTGTATCCACTGTGATAATATTATCTTGATGTTTATAAGGTGACTCTAATGGGACAACCATTTAGATGTCCCAAGTGCGGCGAACGCCTTAGAGTAGAATACCTTGGTAATGGTAATTGGGAATTTGAATGTACATCGTGTGACTTCAAAGATGAAATAGTTATAGATCCCGATAAAGATGCTCGTTTTGCATATAGCGCACTAATAGAAAAACATAGAGAGAATATACCTGAAGATGTTAGCAGGACTGTGTTACCTTTATATCGTACCTTTGATGAGATAAAAAGATTAATTGAATCACAAGGTATATCTTTTGAAGAGCTTCCAGATGTAATCAAGAATATTCTTCAGAATAAGGCATACTTGTTGGTTAAGTATAAATTATTTCGTGAGGAAAAAGGAGAATTTGGACCATCTATATCAGATTTGCCTCTTTCTGATGAGCTTAAGGAATATCTAAAGCATCAAGGAATCACTAAGCTATTTACTTTTCAATATGAAGCCATTCAGAAAATTCTTTCTGGCCATGATGTTGTTATTGTGGCACCAACTGGTAATGGAAAAACAGAGGCTTTTTTACTTCCAATTGCACAACGAATTATTGAGAGTTCTCAAAAGTGGGGACCCTTAAGAGATTTTAAAAAGTCCGTTCAAGCGATTTTTATATATCCAACTAAAGCTTTAGCAAGAGATCAGTTACAAAAATTCAAAAAACTTGAAGCGTTTACAGGTCTATCTTTTGCGGTTTTCGATGGTGACACTCCCCAATCAGAAAGAAAGAAGATTCTGGAAAATCCTCCTGATGTGCTTATTACAAACCCAGATATTCTTCACTATCATTTGCTTAGACGGAGTAAATACCGTAGACTTTTTCTGACTGCTAAATATGTGGTTCTTGACGAAATACATCAATATACTGGCGCATTTGGCACAAATGTACACTTTGTTTTAAGACGTCTAGAGAGACTTGCTGGAAAATTTCAACTAATTGGGGCTTCAGCAACGATAGGTAACCCTGATGAATTTGGAAAAATGTTGTTTAATAGAGACGTAAAAACTGTTATCTGTAAACACGGGCGCAGGGGCCGTCTTCATTTTCTTATGCTATACCCTGTAGAACGCAGTACAAGCACCATGATTGCTGAGATTGTATCTCTACTTGTTAAGAGTAACTATAAAACATTATCATTTGCAAATTCACATAAAATGGCAGAAATAATTAATCTTCTTATTAGGAAAATGGGGATTAAAAGTGCAGTCCATAGAGCTGGGCTTACTGAAGAGGTTCGGCACAAGATAGAAGATGATTTCAAACGTAATAGACTTAGAGCACTAGTAGCAACTCCAACATTAGAGTTAGGAATTGATATTGGCGACTTGGATTCAGTAGTTTCCATGATAATTGGTTTTTCAAGGTTAGTTCAAAGAATAGGCCGCGCTGGGCGAAAAGGTCAAGAAAGCATTGCAATTTTGGCATTGCGTAATGATGACCCAATATCTAATTATTACAGACAACGACCTGATGATTATTTCTCTGATATAGATCCAGCATACATTGAAATTCATAATGAAGTCATTGGGTATTATCAATTACTAGCTGCTGCCATGGATAAGGTTATGAAAAAAGACGAGTTTAGAGAGTTTGTATCAATTATAGATAGATTACTTAAAGATAGATTGCTATTTGAAACTGGAAATGTTTTAACACCAAACCGAAAAAAAGCAATGAGAATCCTACTTGACTACAATATCCGCGGAATTGGAGATACAGTTGATATCTATGAGGGTAAAAAGAGAATAGGAGAACGTGCAATGCCTATGGCTGCACGTGAACTTCATCCTGGAGCTGTTTATCTTCATGGTGGTGTGTTATATGAGTCTGTTGAATTTCATTTTGAAAGAGAATCGCGTGGATATGCAATTTTGAAACGTTTACCAGAGTCATATGCATATAAAACAACACCTCTACGGACAACTCAACCAGAAATTCTTGAGGTTCTTGATAGGAAGATTGTGTATGGTCTTGAAGTTCTTTATTGTAAATTGAAAATCACAGAAATAGTACAAGGCTATACTATCTCAGAAATCATGAGTGATAAAACAATAGAAATTAGAATGCTTGATGAACCAATTTATTATACTTTTGAAACAGTTGGTTTTGTCTTTTCAGTCCCTTCACCAGAAAAATCAGTTGAGGAGTATATCACATCACCTAATTTGCCTGAGGGGTTAGAAGATGAATCTGATCTTATTGGGGGCGCATTTCACGCTGTTGAACATGTTCTTATAGAAAGTAGTGGCATGCTTACTGGTGGCGGTTCTAGTGAAATAGGTGGTATCTCAATGGGAACATCAGGAATTATTTTCGTGTATGATGGTATTCCAGGTGGCAGCGGTTTATCAAAGCTTTTATATAATAAATTGGATGTAGCATTTCAACGTGCTTTGCGTGTCTTAGAAGGCTGTACTTGTAAGAGAATTGATGGTTGTCCGGCATGCACCTACAGCTATCAGTGTGGTAATAATAATAGACCTCTCTTTAAGATTGGAGCTATAGAAGTTCTTAAGAAAGTTACACAAAAAGTAAAAGCAGTTGTTGATGTAAAAAATTATAATATCTACAAACCAATAGTCTGACCTAAGTGGTGGATATGAGGGTAGTAGTGGGCTCGACTAATCCAGTTAAAATTAAAGCAGTTCAAAAAGCAATGACTTTAATCTTTCCTGATGTGAAGATAGATGTGGCTGGAGTTGAAGTCAATAGTGGCGTGTCTAATCAACCTCTTTCCTTCGAAGAAATTGTATTGGGTGCTAGAAATCGAGCTAAAAATGCTATGAAAAAAGTACACAGCGATTTTTCAATAGGTCTTGAAGCAGGGATTGTAAGAATTCCTTATACTTTAACTGGATGGATTGATTATGCGTTTTGTGCAATATTAGATAAAAATGGTATCATTACACTAGGGTCAAGTCCGGGTTTTGAATATCCTCCTATTGTAATTCAGCGAGTGTTGAATGAGAAGTTAGAAATTGGTGTTATCATGGATGAACTGGTGAATGAAAAGGATGTAAAAAAGAAACAAGGCGCTGTTGGATTTCTGTCTAAGGGATTATTTGATCGAGTCGAATTTCTTAAAACAGCTGTAATAATGGCTTTCATACCAAGGATTAACGATAATCCCAAGCTATATAATCTTGTAAATAAATAAAACATTTGAAATCTCTTTTTGTAGATATTTTTAATAGTATTCTATCACTCCAGGAATTGTATAATAATCAACTTTCTTACTGTATTTCTTTGTATCGAGGTATCCCATTATCAATCCTGTGATCATACCACCAAAATGTGCAAACAAGTTTGTGGAAACTCCCATGTTTATGATAAACATTATTATTGCTAAATATATAGCTGTTTTATAACCTCTGTTCGCAGTGTAGTACTCTACAACGATAAGGTATGCAAATATAGAAAAAATAGCTCCAGATGCCCCCGCTGAAATTACATTAGGAATAAGTAAAGTTAAGATATTGCCAACAAGCCCCCCACCGAAATATATTGTTAGGTATTTTTTAGTTGTAACCATTAGTTCTAGTCTATTGCCAATTAAATACAAGAAGAACATGTTTGAGAGTATATGAACTATATCAAAATGTACAAACATAGATGTAAAGAGGGTCCACCAGAATCCGTAATGGATCACAAAGGGATTGTATTGTGCAATCCAAGCTATTTTTGACACATCCAACACGAATATGTTGCCAGAAATTATTGCTAGTATTATGTATACAACTACATTTATTATAATCAATATATTTGTAACCGTGGATTTACGAGTAGGAGAAATAATCATCATAGTAGCAAAAATGTAACTAAATTATAAAAAATTTGTTAAATGTGACTTTATTTTTCCAC
>Ga0164318_10000701_pt1 | contig 27156 bp, 35 predicted proteins | sample GuaBasSedimGuay9_FD_113734 | JGI IMG/M metagenome (GOLD analysis project Ga0164318, IMG submission 113734) | Subseafloor sediment microbial communities from Guaymas Basin, Gulf of California, Mexico - Guay9, Core 4571-4, 0-3 cm | ecosystem: Environmental > Aquatic > Marine > Hydrothermal vents...
AAAAAGAAATTAAAGATTCAGTTATAAACATTTACGAAGTATGGAGTGGCATTGGTTTTAAATGTATATGCTTTTCTGAAATAGAAGCTAAACTTCAAAATGTTCCTTTAGGCACTTATGTTGTGAATGTATATGAGAAAGGGACACAACCCGGAAACGAAGGACCAATGGAACAAAAACTAATTATTTCTCAAAATGTTGTTGTTGAATAAATGCTCTGGCTCTCAAACTCGGAATTTCTCCATTCGGAAACATTGCATTAAAATCTCGTCCTCCTTTCAGTCGGAGACACATAACAACAGTTTGTAAGATTTTCCTAACGGAAAATCCAACTTTTACTACTTTGCTTAAAAATTAAATTATGTGAAGCTCCATCTTATGTTTTTGGTATTTTTTGGAACAACAATAAACTTTATATATATTGATAAGTATCAATATGTAAATATGAGAAAATTACTAAAAATATTCAAAGGACTAAGCGACGAGACACGATTAAAAATAGTTGAGTTTCTCCTGGATGGAGAAAAATGTGTTTGTGAAATAGTCCCGTTTACAAAAAGAACACAATCAACAGTTTCAGTTCAGTTATCAAAACTTGAATATTTGGGAATTATTGAGTCAAGAAGAGAAGGGAGAAAGATATATTATAAACTAACAAACGAAAAGGTTAGAGAAATATTAAGAATACTAAAGGGAACAAATCAAGATAAAGATAATCAAAAGATCTAAAATATCGGAGGGAGTGTGGTGTTAAGAGATATAGAATGTAAATGCCAGATCGTTAAGAACTTTGCACCATCATGGTTTGCAAGTATCATGGGAACGGGAATACTAGCTATGACCAGCTTATTCTACTCCCAATATGTTCCTTTTCTGAAAAATCTGGCTTATGTTTTGTTCTACTTTAACATTATTCTTTTCTTTATTTTATTAGTTCCATGGATCCTCAGATGGATCTTCTTCAGAAAAGAAGCATTAAATGATTTGGAGCATCCTGTGCTCTCAAACTTCTACGCTACAATAGCGATAGGTATGCTTGTTTTAGCAGCGGATTTCATTGTAATTGGTAAAAATATGGAGATTGGGGGAATATTTTGGTTTATAGGAACACTGGCTACAATATTCTTTGGCATACTTACACCATATTTAATGTTCAAAGGTGAGCATGTTAAATTAGATCACATAAATCCATCATGGTTTATTCCACCAGTAGGGCTAATTGTAATTCCTATTGCAGGAAGTTTAATTATTCCACATGTTTCAGGGATAGTTCAGGAGTTTGTTATATTCCTTAACTATTTTGGATTGGGATCTGGTTTTTTCATCTATCTCGCTCTTTTGGCTATAGCAATGTATCGTTTTATTCTTCATCATCCTCTACCAAATACCCTTGCTCCAACCATATGGATAAATCTTGGACCTATCGGAGCAGGAACGGTTGCATTGGTTAACCTAATCAAAAACTCATATTTTATAGTAGTGAAGGAACCTTTCTTTGTATTGGGATTTCTGTTCTGGGGGTTTGGTATATGGTGGGTTATAATGGCTATTGCAATGACCCTGTATTATATAAAAAGACTAAGACTTCCTTATGCAATGTCTTGGTGGGCATTTACTTTTCCTCTTGGAGCGTATGTAGCTGCAAGTCATGTAATTTCGTCTCTATTTGAGTTTCAACTAGTAGATTATATTGGCTTTGCATTATATTGGCTTTTAGTTATTTTTTGGACAATTACTTTTATAAGAACTTTTATACATGCATATCATGGAACGCTATTTAAGGGTTGATACGATGAAATTTGAAATACTCAAAGAGATCAAAAGGAAGCTGCAAAATAAAGATAGATGAAATACCATCAAAACCTACCTTCAAAAAAGCTAAGAGAATCCCTGCAATATCAGCTAATTACTCCAATATCTTCAATTATTATGTTTTCATTGTTAATTTGTTTTAAAAAAGAATCAATTTCATTTTTAATATTTTCCTGTTTAGTGTTATTGTAAAGATCATATAAATCATCAATTAGTTTTTTTGGAAAAAAATTATATTTTATACAATTTTCAAGGCTTATGTAAGTAATGTGTGAAGTTCTTTTGTTTGTTGTGGGTATACAATTTAATTCTATACGTATCTCCCAGGTTTTCTTTTCGAAATTATAAAGAATGTGAATAGATTTATATTCTAATCGTTGAAAACATTTTTTATTTCCATATGGAGCACAACAACGTAAAATACCGTCGTCATACTCGACTTCATTATAAATAAATGGCATGATTTATCAATTTTTATTAATATATTAACCTGTTGATAATTATTATTTGAGTATTAAAAAATATTATTATAGAAAAAAGGTGACATGTATTTAGCACTGAATCTTTAGTAAAAATAAGAAAACTTATAAAAGAATTAGAAGGTATAAGAGGCAGGCATACAGAATTAATATCTGTTTATATTCCTGCAGGATATAATATCCAAGAAATAATAGCAATGCTTAGACAAGAAGTTTCTCTAACCCAAAATGTAAAGTCAAGAACCACTCGTCATAATGTTTTGGATGCATTAGAAAAGATTATAAATCATCTTAGAGTGATTGGAAAAACACCTGAAAATGGTCTGGTTGTTTTTTGTGGGAATGTATCTGAGAAGGAAGGACAATCAGATATTGAATTATGGTCATTAGAACCTCCACAACCTCTGTCACAAAAAATATATTGGTGTGATCAAAAATTTAAGCTGGACCCAATAAAAGATATGATAAGAGAAAAAGAAGTTTATGGACTCATAGTTCTAGATACATCTGGTGCTGATATAGGATTTTTGAAAGGCAAAAAAATTATTTTACAAAAACATATAGACTCATTAGTTCCTGGAAAAACAAGAAAAGGCGGATGGTGTGTACATGAGAACACTTTAATTCAACTGGAAAATGGAAAAATAATTCCTATAAGAGATTTAAAAAAAGAAAAACTTCTTTGTTATGATTTAGAAAAAAATTCTATAAAATATCAAAAACATCATCATTATTTTGAAAGAAAAAGCAATTCTGCATATAGATTAATAACTAAAGCCCCGACATTAGACCTAATATTAACTCCTGAACATATTGTTTTTACATTAGGGAAAAATGGATTAATAACTAAACAATGTAAAGAACTTGAAATAGGAGAATATTTATTTTCAGTTAAAAAAATAGATATTAATTCAACTGATATAGATTTTCCTAAAGATTTCTTTAGATGTTTAGGATATTTTTTAGGAGATGGAAATAAAGAAAAATATAGAATAACAATATCTGAAAACGAAAAAAATTTAGCAGAGAAGTATGAAAAAATTATAAAAAGAATTTTTAAAGCAAATACATATTTAAGATTTAGAGAAAATAAAAATTATTGGCAATTAAGAATTTATAATAAAAGACTATTAAATCTTATAAATACTTCTTTCTCTGGTATTCTAAATCCAATAGAAAGGAAAATACCTGATAAAATAACAATGTTACCTAATCATAAATTATCAGCTTTTATATCTGGTCTTTTTGATGCTGAAGGATATGTAGATAAAAAAGCAAAATTAGTCGGAATAACTATGAAAGATGAATTTGTAATAAGAAAATTACAATTTTTATTATTAAGATATGGTATAATTTCTTCTCTGAGAATTCATAGAGATAAGAACAGTTTTAGCAAAAATAAAAAATATACTTTAAGAATAACTGATTTAAATTCATTGAAGATATTTAGAGATAAAATAAATTTTTCAAGTAGACGTAAAATTAAAGAACTTAACTTAATATTAAAAGGAAGAAAAAAAAGATCATATGTTGACCAAATACCAATAAATGGGAGTTATATCTTAAAATTAGCAAATTCTATAAACATGAATACATCAGATTTTCCTATAGTACAAGACTTCTTTTTTGATAAAAAAGGTATTAGTTATGATATATTCAAAAAACAGATTTTCTTTTATTTCCAAAAAAGATTTCAAAAATTAAAGGATTTGAAAACAAAAAATATAAGGAAATTGAGACAAGAATTAAGGATAAAACAACATGAATTAGCAACAGATCTTAATGTTTCTACAACAACTATTTGTAACCTAGAAAGAGATAAGACAAAAAATAACACTCTAAAGAAAAATATTTACATATTACTAGAAAATAAAAGAAGAGAATTATTAGATAAAACAGAAAAAATTATAGATTTCCTAAATAATTTGTTAAATTCTAATTTAATCATAACAAAAATTAAAAAAATTGAGAAAATAAAACCTGAAGGTATTTTTTATGATATTGATGTTCCTAAATATAGAAATTTTGTTGCAAATGGAATACTGGTTCATAATTCACAACAGCGTTATTCTCGTATTAGAGAAGAAGCTAAACATGAACATCTTAAAAAGACTGGTGAAATAGCTACATCTATATTAAAACAAGAAAAAGATCTTAAAGGAATACTTATAGGTGGTCCTGGCCCAATAAAAGAGAAATTTAATGAAGGAGATTTTCTTGATTATCAGCTAAAACAAAAAATTCTAGGAGTTGTGGATACAAGTTATATAGGTGATCAAGGGTTACAAGAATTGGTTAAAAGAGGTGAAAATCTATTACAAGAAGCATCTGTAGTAAAAGAAAGAAAATTAATGGAATTATTTTTTAAACATTTACAAAAAGATGATGGATTATCAATATATGGTTTAGAAGAAACAAAAAAAGCTATAGAATCTGGTGCTGTTGATATACTTTTGATATCAGAAGATTTTAACTGGAAGAGAATGAAAGTTAAATGTCAATGTGGATTTCAAATGGAGTTAGATACAAAAACTGGGAAAGAACATAAATGCCCAAAATGTGGTGGAACTATGATTATAGAGACGCAACAAGAATTATCTGACATTTTGGCTAAACAGGCAAAGGAATTAGGATCAAAGGTTGAAATAATTTCTTCTGATAGTAGGGAAGGAGCTCAATTTGCACAATTAGGTGGAATAGGAGCTATTTTGAGATATAGAATTGATTAATTATCTTCTAAATTTCCAGAGACCATTTCTAAAAAATCCTAATAATCTGCTGAAAATATCTTGTTTGGGTGGATAATATCCTTCTCCAAGAATTTCTTCACATAAAGTTAAAAATCCTTTACTTGCTGGTGAGTTATTATTCATTAAAACCACAGGACTTTTCTTTGCTATACTTTTAGGGACATTTTTATCTTCTGGTATTGTTGCTATAACTGGTATTTGGGCTATCTTTTCAATTTCTTTTGGTTTTAGTTCATATTTGCTTTCTCCAACTCTATTTACAACAATTCCAAGAATATTTTTTCCCATTTGCTTTGCAAGTTTTATTAATTTAAAGGCATCAGTAACAGAAGGTATATTTGGATTAACTATTATTATTAGTTCATTACAAGATTTTAGAGTTATAAGTCCTTCTTTTCCTAGACCAGGTGCAGAATCCAATAAAATTATATCAGCATATTCTGTTAATTCTTCTATATTTTTTCTTATTGTATCTACTCTTACACCTGCTATGTCTCCTAATATTAAAGAACTTAGAACTGCTTTCATTCCAGAAGAATTATGTTCATATAATGCTTCTTCAATTGTTTTTGATGATTTTAATACATCATTAAGAGAAACATCAAATGGATACATTCCAAGTTGAATTCCCAAATGTGGAGTTGTCAGATTTGTATCAACTGCTATAACTCTTTTATCAAAATATTTTGACATAGCAGCTCCCAGATTGGCAGTTGTAACAGTTTTACCTACGCCGCCTTTTCCAGAAACAATTCCTATGATCCTTGACATTATTCCCACCTTATAAATAATATTTTTTAAAATATATGTTTTTATAGTTTTTGAAAAAAAGAATCTTATTAATTGCAAATCGCTTAAATATTACTATGAAAAAACGGCAATTTATACCTCTAGCAATTATTTTATTTATTTTTTTAATCAGTTTTTATTACTATCCAAAATTACCAAATATAATGGCAACTCACTGGAATAGCAAAGGACAAGTGGATGGATATTCAAATAAAAATACATTTACACTCTTATTTCTTAGCTTTTTAATTGGGTTATATTTATTATTTTTAGTAATACCAAAGATAGATCCTTTAGCCAAAAATATTAAGAAATTTATAAATTATTATTATGGATTTATAGTTATATTTTTCTTATTTATGGCTTATATTTACATAATTATTATATTGGCAAATCTTGGATATACAATAAACATAAATTATCTCATAATACCTGTATTTTCTGTTTTATTTTATTATATTGGAATTATGCTGTCAAAAGCAAAAAGAAATTGGTTTATTGGCATTAGAACTCCATGGACATTGAGCAGTGATAGGGTTTGGAAAAAAATTCATAAATTAGGGAGTAAATTGTTCAAATTATATGCATTATATCTGTTAGTTTTACTATTTTCCCAAAATGTTTTGATAAATTATTTCTTATATGTATTTTTAGTGCCTATCCTAACTATTTCGTTTGGATTAGCAATATTTTCATATTTTGAATATAGAAAAGAAAAAAAGAAAATATGAATATTATTTGTATAGATATCAATAATTGATGGAATAGATATACATTAAATCATCTATATGTATACTAAAACATATAAAAATATTTAATAAGCTAGAAAACCAACTATTTAATACTCCTAATGTTTATTTTTGGGTGGTCAAATGTATATGACAAAGGATAAAAAAGCGTTGTTGAAAAAATATAATAAAATTAAGAGAGAAAAGAAATTGAAAAGTGTTACTTTAAATAATGAAATTCCTCTTAGAATGAGAGTTGGATTAATGAAAATGGGTTTTAATGTAGAAAATTTTAAGAAAATTAATTAAAATCTTTTAACAATTCCGAAGCATATTGAGCTATTTTTTTATTAATATTTTCTCTTGCTCTTAAAACTTGCTTTTGAATTACTGGATCTGAATGATTGCTGTTTTCAATAGTCCATAAAATTAAAAGATTATTTTGTAATTCTAACCAGAAAAATGCTCTATCTAATGCTTGTTTTCTTTCTTGTTCTGTAAAAGCATTATATGCCTTTTCTTTCCACTCATTATAATGTGGAGTACAAATATCAATTATTTTTCTTGGTTCTAATTTCATGTGTCACTATTATGTAGTAATACTATATAAAGATTTGTATTATTTAGTCACTATATAGTAGTTAATTAATTAACTTCTATAATAACTCATAATTTTTCAGTTCAGCAGCTTCAGCAGCAAATCCATTTTGTCTTAACTCATCTGCAAACTTTTCTGTTTTATCACCATGTATACAAAAAACTTGACCAGGGTTTATTTTTTTTATTGTTTTCAAGAGTTCAGAATGAGATGCATGAGCACTAAAATCATAACTATTGACATTCATTTTAACAGATAATTCAAGATTTTCATGAATATATCTTCCTGTTTGTAAGAGAATATCTCCTTCTGTATTTGGTATCTGAAATCCTGTTAAAAATATAGAAGATTCTATTTTATTATGTAATTTTTTGATATACCAAACTACAGGGCCTCCTGAAAGCATACCTCCGGTTGTTATTACAACACAAGGTTTCTTTATTATTTTTTTTCTTTGAGAAGCATGTTCAATATACTTAATATTTAATCTCTCCATTGTTTTTTCCAATTTATTATACTCTTTCTGTAATTCAGGATACCTGTTTATAATATCAGTTGCTTTCTCTGCCATTCCATCTACATAAACAGGATATTTTATATCAAAATCATCTAATATAAACATAATTTCTTGTGCTCTGGCTATTGCAAAAGATGCAACTATAGCAACACCATCATTGGCTAATGTTGAATTAATTGAATCAATAAATCTTAGTTCTTCTTTTTTTCTTTGTGGATGTTCTCTATCAGAATAGGTGCTTTCTATTATAACTGTATCTATATTATCTAAATCTTCCAAATTTGCCCCTTTTAGAAAACGTGTATCAGAAAGATTAAAATCACCTGTATAAAGTAATCTTTTTCCATTATTTTCTAATAATATCATAGCAGATCCTGGAATATGTCCTGCATCTAGGAATGTTATTTTTGTTTTTCCTATATTAAATGTCTTTTTATAATCAATTGATCTGAAATGCTTTAAAGCAATAGAAATATCTTTTTCTGAAAACATTAGAGGCTGATTTTCTGATCTTGCTATTTTTAAAGAATCTTTCAAAAGCATTCTTGTTAATTGTTTTGTTATATCTATCCCATATGTTTTGCATTTTTGACCATGTTTATACAAAACAGGCAACGCACCCACATGATCTAGATGTGCATGCGATAAAAATATACCATCTAATTTTACATTTACTTTTTTTGGGTAAAGAGTTGGTTTTTCTCCTATCTTCACTCCATAATCTAGAACAAATTTTTCACTCCCAGTATCAACCAGAATACCAGATCTTCCTACTTCTTTGCAAGCACCTAAAAATGATAAATTCATTATAACACTTCAAATAAGTTGAAAATTTAAGTTTAATAAGTTTTTAGTAAATAATAATCTTATTTAATTTTTTAAAATCTATATCTTATTATGTCCCTATTAAAAGGAGCAAAAATAGCAGTAAGAGAATGTATGAATGTAAAACCAAATGAAAAAGTTCTTATTATAACAGATAAAAAAATGGATAAATCTATTCCACTAGCAATTTATAGAGAATCCTTAGAAATAACAGATAATGTTGACATAAAGATTATAAAAACACCAAAACATGATGGAGAAGAACCAAATAAAAAAATAGCAAATTTAATGAAAAAATATGATATAATTTTTATTCCAACTTCTAAATCGTTAACACATACCAAAGCTGTTAGAAATGCATCAAAAAAAGCAAGAATCGCATCAATGCCTAATATAACTAAATTTTCTTTGGAAACTGGTGCTATGACTGCAGATTATAATAAAGTTAATAGATTATGTAAAATTATGTTAAGACATGTTAAAAAGGCAAAAAATGTAAGAATAACATCTAGAAACGGAACTGATTTAGAATTAGAAGTTGGAAAATACAGATGGTTTGAAGACAATGGAATTTATCATAATCCTGGTGTAGGAAATTTGCCAGCAGGAGAAGTATTTACAGCACCAAATGAAGGGAAAGCAAACGGAATTTTAATTATAGATAAGTATGGTGAGTATGGAGATAATATAAAAATAACAATTGAAGATGGATATGCTGTAGAAATACATGGATCTGAAAAACTAGAAAAAGAAATAAATAAACTTGGCAAAAAAGCAAGAAATATAGCTGAATTAGGCATAGGAACTAATCCTAAAGCAAAAGTAATCGGAAATGTATTAGAGGATGAAAAAGTATATGGAACAGTTCATATAGCATTGGGAAATAACAAATTTGCAGGCGGGAGAGTTAATATTCCGTTTCATGTTGATGGAATAATACTTAAACCAACTTTACAAGTTGGTAGAAAGATTCTTATAAAAAATGGAAAATGGTTAATCAAAAAATAAATGTATAGATATCTAAATAGTTCTTATGGATATTGAAAAAAAAATCAAATTAATCTCTCAACCACCCACTGAAGAAATTGTGACATTAGAAGAATTAAGAGAGCTATTGGAGAGTAAATCTAAACCAATTGCTTATGATGGATTTGAACCTTCTGGTCTTTTACATTTAGGATCTGGACTGCTAAGAGCAATAAAACTTCAAGATATGATACGTGCTGGATGTAGATTTAAGTTATATGTTGCTGATTGGTTTGGATATATAAATAATAAAATGGGTGGTGATTTAGATCTTATACGGGAAACCGGAAAATATTTTATAGAGGGATGGAAAGCATGTGGAGTTGATACAAGCAAAACTGAAATTGTGTGGTGTTCTGATTTAGTTAAAGATCCTGATTATTGGAAAACATTTATTATGTTAGGTAAAAAAACTACCTTAAAACGGGCTATAAGATGTCTAACTATTATGGGAAGGAAAGAGTCAGAATTAAGTGAAGTGGCTCAATTGTTTTATCCTATTATGCAATGTACAGACATATTTAGGCTAAAAGCCGATATAACCCAATTAGGAATGGATCAGAGAAAAGTAAATATCTTAGCAAGAGAACTTGGACCTAAAATAGGATTGTGGAAGCCTGTAGTTGTTTCGCATCATCTATTAATGGGATTACAAGGACCAATGAAAATGGGCGGATTCGAAGAAAATAAAAAATTAGATAAAGAAATTAGCTTTAAAATGAGCAAAAGTATACCAATGAGTTGTATATCTATTCATGATTCTAAAAAAGAAGTAGAAAATAAAATAAAAAGAGCATTCTGTAAGCCAAAAGATACTGAAAATAATCCTATTCTGGAAATTTGTAAATATATTATATTTAGAAAGAAAAAAGAATTAGAAATAAACAGAAAACCAAAATTTGGTGGAGATATAACATTTTATGATTATGAATCATTAGAAAAAGAATTTAGACAAGGAAAATTGCATCCATTAGATCTTAAAGAATCTGTAGCTAATTCTTTAAATCAAATTCTTGAGCCAATTAGAAAACATTTCAATAAAAACAAAAAAGCAAAAAAATTATATGAAAAAGTTAAAAAAGCAAAAATCAGTCGGTAGAAAGGAATTTATATTTTTTTTTGAGTTTATTAAATGAGAAAATGCCAGTTGATAGAGAACTTTTAGAACATAGTGTATATTATGAAACTGATCGTGGATATTTTAATCTTTTTTCAGCATCAAATTTTATAGAAGCAATACTTATTTTATATAGAAAAGATTTACCAGAAACATATCTGTCTGACTCTAAAAAACTTAAAAAAATTATAGATTCTTTCAAGAAAAAGAATTTTTATTTGTCTGGGATTATACCGCCAGAGTCTAAAGAAGATTTGAAATCTTCTTATGGAAAAGAGGACGAAGCAATGGAGTGTACATTAGTATTTAAATCAAGAAGTAAATTTAGACGTTTAAATGAGTATTTTGTAAGATTAAGACAATTAAAACCAAAAAATGCAAATAACATAGAAAAATTAAGATCTCTAAAGAATTTAGATTTAACAGCTACAACACCAGAGCAAATGTTTAAAGGAACGATGTGTGTAATGCCATATAACAATCTAAAAGAATGGGATAATATATCATTACAAGAATATAATGAATTGTGTGAAAAAAGTAGAAAACCTTATGTAGAGATTGTAAGTCCTTACAGTATTGCAGCTTTAATGTGGTTGGGAAAGGAAACTGAATATACAGATTATTTTGGCTTATTTTCTCTCAAAAATATATTTTTCACAACCCTAAAAGCATTAAATATAATAGAAAAATATGGAATAAAAAGGGGTAGAAAAATATGGAATAAAAGAGATATTGATAGATATCTTTTTCCTATGTTGAAAGAGATGGGATTTGTAACTATAAATGAAAAAATAAAAGAGTTACATAAAATCGATAAAATAAAAAATAGAAGAATTAGAGAAAAAAAATTAAAAGAACTTGAAAAAGAATTGGATATTCTTGTACCATCAGAAGAGTGGTTAAATCCATCAATTTAATTATTTTCCTCAAGCCATCTCTTGGTTGCTTTCTTTATATCAACTATAATTTTTTGGCCATTGGGTAATTTTCTTTTAATTGTCATTGGTATTTTCATTTGTTTGAATTCTTGCTCAGCTATTTTTGAGGGATCTCTCTCGTTTGTTTTAATAAGAATTGGTGCGCCTACTGATATCTGTAAAGCTCTTGCGCTTATAATTCTTGCAACTTCAAATCTTGTTAATCTATCCTCTGGCCATTTCATAAATACCACTAAGGTTTGAACTGATTAATTTTTTTAATTAAATCAACATGACCTATAAAAAGTGCTCTGCAACAGTATCTTTCTATACCTAAATCAGTTAATACTTTTCCAGGATCTTCGCCTGCTTTAACTCTTTTATTAAATTCTTCCCATAAATGACCTAAAACTTTTCCGCAAGTAAAACATCTAACTGGTATAATCATAATTTCACCTTTTACTTCTTTGTTTATGTCTTCTTGGTCCTTTTTTACTTCTCGAAGGCTTATGTGGTTCTGTTCTTCTACTGTCAAAAACTAATAAGCTTCTATCATAATCTAAGTACATATTTTTTAGTTTTTCATCTTTTAAAAATTCAACTATTCCTTTTGCAATTGCTTGTCTTATTGCTTCTGCTTGACTAGAAATTCCCCCTCCTTTTACATTAACTTTAATATCAAGATTTTTAATTCTATCCTCTGCTAAAAGCAATGGTTCTCTTATTTTTAATCTGGCATATTCTGGCTGCCATAATTCTATTGGCATATCATTTATGATTATTCTTCCTGTTCCTTCTTTTATTCTTGCTCTTGCTACTGCTGTTTTTCTTTTTCCAGTTGCTAAAACTATTTTTTCTTTTTTATGTTTGCTTTCTTGATTTTTTGTTTTTACCATCTTTTCTTAGCACCCAATTTTATTGATAATTCTCCAATAGTAATATGTTTACATCTTAATTTATTTACATCTTCCTTAACTTGAATATATTCTTTATCTTTATATTCATCTGGTATGCCAACAAAAATTTTTAATTTTTTAAAAGCAGTTTTTCCTCTTTCTTTTTTATAAGGAAGCATTCCTCTTATGGCTCTTCTAACTATCCCTTGAGGTGTTTTAGGAAAATATGGACCTCTTGTAGGATCACCTCTTTGAATTCTTTGTAAATAATGTTTAAAAGTAAATGTTGGATCACCAGCTAAAACAGCTTTCTCTGCATTTATAACTATAACAGTTTCTCCTCTAAGTAAATCTTTAGCTATTTTTGCTGACATTCTTCCTAATATTTTATCTTTTGCATCATAGATTTTCATATTCAACACAATATTCTTACTTTTTTACCTTTAGGGTTTATTTTAACTAATTCTTCAATACTAATAGCTTTTGAATTAGATTCTTTAATTTTTTCTTTAGCTGGTTTTGAAAATTTCCACGCTGATATAGTAATCGATTTTGATAAAGAACCATACCCTAGAACAACACCAGGAACTATAACTGTATCTCCCTTTTTTGTATTTCTATCAATATGAGCTAAATTGACCTCAACTCTTTGTCTTCGAGGTTTATTTAATTTTTCAGCTATATCTTTAAGAAAATTGCTTTTAATTTCAAATGATTTTTTTCTTAATTTTTCAATTAATTCTTTTAACAATGGATTTGTTGGTCCGGTGCGCTTGACCATTCGCTACACCCCACAATTTTACTACTATTTGTTAAATTATAGATTTATAAAGGTTTGCAAAATGAATTTTTAGATTTATCTATTATGTTTCTAAAAGAATATAAAAATCTTATTAAAACAAAAAATCGAAATATTCTATTAGGTGTATGTTTTGTTTGGTCCCTCTAAAGAAGAACTAGAATTAATACAATCATTAAAAAATGAGCTAAAACAAATAGCAACTGAAATAGCAAGAATGAGAATAGAAAATAGAAAAAACAATGAAGAAACAAAAAAATATTTAAAATATATCTCAGAAGCTATTGTACTTTTGAATACAAAGATTAATAATATACAAGATAGTGTCAATAAATTAGATAACGAACTAAATAATAGAATTGATCAAACATCTGAAGAAACAAAAGGAATTGTAAAAGAAATACAAGAAAATATAGAAGTAACTACTTCTGTTCTTATAAAAATGTATACTCAAATATTAAAGAGATTTACACTTATCATTTCTTATATTGGCGGGGATTTGAAAAAACAATTAGAAGAAGAAGATAGAAAAATTAAAGAGATTTTGAAAACAAGAGAAGAATAATATCTTATATTTTCTTTTTATTAAAATTTAGTTTTGATTGAGGGAAGCATTCTTTATAAACTGGTCCATCTTCATCATAAAATAATGCCAGACAAAAAATTCCAACACGGAAATTATCACGAAAGTTTTTAAATCTTTTTTTATATGAATTTCCTTTTTTCCCTTTCATAGATTTCAAAATATGTTTGACATTCATTGGACAATTAAATTCATATTTATAATTATTGATTTCTTTAGTTAACTCACCAAATTGAAAAAGAGTAGGGGTAATAATGAGCTCTTTTTCTCTTAAATATCTTATACATTTACCAACAATTGGACGTGAAATATGAATATTATCTATTATTGATTTATATTTTGGTGCTTTTCCATGCCTATTTTCCTCAATAATAATGTTAATTATTTTTTTATTGTATTTATTATTGTCTACAATGATATTTTCTAAATCATCGATATTGTATAAAAATATTTCTCCACTTAGTATTTGCTGCAATAATTCATATTGTCGCAAAAATATCTTGTTTTTTTCTGAATTTTCATAAGATCTCATAAAAATAGAATATCATGTATATTTTTAAATGTAAAAAATGCGGCCATCGGGATTTGAACCCGAGTTTTGAGCTATTTCCAAATTTGGGAAGCTCACGTCTTAACCAAGCTGGACCATGACCGCATAATTTTTATATTATTTAAGCGCTGAGGGCAGGATTTGAACCTGCACGTCCAAAAGGACACTTGGTCTCGAGCCAAGCGCATTACCAGATTCTGCCACCTCAGCAATATACATTATTTAAATGAATTTAAACTAAAATATATCTAATAATATATTTTATTAGTGATTGCATGGTTTTAGAACAAATGATTGATGAGAAAACTGCAAAAAGAGACCCACTAAAAATATTTTTATTAGGAGCTGTAGTATCAATAATTGCTATCTTTATAGCAAATTCTGTATTTCCTGAGTCTACTGGGCTTTTTAGCATTATAATTATAACAATGACAATGATTCCTTTGATGAATAGAATGTTGCATCATGAAGAGGCCGAAGATGAAAAAATGATGGAAAGTTATAGTTTTTTCCAAAGATATGGTGATATAATTGTTGCTTATATGTCATTGTTTTCTGGCATGATTTTAGCAATGTCTTTGATATTTGTATTATTACCTCAGCAGCTGGCTCAAGGTGTTTTTGACGAGCAATTAAAAGAAATAAATCTTATAAGAGGTCATTTTACATTCGAAAATCAATTTTTAGATATATTCGTAAATAACTTAAGTGTTTTAATATTAGCATTTCTATTTTCATTTTTATTTGGATCAGGTGCAATTTTTATATTAAGTTGGAATGCATCTGTTCTTTCAGCAGCAATAGGATTAGTTGCTAAATCAGCTGGCGGTGTTACAGCAATACCTGCAGCTGTTCTAATGTTTTTACCACATGGATTTTTTGAAATTACTGCATATTTAATAGGGGCAATAGCTGGCGGATTAATTTCGGCAGCATTCTTAAGAAAGAAATCATTTAAATTTTGGCATGTTGCAAAGGATTGTGCATTACTTTTATTGGTTGCATTTGTTCTCCTTATAATAGGTGGAATAATAGAAACAGGAATTATTTTATTTTAACTCCATTCAGTATAATGACATCTACCACAGTAATATCTAGTTTTACCATCTTTTGTTTTATGCTCTGACATATATATTCCATCGCCACATCTAGGACAAGTTCTTCTAGTTCTTTTTATTTTGTCTCCTTCAATTTTTACATAATCACTCTTTTTCGTTGGTTTGTGTTTCATTTTTTTTATCCTCCTTTTCAACTTCTTCTTTTGGTTTTTCCTCACTATCTTTAGTTACTTCTGTAACTGTTTCTTCTTTATTTTCTTGTGTTTTTTGTTCTTGATCTTCTTTTTTGTCTTCTGCTTTTTCTTGTTGTTCAGGTGCTTGTTCAGTAGATTTTTCTTGTTCAGATTTTTCTTCTTTTTTCTTTCTTTCAATTATTTTCTCTTTCCAAATTTTTGCCTTTACTTTGGATTGTGCTTTTCCTTTCTCAGAAAATATATAAATTATTTCTATCTTATTTTCTGGTGCTTTATATTTCTCGGCTATTGCTTTTATTACTTCATCCTGTGTAGGGGTAGGTTTTCCTTCATGATCTATAATTAGGAATAAATCTGTTCTTTTCAAGAGTTTATTTTCATTTTTTTGTTTTTCAATTATTTTCATTTTAATCCACGAACAATGCATATTTTCCAGGTGTATCTATACCAAGTTCTTTTGCTATTTCTGAATCTTCAACTTTATTAATTATGACCAAACCTTTCCAGCTTGCAGATAGATTTGTTGAGCCACAATTTGGGCATCTTTTTTCGGTTGTAAACATTTTACATTCCCTACAAACATATTGTCTTTTCGTCATTTTTTGGCCTCCTTTTTAACAGATTTTTTTGCTTTTCTTTTTTCTTGTTCTATCCAAGCTATTGCACCTAATCCTGGCTGTCTCATTGTAAGTCCAACCTTATTTTCTTTTCCTTCTACCATACTTATAGATATAATCCTAGCTCTGACAGGATCTCCTTGCTTTAAAGTCTTCTTAGTTTCTTTTCCAAGAAAAATACTATTTTTTTCATCAAAAGAGATATAATCATTTAATAATTGAGAAACATGAACTAGACCATCCATTGGTCCGAATCTTACGAATGATCCAAATTCTGTATTATCTATTACATCACCTAAAACAATTTCATGTTGTTCTGGGAAATAAGTCAATAAATCAAATTTAACAGGATAATGAATAGATGCATCTTCTGGAAGAATCTTACCCTCTCCTATTTCATGTATTTTAGTAACAACTAGACCAACACCCAATTTTCTACTTATCAGACCTTCATATCGATTAGCTATGCTTTCTTTTATTGCTTTTTCAAATGATAAGCCAAATTTTGTTGGTGGAACTTTTATTTTAGTTTTCATAGTTAATATTTTATACATCTATATAACACCTCATAACAAAGCAGCATCCTCTATAGCAGGTTTAACCTGTTTTTTCCTTGACATAACACCTTTAAGATATACTCTATTATTTTCAACTTTAGTTTTAAAAGCTTTTTCCACCAAATCCGTCTTTCCTACAACTAAAAGTTCTGTATCTTGCTTAATAATATTTGTTAGCATCAATAAAAGAGTGTCACATCCAATTTCTTTTCTTATTTTTTCCATCTCTTCTAGTAATGTTTTCTTTCTCTTTTCGTCTATATCCTCTACAATCTCTACTTGTCCTATGCCCATGTTTATTGTATTAAAAATTTTTAGATCAGATTTAATTAATTCTCTATCTGTTTTTGATGAAATATCTGATTTTGCTTTTTTTAATTCAAAACCATATTTTTCCAGATCAAGATTTAATTGATCTGCAAGTTTTTTCGCTATTTTTCTATCCTCATCTGTACATGTGACTGATCTTAAAATAACCGTATCTGATAATATTCCAGATAAGAGTAAGCCTGCTGTTTTATTATCTATATCTAAATTTGATTCTCTAAACATTTTGAAAATTATGGTCGAAGTTGAGCCAATTGGCTCTATTCTAACAAAAACTGGATATCTTGTATAAATATCGCCTAAATTATGATGATCTATTATTTCTATTATATTTGCTTTTAATATGTCATCAGCAGATTGTTTAATTTCTGTATGATCAACTAGAATAACATCTTTACCTTCAAAACTATGCATTTCTTCGGGTATCTCAACATTAAATTTTTTTAATGCAAATTCTGTTTCTGGATTTATTTCTCCTAATCTAACAGCCTGTGCATCAAAATTTTTAAGTCTTTTAAGTTTTGCATATGCTATTGCAGAGCATATAGTATCTGTATCAGGGTTTTTATGACCGAAAACAAATATTTTACTCATATCATCACTAAATATTTTTTTTGCTTTAATCTTAAAACTTTTCTTTTATCTTTTTTTAATTTTTGTATTAATAATTTATCATTTGTAGCTATAATTGTATTCTTATCAGACATTTTTAATAAAGCTGTATCAGTATTTTCTGCTTCTGATTTTATAATTTTAATCTTCTTTGATTTTATAAGTTCTAGTCCTATTCTTGCTGCAATAGCATCTTTACTCTTTCTTTTAGAAAGTTTTTTTAATTCGTTTATAACAGAATCTAAAGTAACTAATTCATATTTTTCATCTATAAGTCGATTAAATTCTTCAAAAATATCCACTTTAAATTGGTATGGAATTGTAAGAAAATTTGTATCTAAAACTATTCTTTTCATTCTACTCAACTAAAATTCCATAACCAATTAATCTCCATCTTTCAAATATTTGCCTGAAAAGAACGACTCTATCTCCTATCTCAGCACATACAGGAATTTTTAAATCCATTTTTATTTTATTTCCTTTTATATCATTTATGGTCCCGATAGATCGGCTTGTTCCAACACTTAACATTAATGTTTCATTTAACTGAAAGTTTTTTACTTCTATCATTTCTTTTGTTCCAACAACTCTTTCTAGAAGTTTCACATCAAGATTTATTTTAAATCTAGTCTCAGGCAATTTACCAGGAAGACCAACGACATTTCCAACTAATCCATCTGCTTTTGTAAAAGATGGATCTAATTTTGTTGAAACGCCAACCAGACCACCTGGACCCACTTCATCTAGCTCATAATGTGCTTTTTCAAGTGATACTATTTTTGTTTTTACAGGATTCCAATTATTTCCTATTTTTATTCCTGGTCGTATTTCGATTTCCTGTCCTTTTTTTAATATTCCTTGTATTAATGAACCTCCTAACACCCCTCCTATCAATTTTTCAGGAGGAGATCCAGGCTTGTTTACATCAAAACTTCTTACAACAAACATTTTAGGATCTTTTTTAGGATCTCTTTTAGGTGTAGGAATTGTATTTTCTATTGCCTCTATAACATAATTTATATTTATCTTCTGCTGAGCTGAAACAGGAATTATGGGCGCATTTTCAGCTATTGTTCCTTTTACAAATTCTTTAATTTCTTTATAACTTTCTTTTACCCTCTCTTCACTAACAAGATCTATTTTATTTTGGACTATAACTATATTTTTTATACCAACTGCTTCTAATGCTGTTAAATGCTCTCTTGTCTGTGGCAAAGGACATTTTTCATTTGCAGCTATAAGAAGTATTGCACCATCTATAAGAGCCGATCCTGTTATAACAGTTGCCATAAGACTTTCATGACCAGGAGCATCTATAAACGAGACCGTTCTCAAAATCTTTGCTTTCGTCATGCATTTGAGACATTTATCAGTATTTAGATATGCACCACATTTAGGACATTTATAAAATGTTGCATCAGCATAACCTAAACGAATGGTAATACCTCGCTTTATTTCTTCAGAATGAGTATCTGTCCATTTTCCTGTTAAAGCATCTGTTAATGTTGTCTTGCCATGATCAACATGACCTAGTAATCCTATATTAATTTCAGATATTTTCTTAGGATCAACTTTCTTTGAAATTTCTCTCACCTCTATAACTTATATCAAAATATTAAAAAGAAGATATAAAAATTAATTTTTTTCATACTATTATGTCATTATTTTTAATATATAATTAGGATAAAAAATTAAAGAAAATTTTTCATTTATCAAGGAATCTATTTTGCTTTTTCCATATTTGATTCTTGTTTTTGATCTTCTTGTTTTGGAGCCTCTTCTTTTGATTTCTCCTCTTTCTTTTCTTCAATTTTTTCCTTTTTTACTTCTTGATCTTTTTTCTCTTCTTGTGGTTTATTTTCTTCTTTAGATTCTTTCTTTCCAAATAGCTCTTCTAAAGGCTTTTTACCATACTTAATAACTTTGCAATTAATCTGAACTATATCTTTTGATAATGTATTTCCTCTTACCATTTTTCTTCTTCTTTGACCTTTTATTTTAGGATGAAAACCTGGAGGTCCTGATAAAAGCAATCTTTTCTTACCAGATCCATGCAACTGTGGATGCATAGGAAATCCATCTTTATCTGTTCCCCCTCTTATTTGAAGTTCGTATCCAGTTAATCCTATTAAATCTCCATTAAAATTTTCTCCGAGTTTTTTTCCAATTAAACCTATAGCTTTATCTTGATCTACTTCTAACTGATATGTTTTTCTTGTTTTTGGATCTGAAACTACAAACTTGAATACTCCCATTTGTTTCACCTTAGTCTTTTACAAAAATATCTAACAACATTAAAATACTTTTCTTGCGTTACTCTTAAAACTTTTGCTATTTGTTTTTTGTTTTCCCCTGATCTAATAAGGCATAATTCATTTAATACATATCTAGCATTATTTTTAATGACTTTTGGCACTTCTATATTACTCATATTTTTAAGTTTTCTAGTCCATTTATCATGATGAAACATTTTAAAAGTAATCCAAGTGTTATTTAATCCTAAATATGCTAAAAATGCATCGTCTAAGACATGCTTTTGATCTTTTTTCAATGCTTTTATTATTGATTTTTCAGTAAATTTCATTTTCTCTTTTACGTCAGAGTTAGATTCTTTATAATATTCATATATTTCTTCATCAAAACCAAAGCTCATTGCTCTACTATTAGCTAAAACATCCTTTATAAGAAGCAATGCTGTAGTTGTTACTCTTACAAATGATGCCAATAATCTTTCTCTTGTGAATGGCTTTACTTCTTTATGTCTTGATATATAATAAAATATTTTTGATGCTGCTTTCTCTGCCTCATTTTCTAATTCATCTTCTATACCATCTATTTTATTCATAATATGCATTAATTCATGTGCAAAAAGTCCTTTCATAGCAGTATAATTATTTCCTTCAAAAATCTTTTCATTTGCATTAATCATTATAGATGGTGTTTTTCCTTTAGCCAAATAAGAAAAACTAGGCAAATTTTGAAATATCCATTCCCTTATTTCTCCATGTCTTCTTAATTTTGTTTTAGGCAAAATTATTTTTTTTGTAATTTTAAGAGGATCCTTTGTGACATAAATCTGTATTTTTTTTAGTTTTTTAATATCAGCTCTATCACTAAATTCTTTTATAATATCTGTTATTGCTTTAGAGATTACTCTTCCTTTATTTCCTTTAATGTCAATATATTTCTCTATTTTTATCATTTTTCATCAACTATTAAGATATTAAAAAAAATATCACTATAAAGTTTTATTATTTTTCAATTTCTAAAACTGTACAATCATAAGTTGCTTGTCCTAAAAACATAGCATTGATTAATATATCTGATTTAACCTTATATTTTCCTATTTTACTGAATGGAATCTTATACCATGAATCTGTGATATAAAATTTATCGGTTTTAGGATCATAACCATTTAATATTAAAAAATGCCCAGCAGGATGTCCACTAATATCAGATGCTTTTTTCTTTTTAAAATCATATCTTTTTGTTTTATATAAATAAGTTGCAGAAATACCTATCAAAAGAGGATGTTTTTTAAGAAGATTAATCAATAATTCTTTTGTTAATGGGATAAAGTCTATTTTGCCACCAGCTTTAAGGAATTTAATATAACCATCAACACATAATTTTAGAAATATATTTTTTGGATTAACATTTTTCTTTAAAACTTTTAATTTTTTTAATAATTTATTTCTAGATAGTTTATACCAAGTAGGATCAAAAACATAGATATTTTGGGTTATTATCCTAGCCTTAAATCCGAATTCAATAGCTGCTTTACCAAGAAATCCATCAAAAGTTCCTATACTCAAATCTACAGATAGTTCCATTTTTTTTATAATTTCATCTATAGTTTTAGGACAACCATAATAATCCAGTAATTGGGCTAAAGAGGCAGGACCACATTCAAAATTTCCTTGTTTTATACGTTTTACTTTATGATATATTTTTTTCATATAATTCAATTGGAAAACAACAAATAAAAAGAATTTTAAGTTCTGTTATTAAATAATATTATGGCCAAATTTGTTGTAACACCATGGGAAGTAACAGGAGACGTGAATTACGACAAACTTGTTAAGGATTTTGGAACAACGAGAATATCTAAGCAATTATTGGAAAAAACAAAAAAACATACAGGAAAATTGCATTTGTTTTTAAGAAGGGGACTATTTTTTTCACATAGAGATTTTGATAAAATTTTAGATGATTATGAAAAAGAAAATAAATTCTTTTTATATACTGGTAGAGGTCCTTCTGGAAAAACACATTTAGGTCATCTAATACCATGGATATTTGCAAAGCATCTACAAGACAAATTTAAAGCAGAAATGTATTTTCAATTAACAGATGATGAAAAATATTTAGTTAAAAATTTGACATTAGATCAAACAATCGGATTTTCATATGATAATGCTTTGGATGTAATAGCATGCGGATTTGATCCAAAAAAGACATTTATTTTCTTGGATACAGAATACTCAAAATCACTTTATAAAATGGCTATCAGAATTTCAAAGCATATAACATTTTCTATAACAAAATCAGTATTTGGATTTCAAAATAGCTCAAATATAGGACTTATATTTTTTCCAGCAATGCAAGCTGCTCCATGTTTTTTCCCTTCAGAACTTAAAAAGAAAAAAATGAACTGTTTAATTCCAGCAGCAATTGACCAGGATCCATATTGGAGAGGAATTGCAAGATATGTTGCACCTAAATTAGGATATCCAAAACCAGCACAAATTCATAATAAATTCTTGCCAGGTCTAGGAGAATCAGGAAAAATGTCATCATCAAAGCCAAATACATGTATTTTTACAACAGATGATCCAGATATAGTGAAGAAAAAGATATGGAATGCATTTACAGGCGGAAGAGGATCAAAAAAAGAACAAATGGAAAAAGGTGGAAATCCAGATATCTGTAAAATATATCAATATCTTTATTACATGTTTGAAGAAGATGATAAAAAATTAAAAGAAAGATATAATAATTGCAAAAAAGGAAAAATTTTATGTGGAGATTGCAAAATTTATCTTACAAACAAAATAAATAAATTTCTAAAAGAACATCAGAAAAGAAGACAAAAAGCAAAAAAGCAATTGGATAAATTTATATTGAGGGACTGAAATGGATAACAGAATACATAGATTATATTTTGGTATACGTTATTTAATAGGAGGATTAATAACAAATGCGATTGTTCTCAGCTATATAGCAATTAGAGGAAAAATAAATTTTACTCAGGCCATTATAGTAATACCGATAGCAATCATAATAGCACTCGTTTCTTGCACAAAAATGAATAAAAAAATGATAGAATTGTCTTATCAAACTTCTGCCGAACTCAAAAAACATCCCAATATTGAAAAATTTATTTTTAAATTGGTATAAAATTTTCATAAAAATGAATACTTGTTTTTAAATAACAAAGGGTTAAAAAATATAGAAATTCATAAGCAAATACTAAGTTCAAAGAAAAACAAAATAATGATTTAAATAACTAATTGATATTGTGCATTTTTCTTAGATCTTTTTCAAATATTTCTAATTCTTTAGGTATCTTGGCTTTTATTTCATCCTTTAATGTTAATCCTTTATCTTTTTTAGTTTTCCATATCTTTGTATTAAAATTTATTAATTTCTTGGTTATTTTATCTAATTTATAATTATATTTTGCTTCTGGAAATCTTTCTATATGAATGCTTTTTTTACTGTATAATTCTCTCCATATATAGTCTGTTATAAATGGCGTTATTGGCGCCAATAATTTTAGAATATTTTTCAAAACAATATGTAATGTAAACCATGCTGATTTTTGTTCCTCTTTGCTATATCCTTCTCCATATGCTCTTGTCTTTGTCATTTCAATATAATGTGAAGCAAACAAATTCCAAACAAATTCTTTTATTATTGTTGATGGAATATAAAAATCAAAATCATCATATCCTTTTTTACATGTTTTTATTATTTTGTTCAATTCTGATAAGATCCATTTATCTGTTTTAGTTAATTTAGCATTTTTTGGTTGTGGAAACATCGAAATATATCTTGAGATATTCCATAATTTTGTTAAAAATTTAGATGCAGCCAATATTCTCTCTTCTGAATATCTAAAATCTGATCCTAAAGATGCTTCTGAAGCATTCCATATTCTAAATATATCAGCACCATATTTGTTTAGAATTGGTATTGGATCAACAACATTTCCTTTTGATTTGCTCATTTTTTGTCCTTTTTCATCAACTCCATAACCCATAATCCAGACGTGTTCAAAAGGAGATTTTTTAGTTAATTGATAACATCTTAAGAGTGAATAATATAACCAAGTTCTGATAATATCTTTTGACTGCGGCCTTATACTGCATGGATATAATTTTTTAAACAATTTTTCATTTTTCTTAAATTGAGATATAAATAAAGCCGAGATACTAGAGTCCATCCACGTATCAAATGTTCTTTTATCTCCTATAAATCCTTTATCTGAGCCACAATGTGGACATTTTTTGAATGGTGGATTTTCTTTCCATGGTTTGTAATATTTACCTGGTTTTGGGACACATGCTTTTCCACAAGATTTACAATACCAAACAGGAATTTCAGTTCCATAATATCTTCTTCTCGAAATAGGCCAATCTATTGTAACAGAATCGATCCAATCTAAAAGTATCTGTCTATGTTTTTTAGGATGAAAATTGAGTTTTAAGCCAATGTTTCTTATATCATTTTTGAAATCTAGTTGTTTTAGATAATATTCATTCATTGGAATAAATTCAATAGGATTTTTACTTCTATCGCAGATTGGTGTTCTATGCATGATTTTTTCAGTTTTTTCTATGAGATTTTGTTCATCTAAATCCTTTATTATCTGTTCTCTTGCTTCTTTTATATTCATTCCAGCATATTTACCAGCATTTTTTGTCATTTTCCCTTGAGGATTTATTGCTATTATTTCTTGCAATCCAAGTTCTCTAAATAATCTAACATCAGCATAATCTCCATAAGAGCATATCATTACTAATCCTGTTCCAAATTCCTTTTTTGCATAAGGATTTGTTGTAATAGGAACTTCTCTATTAAAAATAGGAATTATTGCATGTTTTCCTTTAAGATTTTTGTATCTATTATCCTTTGGATTAAATATAATCAATTGGCATGCGCATAAAAGTTCTGGTCTTGTTGTTGCTATTATTACTTCTTCTCCAGTTTCTTTGATCCTAAATTTAATATAAACTAGTTCTGTTGGAAGTTCTTTATATTCTATATCAGCATCTGCTATTGTTGTTCCACATATTAGACAATAATTGTTAGGTCTTGTATCTTCGTAAATTAACCCTCTATTCCATAATTCTATAAATGTGGATTGTGTGAGTTTTCTATATTCTTCTGAGTCTGTTCTGTAATGATTTTTAAAATCACCTGACATGCCCATTAATTTCATAATTTCTATCATTTCTGCTTCTAAGTCATCTAATGCATGTTTACAGTACTCAATAAATTTTTCTCTTGAAACATCATGCATACTTATGTTATATCTTTTCTCTGTGTAAATTTCAACAGGAATTCCATTTCTGTCTATTCCAATAGGGAAAAAAACATCAAACCCCTGCATTCTGGCTGTCCTAGCAATCATATCTATTTGTGAATAATGTGCTGCAGCTCCTATATGCCATGGCCTTCCAGATGGATATGGTGGTGGTGTATCTATACTAAAAACTTTCTTAGAATTAGAATTAAATCTAAATATTTTTTCTTTTTCCCATTTTTTCCAGATAAATTTTTCTAGATCTGGTTTCCATCTTTTTTCTTTTATCTTTGGTTTAAATTGCATAATATCTATATTCGATTTTTATGGTTTAAAAAATATTTAAAAGAACTTTTCTAATCCTGGTTTTAATTTTTCTGTATCTATATTTACTATTTCTTTGTTTACAGGAATTGCTGCATTAAAAACTGGTGTTGTATTAACCCATGTTTCTTTTATTCCATTATGAGAATGGCCGCATATGACTAGATCTGGATGTGTTTTTCTTATAACAGATTCATATGCCTTTGATCCTAATTGGGGATAATATTTTTCATTCTCTCCCTTAAGAATTTTATATGTAGGAACGTAATGTATGACAAGTATTTTGAAATCACACTCCAAATTTTCTAATAATTCTGATACTTTTTGAATCCTTTGTTTATAGATATCATATATATTAGGAATATTATTTCTTTGCCAGAATGTTGGTCTATCCAAAGAACCTTGAGATCCAACTATACCCACTTTTTTGCCTTTTATATCCAATACGATGCTTTCATCATCAAGAAATGTTATATCTGAAAATTTATTTTCTAATATCATTCTTATTTGCTGATATTCATTATTTCCATAAACTGCAATTATAGGACAACTTATTTTACCAAAGAGAACATTGTAAACTTTTTGAAATTCTTCTGTTTTTCCAGCATCTATTATATCTCCAGCCAATATAAACAGATCAGGATTTTCATTATATTTATTCATTGCTTTTACAAATAAATCAAAATACAATGGCGAATGAATGTCTGAAATAGCTGAAATTAACATAATACCTTGCTATTATTGATTGGTGAATATACTTTTTAAATTTGTGGACCTACTGGGAATCGAACCCAGAGTCTCTACCTTGCGAAGGTAGCGTCTTACCATTAGACCATAGGCCCATAAAATCATTTATTTTTAAATGAATAAAACTTATAAATACAAATATATCTTTAATTTTAAAGACGGGCTGGTAGCTTAGTCTGGTTAGAGCACTCGGCTGATATAAAGTGATAATTAAGCTAAATCATATTGAAAAAGTTAAAAAAGAAAAATTACTATTAGATTCACTTTAGTCACTTTTCAGAAACCGAGAGGTCACCGGTTCAAATCCGGTCCAGCCCACTCAAGGAGGTTAGAAAATGGTAGAATATGAGACAATAAAATCAGAAGAAATGAAATTCGGAAACAACAATTTCATAGAAGTAGCAAGAAAAAAAGCAAAATCCGAAACAGGAGAAAGAGAATTTATCTCTATATCCCGTGGATTTGAAATAAATGGACAAAAAAGATATATGAAATCTTTTACTGTACCAAATGAAAAAGAAGTTGTTGATTTCGTTTCAGAAAAATTAAAAGAAATGGTTTAATAACTTAAAACCTCAAGTAGAATATATGAAAGGTTTATTTGTAGTCTTTGAAGGACTTACTACTTCAGGAAAGAAGACGCAAATAAAGTTACTTACAGATAAATTAAGAGAACAAGAAAGAGATGTAGTTAATATAAGTTTTCCTTCTTATGGTACACAAGTTGGAGATTTAATAAAAGATTGGTTAGCTAAAAGATATGTTATAGATCCAAAATCTATGGCATTACTTTATGCTGCTGA
>Ga0164318_10000702_pt1 | contig 27147 bp, 27 predicted proteins | sample GuaBasSedimGuay9_FD_113734 | JGI IMG/M metagenome (GOLD analysis project Ga0164318, IMG submission 113734) | Subseafloor sediment microbial communities from Guaymas Basin, Gulf of California, Mexico - Guay9, Core 4571-4, 0-3 cm | ecosystem: Environmental > Aquatic > Marine > Hydrothermal vents...
GATTGTCAGTGATGGTGAGTACAAGATATACCTAATCAAGAAGCTTAGTGGCTGAGTCTACATCTCATTCTCTCTGGGAATATAACTGATAACTATTCCTTGGGTTTTCCTCGCCCACCACCTTAGATAGTCTTGAGCAGAGATTCTCTCTGAATGATCGATATTGAACTTCTTTCTAGCCCACTCAACCTCATCCATACCTACTGCACCGTTACCTTTTCCTGCTGCGAGCCTCAGGAAAGCATCCACCTCGGCAAGAGTGAACCACTTGCTTAGAGAAACTATTTTCTCAATAACTGAATCTCCCTTAATCTTTATAGAGTACCTCTCAGCGTTTCTTAGCAGGGCTTTTCTCCTCATACTTCTATCCGGGTACCCTATCACTACAGTTACGTCTATCCTTCCCGGCCTGAGGATTGCTGGATCAATCAGTTCAGGATTGTTGGCCGTGAGGACAGTGAACGGTCTGTCAGGTCTTTGAAGATGGTAAAGAATTGTTGATATTTCGCTTATGTGGGCTTCATGCATTGTGAATTTTCTGGATGAAATGAATTCCGCGTCATCAATTATTAAGGCTATGCTCCTTCTCCTTCTGATTATCTGTTTGAAGATGGCGTTGAGCATTTTCTCTGTAGAGCCGTACCACATAGACCTGTAGCTCTGGGGACGAAGCTCAACTACCTTGAGCCCAAGAGCATCAGCTAACGCCTCAGCCATAACAGATTTTCCAACTCCCGGCGGACCTGTGAGGAAAGCGCCCTTAGTCGCGAAAGGCATCTTGTTCTTGACAGGGTTCACTATCGAGACTTTAATTTCCTCAATAATCTTCGGAGGTAAGTCATCAATCCTCCAGGTAGGGGTCCTTACAGGAATCTTGACTTCCCTATATTCTCCACCATCACTTACAACTGCTTTAATTTCCTCTCTTCCACCTGAAGATAGGTATATTGGCACTATAGCTATGGGTGGAGCTAACGCCACCTTCTCAAAATCTATATACCTCATTCCTAGTAGGCTGAGCTCGCTTCTAACATCGTTCCACAATGAGTAGAGAACGTGTTTGGAACGTCTCTTTAAAATATTTACGGATACGTGTGGATAGAGAATTATTCCTAGAGGTCTTATCAGCTCGGGATGGACATCCTTATTAACTGTTAAGGCATAGGATACCAGCCTAGGCTTCTTAAAACCAAATGAAACTAGTGAGAAAATACCGATTTTCGGGTTCTTTGTGACGGCTTTGGATAGTATGTTTAGGGCAGAGGGCAATAGAAAGAATGCTGCTTCGTTTTCCTTAATTCTTTTTCTTGTCGTTATCTTAAGAAGAAGCTTTGACTCCATGTCTCTTAATTCGGAGAGGTCTCCTCTACGTTTGCTTAGTGCGAGGAGAAACCTGTAGGCTGAGATAGATTCCTTTGGCTTCACGTAAGAAACATAAATAGTCCTCACTCCTCTATAGAGATTGCTCCAAAACACCTTAATTTCGGCGGCTCTTCTTTCCACTCCTTTGTTCCCATATTACATGAGGTATTGAAAGTAAATTAAACTCTGCAGGTAAAAGGACTATTCTTTCTGGATGAATGTGATATACGTGGAAGTGCTGGGTATTGAAATTCCCACACGATTCAACAGTTTTTCCACATATTTTCTGTCAACGTAATTACTCACTCTGTATTCCCCAGCCCATGCATCGGAAACTATCTGAGGGTTTATTCCTACGTTCAAGGAGTACCACTCTATCCATCTTTTCGGGTTTTTACTGAATTCTTCCAGGGAGGCTTCATAGATTTTGCCTAGTAGAGCTCTCAGGCTTGGGGAAAGTGATGTGTTTACTGCCAACGTGCAGCAATTGAGAAAATCATAGTCAATAATGTTATGAATTTTTTTCATACCCAGGTTCACCAGTTTTTTGGTGAGAGGATGCCAAACAACTGCGTATTCGACTTCCTTACGCTTAACTGATTTTATCAGCTCGTCAGGCTTACTGAAATAGAAGGTTCTTTCCGCAGGAACTTCCCCTTCCTTAATAGCTACTGCCCGCAGGGCGTCCATTGTCGAGAGTTTGCTCGATATTACTACTCCAGTTTCTACTTCCGGGTGCTTAAGTATGTAGGCACCCCCAGTTGCGCCTCCCCCAATGATCCTTAGGTTTCTGGTCCATACTGCGACATATAGTTCCGTGATTAAAGGAGCCAGCACCAGCTCCGCCTCTCCCCGGATTGCTGCAGTTGTTGCCTCAATAGCGCTTGGGTATACAGAAAGCCTAAGCTTCAGGTTTCTTTCACTCAGTTTCTTGGCGAACGTTGTTAGGAAAGGGTATTCGCTTGACCACACCACAGCAATCCTCAGAACCTTTCTCCATTCCTTCTTTAGGGATATTTGATACTCTTTCTTAAGGCTTATTAGGTACTGGTTGCCGATCTTTTTCTTTATGATTAGGCCTTCAGCGTCAAGGATTTTAAGGACTTCGCTTATTCTGGACTTGGATGCGTTCAGTAACCTAGGTAGGAGAGATTGTGGCACTTCACCCCCTTCGCTCAGGAGCTTCAGTAGCTTCTCTCTAATTATGCTCTTTTTTGGCATGGTACCGTATTTATGCTTAGTTAAGTTTATAATTAAGTTTTCCGAACACTTGTTCGGGATAATTATGGGTGCTCTACCGTTGAAGGGTAGGTCGCTCTATATAGCTTTGGGGCTCATAGTCATTTCACTTCACTACATTATTCCATACTCTATTCTTCGTGAGGCTTCTGGATTTAGTCTTTTCATCTACTGGGTGTCGTTGGCAGCGGCCTGGATAGCTATTACTGTTATTTACTTGAGGAGGTGGGTGAAGTGAATTCGTTGCAAGTGACATTCCTAAGTGTCTTAGCGCTGTATATTGTGGCTGGAACAGCGATAGCTTTAGTTTCGAGGAAATTAGGTGTTAGGTCGATTAAAGAGTACTTTGTTGCAGGCCACAGGTTGGGGGGTGTTTTATCTGCGATTAGTTATGCAGCAACAACCTACAGCGCCTTCATGATGGTTGGGCTTGTTGGGATAGCTTACGCCACAGGAGTAGGGGCTTTAGGTTTCGAGCTTGCTTATCTCCTAGCGACCCTCCTCCTTCTCGGGATATTTGCGGAGAATGTTTGGAAGAAAGCTCGTGAGAAAGGATGGCTCACTTCTTCCCAGATGCTATCAGATTTATATAATAGCGCGTTCTTAGGGGGTTTAGTGGCCTTCATATATCTCTTCGCTCTACTGCCCTATACCTCGGCACAGCTTATCGGCATAGGCTCAATTTTCGAAGGAATTGGTGCTGGCTATAGTCTTGGCGTAGGTGTTGGTGCTGTATTGGTTCTTGCATGGATAGTTATTGGAGGTGTTTGGAGCATAGCCACTACAGACTTATTCCAAGGTCTCTGGATGATTATCGCTGCAGGAAGTTTCGTTTTCTGGTTGGTTTTCTTCTTGGTTCCCTCCAGTGGGGTGAACCTAGGCTTAATCTCTGACGCTCTAACCAAAGCGTCATATACCGGGGTGGAGCCTAGATGGCCTATTCACGTCTTCCTAGCTTACACAATTCCTTGGTGGTTCTTCGCTGTCACTAACCCTCAAGTTGTGAGGAAGCTCTATATGCCTGCAGATGAGGGTTCCTTAAAGAAAATGATTAAATACTTCGGTCTTTACGGATTTCTCTACACAGTTATTGTGGTCTTTGTGGGTATGGTTGCCAAGGGATTAACCCTACTAGGCTCCTTCCCTGACGTGACTAATAGGGACTTAGTTACCCCAATTCTACTAACCTATACTAACCCTGTCCTAGCCTCCGTGATCTACGTATCCATAGTCGCGGCAGCGATCACTACATCTAATTCCATAGTATTCTCCGTCGGTGCATCCTTCATTAAAGATCTCGTGCTTCGATTGAAGCGAGAAAGTGTAGCCAGAGATAAAACAATTATTCACGCAACCACACTCATCGTGATTATTCTCACTTCGGCATCAGCCGCAATAGCGTTGACGAGACCTACGTTCATTGTTGAAATGTCCGTACTGAGTTCAGTGATTCTTCTTCCACTTGCCCCAGTGACTATTGCGGCATGGATCTCCCCCTCAAAGGCTTCCAGTCAAGTAGCTAGCTACGGAGCTATAATATCACTGGTTTTGGGTGTGGGCCTAGCTCTAGGAGGGGCTTTAGCGGTCGGTCCCAAGAAAGCTCTCCTTTGGTCACCTATGGGTATTCCTTTGCCTATCTGGGTTCTTTTCCTCTCTGGAGTTGTGGTGTTGATCACCTACCTAGTGACACGTGGTGATTGAGGTAGTGGGGGACGTCTTTAGAGTTTATTATATGTTTTGTTAGTTTACGTTAGGTGGCAGGGTGATCCCTCTATTAAGCTTCATGCTGGTCGTCCTCTTCTCCATTATTGTTGTAAGGGTAGGGACCGTTGCCTTAACGATGACTGGTCTAAGCCGGGAAGTGGCTGCTTTCCAGGCGCAGTCAGCTTTCTCTGGAGTGGGTTTCACTACTTCAGAGTCTGAGTATGTGGTTTCGCATCCAGTGAGGCGAAGAATAATTAGAATACTCATGCTTCTAGGGAGTGCAGGACTCACCTCAGCCGTAGCTACACTTATCATTACTTTTGTGGGAAACACTCCTCAAGAAATGATGTATAATGGGATATGGCTTTTCATAGGTCTTGCCCTCCTCTACATCTTCGGACGGTCTAAGCTTGTGGATAGGGGGTTAAGCTGGGTGATTGAGAGAGCATTAAGTAAATGGACCCATATAAGGATAATGGATTATGAGCAGCTTTTAGGGGTAGGTAAAGGATACTCAATATCCATGATTAAGATAAAGCAGGGATCCTGGCTTGAGGGGAAAACCCTTCAAGAGCTGAAGTTAAATGAGGAAGGAGTTCTTGTGCTTGCGGTTTACAGAAAAGTGAAAGGTAAGGAGGTACTCTTGGGAGCTCCTAGAGGTGATCTGAAGCTCATTAGTGGGGACACACTCGTGTGCTACGGCCCTGAAGACGTGTTAAGCAAGCTCCCTGAGAGACTTAGGGGAGCTAGAGGAGATCTTGAACATTTAGAGGCAGTAGCGAGGCAGACGTTAAGAGAAAGGGAAGAGAAAGCGATGCTTGAAAGAAAAGGTGAGGGTCTGAAAGAGAAGGGTGAAGGTGTGGGAAGTGACTAAGAAATACTCTTGCACATTTCTGACTGCCATGATATTCCTATTCATTGTTCTGTTCTATACCGGTAGTTCAGTTCTTGCGGCAGAAGATAATTCAGGTGTGAAGCTAACGATAAATATAATGGGAGAAGGCTTAGCAAGAATTCAATACATCGATCAGTCGGGGAATTTACGTAAGCTACTGCTTAGGGAAGGGGATCATACTTTCGTGGTAAGGAATTCATCACCAATAGATATTTCACTGGGAGCGTCACAAGGATGGGAGCTTCTCAGGGTCGTAACCGATGAATCAGTGGAAAGCTCTAAAGCAACGTTAAGGCTTGTGGTAGGAGTTAACGTAACCTCATATATACAAGTAATATTTGTGAAAGCAGAAGCAACTCCTAATGAAACTAGAATAGTTATTGATGGGCTGGGCGAGGTAGTGAACGGCTCTAAGCAACTGAAATTAAACCTCACACTCTTAGGTAAGATAGAAGCTTCTTGGTTACTCAATATTTCAATTATGTCTCTAGAAAACGAGTTAATAGAATCAAGGAGTATTTACCCAATATCTTCCCGAGAACTGGAAGTTGTGTTTACCATCCCACCCACGTACACAGATTCTTATGTAGTTGCTAGGGCCGCTATCTATTCTGATGGTGACTTAGTAGCTAAATCTAGTAAGGCAATACGTATTGGGGTGGGTGACACGGGTTCGGGAACCTCACCCGGGGGCCCAGATCCTTTAATGATTGTAGCGGTTTTGGGCCTCTTCGGGCTATTACTGGCGGTAGCCATTCTTTACAGGAGTAAATCTAGAGGTAAACATTAAAATTTAGTTGGTTTAACTGGTGATAAGGAAAGAAAATGGATGTTGATGAAGTGACTGAGCGGTATTATAGAAGGCTCTTCATCCTCCCTAAGTGGCACGTTCTCCTGGGAATTTATTTGCTTATTGTAGTTCTTGTAGGTGTTATCAATGCTTTCCCCTTAATAGAGTTAGGGGAGATATTTTACTCCGTTCTTAGCTACCTCATAATCGGGATCTCTCTTCTTGTTCTTTTCTCTTTTCTTTTATTGACTAAAGTCTTGTCACCTAAGAGGGTTCTAGGTTTAGCAACAGTAATGTTTATTGCTTCTCTTCCCGCGGAGCTAGTGTTTTTTAGGCTCACAGGATTGAGGGGTACTGGAATTCTTGCTGGCACAGGCTTCATTCTTGTGGCAATAACCGCCTTTATCCATCCTATTCTGGCTTTTCTCTCAGCATCAGTTCTTCCCTTTCTCGCGTTCTATGGAGCTAATGTTCTCTTGGGGCATGTAATTACGCCAAGAATACTTACAGGTGCCTTAGTAACTGAATTGATTTCTCTGTCTGCAGGGACTTTCTATATTCTCTATATTGAGGTGAAGGGGAGGAGAAGCAGTGGAGTCTCTCCTACCTGGCTTCTCAGATCATTCCTTAAGACCTGGTTCACTGATGAGCCGGAGGCGCTGGAAACAGTATTCTCAAAGCTTGGAAGAAAAGAGAATGTAAGAGTTAAGGTGCTTTCCTTAAGGAGGAAAGGAAGGAAGCCTGTGGTTCTTGTTTTTCCTTCAATACATTACGGGCCGTTCAAGAAAGTTGGTTCTTCTAGATTCATTTATCAATTAGAAGAGAAGATAGGGAACCTTCTGGATTTAATGGTGTTCCATACAGCCGGTTCACATGAGCATAACGTTACTACATCGGCTGAATCTGAAAGACTTGCATCAAGAATTGCTAAATTTGTTCTTGATGCGGTAAAGAAAGACAACGGCGAAGGGATTTGCGAGCCTTACCGAGTATCAGTAAATAAGGGCTGGGAAGCCCTGTCTTTACCTACACCCTCCTCCCTTTTCATGTTCATTGTAAATAAGGAGGATGGTAACGATGATCTTCCTTCAGCTCTCTGGGAGTATCTTGAGGCACACTCCCGTTCTCCCAGAGTCATAGGGATAGCGGACTCGCACTCCTTCAAAGGTCCTAAAGTGGTTGACTTAGAAGTTTTGAAGCCTTTAGTAGAGACCGTGTTGCAGAAGTATGATTGCAGAGAAGGCAAAAGATTTCTTGTTGGCTACGGAGAAGCTGAAGCATCCTCAAAATGTAGGAGCCTCTGTAATGAGAAGGTTAAGGCACTAACCATTAATTTGGGAGGAAAGAGGTATCTTATTCTCTACATTTACGGAAACAATATGAGGGGCCAATACAGACTTAAGCTCGAGGAGATAGCTAAGAAATTCCCTATAGATGATGTCGAGATCGTGACTCCTGATGATCACAGCTGTGCTGCATCATTTAGGGAGGCTCCCTATGATGTCGTGGATAACTGCCCTCCCCTCACAGCAGCGGTGGAGGAAGCCATTAAGAGAGCTATAAAGGATGAGGTTGAGGCTGAGGCTGTACCGGCACAAACCATTATAGAGGGAGTTCCTTTAGCCACAAGTAAAATATTTGACCTTATAGAAGAGTTAGCTGTTATGGGTTCGGCAGCGGAGAAGGGATTGGTTGCTTTACTGATTATAGTTAATCTTGCACCGATAGTTCTGTATCTTAGCATTTTCTCTTAAACAATACATATTAATAATGGCAGAGTAATTTATACTTCAAGGTGCTGTTGTTGAGGGACTATGTCCTAATTAAGGATCCCCTGCATGGATATATTCGAGTTTTCTCCCATGAGAAATGCATTATAGACACACCGGCCTTCCAAAGACTTAGGAGGCTGAAGCAGCTCTCTACAACCTATCTAGTTTACCCAGGCGCTACCCACTCTAGGTTCCTTCACTCTCTCGGAGTTATGCATGTAGCGGGGGTTTTTGCTGAGCATATTTATTCCCATATGGGGGTTAAGGCTGATGAAGTAAGGCGTCTGGTTACGATAGCTAGGCTTCTTGGTCTACTTCACGATATAGGGCATGGTCCTTTCTCCCATACTTTCGAGGACCACGTGCTAGTGAATTACGAAACCAATCATGAAGTTATTGGCGGGCGAATAATTAGGGAAATACCGGAGGTTAGCGAGTGCTTCGACAAATACATCGAGAAAGAAATAGGTGTTTCAGCTGAGGATATGGGTAAGATGGTTGAGGCCCCCTCGCCAGAGGTATGGCCCCTCACTTCCTCTGTGGGGGAGGGAGTTACTGAACGATCCCTTTACTACATCATTAAAGGCCCTTACAGTGCAGACATTATCGATTATTTGATAAGGGATTCGTTTTTTACGGGAGCCAACTATGGCCTAGGACTGGATTGGGAGAGATTAGCATACAACTCCAGATTTATGGGGGATAGGATAGTTCTGGAGTATAAAGCTAAAGACGTTCTCGATCATATGCTTATAGCTCGAATATTTATGTTCAAAACTGTTTACTTCCATAAAACAACGAGGGCGTTCGATAAGATTGCTGGAGAGATGTTAGTGAAGGCTAAGGATATCTTAGGATTTGATGAAGCGATCAATGATGTTTCTAAATACCTGATGCTTGATGACGAGTATGTTCTCTCACACCCCCGCGTGAGAGAACTTCCTGAGGCAAAGTACCTGCTGGAGAGAAGGGTTCCCTATAAGGCGGTTTATCAGGCAGTGCTCCCTATAGATACTAGTGCTAAGGTATTCCTTATGCTAAGCAGGAAAGTTATTGAGGATAATTTGGAGGAGAGGCTTAAGAAACTTACAAATATAGAGAGTGAGTATAGGGCGGTCTTTGTCGATACACCAAAGTTACCTACTAACCCGATGTTTGAAGAAACTGATGTTAGGATTCTTAACCCTGACGGATCACTGATTGAGATGCCCGTTAGAGAGACTGTTGCTGGGTTAATGCCTAAGGAAATAGCTTTCATCCGTATCTATATAAGGGATTCTTACGCGAAGTATGGTGATGTCCTCAAAGGACTTGCAGATACACTCCTTCGTGGGAAAGAGTTAAGGAGCTTTTTCTAGTTCCTTTACCGCCACACCGCCCACACCTACTCTCGTTTTCAGGGTCATAGTGCTGTGAAGCTTCATAGCCACTTCCACCCTTTCTTGGGTGTTTGGAGCTAAGGCGATGACGGCACCTCCTCCCCCCGCCCCAGTGAGTTTGGAGCCGAGAGCGCCTGCAGCTCTAGCTACATAAACTATTTCATTTAGCCTGTAGTTCGAAACACCTAATGAGTCTAGAAGTCCGTGATTAATATTCATAAGCTCCCCAACTTTTTCTAGGTCACGCTTCAGAAGAGCTTTCTCTGCCTCTAATGTCACTGTCCCAATCTCCTTCATTATCCCGTCAACCAGATCCGGATATCTCTCTTTAAGTTTCTTAACCATCTTCACCATTTCCTTAGTTGTTGCTGTTCTTTCAACGTACCCTATCACTATTGGCAATTCTGTTTCCGTGTTCAATTTTTCCCTCACGTACTTTCCTGTTGATGTTGCCTGTATCTTAAGTATTCCTCCGTATGTGGCTATGGATGTATCCATGGGGGAAGCAATACCCTGAACCTCCTTCTCAACCCTCCAGCCTAGTGACGCCACCTCGTCTGGGGATAGGTCATATCCCATGCTTTTTGCGTAGGCAACTATGGTGGCTACCGAAACAGATGCCGAGGTCCCAAGTCCAGCTCCCACCGGCATTTCGGACCTAACAATAAGGTTCACACCCTTCCGTACATTCAGGTATTCGGAAACTATTTCTACTGCTTTATTTAGGTAGGCTACGGCAGAAAGGCTTTGGCCGTAATCCGTGCCCACAACAACTTCATTATCTTTATATGTCACAATAATTCCAGGCACCCTCAAGTCAAGAGCCATTATCTTAACTGTGTTATCATTTCTAGGTTCAGAGGTTACGTAAACCCTCCTGTCAATTGAAGTAACTATTGCCGGGTATCCATACACTATTGCATGTTCACCGAAAAGCGTGACCTTACCTGGTGCAGAAGCAACCACTTTCGGCATTAATCCACCGAATAATGATGGCATAGAAAATAAAAGGTGTTAGCACGAAGTTATATTCCCTTCCTTAATTTTATCCGGGAAGAATATTGACACATTCGGAGGGATCTGTGAGTGTTGCTGCCGGATATATTAAGGGATATGTAGCGGCCTATGTTCTGCTGTCGATGTTGGGGATGCTAATAAACACTGTTATTAGAGTTCCTCCTCCTTCTTGGATGGATGACGTAGGAGGCGACTTTCCATTAACTGAGGAAATAAGGATTGAGTTGAGTCAATGGATTTATATGTATATTGCGGATTATCACTTCAAAGCATTCATCGTGAGCGCCTTTACAACATTGGTTACAGGCCTCCTGCTTTATCTAGCCTTCAAAGCCTTGAAACTAAGAATGCATTCGCTTGCACTTCTAGGTATGTATTTAGGGGGTTCGGTAGCATATGCTCTCCTTCCTTTAATTGGATTCGGCACTTCTTCTACCATACTCCATCAGATCTATACTGCTGTTCACCACGCATCAAATCTTAATGAGGCATTAAGGCTAGGTGCTGAAGCTGCGTATACCTCCTTTCCTTTAAAGGAAATGTTCATTTCTTCCGCATTCATCGAACTAGGTAAGAACGCTTCTCTAGCTGCAGGATATTTGGGTATAAAGAAGGAGTTTGAAGCAAGGCTTTCTTTATGGATAACCATATTCTTGGTTACGGAAGGCGTTTATGCGTTTCTTAGGTTTGTGTCAATTCCGTTATTGTGGGGGTGGAGCAACTATTTGCAGACACTAGCCTTCGGCATGTTAATGGTTACTGCTATTAGACTGCTTCTGCAGTGGAGCAACGCCAATCATTTGAGGAATCTGTATTCATAGAAGTTATATTGCTTAAACGGATTTTAGAGTGAAGTGATGAGGGCATGCTTCCGCCACATCTTCGCGTGAACTTCAAGAAGGCGGAGGAGGTTATCGTCGAGTTCATTGAGAAGAAGGTGAAGAGTGCTGGTGCTGAAGGAGTAGTTGTTGGGCTGTCTGGAGGAGGGGACTCGGCTGTCGCAACGGCACTTGCGGTGAAGGCTCTAGGGTCTGAAAATGTTCTCGCCTTTCACTTACCTGATAGAGAGTCTGACAGAATATCTGCATTGATCGCGTCCAAGGTGGCTGGTAGCTTGGACATAGAATTAAGAATTATCGATATTACGCCCATAGTTACAAGCTTTCTTAACTCGCTAGGGTGGAGTTATCAAGCCTCCGACAAGATAGTGAGAGGAAACATTAAAGTCAGGACCAGAATGTCTATTCTTTACGCAATGGCTAACTCTATGAATAGGCTTGTCTTAGGAACAAGTGACAGGTCTGAATGGCTGATCGGTTACTTCACTAAGTGGGGCGATGGAGCTGCAGATCTATACCCTATTATCGGTCTCTATAAGACTCAAGTAAGGGAGTTCGGGAAGCTACTGTCACTACCTCCTGAAGTAATGTCTAGGCCGCCGACACCTGATCTATGGAAAGGCCACACTGCTGAGGGAGAGATAGGAGTGACCTATGACGTTATTGATGAGGTTCTTTACTGGCTATTCGATGAAGGGCTTTCAGTGGATGAGCTTATGGATAAGCATTTAGTTCCTCGCGAGGTTATTGAACACATAATTGAACTTCATAGAAAAACAGAGCATAAGCGCAAACCATTGGCAGCACCGTTCTGGAGCTTTAAAGAACTTATGAAGTGAGTTCCACCTATTTAAATCTTCAAACTTTGCTTATAATGGCAGATTCTGCAGGTGTGGGGTAATGGACTTTGTATTCAGGATTCGACCTGATGCCCTAGAGGTTTTGGAAAGCCGAGAAATAGTTGAGAGGTTGCGTTGGTACTTCGATGTTATGAGAGGGAAGAAACCGGCTAAGTTTATTTTGACTAAAAAGCTGGGAAGCGGTATAAGAGCTGAGCAAATTGCTTCCTACAGCACTCAGGAATTATGGGAACTTCATGGCAGACTGCATTTAAAGTTCCTGAAAATACTCGAGAAAATTAAAAGTGGAGAAATGCTTATCGATGAGATCCAACTTACGGATGGGGAAGCGTCTTACTTGGACGTAAAGATTGAGCTTTCTAGGAGAATGCTAGCCAAGTGCGAGTTATGTGAATGGAGATGTGGCATTGATAGAACAGCAGGGAGGGTAGGAGTTTGCAGGGTGAATGGCTCCGGGGCCTACATCGATACCTACTTCATCCATCTTGGCGAGGAGGCACCCTTAGTTCCTTCTGGTACTATTTTCTATGTTGGATGCAGCTTCAGATGTGCTTACTGCCAGAACTGGACAATTAGCCAGAGAAACCCACGACCAAGCGAATTAAAGACATCGGAACAGCTCGCTAAAATACAGGAGAAACTAAGTTTTGATGGAGCTAGAAACATTAACCATGTTGGAGGAGAACCCACCCCTCACTTGCCGTTCATTATTTCTTCGTTAAAACACCTGAATGTAAACATTCCCCAGCTATGGAACAGTAATTTTTACATGAGTGAAGAGGCAATTAACCTACTCTTAGATGTGATCGACATATGGCTTCCCGACTTCAAGTATGGAAGCGATGAATGCGCCTATAGGATTTCCTCTATCAGGAACTATGTTGACACAGTAAAGCGAAACCTGCTTTTGGCCCATGAACACGGAGACATTATCATAAGGCACCTAGTTCTTCCTGGTCATATAGAATGTTGTACAAAAAGAATTATTGAGTGGGTGGCTGCTTACCTTCCGAGGGCCTTACTCAATATTATGGATCAGTACAGGCCCGATTATCTTGTCACGAGGTATCCCGAAAGATGGAGTGAACTTAAACGACCTCCAGATAAGGAAGTGATGGAGGCATACGAGTATGCTTTGAGGGTGGGTCTCTCTCCCACGCATTTCAAGCTATGGTTTAAAAAATGAAAACCAACTATGGCTATTTTATTAACCCCTACGCCGTTAATTAAAGATGAAAGGTGTTATAGTATGAGTGAACAACCACCTACGCCCCCTCCACCTCCTCCTGCACCTGCAGGAGAACCGCCAGGTGTTGGGACTATAAGAACTATGTTGAATGCTACTAAGTTGCTCTCGTTAATATTCGGTATTCTATGGATACTTGCTGGAATAGGCACAATAGTAGCTACATTCGGGTTCGGTATAGTAACCGCTATCCCGCTAATAATATTCGGTATTATTGACTTAATTATATGGAAGCAGGTCAGTAACATTCAGGAACTCGTGGATCAGGGAAAATATCGAGAAGCTAAGGATAAGACGCTGATATGGATGATTTTAGGATTCATCCTTGGAGGAGTCATAATAGGTATCCTACTCTTGATAGCCTACCTAAAGTACGATGAGGTTATAAGAGCTACAAGTGCATGAGTTCTCTGCAAAACATAATCCAACTTTTTATTTTCATTATGCTTTAATTTTTCTCAATTGTAGATGATGTGAGGATCAGTGAGGGTAGTATACGCTTCCCTTTTCTTGAACGGGGTCGCACTAGCCTTAAAGGCGTACTCCGTAAGTGTATCCACATCTGCCTCAGTTGACGCCGAATTTCTGCATGGTTTAGGTGACTTCGTTAACTCTGCACTCTTAGCAACAGGACTGATGTTTATGTATCGGAAACCTTCAATCAAGTTCCCTTTTGGATGGGGGAGAACTATCTATGTATTCGGTCTTCTTTCAGCCGCCATCTTGGGAGGTTTTCTTTTTAGTCTCTCTCTTATGAAAGGGTTAACTCAGCTCAGAACTATGGAAGATGTTGTTTCATCTCAGCCAGCTATAGTTGCTCTTTTGCTAGCCCTAGCAACCGATATGGCTGTGCTTATTTGGGCCTTAATTGAGTCAAGGAAGTATAGTGAAGATCCATCGGTTGTGGGTACTGTTGTAGAGAACCTTGCCGACGGCGTTGGCGACCTAACTGCACTTATGTCGCTTGTTTTCCTAAACCCATTAATTGATGCGTATGGTGCCTTCATAATCTCAGGGATTCTCCTGTTCTCCTCACTGAATCTCGGTCTAAAATACTTCCATGTATTGATTGGCGGAGCAGCCCCCAAGAACGTCGTAGGTAGGGCTATTAAGGTGGCTGTTTCCCTTCCGCACGTTATAGATGTCAATGAGGTTAAGTCTCTTGTCGTGGCGCCCGATGAGTACCTCCTAATAATGGAGATTGAGGTTTCTCCCGATCTAAGTACAGAGATTTTGGAGGACTTAAGGAATGAATTGAGTGAGAGACTGAAGGAAGCAGAGCCCAGAATTAAGTATTTGATCGTTGAGTTCAGGACTCCTAGAGAACCGCCCGCCTCATTCAAGAAATTACTGGATGACTTGATTAGGTTGAAGGAGTAGATAATTCTTTTTCTAGATTATGTAGGAAATTCTCGATGATTTCAGTTCTGTTTCTGGCCATCCTTCTTCCTGGTGAAGTGTACATTAATGACTGCAGCCTGAGTATCTTTTCTTTCATATGTTTTATAGTGTCTTCGAGGCTTCGGGAATGTTGACAAGAAAACATAAAGACCCTCGCTATCCCTACAGCTCCGAGAGCGTCAAGTTTATCGGCATCGCTCAGTATTTTCGCTTCGAGAGAAACCGCTTCTGCGTTAAGGCTATATGAATGAGCCATAATAGCCTCAACAACGTTCTTTCGTTTATCCTCCGGGTAGTTTAGGAGAGATAACAGAAAGTCGGCTATCTCTGCTGATGCTTCGGCATGGTGTTTTCCCGAAGATCCATATCTGCCGATATCGTGAAGGAGAGCAGCTATTTCAAGCACTTCTTTATCTACAGGTTCCTCAATCTCTTTTGCTATCTCTAAGGCCAGTTTTCTGACTCTTTCCACATGAGGATACCCGTGGACGAAGTCGTCCGGCATTACGTGTTTTACGAGATCCCTTATCTGCGATGTGATCATTTCTAGGCCTCAGTAATGAATTGAAAAGGTATATAAAGCCGTAACCTCATGAAAATGTATTATCCCGTAAGTACTGAGGTAACACCGGGCTATCCAACTTAAAAAGATTCATTATTCCTAACATTGATTCGGTGAGCAAATGTCTGAGGATGTAGGTATTGAAGGAAAAGTAATCGTAATAGATAGCGGGAAAACCACCGATCACCTAAAGGAGGACATTACTGGAGATTTCAATGTTGTTATGCGCATTAGCTGGAAGGGAGAACTCCTTAGTGCTAAGGTTAATGAGCCTATGCAGGCTTTTGACCCTGATGAAGTTTCCTCAGCAGCGACAATTACTGCTTGGGTCTCCAAGAACCTTGCCTCAATGTTGGGAGGGGAGAGCGTTCATGAGATAGACATAGTGATGAATGATAAGTTTATGGTTATTCTGCCCGAGAAGGACGAGATTAGGTTGGCCATATCTTCTGCAGTCTAATAATTGAAGCAAAAATTATGCATCTGAATCTGAAAATTTTTTATTGACTAAGTAAAGATTGGTTGGGTCGATGAGTACGGCAGGAGAGGTTTCTGAGGAAGGTATTATTTCCGCGTCGAATGGGAAGTATGTAGTTAAAGTAATTACTGAGAGATGCAAGGAATGCGGCCTATGTATAGCCCTCTGCCCCACTAAGGTATTAATTAAAGGCGATAAGGTAAATGAGAAGGGGTATAGATACACGGTGCCCGAACATATCGAGAAATGCATCGGGTGCCGTATCTGCGAGATCAGCTGTCCAGACTTCGCAATATTCGTTGAGGAGGTTAATGAGTCATGAGGACGGAGTATATTCCGGGAAACGTTGCTTTAGCTGAGGGAGCGATTGCTGCAGGCATGAACTTTTATGCTGGATATCCTATCACACCAGCCTCCGATGTTTTCGAGTATTTGGCCGAGGTGCTTCCTAAGAGGGGCGGTGTTGTGGTGCAGTTTGAGGACGAAATTGCTTCAATTAATGCCGTAACTGGCGCTTCTTGGGCCGGGGCAAAACCCATGACTGCGACCTCAGGGCCCGGCTTTTCTTTAATGGTTGAGGGTTTGGGACTAGCCATAATTACTGAGGCCCCTCTAGTTCTCGCGGATATTATGAGGGCAGGCCCCTCAACAGGAGTACCTACTAAATCCACGCAAAGCGATGTTTTCCAGGTAAGATTTGCTTCCCACGGAGAATATTCTCTGCCCGTAATTGTACCTTGGTCTGCACAGGAATGCTTTGATCTAATGATTGAAGCATTCAATATAGCTGAGGAGTTCCGGACCCCCACAATCTTCTTGAGCGATGCAGTAATTGCCCATACTTGGGAAAGAGTTGTTCTTAAGGAGAGAAACGAAGTTCAGCTAGTTAGTAGGCCTAAACCTTCATCCTCTCCTAGGGAGTATAGACCTTACCATCCTAAGAAGCATCTGGTTCCCGAGATGGCTGTGTTTGGGGAAGGATATCATATTTCTGTGGAGTCCCTTGTACATGACGAGTTAGGGACATATGCGCCTAATGATGAAGATTATCAAAAACTCGTTTGGAGATTAATAAGAAAAATTGAAGATAATCTAGAAACCCTTACTGACTACAGGACGTACTTCCTTGAAGATGCCGAGATTGCTCTGTATGCTTATGGCTCAGTGGCTAGATCTGCTTACGCAGCCGTTAAGGAACTGAGAAAGAAAGGAATAAAGGCCGGTCTTTACAGACCGAGGATTCTTTGGCCTTTCAATCCAGGCGCATTAAGGAAGGAAATGGCTCGCGTGAAAAAGGTCTTCGTAGTTGAAAACAACTCTGGGAAGATGTTCAGGGAGGTTGAGAGAACCCTTAAGGATAAGGAAGTGATTTCACTTCCTCTCATAAGGCTCGAGGTTCCTTCTCCTGAGGAAATCATGGAGGCGATGAGAGAATGGCTCTAGGTAGCCAAAAAAGTCATCATCCATTAGATAAGTATCTTAGGTTATCGAGATTACCTCACCTATGGTGCCCTGGCTGTGGCCTAGGGACAGCACTAGGAGCAATACTTAGGGCAATAGATAAATCCATTAGGGAAGGGACATTAGATGCGGATAAGGTTGTTTTCATTACGGGAATAGGCTGCTCAGCTAGGACAGCATTCTACGTCAATTTTGACTCTGCTCATACGGTTCATGGAAGAGCTATTCCTTTTGCTTCAGGGGTTAAGATAGCTAACCCTTCACTAAACGTAATTGTTGTGGGTGGTGATGGAGATATTGCAGGCATCGGAGGGAATCACCTTCTACACGCCGCCAGAAGAAACATTGACTTACTGGTGTTCATGATGACCAATATGGTTTATGCAATGACAGGAGGTCAGTTAGCCCCAACCACTCCGAAGGGAGTATACACCACAACAACACCTTCAGGGAATCCGGAAAGGCCTGTCAATGTGATTAAGCTTGTGGCTTCGCAGGGAGGGAACTACGTTGCGAGAGCATCTGTGACACATCCCCCGTTGATTGAGCTCTATACATATAAGGCATTGAAAATGGAAGGCTTCCGCTTTATAGAAATAATATCTACATGTCCTGAGGTTTTCGGGAGGCACATAGGGTATGTGAATCCCGTAGATCTGTACAATGTTTTAAGGAGTAAAACCAAGGTGAAGACCAACCCATCACTTGATGAGTCTGATTTGGACTGGGAGAATGGATGGGTCATTGGAGAATTCCTCATAAGGAATGATCCAGGGTATTTAAGGACCATAGGTAGGGTGAAATAATGAGGAGAGAAATCCTTCTGGCTGGAAGGGGTGGACAAGGAATTCTTCTATTAGGGCACGTTCTAGGCATAGCAGCCGCAAAATACGGAAACCTCTACGTAACAGGTACGGAAGCCTATGACGCAGAAACAAGGGGCGGAGACTCTAGGGCTGACCTAATTATTGCTGACACGGAGGGGGAGCTGGATTACATGAAGGTTCGGAAAGCCGATATAGCTCTATTCATGCATCCTATACAGGCGAGGAAGTACAGCACCTTAGTTGCGAAGGATGCTTTAGTCTTTATCGATTCTACATTTACCTATCAGGATCTTCCCAGCAGCTGGAAAATAACTTCAGCGCCATATACCAAGCTTTCAGAGCATGTTTTCAGTACTCCTCGAATAGCCAATATGATAGCATTAGGACATATGGTCAAAGTGGCTGGTATTGTATCACCAGAATCTATTCGTCAAGCAATAAGAACAGTTGTTAAGAAGGAATGGATTGAGAAAGATATTGAGGCATTCAATTACGGGATGAGTATCTCATAGGAATACCCTAATTACTTGACAGACCTTTTAAATCATTATATTAAACTTATTATTTCCTTACACAAAATACTTCATGAAGGCTGGTAAAACGATAGGAATGTAGTGACTGCCAGCGAGCCCGAGGTGAGTGTGTGATGTTATGGAGGAATGACGGGGCACCTAAATGCCCACGATGCGGGGGGAAATTGACGCACCATATTGAGGCAGAAGTGATAGATGGAGTGAAGAAGGTTAGGTATGTCCTAAGGTGTAGGTACTGCGGCTATAGAAAGGTTCAACAGGAACTCACACTGAAGAAAACCCCCCAAGGGGTAGTCATTACCCGTGCAAAAGCAAAACGTTTTTAACAAAATTTCCTTTGTTGTGCTTACTTCCTCAAAACATCTTCAAGCACATCAGACATTATCAGGACATGCGGTAAAGGCATCAGTATGGCAAGCCCGCTGAATTTTGCTGTTGTCAACTCTTCAATAACTTCTAGCTTACCTCCTTCATGTAGGTATGAATTGATGAACTCACTTAAAACCTCCAGATACCTATCAGGATTGCTCAGGAATCTGTAAGCAATAAAGAAGGAGGAAAGCATAAGATCCCAGGCCTTATGAATATCTTTATCTGTGGGAATTGCCTGCTCCGCATCTATTATGTAAAGGATTCCGTCCTCAGTTACTAAAAAATTAGTGGGCTTGGTGTCTCCAAGGCTCCAGTCATGATTATGAAGAATGGCAAAGAACTTCCCTAATTTCTTTGAGTGATGGGAGTATGTTGCAGGTTTACCGTCAATGAATTCCCTTACAATTATCAGGTTTTTCGGATCCTTCTCGTAGAGTTTAGGAGTTCGGAAACAGGTCCATTCCTGCTCAAAGAACCTTACCTCTCTATCGAATCTTTCTTTGGGTACCAACGTGAAGGGATAGTTAACTCTGAAAAATACTGTTGGAGGAATCCATTTCACTACGCCTACTTCCTTAGCGAATTTCTTAATGACATACTTCTTTCCCTCCAGCTCTATAACTTCAACCTGCGCTATCAGTTTATCTATATCGCTGGCAGGTACTAATCCGTTGCCAACTAAAGCTTTCATTATGTCTGTTAACTTTCGAGAGGCTCCCATACTAATCATGTAAGAATAATGTGAAGCCTTAATTAGTGTTGGTTAGGTGAGTTAAGGTTTATTATCTCTATAATAGAGAATTTCACGGGTGGGGCAGGCAGAAACGTAGGGATTAATCGACCACCCATTAAACATGTGGATAATATATAGACAAACTGGCGTTTTTGAGGTTTCCAGCAATTACGCTAAAAACACAATAATGGGTGGGGATGAGATAAGCAACCTAAAGATATGAGCTACTCCTGCCCCACCCCTTCTCCCGAAATCTTCTTACATGCTTCCCTTATTTTAGAAACCCACTCAAGCCTCCGATATTCCTCTTTTAGGAATAGTTCCCTCAGTTTCCCTTTATTCGCCAGTTCCGCGACAGTTCCGTCTAGAGGAAGCTCCGCAATTATTTCTATATTTTCAAGCCTCTCATACCCGAATACGTTCGTAGTTTTCCCACAGTGAGGACAGCGGAAGTACGCCATATTAACGATTCCGCCAAGAATCTCTACGCCCATCATTCTAGCGAAATTCCGGCTTTTCTTAACTATGTGTCTAACCATTCTTCCGGGAATCATAACCAAAACCGCTTTCAAAGGTATATGTTTCAAGTAACGTACTACTGTCTGTGCTTCATCCCCCATACCTGGAGGAAGATCAACTAAGAGATAGTCCAGATTTCCCCACTTAACAAGGGCTAGAAGGTCTAGTACCGCCCTTGTTTTGAGGGGACCTCGCCAAATGATTGGTAGCTCCTTCTTGTCTAGCGCAAGTTCTGCGGAAACTACTTTCACATTCCCTGCCTTAACAGGATATATCCTCCCCTCCTCATCTGCCATCATTCTTTCTTCCTCAACACCCAAGAGCCAAGGGATGGATGGTCCATGAAAGTCTGCGTCTAGGATTGCCACATTGCGGTCGTTTTCTGCTAGGGCTAAGGCTAAGCCCGAAGTAACTATGGATTTGCCTACTCCTCCTTTACCAGACATGATTATGATAACTTCTTTGATGCCTAAAGTTGATTCACGTGCTCTCCTAGTCAGCTCTTGAAGCTTCTCAGCAATCTCCTTCATCGATCTGCCCAATAAGGAAACCTCCGCTTACAGATGGGGGATGTGCTTATAATCTTAAAGTTCTAAGCATAAGGATTTTTTACTCGTAAGTTGTAATCATCATGTGGTGTCTCATGGAGAGAAGACTTGCCGCATTAGTTCTCATCGTGATTCTGGCTTTAGGAATGCTTCTGCCTCAGATGATTAGGGCTGGAGAAAACACTACCCAGAAAGATAGCGTGTGTTTAGTGTACGATATCGGTGGAAGAGGAGATCTCAGCTTCAATGACATGGCTTACCTGGGGGCTCAGATGGCTAAGGATAAGCTAGGCCTAAAGATTGTGGAGCTCCACTCCCATAGCCAAGACGATTACTTACCTAACCTAAGAACGCTGGCTAAGGAAGGTAAATGTGTTGTGATAGTAGGTGTAGGATTCTTGATGACTGATTCAGTTAAGAAGGTTGCTGGCGAGTATCCGGATCAGCTATTTGCCATCATTGATGGGTGGATCCCGAACATGTCCAACGTTCTTAGCGTGACGTTCAGGGAGAATGAGGGCTCTGCCCTTGCAGGAGCACTGGCCGCCTTAATAGCCATTAATCATGATGCTACTAAGGTAGGAGTAGTTCTGGGGATGGAGATTCCTGTTCTCTACAAATTCGAGGCTGGCTATAGATATGGTGTTAAGTGGGCCGTGGAATGGTATAAGCAGCATTACGGCGAGCAGAAATATGTTGAGGTTCTCTATCAGTATACAGGCACCTTCAGTGACCCAGCTAAAGGTAAGGAGGCTGCGAATGCGCAGCTCAATCAAGGGGCTATAGTAATTTACAATGTTGCTGGAGCAACAGGTTTAGGAATATTTGATGCTGTCGAGGAGGTTGCTAAGCAGGAGGGTAAGGACATGGGTCCGCCCTACGCTATAGGTGTGGACGCTGACCAAGACTATATAAAGCCGGGATTCATAATCGCGTCAATGATGAAGAGAGTTGATGTCGGTGTATATGACGCTGCTGAGAAGGCTCTGAAGTACATAAACGGCGAGATTGATTCATACGGAGGAGTTCTCTCACTAGGTGTCAAAGAGAACGGTACTCTCATATCAACTCTCGACGACTTAGATACTTTCATGCAGATAGGTATTCAGGCTGGAGTGATTAAGCCTGAGGATGCCCAAAAAATAAAGGATAAAGTTGCGGAGATGAGGAATTCTGAGCCTTCATGGATATGGGGAGCTGTGAAGGAGCTGGAGACAAAAATAAGGAACGGAGAGATCCAGGTTCCAATGCCTATGGATAAGAATGAGATGGAGCAGCTGAGGGAAGAACTTGCAGTTCCTTCACCGACACCGACAACAACTACTACTACGACAGGAGCCGAGACAACAACACCGTCGCCAGCAGCAGGACCAGACTATACCCTGATAGCTACCATAGTTATCGTGATCTTGGTAGTAATTATTCTGGCTGCAGTTTTCATGAAAAAGAAATAATCCATTTTTATCACCTCTTTTTCTCCATAATGGATATTTATATTTGCCTCCTATTTTAGACTTAGGGATTTCAGTTGGCATTAGTTGCTGCTGAGGGCATAGTGAAGATATATCCTGACGGCACTGAGGCTTTGAGAGGTGTTTCGTTAGAGATTCGTTCAGGAGAAATTCTCGGGCTTCTAGGTGAAAATGGTGCAGGAAAGACAACCCTTATGAAGATTGTATCTGGTCTCCTCTCTCCTACTCATGGGAGGATTCGTCTAGACGGAAATGTAGTGCATTTCAAGATGCCGGCACAAGCACTGAAGGCAGGCATAGGGATGGTTCATCAGCATATTCCACTTGTCCATAACTTCACAGGATTTGAAAACATCATTTTAGGGTTGGGAAGAATTGATTTCGAGAAGGCTAGGAAGAAGCTTGCAGAACTGATGGAGGAAACCGGGCTTAAAGTTAATCTTGATGTTCCTGTTGAGAATCTATCCCTAGGAGAGAGGCAAAGGATTGAGATACTTAAGATGCTTTTCCGAGGGGTTAAGGTACTAATCCTTGATGAGCCAACGACAAACCTTACCCCTATAGAGACAAAGGAGCTTTTCGTTCTTTTGAAGAAGCTGGCTAAGGAGGGTAAGGCCATAGTCTTCATCTCCCATAAAATTAAAGAAGTAATGAGTGTAACAGATAGGGTTGTGGTCCTAAGGAAAGGAAAGGTTGTGGGGGAGTTACTGACTCGAGAAACCACGCCTCAGGAACTGGCTAGCTTGATGGTGGGAAGGCAGGTCGTGTTTCGGTACCTACCTAAGGAGAGGTATCCGAGGCAGGAAGATCTACTGGTAGTTAAGGATCTTTGGGTTAAAGACGACTTCAAGAAAGATGCAGTTAAGGGAATTTCTTTCGAGCTCCGTAGTGGAGAGATATTAGGTGTTGCTGGGGTTGAGGGTAATGGTCAGAGAGAGCTTGTGGAGGCCTTAACTGGGTTAAGGAAGGTTCACAAAGGGAAAGTATTTTTGCAGGGGGAGGAAGTAACTAACCTTTCCCCGGATAAGCTCTCTTTTAAAGGCCTTGTACACATTCCTGAGGATAGGAGGAATTTCGGTTTAGTTATGGAGATGAATTTCTTGGAGAACGTCCTTCTAGGGCTTCACAGGTATAGAGACTTCCTTATTGCTGGGCAGATAATTAATTGGAGTAAGGTATCTGAACATGCTAAAGAGCTTATTGAGAAGTATGAGATGGTTGTTGCTTCAGTCAAGTCTCCGGTGCGGTCCCTCAGTGGCGGGAATCAACAGAAACTTATTGTTGCTAGAGAACTGAGTAAGAACCCCTCAGTAATTATTGCTGCTAATCCTACGAGGGGTTTGGATGTTGCCTCAACTCAGTTTGTTAGGAATAAGCTTATTGAGCTGAGGAATCGAGGCATTGGTGTATTGCTGGTCTCTTCCGATCTTGACGAAGTATTAGATCTTTCAGATAGGATTGCCGTGATCTATGAGGGCAGATTCCTTGCATTGAAGCCTACGAAGGAATACACCCTCAAAGAAATAGGTCTTCTTATGGGAGGAGTGGAGGAATGAGTGTAATTATCCGTTTACTCAAGGATAAGTATAAGTCAATAATCAATTCCATCATAGCACTAGCAATAGGATTTATTGGCGGCATATTTGCTATTTATGTGGCTGGATTTGATGTAGGAGAAGCTATGGGTATGTTTTGGGCGCATTCAATTGGAAACCCTTTTGTAGATATATATCCTTTGACGGTGACTCTGACATATTCCGCCCCCCTAATGCTTACCGGACTTGCCTTCGCTTTATGTGCAAGGGCAGGTTTGTTTAATATTGGTGTGGAGGGGCAGCTCTATATGGGTGCGCTAGGTATAGTGCTGGCTTCTTCAATGCTTGGATTACCTACAGGGCTTCACTCCCTGGTTATTCTAGGGGGAGCAGTACTTTTTGCACTAGCTTGGTCGTCAATCCCTGCAATACTTAAGGTTTGGCGGGGCACAAACGAGGTGGTTGTCACCATAATGCTCAACTATATTGCTCTATGGACAGCTGATTACATAATCTTCAAGTTTTATGCAGATCCAAGTGATGCAACTAAGTCTATTCCTATTCCAGCATATGCAAGACTACCGCTACTAGTAGAGGGGACAAGCCTTTCATGGAACATTGTTTTAAGCATTGGTGTTGTGCTTCTCGTATACTTCTTCTTATGGTACACAAAATTCGGTTATGAGATGAGGGTTGCTGGCACGAACCCCACGGCCGCAAGGTATGCAGGAATAAATCCTAGGAGAGCAGTCATATCATCATTCCTTATCGGCGGTGTTCTGGCAGGCCTTGCAGCTTACGAGAAGATAGCAGGAATTCCACCTTCTTATTCTGTAATGTCAAGTATGGCGAATGTGGTGGGCGCCGGTTTAGATGGAATAGCAGTTGCTCTCGTTGGTGCCAATCACCCTATAGGAATAATTTTTGCATCCTTCCTCATAGGTATGCTGTCAGCCGGAGCAAAAGGCTTCAACCTGATAGGCATACCGAAAGAAGTTGTTTATATATTTCAGGGTGTGATCGTGATGTCTCTGGCCGTACCCAATATTTACACACTAATTAAGAGGAAAATCAAGGGGGTAGGAGGTGGGTAAACTGTGACCCCTATAGAAATGATTGTTGGGTTGTTCGTCACGACACTCATATCAATGGTTCCCTTACTGCTGGCCTCAGTAGGTGAGGTAGTTACGGAGAGATCCGGAGTAGTTAACATAGGACTGGAAGGTATTCTGCTTCTGGGGGCTTTCCTAGCTGTCATGGTTGACGAGGCAACTCACCAGCCGGTTTTAGGTTTTTTGGCTGGGGCAGGAATAGGTTCGGTGATAGGCCTTGTTCACGGCGTCATATCGACCAAGCTGAAAGGAAATCAGATAGTTAACACTATTGGGGTCAACATGTTTGCCTTAGGTGTGGTTGGCTTCGGAATATATGCAGTGTGGGGTGTTTGGGGAGCGAAAACAATTCCCTACGACCTGAAACTACCCCATATAACTATCGCCGGGTATAGCCTTTCCCCCATGATATTCGTTGCGTTAGGGATAGCTATATTTACTTGGTGGTGGTTGTTCCGAACACCGTTCGGTAGAACGCTTAGGGCAGTTGGAGAGAATCCCGACGCTGCCGACGTCGTGGGGGTGAATGTGGATTTAGTTAGGATTATAGCAACTATATACGGTGCTACGCTTGCAGGCATTGGAGGCGCATACTTAAGTATTGACTGGTTCGGCGGTGTTACAAGAGAAATAGCTTCTGGCAGGGGTTGGCTGGCTTTAGCTAATGTTGCTTTCAGCAATTGGAACCCATTAATGGCTATTGTGGGTTCTATGCTCTTCGGTTTCTTTGACGCTTTAGTGCTTTGGATAGGTCCGATGCCGGAAGTTAATGCTATTATTCCTCAAGAGCTGCTTAGAACAGTTCCCTACATAGCCACCATAATTGTGATTTCGGGAGTGATTAAGAGGGTGAGGCCTCCGAAGGCTCTGGGAATACCGTATAGCAGAGAGTAATTGTTTATTATGGAAAAACCTTTGACTCCTTCACGTTTTTAGCAACTATCTTGCCCTTACTTATCACATATTTGGGTGGTTCATGATTCCAGATAGCTTCATAGACTGACTTGCCTGTGAGTATGAGTAAATCGGCTGGACATCCCGGCCTAATACCGCAGAATTCTAGACCCATTGCTTTCATACCTCTCCAAGTAATCATATCCATGAAAGTGTCCATATCTCTCAGCGTCATTGACCAAGTTATATGTGAGGCAAGAAATGCTACCTCAAGCATGTTATTTCTGCCGTAAGGATAGTAGGCATCGGCGACATCGTCCTGACCTAAAGCGACATTCACACCAGCCCTTAGCATTTCCTTGAAGGGTAGGTAAAGAGGTCCTGTCTGTGGATCTGTAACGAATGACATTCCTGCCTTCTTAGCAAGTTCAATAACTTTAAGCAAGGTTGGTTTAGGATACGTGGATAGGGCCCTCGCATGACATGCAGTTACCCTTCCTTTCCACCCCTCCTTTATTGCTTGACGTGCAAGCATTTCAGTTGTGCGGAGGTTTGGGTCACCAGCATCATCTGTAAGCATTGCTATATCCTTATCAAACTCCTTAGCAATTTCGAACACTCTTCTTATGTGTTCTAGTTCGTCTTCCTCAGATAACTCTATCCAGGGGATACCCCCTACAACGTCAGCACCCATCTCGACAGCTTTCCACACGTACTCGTCAGCACCTTCATCTTTTAATATACCGTCTTGAGGGAACGCAACAACTTGAATAGTGAGGTAATTCCTGAATTCGTCCTTAAGCTTGAGGAGGGCTTTTATCCCTTCAAGCTTCGCCTTAGTGTCGGTATCAACAAATGCTCTAAGATAGAGGTTGCCATGAGTTAAAGCAGACATAATAGCTTTCTTAGCGTTTTCATAGATCCATGACTCCGAATATTTCTCCTTGATCTGTGAAGCAATCTCAATGGCTGCCATTGCTCCTCCCATTCCTTGACTCTGATACTGCCTTACTGCACTCTCGCCAAGCATGAGATAGGTGTAAACTTTACACATGTGGATATGGGGATTAGCGAAAGGTTCACTCACCAGATTCCCTCCTGCATCGATCTCAATTATTCCTCTTCCTTGAATTTCCTCGCTCACACTCTCTATACGTCCGTCGCTAATACCAATGAAGTACTTCTTTTCGGCGGGTTTGTATCTTAGGCGAGCGTTTTTTATAAGTATGCTAAATTCCTCGACCAAAATGTGCACCGTTATTATTACTTCATAATTAAATATTTATTTAATCTACCCTCCACCTATTCCCTCAAGCACGTCAATATGGTCCATACTCGTTATGTCGGTGGATGATACTGTTTCTTCTAAGTTCCCTATGAGCTTAATACTTATCCCATTAATCATAATGATAATCCTGACGCGGGGCCTCAGTATGTCTTCCGGTTTGTTAAGACCCAGCTCATGAGACTTATCTCCAAGAAGCTTCATTATTTGAAGAATCAATTCCCGTAATGTCACTTTATCCTCATCAAAAATGATTTCATCCTTGTTAGTTAGGTCCCTTAATCTTCCATGGAGTGCTACCTTGATTACCAC
>Ga0164318_10000703_pt1 | contig 27136 bp, 22 predicted proteins | sample GuaBasSedimGuay9_FD_113734 | JGI IMG/M metagenome (GOLD analysis project Ga0164318, IMG submission 113734) | Subseafloor sediment microbial communities from Guaymas Basin, Gulf of California, Mexico - Guay9, Core 4571-4, 0-3 cm | ecosystem: Environmental > Aquatic > Marine > Hydrothermal vents...
ACAAATTAAATAGAACTTAAAAGAGGTATATTTGAGAATGTCAGAGAAAACGTATGGTTTTTACAAAATGAAAAAAGTGGGTTATATTTTATGAATTAAAATATAACCTTAAAGACATTTTTCTTTTTTTAGCAATAATAATCAACGATGTTGGAATCAAAGCCAATAGCATCAAAGCTGGGATATATCCAGGAATTCCAAGCGTCTCTTCTTCATTGCTTCCAGAACTTTTAGGCCGAATGTTGTAAAAATCATTTGCATAAAGGTCGACATTTTCCCAATAATTGTTATATGCATACAACGTTTTAGGTGCAATAGTCCAAACGCATTGATATAATTCATTATTGATTTTGTTTTGGATTGCATCAGCAATTTCGGCTCTCCTTTCAGTGTCTGAAGGATCCGATAAGATGAACTCATCGATCAATTCATCTAATTCAGCATTGCCTTCTGGAAAGAAGATATCATTAAAGAATCCTCCTGATTTGTAAACTAGTGAAAGCCATGGGACTGGATCATTGATTGAAGCTCCAATTCCAGAAACGTGCATGTCTTGGGTTAAAGTTCGGTTAGGTACAAAAACTGCGTTATCATATGCTCCTTGTTCATAAAAGTTTAATGTAATCTTAATTCCGATTTGACGGCCGGTTTCTCGCATTTCCAATGCAAGATCCTCCGCTCCGGTGTAATAAGCAAGGGTATAGTTTGCAAATGGTTCTGTACTATCAGCTTTTGCGAGCCAATCATCGGTGTTCCATGTTGAAACGTCAGTGCCTGAAGTTAAACCGCTGTCTACCATTGCTTGACGGGCTATGGTTAAATTAAATCCAGGAGGTCCAACCTCATCATTTTGGTATTGAACACCTTTAAACAGAGCTCCTCCGCTTCGGGTAGCGAGTCCATTGTTTACTTCATCAATATAGTAAGCATAATTAAAAGCATAGTTGAAGGCTTTCCTTACTTCTAAGGGAATCGTATCATACATTACAACATATTCAGAGTAAATCGAGATTCCCCCATCTACGATAGTTAAGAAATCTTGGCTTTCAACAGTGGTGGGATCAAGAATCTCACACGCATCAATTTCTTGCGAGACCAAATCAGATTGCATGGTTTCGACTGATTGATAATATTTGAAGACAATTTTATCAATGTATGGTTCTCCGCCCCAATAATCGCTATATTTAACGAAGGTAGTCTCACCATTCTGAACATCGAAATCCTCAAGTTTGTAAGCCCCAGTTCCAATATATGGGTCTTCATTTACTGTCCAATTTACTTGCCCTACATTGTCATCTCGTAATGGCACATATTGAAAATCAGCATGAGCGGTTGGGGAAATTTGAAATTGGAATTGAAGGGTAGAACTAATATCATATGGAATATTTTGATGAATTCTTACTGTATAATCATCTACGATTTCTGTGTGGTTATAGACTGCAACATACCATACATCATCAGGGATCCATGACAGATCGATAGTTTCATTAAATAAAGTTTTATCTTGAAGTAAGTATAATCCAAAGAAACCATAGTCAATAGATAATGCAAAGAATCGATCAATATTCCATTTTGCAGCTGTGGCATTAAATGGGGTTCCATCTTGGAAGGTCACTCCTTCTCTCAAATGGATTTCAAGAGTCGTCGAATTCACATATGTGTAACTAGTTCCTAAAATTCCGCTCATTCCTTCACCTAACACTTTCTCGGTGAACAATGGCTCACAAACCATTGCAATCACGTCATATTCCGAGGTATAACGATAGGCCACAGGATCTAATGATTCAATGAAACCTTCTCCCCCTTTCCCAAGAATGAATGTTATCTCATCTGTTTGGGTAGCAGTATCATCAGATTTTGCTGCAACGAAAGTTAACGGTAATACCAAAAACGAAATGAGGACAAGGGTTAATGTTGTTCTAATTTTTTTCATTTTTCTCACGCCTTGTTAGTTCTTAAAAAAAGTGATTTCTTGTAAAATCACCTATTCCTATTATGATTAGAACTATATTTAAATGTTTTGAATATGGATTAAATTGCATGTTATTCCTTCTGTATGTATATTATATTTTGGATAAATATTTTTCATAATTCGGTTATTCTATCATGAAATTGATCCATTTATGATATTAAGTATATCTTATGCATTTATTATCTGCTTTAGGGTCACTATAAATATTTTTTAATTTTTTTATTTAGTAATTTACATTTGAAATATTTTTAAATATTTAAAAAAAAAGATGTTTCTGGTTTCATCATGCACAAAAAGTAATTTATGTATCTTTGGTGAATTTGCAAGCCTTACACGTAGGAAAAAAGTCCATCACCTCCGAATGTAGCTAGGGCAAAGGAGCGTCTAGTGAATAAATTATTTTTAAAATTATTTTTGGTCATTCTCCATAATTTGACGAAATTACAAAGGAAAATCCAAATTGGATCATAAGTTCAGTGAAAATGAAAAAAAAGTAAAAACTGCCATTCGAAAATTAGGGTGTTAAATATATTCATAGTTGTTGTTCCAGCAATAATTGTAGTATTTTCGTAAATTTTCATATGTGATATCTAATTGTTCTAAAAATTCTTTTACTATTCCTAAATCTTCTCCTTCTTGTTTCAAGAGTTGACTTTCGACATCAACAAATTCATATTCCCATTCTTTTGCTTTTTCAAGCCGTTCTAAAATTGATTCTTTTGTGAAGGGTTGAAAATGATCATTTACCTGCCCTGACAAATTTTGATGAATATCTAAGAACTTAGGGTGTTGTCCTTTACTGAAATCAATTTTTGATAAATCTATAATTTTTCTCGCGGGTGCTGCTCTAGTTTCTACATAGATGAAATTTTTCTTTGGATCAATTACATACCACCAGTGCCGACCCCCGCTTGTTGCATGGTACTTTCCTCGGTCCATTGCCTTCAAGATCTTAAACGCATATTCTTCATCTATGGTATCAGGGGCATTTTTAATCAAGCTCGCTGCATGAACAAAACGAGTATCTTTTTCAAGAGAACCTCTTCCTTTAATATCAGTAAAATCAATAGGCTTATCTCCTCCAAAACCTTGATATTTCCTTAAATTGGCCAACTCCTTTGAATAGAAATAATTTGTAGTTAAAGTAATTGGGAGAGTATCGTTACGACTGATAATGGGCTCTTCTTTGAAATCAATTACGGCTGCATCGTCCGATTGATCACATACGAAAAAATGCCAAGGATAACCTTCAAGGTTAAATTTGGCCAGACTATCAATGACCTCCTGAACCTCTGAATAATTATCAAGCACATATTGCATCCACATTTCGAAAGTTAGGGTAGGCAATCTGTCATCTTTAGATGTTGGAGGTATTCCATCAATCAAGGTCATTTCTTGAATGTATAAGCCTTTCTCATTAAATCCGCCATCAATCATATCCTTGCCATAGACATTGAAGGTGATGGAACCATATCTTGAAACCCAAGTAAAATGTTTTGAAAGGTCATCGAAGCCTTCTTGTAAGTTTGATTTCGATATACCTATCTTATTTTCTCCTCGTCTGTTGATGAAAACTGCACCATTGACGGGGTTTGGGGTACGTTCGTCTAAATTGTGGCCAATATATTGCTTATTACTACGTTTTATCAAAAACGTAGAACACGAGTCATTTTGATAGATATTTTTCATTTTTTTCACCAGAATTACGAATTTTTGTGGTCAAACTAAAAAAAGAGAGAAAGTATATAAGATCATTTCGTTTCTTGCAGTTTATCAGAGAGCTTATTTTCATCAGAGTGTTGATTCATTAAATAATACTCTTCAACTTCCTCGTATTGATTATCCAATTTGAAACAGCGGATAAAGTGGTTCTCATTCTTTTTATAGAAAGGAGGATTTCTTGCTATACATAGATCAATTTGACAAATTGAGAAACATCTTGGGTGAAAAGCACATCCTGAGGGTGGATTAACAGGGCTAGGAACTTCTCCTTCTAAAACAATTCGGTTTTGCTCCTTGTCCAAATTTATATCAGATTTTGCAGATAGCAAAGCTTGGGTATAGGGATGAATCGGATCCTTGAAAATTTCATCCACAGCGCCATATTCGACAAATTTTCCCAAATACATAACTGCTACAGTATCTGCCACGTGGTGTACAACAGAAAGATTATGGGTAATAAAGAGGAATGAATAGTGGAATTTTTTTTGCAAGTTTTTCAGCAAGTTCAATATTTGAGCTTGGACTGAGACATCTAATGCAGAAGTAGGTTCATCTAGGATTATGAGCTTGGGATTACATGCCAAAGCTCTCGCGATGATGATGCGTTGCTTTTGTCCGCCTGAAAATTCATGTGGTCTTCGATCCAAGTGTTCTTTCTTTAGAGAAACTCGTTTGAGTAATTCGAGTGCTCTTTTTCGAAGTTGATTTTTATTTGTAATCCCCATCAAATTCCGTAGGGGCTCGGAAATAATATCAACAACTTTCATTCGGGGATTTAAAGAAGCATCTGGGTCTTGAAATACAATTTGGATTTGTTGTCGAATACGGTTAGGGAGTTTTTCTGGTAGTTCTTCTCCATCAAAAACAATGGATCCATCGTCTCTTGAAACTAAACCTAAGAGGGCTTTGGCTATCGTTGTCTTCCCACACCCGCTTTCTCCGACCAAACCCAAAGTTTTCCCTGCTTTCAAGGAAAATGAAACTCCATTTACAGCTTTTACGTGATCTTTTACACGTTTAAAGAAGCCGCTGTATATAGGGTAGAATACCTTCAGATCAGTTACTCGAATAATTTCAGAACCTTTTTTGATTTCTCCTTCATTTTTCTGTAAAATAGATTGATTAACAGCACGAAAAGCTAGGTGCTTCAATAAAATTGTAAAAATTATGTTAATCCCTAAAGCCATTGCCATGAATAGACTCCATGTACTTCCACTCTCTACGTTATCACCACGCGTGAAGGTCTTCAAGTCTATCGGGATGTCGAATAATCGATCCATTTTACCAAACAAAGAAAGTAATGAAACCGTTAGAAAAAATAAAAATCCTGGTAAAAGCCCAAGAACTGTTATTAGGGCGATCTTTTTATTGGGAACAAGTTGAATCTTTATTCCCCAGTTTGTGAGAAAAATATTTGTTCCAATCAATCCCAATAATCCAACAATCAAAATGACATACATGAGGATCTCGTTTGATAAATCAATTCTAAGTAACATTAATCTATTTCCTCCTTTGTCTCTTGATTTTTACTAAACCGTTGATCATACAAATGACATGATACGAAATGATTTGGTGTGACCTCAAATTGTTTTGGGACCTTCGTTTTACATGGCTCAAAGCAATGTTTACATCTTGGGTGAAACCTACATCCACTTGGTGGAAAAATCAAGTTTGGCACTGACCCTGGAATAGTCGTGAGTTCTTCTTCTTTTTTATCGATTTTGGGTATAGAATTAATTAAACCAATCGTATATGGATGTTTGGGTTCACGGAATATTTTTTCGACTTCGCCATATTCTACGATATATCCACTATACATCACCGCAACTCGATCACAAATTGAAGATATCACACCTAAATCATGTGTTATGAACAGCACAGAAGTGTGGAATTGCTTTTTCAAATTTAGAATTAAATCTAAGATTTGTGCTTGGATGGTAACATCTAGCGCAGTGGTGGGTTCATCTGCGAGTAGGAGTTCTGGATTACAAGCCAAACCCATTGCGATCATAATTCTTTGGCGCATACCGCCTGATAATTCGTGAGGATATCTTTTTAATAACTGATCAGGATTGGGAAATCCTATTTTTTCTAAAAGATCTTGGGATTCTTTATTCGCAATATCACTTATTGATATATTTCGCCGAATCTTTTGTTTTAGGACCTCAATCTTTTTCTTTGTCTCTTCTTTGGCTTTTCCCTTTAGCTTTTTTTCAATTTTGACTAAAGTATGATATTTCTTTTTTAGCGTTTCATTTTCTTCAATCGCTTTGACAAGTTCTTGATTTAATCTGTCTGATTGATGGTTGATAAAAACCTCTGCTAGTTGGTCTCCAATTGTTAAGACAGGATTAATCGAATTGAGGGGGTCTTGAAACATCATGGTGATTTTATTTCCACGGTATTCTAACATTTCTTCTTCTGTTTTTTGTAAGAGGTCTTCCCCATGAAATAGAACTTTACCACTTAAAATTTTTCCAGGAGATCGAACAAGTTGGAGAATTGACAATGCAGTAACTGATTTTCCACACCCAGTTTCCCCAACTAAGCCCAATATTTCTTCTTTGTAAATATCAAAGGAGACCCCTTCAACTGCTTTCACAATACCTTCATCAGTATAGAAATATGTGACTAAATCTCTAACACTTAAAATTGCATCTTGGGAGTCAACTGAAGTCTTTAATTCTGGCTGGATATTACCTTGGGCTTTAACAGAGGAAATAAATTCTTCCTTATATTGCTTGAGATAATAAAAATTCAGCACCTTATACCCAATGATAAAGATCACAATTAGGATCCCGAAACCATATACTGAAAAAGGGGCCTTTTTTGTAATCAATCCGTACACCAAAATAATTAGAGTCCAAAGAGTTTGACAGCAGAAGAAAACAATTGCAAGTGGGATTCTCACCGAAGCGACAACATCCATTTGAAGTTTATTGTGAACAAGCTTGTCCAGATTCTCAATTAAAAGGAATATAGTGATTAAAACGATCAAAGTAAATACTAAATTTTCTTTCATTTGTTTTGTAAGCAACGTTGTGTCTATGGTGATTTCTAAAATCCTTAATATTTGAAAGACTAAACCATATGCTAGCAGCACAATTGTTGCAATTTGATAATCTTTTCGATAAATGCTTGCTAAATCGAGGAGTTCACTGCAAAAATTTTTCAGCCTTTTTTGATTATATGCCCAATGTAAGTGAATTTGGAGTATGGAAACAACTTGAAGCGATAAGAACATAATGAAGCTAGTTCCTATTCCCATAATTTCAAGCAAAATCCTAACGCCAAAATTAATAATAATTAAAATAAGTGCGATAATATACGAATATTTCTCCGTAAAACCAGCGGGAATTTTTTGGTTCTTCGTACGAAACTTATTGATGATGTTGAAGAAAATCATCCCACTAAGCAAAATTATTATACTTTCCATGAAAATAACATTTCTTCGTGAAACAGTTAATATTGATTTCAATAACATTTTCCTCACTTTTTTCATTCTTTAAATTTAACTTTTTGGATCCAATGCATCTCGTAATCCATCGCCGAGTAATATGAATCCGAGAGCTGTCATTGCAATTAATAAACCTGGCCATAAGATCGTCCAAGGTGCGGAAAAAAGATGCTGACTGCCCACATTGACGTCATAGCCCCATTCAACAATATCTGGTTCACCCAATCCAATAAAATTCAAGCCGGCAACTCCCAAGATCACTCCTCCCATTGAAAACGAGATTGAAATGATGATTGGAGAAATTGAGTTTGGTAATATGTGATTAAACATAATTCGGAAATGTTTTGCTCCTGCAGTTTCGGCGGCATCAACATAAATTTTATTCTTTTCTTGAAGGACTGATCCCCGCATCAATCTACCAATTCCAGGGATTGTTATCAGCCCATAGGCGAGTAGAACATTATCCATCGTCCTTCCCATTACTGCGATAATTGTCATTACCAAGATCAAACCTGGAAAGGATAGCATTAAATCAAAGGTTCGCATAATGAATTTATCAACCCAACCTCCAAAGTATGCTGAAATTACCCCGAAAAGAATTCCGAATCCATATCCAATAATAATTGCTCCAATACCTGCTGTTAAAGACTCTCGCCCTCCATAGATCAATCGGCTTAATAAATCCCTTCCAAATTCCGTTGTACCGAGAAGATGGTCTTTTGAAGGTGGTTGAAAAGAACCAGTAAACCGATTGATAGAGATGTCTACATAAGAATAGGGAGCAAGCCATGGTGCAAAGATTGTTATAAAGACAATGATAGAGATGATAATGAAGCCCAAAATTGTCAACGGGGTAAGGAGTTTTTTCATTAACGTTCGTTTTGATTTTTCTTGGGCAATCTTGTATTCAATCTCTTCGATAGGCTCGTGGCGATATTTTGGCTTGAAAAGAAACTTGAGAATATTTCTTCTTGATTGCTTAGGTTCATTTTCTTTTAATAAAGTTAAAGATGTTCGATTTTCTTGAAAGAAATCTCTCTTGAAAAGAAATGCCCCTAGATTTTTCAGCGTTTTCGCTGGATTGGGCCCTTTCAGTGTTGGAATTTCTTCTTCTTGAACCATAGTTATTTTGTTGATATAGTTTACTTCTGTCATTTTCTCCACCTAGTCATATATTATTCTTGGATCTATAAAGGTATATACGATATCAGTTAATAGATTACCAAGGATCACAATTATTCCAATCACTTGGACAATTCCTACAATTAACCAATAATCGTTTGATAAGATTGCTCGGACGAAATTATTGCCTAAAGCACGAATGTTGAACGTAATTTCAATAATCGTCGTTCCTGCTAAAAGTGCAAATCCATCTGAAATGGCAATTGTTACCGTTGGGATCAAAGCATTACGTAAGGCATGTTTCTTGTAAACTACATTTTCAGAGCACCCTTTTGCACGCGCTGTGCGAATAAAGTCTTGCTCCATCACATCTAGCATACTTGAACGTGTTTGGCGTGTAATTGATGCGAATGATAAAAATGTTAAGCATGCTATCGGTAAAATTAAATGAACAAGTGTATCGAGTAATAGGCTCAAATTATTAGCAATGATACAGTCGATAATGCGAAAATTGGTTAAAGCAGGTGGATCCGGATATCCTGGGGTTTTCAACCCGCTTGTTGGTAAATCAAAGACGCCCCCCGTAAAATCTGGTAGAAGATAACCGAAGAAATATCTAAGTAATAACCCCAAGAAGAATGAAGGTAAGGCGAGACCTAAGACTGCAAGACCTCGAACTAAAGTGTCTTGCCATTGATCTTTGTGTTTTACTGTCGTTAATCCCGTTTTAATTCCCACAATTGGGATTAAGAACATGGGAATAAATGCAATTTCAATAGTTCTTGGGATTAGAACTTTCAATAGGTCTTTAACTGGCATTCCGGGTGCGACATTCGCTGATTCACCGAGATCTCCTCGAAATAGATTCTTTATATAAACCCATAATTGAGTATACCATGGATCATCTAGGCGCCATTTATCACGAAAGGCTTGAATAACTGCAGGAGGGGTAGTTTTCGGCAGAAATGATGATGGATCTCCTGGCATTAATTGAGCAAAGATCCATGTAACAATAATCAGTAAGAAAATTAGCGGAATTGCTGCAAGAATTCGTTTAATTATATATGAGAGCAGATTGGTCATTTTTAAATCATCGTTGTTGATGTCGTTAGATATTTACGATTGGGAAAAATTACACCTTGTTTGAATAGAACATATTGTTTGATTTTATACCCTATGAATGCTCCAAAGAAAAGAAGCAAGGAATCGATTATTATTGTTAGGTATCCATTCAATGTCCCAAATTGGAGTCGTAATCCTTCCGAAAGATTATTCAAATTTATCCAATACCATATTAATGAAATCAATGTAGGTAGAGGGAGGATATATAATACATGTTTAAAACCGTATAAAGAAATTTCTTCGCGATAAACAAAGAAAAACCCGATCAATATTAGTATTAAGGGCATTCCTCCAAAGTCCCATACTTTGAGGGGGGTTTCTGGATCGTATCCCTTAAAATAAAGCATAAAATGCCAAATTAATCGGTCATCGACCGAGTTATCACCATACTTGGCACATAAAATCCCAAAAAACCCAAAAACTAATGCATAAAGCCCTAAGATTATTGTGGCTAACCTAGAATAGTCTTTTGGATGTTTAGGTTGTTTTTCAGAGTTTCGTAACTTTTTCACCATTTATTCACCCATGCATGCATATAAAAAAGTGTTAATTATTTCCGTCTGTTGTTATTACCCAAAGATTTTGAAAAATTATATCTCTTTTCTCTTAATATGTTTGAAAATTTTGAATTTGAATCTGATTTTCACAACATCAGAATTGTAAAAATCATTATATCTAAAATTTTCTAATATTTTTATTATAGTTATAATTCTATTTATATTGTTCTAATTTATTGATTGTTTGAATCATTTTAATTTTGAATAAATTTTATTCCATCTAATTATATTCAATTATTTGTATCGTTAGGTTCCGATTTCAATTCGAAGTCTTTAAATATCATTCTAGCATAAAATAAGTGGTGATTCTATGATTTTTGAACATGTTGGACTCACAGTCAATGATTTAAATGAAATGATTAATTTCTACCAAAATACTTTGGGATTTGAATTGCTTAGGAGAACTGATTTCAATGCCTATTTGTATTTGGGTGATCAGTTGCTTGAACTTTCTCAAGCTAAGGAGAAAAAACCTGTTACCATTCCAAAAACTTCTAAAGAAACAATGAATTATATGTTTAAAAAAGTTGGAATTAACCATCTTGGAATACGCGTTGACGATTTAGATGAAGCTATTAAGAAGATTGAAGATGCTGGTGCTGTTGTAATACGTCCAATAGAAAAATTTGAACCGCACATTGATTTTGTAAAAGAAGTTTCAAACGAAAAGCTTAGAAGGGCCAGCCAACCAATTAACAGAAAATTTTGGAGAATTTGCGGGTTTTTCGATCCTGACGGGAATTATATTGAATTACTTGAAAGATGAAATTTCATACATCAAACATAATTACTCCCCAGGTTCTATTTTGTAAATATAGTAAAACCTTTGGTATGATTTTTTTATTACTTCGAGAAAAAAAGTGAAATCATGATGAAAAGAATTGCAGTTGCTATGATTATGCAAGAAACGAATGGCCTTAGCCCTATTCTAACGACTTATGAGGATTTCAAGCAAAATATACAATACGGGGCAGAACTTGAATCCTACTTAAGTGTTTCTAATGATGAACTCACGGGCTTAGCCGATGTTTTTGGATCAGATCCCAATTTTCAATTAATATATCTTTTACGCGCATATTCTAACCCAAGTGGACCTATGCCTGAACAAGATTATCAAAAATTAAAGGGGGAGCTTATATCTCTATTTAAAAAACATCAACCCTATGATGGGGTGTTTTTAGCTCTCCATGGTGCGATGTCGGCTACAAAAACCCTTGACGTTGAAGGAAACTTGATTACCAGCCTTAGAGAACTTATTGGTCCGGAAAAACCGATTTGTGTGAGTTTAGACCATCACGCCAATATTACAAAAAAAATGGTTTATAATTCAAACTGTTTAGTTGGGTATAAAACAGAGCCACATATTGACTCGCGTGAGACAGGGTTCAAAGCTGCCAGCATTCTTAAACAAATCTTACTACATGAGATAGACCCGATAGTGGAATATTGTAAAATTCCAATGTTTCCTGCTGGAAATGTTCTTGTCCAAGATGGTCCTTTGAAAGAATTTTTTGATTCAGCACTGGAGGCCGAAAAAAACGAGAAGATATATGATGTTTCAATATATCCAGAATTCAATTGGTCTATTAATCCTGAACTCGGGTGGAGTGTTACGGTATGTAGTAACCGCTCGGTTAAACAAGAAGGTCAAAAAATTGCGAATCGGATTTCAAAAAATTTGTGGGAGAATCGCCATTTATTTCTCTCAGAAAACCGAATTCCTATTCCAGAAGCGGTTGAGCAAGCCCTTTCTATGAAAGAAAAACCTATTGTCTTTTCTGATGCAGGAGATGCTTGTTCTGGAGGATCTCCTGGCGACAGTACTGCGATTTTGCAAGAATTACTCGGGAAAAAGATCCCAGACAAAGCAATGGTTTTCATAGTTGACCCAGAATCTGCACAAAAATGCCATCAAGCTAAGATTGGGGATGAAATAAATCTTGATCTAGGTGGAAAATTAGATCCAGTTAATGGAAAGACAATTAAAGTTCATGGTATCTTGATATCTCTCTCAGATGGCCGATTTTTCGCAAAGAGCGCAGTTGTTACTGGTTGGTTTAATATGGGGTTGGCTGCAGCAATCGAAATTGATGATGTTTTCGTTGTAGTTGCCGAAAAACCTACAATCACATTTAGCCCTGCGATTTACCGGGCTTTGGGCCTAGAACCTTTAAGTGCTAAAATTGTTGTGGCAAAATCACCTTTCATTTTCAAAGAATGTTATAAAGACATTGCCGAAACCTTTATTCTTGTGGATGTGCCAGGATTGTGTTCTTCAAATCTGAAAAGTCTTGCCGATTGTTTTAAATTTCCACCACGTCCGCTCTATCCCATTGATGAAGACATCGAATATGATCCAGAAACTTATTTAGATGGAAGATTTGCTATATCAGAAAAATAATACAAGTTACTAAATATTCTGCCCACCTACATAAAGATAGGCGGACTTCGGCTTTTTTCATCCTTCTCAAGGCAGATTACCTAACAGATGTGCGAAAAGACTAACTTTTTGGCTATATTCCTCAAAATGGTTGTATTTTTAACTTTTTTAAGGACTAATTGCTTTTAAATAATTAGTAATGAATTCATGGAATCGATATAGAGCGCTTGAATTTTCGCTATTACTTTTACTTTGTTTCTCTAATCAATATTTCTATCTTTCAACTGCCTATTCTGAATCTTATACTCCAAATTCCTTTCAAATACTGTGGCATGAATGGGATTCCAAGAATCGACTCAATAATGATTCGGTTTGGATTGAATTTCCCGATTTAGCCCCCGCTCCTTCCTTAAATTTTGTAGGAATTCCCATTACGCTTGGAATAGGTGAAAACACCACATTTACTTATGGATTGATCGGCAATCACGAAGTTTTTATCTACTTGGATGTGAATGTTGGTGATTTGAATTTAAAAATATTCACCAACGGTGAGCTCTTATATAACTCTTCGAATTATGCCGAGTATAGTGAATACTATTCTTTTATTCCTCAAGTTTCTCAAAATTATTCCATTGAAATTTCTCATTCCGTAGCAGATTTAACTTTAGATGCAAAAGGAACTTTGTATATTCGACAGCAGATGGTGTTAGCAGGTACAAAGATGAATTTTTTTATGAATGCTTCTTCTGACGATTACAACACCTTGTTTCTAAGAGTGGATCAAGATTTTGGGGGTGTAAATATTAGCCATGACAAATCCCTTCTATTAAGAAATTTAACAATTTTCCACAACCGTATTTATCTGGATCGTGATGATTATTATTCATTTCTGGTTTATGAAAATACATATGATGTTATCTATCCATCTGAGTTAATTCCCGTTGATAATCAGAAATTCAGTGGTCTTCAAACTTTAAAATGGGCGTGTCAGAAAGAAAAATTTGATCTCCCAATTCTTAATCAAAAATTTAATAACAGCAGCAAAGAATTAAATATCTCTGGACTTTTGCCTTATAAGCCTGAAATTGGTCAAAGTGAGGTGGGCACGGGCTTTCCTGCCGGAAGTTATATTATGGTTACTTCACTTTCTGGATCGGGAATGATCAATCTAACAATATATAACGTAGATGGTGAGGAATTATATGAAAATTCTTCTCCTGACTATGATAATTCTCCTTCTACCAATGATACACCTGCAGGGAGCTCACTAATAGATCTTATTCCAGTTCCCGTGTTGATTGTTGGGATTATTGCTGTGGTTGGGATTGGATTCTTTTTATTTAAGATATTTTCCAACCAAAAATAAGAGTTTAATGCCTTCTTTTATTGTTGTTAAATATATGCAAAATCATAACAATAACATCGACATTTTGCGAACAATCAGAGTCTATAATCCAAGCAAATGGACTCGGAGTTCTGTTGTGGATTGTAATGTTCAGTTCAATTCAAAAATTCACAATATTCAAGTCTATACTCGTGATAACCAAGAAATAACGGCACAAATCACTCCACTTTCTGAAAATATATGGAATTTTCGTTTTGTTGCTGAAAATATTCCCCCCCAAAGTGAAGTGGAGTATTTTATCAAAAAAAGAGATCTTTCTGCTTCATTTCAACCTCCAGAAGAAGGATTACTTGATGGCAATGATTACTATCTCGAAAATGATTTAATGCGGGTTGTTCTTGAAGAAGATGGATCCTTAACAATAATGCACAGGGAAATTGAACAAGAAGATGAGCAAAAGGATGAACAAGGTGAAAATGTAGATCGCCCAAAAAAAATCATTGCTATGGGTGAAGAATTAACGGAAGGATCCATTTGGGCAGGGGAATCCTTTTTCAAATTCCGAAATATTAATCAGATCCTAATTAACTCTCAGCCAGTTAAAAGGTACCACATTTCAAAATTAAAAGAAGCAAGTGATTTTGCAGGCAAGATAGAAATAATTTATTCAAGTTTGCATTCTAAAGAAGAAGAAATGCTTAATAAAGCTGAAGAAGAGAACCAGAATAAGATTAAAGTGGATTACTCATTGGAAAAAGGGGAATCACGATATATTTTTCTATCTTTGAATTTTTTTGCTGAAATTATTTCAAATCAAATCCAAATCAGCAACGCAATTCCTTTTACCCCCACGAACAAACAAATTGAAGAAAAATATGGTGTTTTCTGGAACAGTGATTTGGAGCGAGGTATTCTTTTTCTTCATCCCAATTTTATTGATATTTATCATTTGACCTCTAATTCTTCCATACACAAGCAAAATCAATCATTACAATTTGATTTAAATAAATTTTTCAAAGAGCAACCCGAATTGATATTTAAATATGTCATTGTTCCAATTAACTGTTTCGATTTTCAAGATGGAAAATTACGGGATGAATTACTTCACGAATTGGTTTTTGATTATTATCATCCCTTCAAAGTTGAAATCAAGTAGTTCTTTTTTAACATGATTTCCAATAACCCAATTTTTTATTAGAAATCGAAATCATTATAGCTTAACTTCTTTAAAAAGTGAGAATCTTATGTGTTTAGCGATCCCTGGAAAAATAATTTCTCTCGAAGATCAGACTGCTTTGGTGGATTTTGACGGTTCGCAGAAAAAAATTGTCATCGCCTTATTACCTCAAGTCCAAGTGGGAGATTACGTAATTGTTCATGCTGGATATGCTATAGAGAAAATAAACGAAGAAGCGGCTCGTGAGTCGCTCGAACTTTGGAGAAATATGATTGACGATGGTATTGTTGATAAATCAAATTATGTGTAATTTCTATATGTAGTAACAATTTTTTCTTAATTCTTTTGCTGAAGTAATGCAGCTGTAATTGCGATTTGTCCAATTGAAATGCCTGCATCGCCAGCTGGAATGGTTTTATGAATTAAAAATTCTAAGCCCGCTTTAGAGATCTCATGCTGCAAGATCTTGTTTATTATTTCATTATAAGCCACACCCCCGGTAAAACCTATCCGCGAAATTTGCTGTGATCGTGCAATTTCTACCGCTTTGCGCGCAAACAATCGAGCCGTTGTTTCAACTAACCATCTTGCCAATCTTACTTTGTAATCTTTCCTACCTTCAGTTTGTTTTGACCACAATACCATTAAGGTATCATAAATTAATTCATCAATCTTCAAATGGTTTCCATCTAAGTAGTAAGAAATATCTTGATCAATTGGCGGTTCATCAAGTGGTGCTGCATTCCATATATAACCTTCCAATCTCATAGCAGGTTCACCTCGATATGAACGAATGTGGCACACATCAAATCCTGCTGCAATTGCATCCAAGCATCTTCCCAAACTCGAAGTTTTTGGTATGGTAGATTGAATATCAGGTTCATTTTGCAGCAAAAATCTTTTAAATATATAGTTAGCTTCTAATTTTCCATGAGGTAAATGCGATGAAAATGGATACCGTTCTTCCCAATTCGATAATTTACCCAATTCTTGCCGTTTAGCTGCTACGGTAAGCAATAAAGAAAGAAGCATGCGATCAGGATATTTTGCACATAAATCGCCTCCAATCATGGGTATAGGTGAAATCCAAGCCGCTCTTTCTGCCGATATATAATCTCCTACAAGAATTTCACCCCCCCAAGCACTGCCATTTGTACCATAGCCTATTCCATCTGCAGTGATTGCTACGATTTTTTCATTTAACTGGATTTGATGATCTACTAAAAGGGCTGCAAGATGGGCGTGATGATGTTGAATTGGATATATCTGTGCTTTAAACTCTTCATGGTAAATATTTGCCAGCTTAGTTGATTGAAATAATGGATGTATGTCATGTGCAATGGCAAGAATTTCTGAGGGATCAATTTGGAGTAATGTTTGCATATGTCGAATGGCGCTTTCTAGAAACTCAAATGTGGCTAAATTTTTAACATTTCCTATATGTTGGGTGGGAAAAATTCTCTGCCCACGGGAAATTGCGCCTGTACTATTTAATTCTGCTCCAACAGCAATAATGCTTCCATTTTGAACTTCAAAGGGTAACTTATAATATTCCGGAACGAATCCTCGAGATCTTCGAATCGGAATGTGATTTCCTAATAAAGGACGGAGAACCGAATCGTCACATCTTTGATAGATTTCCCGGTTATGAAGATAAATGTTATCTGCTAACTGTGCTAATTCCAACATTATTTCTTCGTTTGTGATTGCCATTGGAAGAGAACTTTCATTTCCGCTGGTAAAAACTATGGGAATTTCTCCCAGCTTCTTAAAAATATAATAGTGAATTCCCATATACGGTAAAATCACTCCAACATTGGGTAAACCAGGTGCAATATTGTTTGGTAGTTTTTCTTTCGTGGAAGAATCCTTTGGTTTATTCAGTAAAACTATCGGGCGGCGGAACGATTGAAGTTCTTTTTCAGAATTACTGGAAACATCAAAATATCGCTTGATAGTCGAAATAGTTGGAAACATTACCGCAAACGGTTTATATTTTCGGTCACGCTTTCGTGTTCTTAATGTATTAATTACTTGAGAATCATCAGCGCGACATATTAAATTTACACCTCCAATTCCTTTTACCGCTACAATTTTGGAATTTATCAAGTCATCAACTATCTGATCTAATACATGCTCATTTAGGGGGGGAATTCCCGTTTTACTCTGCTGGGAATCAGCTTGAAAGAAATACGGACCACATTCTCTACAGTTAAAAGTTTGTGCATGGAATCTTCGATTTGATGGTTGGTGGTAATCATTATTGCAAGCTTCACAAAAAGGAAAGATATTTACTGTGCTGTTTGGTCGATCATAAGGAAGTGCCCGCATAATCGTGAAACGAGGCCCGCATTCGGCGCATGCGACAAATGGATATTCATAAAAGCGAGAAGAAGAGGGATCATTAAATTCTTGTAAGCATTTGGGACAAATAGAAATATCTGGTGGAAGAGTCAAACCCTTACCTGTCCCAGGATTGCTTGGAATAATCGTTAACTTTGAATAATCTATTCCTGGCTGTTTTTCCACATATCTTATAGAAATTTCTTCAATATATGCAATTGGAGGTAAATTTTCCTTTAATCGCTTGAAAAAATCTGAAAATTGAATTGAATGAGATTTACGATAAAGATGCAACGTAACCCCCAAATTTCCAGTATTTTGGATTGAACCTGTTACAGGAAATTGAGAAAGGAAATTGTAAAGAAATGGTCGAAACCCGACACCTTGCACAATTCCAGTAATCACAATTTCAACATAATCCGTTATGTCTGTCATATTTGATTCAACAAATACGTGGGATTAGTTCTCCCATTGGTTTTTCTACGATTCGTTTACCGCCTAAAGGAGTTTTCATAATAACCATACCCGGTTTTTCTGCTTTAACTTCCCCAATAATCACAGCTTCCTTACCTGAGTTAGTTTTTCTCAATTCTTTCAAAACTTGTTCTGCGAATTCTGATTTAACACACAAAATGGCTTTACCTTCATTAGCAATCTCTAATGGTTCTAAACCAAGAATATCGGCGATGGATTGAACTTCTCGTTTAATAAGGATTTTTGACTGTTCTACCCAAATACTTACTTTAGATTTATATGCCCATTCATTTAGAGCAGCAGCTAATCCACCTCTTGTAGGATCCTTCATAGCAAGAATACCTTGATTCTGTTCAATTATTGGAAGAAAATCAATTAGACATCTTTCATCGGATTCTAAAAGTGTATCAAAGTTGAAATTTTCTCGAGCTGCTATGAGAGCTGCTCCATGATCTCCTATACTGCCGGTTAATATGATTTTGGCACCTGCTTGACAATTTCCATCAAAAATTTGCCGAGTCTTTGGTTTTAAACCTATACCACTGGTGGCAATAATAATCTCCTTCAATGATCCTTTGGGTATAACTTTTGTATCTCCGGCTAAAATGGCAACTTGGGCTTGTTTTGCGGTTTCATTGAAAGATGTAATAATTCTATCCAACAACTTAAACTCCGTTCCTTCTTCGATAAAGATAGTTGAAGTGATTGCCAGCGGTCGGGCTCCCATCATTAGAAGATCGTTAACCGTACCTGCTACAGATAAACTTCCCAAATCTCCTCCGGGGAAAAATAGAGGCTCCACTGTATGTCCATCAGCGGTAATTACTATCTCATTAGGTGAATTTTCTAATGGAATAGTGGCTCCATCATCATATGCATCCACACCTATCCCATCTGAGATTCTTTTTATGGGAATTTTATCTGTAATGAAGTGGATCAATTCTTCCTGCATTATTCCCCCGCCGCCATGTCCGAGTTGAATTATTTTTTTTAAGGGAGATTTTTCCATGATATTTTCATCCTAAATAAAATATAATAAAGGATAAATTTTCTGAATTTTCTTTAATCTCTATTTTTATTAACGACAATGCGTTATAATAATTTATGACAGCAGAAGACTCCTTTACTGTTCTTCGAACATCTTTAGATAACATTTTGAACTCTTCTCCTAAATTTTTGCTATTGGGTATTGGAGAAAACCGCATGGGCGACGATGGTGCTGGACAATATATCACATTCAATTTAGATCGATTTAATCAATTACCAAATTTACTTATCATAAATGGTGGGATAACGCCTGAAGAACGGTTGCAAGAAATAATTGATTTTCAGTCCGAGTTAATGTTGATCTTAGATGTGATAGATCTTCCAGGGGATCCAGGAACTATCGGAATTTTTGAAGAATCTCAGATGCTGAATTATCTTCCCATTTCTTCCCATAGTATGCCTCTTCCGGTGTTTGTTGATCGCTGTCGTCATTATATTCCTCACATCCAAATGAAATTATTGGGAATTAAACCATTTTCATTAGAATTTTTAGATCACTATTCCCTTTTCCAAGAGGACAAATATGATTTGGATGCAAAAGAAAGCAACCCAAACATTCCATTCTATGATTTTAATTTAACAGAGTCTATGAAAGAAATTTGCGACCGGATTGTGAATATATTTAGTGAAATAATAGATAAGTATTACATCCAAGATTAATTTGCAAGAAAAAGAATCTGATTGAAAATGCGGGAACGAACTCATCGGCCACCTAAGTTGAGGAAGCGCCACATTCGGAAAGGTTGGCGCCAAACCCGCTCTCAACTTAATTATATTCTTGTCCAGTCATACTTTTCATCCAAAGAAAAAGAAAATTCAGCAGAATGGCATGAAAGTAATGGTCAAAAATATTTGGATGTTCATGCATCTGATTATTACTCTCTTGGATTAATGGAAGGTTCTGAGTTGGGTGCAAAAATCCGCGCCATGAAATTGATCATTAAAACTATTGCTGTCAAAACCAGACAAGCCGAATATACATATAAACATTTTCTAGAGATGGCACGGGAATACGAAGATTCAATTCCCGATGAATACTTACGTGATTCTTACAAGATTGGAACTTTTATTGATGAAATACAAGGAATGGCTGATTCGTTAAATGGGATTTCATTTGAAGATATTTTTCTGCAAAATTGCTTTATTGATATCGTTTACGGAGAACTAATTCCCTTTGGAGCGCGAATTCCTCAAGATTATGATTTCGGTTGCACTTCGATGGGAATCTTTTATTATTCCCTTGATAAATCTCCACCCCAAGTTCTCATAGGTCAAAATTTTGATTTCAATATCACATTTAAACCAACTTTATCTTTTGTGCTACACAAGGTAGCTAATCATCCACGAATTTTTAGTCTTCGATTGGGTGGTATGTTGTCCATTCCGACTGGTTTGAATGAATGGGGACTATATTCATGCATAAATGTGGTGAAAACGAATATTTCAGCAAATTATACCATTCCCTCTGGAGTGTTATCCCGCTTAGCTTTTACTTTCTGTAAAGATGTTGAATCCGCATATAATCTCGTATATCAGCAACCAGCGTCAAACGGATATAACTTAATGTTTCGTGATCCTTCTAAAATAATTGCATGTGAAACACTCCCCTTAGAACACAATCGCTATGATATCGGTTCTTGGTTTGCAACTTCTAATACCTTTATTGACGAGAAATTTCAGCAGTATTTAGTACTACCTAATTATTCCAAAGATCGTCAGCGTTTAGGCGAATCTTTGCTCAAAGAAGCATATGATAATCACCCAAATTTGAAAACAATACCATCTTTGCTCGCTAAAAAGCCAATTATATGTCGAACACCACTTAATGTGGCAGAATCAAGAACCTTGGCATTTTTAACTAATGATTATTTTGGAATTGGAAATCCTGCTGATCATCCTTGGGGTTTTATTCCTTTAGAAATTCCACATTAAATATTTTTAAAAGTATAGGATATTTTACAAGCCCCTTCATGAGAAACCATACAAGGTCCTATAGGATGTTGAGGTGTGCATGATTTTCCAAATAATGGGCATTCTTTCGGAGGTATTTTCCCAATTAAAACTTCATTACATGAACAACCAGGAGGCATGGATGGATTGGAATTTACTTTGACGCCAAATTTTTGCACTGCGTCATATTCTTGATATTCAAGTCGGAGTTTATAACCACTTTTTGGTATTTTCCCGATTCCCCTCCAAAAGCTGTCTGTAATCATAAACACTTGGGATAAAAATTTTTGAGCTTGCAAATTTCCCTCTCGTTTGACCACACGAGTGTATGTATTTTCGACTTTTGACCTATTTTCCTTAACTTGCTTTAAAATTTGATAAATTGAAATCAGCATATCATTAACTCCAAATCCACTCACAACCATGGGAGAATGATAATTAATCGCATAAGGCTCAAATGGTTCAGCTCCGATTATTGCGCAAACATGTCCTGGAAGGATGAAAGCGTCGATTTCTAAATGGGGGATTGAAAGAATTATATCCATTGCCGGAGGAACTAATTTATAGGCACATATAATACTGAAATTTTTCGGAGGTTTCATGGCCAATTCAAACGCAACTAATGGAGCAGTAGTTTCAAAACCAATGGCAAAAAACACCACTTCCTTTGATGGATTTTGTCTAGCAATTTCTATTGCATCATGTGGGCTGTAAACAACCTCGATATTTGCTCCTTGTGCTTTTAATTCTAATAAGGAATAGCGAGAAGATGGAACCCGCATCATATCTCCAAAGGTAGTTAATATAACATCCTTCCGCTTACATAATTCTACTGCAATATCTATGTCGGTGGCTGGACAAACACAAACCGGACATCCCGGACCCGATATAACTTGAACATTAGCTGGAAGCAGACTTCTGATTCCATTTTTTGCGATAGTATATTCATGAGTACCGCAAATATGCATGATCGTGATATTTCGTTTTATTTCCCCTGAAATTTGTTGAATCTTGTCCAAAATTTGTTTACTTAGCCGAATATCTTCTACTTCCATTAAATTATCGGAGGAATGCATATTCTTACCAATGAATCACTACATAAATTAATTTAGAAATTTCATGGAAAATATAGCAGAAAAAAATAAAAAGTGGCAAATTAGGAAGATTTCACCGATTCATCCACGATTTTCAAACCCATGCATAATACGGCGTAAAATTTTTTATTAATATACAACATTCGCGAAATTCTGCCTTCAATAATAAATCCCATTTTGCTATATAACTGGATTGCAGGAAAATTATCTTCACGCACCTCTAAATTTATCTTCTTTATGATTTTCCCAGATTTTGCCCAATTAATCAAGTAATCCATCATTGATTTTCCAATACCCATATGCCAATACTTTTTTTGTACCGTTATTCCTAATCCACCCGTGTGTCGGGTGCGAGGTCGATTTCCACTCTGGATATTTGCCAGTGAAACAATTTCTTTATTTATAATCTCTATTATAAGGATATTGGTGGGTGTTTTATTGATTTTTTTTAGAAATTCCCTTTCATCCTCAACTGTTTTATCAAATTCTCCCGGTCCAAATGTAATATTATCCGATTCACCCGCAATATGATTGATGTACTTTATAATTTTGGAAGCATCTTCAGCAATTGCGGGACGAATAAGCAACTTATAACCGTTAGAAAGCAAATAGGATTTTGAAGGATACATAACTCAATTTGAAGTAATCAAATGTGAAAAAAAAAGATTGTTGTGGATAATTTATTATTGTTTAATATTTTTTTTCCAAAACCATATTTTCTTCATCTATGCATGCATTATAACATGAATTTGTAAATTGACAATGGGTCCCAGCTTGCTCTATTTCAATGGTGCAGTGTTTACTGAATTCCTTTAATTCTTGACGGATTTGACTCCGTAATTGGGCAATTTCTTCAGAATCACACAAAGAAGTAACCACGTGTAGAGTGATGATGTTCTTCTTGCCATCTAAAGACCAGATGTGAATGTCGTGTACATCATTTACATTTTCCATTTTCTTAAGTTGTGCAATAATTTGACTTGATTCCTTATCGAACGGATTTTTCATTAAGATAATTTGGAAAATTTCTACAAAATATCTAATGGCTTGATACAGTATAAATACCGCTATTACGAAGGAAATAATGGTATCAATCAAAGGTATATATATAAACATGAGAATTACACCGCTGATGAGAACTACAATCCATCCGATCATATCTTCTAATAAATGAAGAGTAACGATTTTTTCCGAATATCCTTGACGTTTTCGCAGCCTCCACATGGAAATGAAATTAACTAAAACTCCAATTACCGCCATTAAGAATATTCCAGAAGGTAGCACATCTTCTGGTGAAAAAATTCTACCAATTCCTTCTGTAATACTGTATATCGAGCCAGCAATCAAAGATAGCGCGGTAAAAAGTGTCCCTAATATTTTAAATCGTTGATATCCGTAAGTATAGCGCTTATCAGGGGCTTTTTTGCTGTATTTTGCCAATCCGTATAACAGTCCTAAAGATAAACTGTCTCCTAAATCATGAAATGCATCGGTTACTATAGCAATACTGTTTGTATACCATCCCCCTACAAATTCAAATAGTGTGAAAAATAGATTTAGAAAAAACGGGAGTCCCAAGTTTTCTTCAGCTGAGTGGTTATGATGGTGCTGATGAGATTGTTTGGGTTGAAAAAATTGCTTGTCTTGAAGAGATTGCTGTGGTTGATCGGGTTGTGAGTAATTTTTTTCAGTCATTTTCGATTTTCACTTCATTTAAAAGATCAAGATGTTCCTCCAAACAAGAGAGTGTTTCATCGCAACTTTCCCCTCCATGCAAGTGTTGAATTGAATCGCTTAAGATATGAAGAACGTGAGTATCTGCTAACGAATAATAACGATGGTGGCCTTGTTGTTGAAATTTTATCAGCTTATTCTCCTTTAAGATATTAAGTTGATATGTGACTCCCGGAAGTGAGATGTTACCCAAGTGTTCTTTCAATTCATTGACATTGTGTTCTTTCTTGAAAAGATATAAAAGAATTTTTATTCGTGTCTCATCACTCAACACAGAAAAAAAAGATGAAATTGTTTGGAGATCTATTTCCATAAGATTAAGTGAGTACTTAATTATTTAAAATTTTTCATTATTAAATTATTAATGAAAATTTTACCTTCTTTTAACCTAAAATTTCTGAATCTCAAAACTGAAAAACCACCAATTTTTAAATTAGCATGATGCACTTAGAAAAATAGGATGGGAATTGTTTTGGAAACTAAACCTGAATCATTGGAGTTAACTTTTACCTCGAAATTCAAATCACTTCACTTTTACCTGGGAGCAATATTTATCATCTTTATTGCTGCCACTATTGTTTTTTTCATTCACAATCCGCAATTGAGAATCTGGGCGTTAATAGCTGGTGCTTGTGGATTAATCTATGTCGGTACTGAAATTATCAAATACGGGCAATTTAACCTAATCCGTTTTAAAAAATCGGGGATTTTTATTGAGAAGGAAAAATCCCATATACCAAAAGATGTTATCTTAGTAGAAGATATAGATAACATTGAATTGAAAATTCGAAAATCCCGGGTCAAAGTCGATGAAGGTGATAAACAAGCTAAATCACCCGCTTTTAAATTCTGGTTAGAAATAGTGATTGTTAAAAGGCTGGGTGAAAGAACCTTTTTAGATATGCGAAAATTCCTATCGGGAGATGAAGACAACATCTTAACCGCGGCTAAATCCATTCAAGAATTCTGCAAAACAACCTATCATCTTGATGCAGAAATTATCGAAGATACCAATGTCTCTCTGGATTAATTTACAGCCCCTTTTTTTATAGCTTTTTCATTCATACTGCATCATATTATCGAAAAAGTTTTAGTATCAGTATTTTTATCCATACATGATTATAATGAAGTATCGAAATTTTCACACACTTGCTCGAGAAAGTTCAGTGCTCGGTTTTGGATGCATGCGCTTACCAACCGTAGGAGAAGGAGATAAAAAACACATAAATGAAGAACTTGCCATAAATTTACTCCGATTGGCAATAGATAATGGAATTAACTATATTGATACCGCGTGGCCTTATCACAATAAAGAAAGCGAAACCGTGGTGGGAAAAGCACTTCGAGATGGTTATCGGGAAAAAGTAATATTAGTTACCAAAGCGCCTGTATGGGAATATAAAAATTCTGATGATTTTGAGAATTATTTACGCTTGCAATTGGAAAAATTGCAAACCGATCACATTGATTTATATTTACTTCATGCTCTGAATAAATTGCGCTTTGAACAGGTAAAAAAGTTGAAAATTCTTGAAGCCGCTGAAAAAGCTAAGAATGATGGTCTAATTAACCACATCGGTTTCTCATTTCATGGAAATTATAAAACATTCTGTGAAATTTTAGATGCATACCCGTGGGACGCTTGTCAGATTCAGTTCAATTATATGGATGTAAATTCTCAAGCTACAGAAAAGGGTTTAAAGTATGCTGGTTCCAAAAGTATACCAGTGATTGTGATGGAGCCGCTGTTGGGGGGAAAATTGGTCCGAGAAACGGAAGAGACAAAAAAGATTCTTGAGAATGCACCAGTTAAAAGAACCCTGGCGGAATGGGCGCTGCAATTCGTATGGAATTATCCAGAAGTTAAGGTTGTTCTCAGTGGAATGAACACTGAAGCAATGATTCTTGAAAATGTTGCATCAGCCAACCGATCTGAGCCAAATTCCATGAATCCAGAAGAATTTGAAGTCATTAAACGATTACGCTCTTCTTTTCAGAACCTCTTTGTAGTCCCTTGCACTCGGTGCGAATATTGCATGCCTTGTCCCTCTGGTGTGAATATCCCAATGAATCTACGGGTATTAAATGAAGCAGCTTGGACTGGTTCTGCTGAATCTATGCAAGGGTGGTTTGATTCTTTTGCCCAAACTCCAGAAGAATTAGAAGACAAGCCGAATAATGGTGCTGCTCAACTCTGTATTGAATGCATGCAATGTTTAGATAAATGCCCCCAAGGCATTCAAATTCCTGATCAATTGAAAAAAGTAGTAGCAATTTATCGAGATCATCAAACACCTAAATCAGTTCTATGAACTTACTTATTTAATTGCTCAAGATGTGGATCTAAAAAGCATTAAGGATGGATCAAAAGGTAAAGATAAAAATTATTACCTAAATTTTTTTTTTATCATTTTCTAATAATATTATGGGATTTACATTACTATCAAGCACCAAAGAGCCGACATGTAGCATCCTATTATAGTGAAATGGTAGAACAAGATAAACCAAGGGATGCTATTACGTTCACAATTCAGTAAAACGGAATTTAGGGTATAAAAAAAAATTAAAAAAAGATGAACTATTTTCTCAAACGATCTTCTATGGATTTAGGCTTTATTACTCCCAAATACAGTAAAATCGCGGCAATAAATCCCGTCATCCATGCGAAATAATAGAAAATAGTAAAATTTGCACCTTGAACAATATCTATGAAGAAGAATACATATACGAAAAACAGAAAAATGGGTGCTAATAAAATAAATAGAACAAAGATTTTATCCACCCGATCAGACAATTTCCGAATCATTCGAAAACTACCAATAAAAATATAGATATCAACAATCAATGCTAATACAACTAAGAAAATCCAAATACCAGGGGATAAATCTTCTTTAAATAATCCAGTTATTAAGGTATATATGATGTAAACACTGGTTAATACCCAATAAGAAGAAAAAATTATACAAAATGAATGAAAATAAAAAAAAGATGTTCTATTTTTTCAAACGTTCTTCTAAGAATTTAGGCCTAAATACTCCGAAATACAGTAAAATCGCGGCAATTACACCTGTCAGCCATCCGAAATAATAGAAAATGGTGAATTTTCCCCCTAGTAAAATATCTATAAAGAAGAAAATATATACAAAAACCAGAGAAATGGGGGTAAACAATATGAATAGAACAAAGATTTTATCCACCCGATTAGACAATTTCCGAATCATTCGAAAACTTCCAATAAATATGTAGACATCAACAATCAATGCCAATATAACCAAGAAACTCCAAATATTCGTGGTTAAATCTTCGGTATACATTCCAGTTATTAGGGCAAATATGATGAAAACCAAGGTCAATATTCCATAAATTGAAATAACCCCGACTTTTTTCTGTTTTTCTAAATCTGGGTGAAAAATTGCTAAACCAAACTGCAACAGGAAATTATTGGAAATCGCAATAAAAATTACTGCAAAAACCAACCCCTCTAAATTTTGCGGACCATCAGGTTCCCATGTCAATATTCGGATTATTCTGGAAACCGCTGCACTTAAATTCGCCAGAGCCATAAATGCCGTAAAAAGAAATATATTTCGAATAACTTCATTTTTCTTCTGTTGATAACGCTTTCCAACTTTATAGGTGA
>Ga0164318_10000704_pt1 | contig 27136 bp, 24 predicted proteins | sample GuaBasSedimGuay9_FD_113734 | JGI IMG/M metagenome (GOLD analysis project Ga0164318, IMG submission 113734) | Subseafloor sediment microbial communities from Guaymas Basin, Gulf of California, Mexico - Guay9, Core 4571-4, 0-3 cm | ecosystem: Environmental > Aquatic > Marine > Hydrothermal vents...
GCAGCTACTGAGTCAATAACAATTAAATCAACGGCTCCAGAACGAATTAAAGCTTCTGTAATTTCAAGTGCTTGTTCACCCGTATCTGGTTGACTTAAAATTAATGAATCAATGTCTACTCCAAGATTTCTAGCATACTGAGCATCCAAGGCATGTTCTGCGTCGATAAAAGCTGCGTATCCACCTGCTTTTTGAGCTTCAGCTATTGCATGTAAAGCTACAGTTGTCTTACCACTTGATTCAGGTCCATATATTTCAACGATTCTACCCTTAGGATATCCGCCAATCCCTAAAGTTTTATCAATTGAAATAGACCCTGTTGAAATAGTCTCAAGATCCATAACTTCCACATTTCCAAGTATCATTACTGCGCCTTTACCATATTCTTTCTCTATGTTTTTTATTGCGATTTCTAAATTTTTTTCTCTTGTTTTATCTGCCATATTTTCCTCCTATGTTACCTACTATAAATATTACTTACAAAGAGTGATTTTTCTTTAATATGATTTTAAAATTATTGCTTTATTTTTAATAAAGTAATCAATTCCAGATCCAATTGTAAGTAAAACAGAAATTGTTATTAGAATAACTCCAATCCAATTTATTATAAAAGTATCTATTGGCATTATAAAGAAATAATACGTAAGAGATACCATTGTAAATGCAGTTTTATATTTTCCCCATTTTGAAGCATGTAAAATTATACCTTCTCCTACTGCAATTAGTCGGATTGAGGTAACTATTAACTCTCTTGCTAGAACTATTAAAACTACCCAAAATGGCATCCACATAGTAAATGTTCCAGCAAAACTTCTAGTATAAAAATCAGATAGCAATAAAAACACACTTAATACTAAAAGTTTATCGGCCAATGGGTCAACAAATTTACCAAATGTAGTAACTATATTTCTTTTTCTCGCAATCTGACCATCTAAATAGTCAGTAATTGAAGCAATAATAAATAATAATCCTATTATTAACAATGTAGAATTTCCAATTGCATTTCTAAACAAATATATAACCACAATTAATGGTATGATAAATATTCTTACAAGAGTTATTCTATTTGGCAAATTCATAGCGTTCTCCAATCTTATTCCGTTTCTGGTAGTTTAACATTATGATATACTTCTTGAACATCATCTAAATCTTCAAGTAAATCAATGAATCTAGTAAACTTATCGAGGTCTTCATCACTCAAAGTAATATAATCATGAGGAAAATAAGCAACTTGATCTATAAAGAAGGTTAAATTACTATTAGCTTCTGTTAAAGCATCTTTGATTTTATCTAAATCCTGAGGTTCTCCTATTATAGTAACTACATCTCCATCAGTTTCAATATCTCTGATTTCACATTCGTTTTCTAACATAACTTCTAATGCTTCATCAGCTGTCATACCTGAAAAACTAATATGAGAAGAATAATCATAGAGATAACTTACAGACCCTGATACTCCAATCTTACCTCCTGTTTTTGTAAAGCAACTTCTAACTTCTCCAAATGTACGATTAGCATTATCAGAAAGGCATTCAATAATTACAGTAGACCCCCCTGGCCCAAAGCCTTCATATCTAGATGGAGAATAATCTTCTCCTACCCCTCCTTGAGATTTTTCAATGTTACGTTTAATAACATCAGCTGGAACTTGTGCTTGTTTAGCGCGTTCAATTAATCTTCTCAAGGTAAGATTTCCATTTGGATCTGGTCCGCCTTCTTTGGCAGCCATATAAATTTCTTTTCCGAATTTGGCATATAATTTTGATTTCTTCGCAGCTGTCTTTGCCATGGATGCTGCTCTTACTTCATGGGCTCTTCCCATTATATTCACCTACTTATTTAATATTGTTTTTTCTTTATCTAATTTAATTTTTTTAGCTTTGTATAAACTTCCTATTGCCCTTTTAAATGAAGATTTAGACATATGAAATATTTCACTAATTATCTCAGGACTTGTTTTATCAGTATAATGCATTATTCCTGAATGTTCTTCTAAGTAATTTAAAATGAACAAAGCATCTTTTTCTAACATTATTTCTTTTTGTTCTATTAGAGTAGCTGTATATTCATCAATTGAACTTTGTTTTATTATCTTTGGATTTACAGTTTCACCAATGCGGTATTTCTTTCTAAAATTATTACGATGTACAAATATTTCATGAAAACTTTCTGTAAAACAAACTAAACCATGTTCTAATAAATACATCACATTTGCATTAACTACTTGATTTTCTAATAACGGTTCTTTGTCAGGAAAATAATCAGTTAACTGTTTTCTTCCAATAATATGAGCGAACAATTTATCGTGTTTTACAATCATTTTTACGAAAACAAAATCTCCTACTTGAGGCCATTTGTTTAAATCTTCAGGTAAATCATCTAGACTTAACAATAAATCTTTAACAATTCCAATATTAAGGAAAACTCCATATCTATGACGAATTCCAACTACTTCTAAACGTTTCACTTCATCTAATTGTATAAAAGGTATTGCGGTTGAAGCTGTTATTCTTCCTTGATTATCCGTATAAAGAAAGACTTCTAATTCTTCATTATCAAGATATGGTTTTTTTGCTTCTTTTTTATGTAAAAAGACTTCAGATTCACCATCTGTTAATAAATAAGCAATATCAGTCTCTCGCAATACTTTTAAGGTATTTATCTTTCCTATTTCCATATTTACTTCCTAACTTTCAATTCTATGATATTATACCAAAAAACAAGAGATAAGTCTATAATATATGACTTACCTCAATATTTTTCATTCAAAACTATTTTTTATTTTCCATTATAATAATTTCTTTGGAATTAATTTTAAATCTTCTAATAAAATCTCTAAGTGAATAATCGCAGTAATTATATTCTTCTTCGGCTGCTTTTAAAATATAATTTTCAAATAAAGATAGTAAATTTCTTTCTTCAAATGCCTTCAACACAAATACAAGTCCGTATTCTTTGTTTATAACAATATGTTGTTGGTAGCTGCCTGAAGCTCTAAAGTCACCAAATGAATTTAACCAAAATAGATATCCATAACCAAATTTATCATAATCTAAGTTCAAATCATCATAATTGGTTTTGATTTGAAGTTTCGTAGCTTCCTCGAGGTATTTACTTGAAACTACTCTATGCGACTTCCACAATCCATCATTTAATAGTAACAAGCCAAACCTTGCCATATCATTAGCTGATAAATATAATCTACTAGCTCCTAAACTATACCCCTTTAATTCATCCCATCTAGGTTTTTCAATACCAATTATTTTATAGAGATATTCATCTAAAAAATCATTTAATGATTTACCTGTAACTTTAGAAACAATTGCGCTTAAGATAAAAGTTGCGTAATTATTATACATGAACATTTCTCCAAATTTAGCAGTTAAAGGCTGGTTAAAGAAGGGTTCAATTACATTATCCATTTTATTTAATTCAAAAAACAAATCTTCTTTTTGAACAACTGACATGGTTAAAAGATGTTTGATTTGTAAAGCTTCGTATTCTTTTATATAGTTTTTAACTTCATTGCTAAAGAAATATAAAACAGGAGTATCCAATCTAATTAATTCTTTATCTACTAAAATACCAATCGCAATGGAAGTAAAAGCTTTTGAAACAGAATAAACATTTTCTTTTGTATCTTCATCAAATGAATACGCTGAAGCCTTAAACACTCTCGAACCATTCTTTAGCAACATCATAGAATGAATATTAATTGAGTCATCATCGATTTTATTAAATAAATCTACTAATAATCCTTTGTTTATATTTGCGTCTTTTACAGATGCTTTATTAAATTCTTCTCCTGGAAAAATCATCTAATACCTCCTAATTTTTATAAGAATTATACTATATTAATTTGTGTTATTTGTGATTTTTAATGAATTCCTTATAAAAATATACAGCTTCAGCTAAAGCAGTTTTTTTAATTGATTCATTTTTACCATGAATTTTATTTAATTCTGACTGATCCATTCTTACAGGAGAAAAACGGTAAACTGATTCCGTAATCTCTGAATAAAATCTTGAATCGGTTCCACCAAGCATTATATAAGGAGTAATTGAAACATCAGGATAAGCTTTTTTTATCTCTTCTTTTACATATTTAAAAGCTAAATTATCAGTCTTAGATATTGGAGAAGCTTCTCTATTTTCTAGTATTTCATAACTAATATCATATTTCTTAGCTATTTCAGCTAAAACACCTACAGATTCTTCTATATTTTGAATTGGATGTGTTCTCATATTACATATTACATATGCTTCAGACGGAATAACATTACTAGCATCTGAACCCTTAGACATAGTAAAAGCTATTGTAGTTGATAGAAGGGCTCTTCCATAGGAATTAATCTTTGGTAAAAGCCATGTAATTAAAGGTTTAAACAACCACATATTACCGAATAAGAAACGATAACCAAATCCCATATATGGAGAAGCTAAGATGAAAAGATCTCTCACTTCATCAATCATTTTAGTTTTTAAAGGAAAATGATTTTCTACTTCAGTGATGAATTTAGATAATCTTGCAATCGGAGAGTTTTTAGGTGGAGTTGATGAATGTCCTCCACGACTTATTGCAGTGAACTTAACATCTACATATCCTTTTTCTAAAACACCAATTAAAGCCATTGGTTTTTTAACAGTTGGTAAAGCGCGAGTCACTATAGCTCCGCCTTCATCTAAAACTATATATGGCTTTATCTTGTTCTTTTTAAGATAGTCAACTGCCATTTTTGCGCCAAATCCACTGATTTCTTCATCAGTAGAACTTGAAAGATAGATATCTTGTTCTGGAATAAAGCCCTCTTCTATTAATTCTTCTACAGCTTGAAAGAAGGAAAACAAGGTTGATTTAGTATCGAGTGTTCCTCTTCCATAGACTTCTGAATCAGTTATTTTTCCAGAAAAAGGTTCATCATTCCAGCCTTCTTTACTTGCAGGTACTACATCTTGATGAGCCATTAGAACCATTGGCCTTTCCTTGTTTTTTCCCTTCCATTTTAAAAGAAGTGATCCGCCTTCAAATTCAATTTTATCTAATTTTTCAAAAGTTTTAGGAAACAATGAATTCATAACTTCATGTAACTTATCAAATGATTCAATATTGTTTAATTCTTTTTTATAAGATAAAGTCTTAATTTGAATCATTTTACTAAAACGTTTAGCTAATAAATCACTGTAACCTAAATCAACTTTTAAAGGTTCTTCTCCTTTATCTTTATCTTTAATTATCAATGTATTAATTAAGGCAATTATCATTAATAATACAAAAAGACTAAGTAATCCTAATAAAATATATAAAACCATTATTTTTCCTCCTAAATTAGTTTTTTATCATACATAAGTTTTGATATTCCAACAGTTAAAACTGCCATAATAGGTATTAAAATAGATACATTACCATTAACAAATTCAGGAATAAATATACTTAATACAATTATAAATATCATTGGAACTATAGCCATCTTCAAGTTATTCTTAAAATACTTATATCCTAAAGCTCCAAATAAGGCAGAAATTACCCAGTTAAATGCAGGCGCTAAGATTTCAGAATTTAAAATAGGTCTTAATGGTATTAATAATAATACCCCTAAAGACATAATTACAACTGTTGTTATTGATGAAAAAGCAACTGAAATAGTACCTACTACTTCGTTTTCAGGTGTGTTGATTTTTGTTTTACAAATTTCAGTAGCATTCATTACACAAGGTACTTTTAAATTAATTAAATTTCCAGTTATAAAGGCTAAATAAGTTGCACTAGTTCCTAGAATTGGTGAATAAGTCATCATTTCAATAAGGCCACCTGGTAAAAATACTAAAGATAAAACTAATACTCCAGTAAATAATCTGCCTCCATTTGGCCCAACTCCAGTAATAGCCCACATGCTTACAGGTGCTAAAAATATCACCATCAAACCAAGAACTATAAATATACGTCCATATTTATGCATTCTTTCGCGATATTTATCATTCATTAGTATATACCTCCCATACCAAGTAAAACAGCACTAGTCATTCCAATCAACATTGAAAATGTTAATTGAAAGTTTTCTAACCATTTCATCTTTTTATTTTGTACTAGATAATCAAATCCCATCATCGATAGAAATGAGATTACAAATACTACAAGAGGAACAAAAGAAGTCATATGAATTACATTTCCAGTATAAGATCCATCTACTATTTCTTTAACGTTATAGCCAAACATTCTGGAAAATGCATCACCAAAATAAGTCGCGACCAATCCAATAAAAACAGATTGAAATAAAAGTGGCCCAAAGCTTCTTTCTTTTTTAGTGATTGCCTTATCAACTACTTTCTTTTGATATGACTTAAAGAAGAACAGGGTAAATAAACTCCCCCAAATAATCGCTATAGTCATAGTAAAAGCTATAGTCACAAAATCTTGAACGGTCATTGAAGTCGCAGTTATTCCTTCTGCGGCATTATTTACGGCTAACAACTCATAATGCAAGGCTCCAAGAACCGAAAGCCTAATCCAAGGCAAGGCAATACCAAGTAATCCGGACATTGTGATAACTCCAATAAAAATGCCTATTGAAGGTAAAATTGTAAAGCTTATAGAAGAAATCATTGCTTTTTTGACTTGTTCTTTTGGCATTCCCAAAGCTTTTGACTGTTTATAAGCTTCATATGCAAAGAATAAAGACCCGCATATAATAAAAAGCGTCACAAAAGCTCCAATGGCATATAACCACCACGCTTCTCTGACCGCATCGATATTCGTTACTGCTAGTATCATAATTATCATCCCCTCTTGATATTTATTTTATATCTTTTATTGAAAAATACAATCAAACTATAAAAAAAAGTTAAGAAACCTTAACTTTTTAAATCATTATCAATTTTTCTTTAGCTGGCATGTAATTTAACTTTGAAGCTAAAGATAAATATTTTCTTGCCTTTTCTAAGTCTTTTTCAATTGAATCGAAACCTTCTAAATATAAACACCCCATAACGAATAAAGACTCTCCATCTTGAGGCTGTTTACAAGCTTCTTCTAAATAATTTAAGGCTTGTTTTGGCTCTTTATCCTTTAAGATAAAAAACATTCTAACCATAGCTTTCGCGTGATTTTTAGAAGCTGCTAATTCATAATAATATCGCGATATCTTATCTGATTTTAAAGAAAACGATTCTTCTTTAAATAAGTTACCTAACATATACATAGAATAAATTTTATTTATTTCACTTGTATTTACAGAATTTATGTATTCTACTAAAAGATCCTTTATCTGAATATAAATAGAATTTTTCTTTTTAGAAGACATCTTTTTATTATCAACAGTTTCATAAAGCAATTGAGCATATTTATATTTAGCTCCTTCATTACCGAATTCAATGGCTTTTTCAAACTCTGATATCGCCAATTTTAAGTCAGGTTTTACTCCTATTCCCTTTTCATAAAATATACCAAGCCAATAATGAGCTAATTGATTTCCCTTTTCATTAGCCGCAATCATATATTGAAATGCCATTTTTTTAGAAGCCCCTTGGATTTGATTTCTATAATGAAGTAATCCGAGATTAATTAAAGCATCAGTTTCATTGTTTTTAGCCGCTTCAAAATAATAATCCTTAGCGCGTTGATAATTAATCTCAACGCCATATCCTAAGCGATAAATTTCTCCTAAGGCATTCATTGCTTTGTGATTTCCTCTTGTTTGAGCTATTAATAAATATTCTTTTGCCTTTATATAATCTTCTTCAACTCCTCTTCCGTATAAATAACTTAGTCCAAGTCCTAAATATCCCATGGTATTATCCATTTTTAATAGATCATTAAAATATCCATTGGCTTTTTCATAGTTTATCTTTGTAAATTCATTACCTTCATAGTAAGTAAAACCAACTTTTATTAAAGCTTCTTCATTCATTGTTTTGGCTAGTAGTTCAGTATAATAAAATTCCATTTCTTGAAGGTAAAGAAGTGATTTTTTCTTTAGATAAGGATGAGAATTGTGATAGAGTTCAATTAAATAATTTATAGCCTCTAAATCAGCTTTTTCCGCAGCTTTATCAAGCCAAAAAAAGCCGTTTTCATAATCTTTTTTGATTTTTTTAGCGTTTAAATAAAGCCATCCTAAATGATACATTCCTCTAGCGACCTTGCTTTTAGCTGAACGTTCAAACAAATCTCTAGCTTTTAATTCATCTTTTTTACAACCAATACCCTTTAAATAGAAAACACCTAGTTTATGAAAAGCAAAAACATCGCTTGCGTTAACTGCATTTTGTAACATCTTAAATGCTTTTTTCTTGTTTTTTCTATATCCTAAACCATTGAGATACATTTCACTTAGTTTAACCATAGCTTCTGTATATCTTAAGTCTTTGGCTTTTAAAAGATATTCAATTGCTTCTTTATATTCCTCTTTTTCAATAAAGTATTTTCCAACATTAAAATAACCTACTGGGTTATTCAAATCAGCTGCTTTTTTATAATAAGTAAAGGCTAATTCTATATTTTTAACAGTATCTAATCCATAAAAATACTTATCTCCTAAATCGTTTAATTCTTTTGGAGTTTGATTAATACTCATATCAATACCCCCTTATTTCAAATAATGCTTCTTTAGCTGGTTCATAATTTTTAGAAGCTAATTCATAAAAAGATGCGGCTTTTATATATGATGAAGGAACTCCGATTCCTTCTTCATAAAATTTACCTATTTTATAATATAATTTTGGTTCTTTTAATTCAGAGTATTTTAATAATATTTTAAATGCTTTATTCTTTGATTGTTTAACACCTAAACCTTTTAGATAAACATCGCTTAAAGTAAATATCGCTTCTAAATGATGTTCTTTAGCAGCTATTTCTAATAACATAATAGCTCCTTCAAATTCATCTTTTGCAAGCATGGCTTTAGCTGCTAAATACAGTTCTTCTTTCGTTCTCGCATCGCTTTTACTTTTTGACCCCATCAAACGAAAATAATTCATAGCTTCAATACTACCAAAAGATAATGCTTTGTTTAACCATATATAAGCATTATCCATTGATTTCTTCAAGCCTTTTCCTTCTAAATAAAAACTTCCTATTTTATACATTGCATAGGGTTCATTATATTTTGATAGTTTAACATAGAGTTCAATGGCTTTTTTTAGAGATTTTTTAACTACTTTGCCTTCTTCATAGAATTTAGCTATTTTTAACATTGCTAGATGACTATCGTTTTTAGCGGCTGCTTGATATAGTTCAAAGGCTTGATTTAAATCGGATTTTGTTCCCTTTCCCTCTTCAAAACAAACTCCAAGCATATAGATGGCATTGGGATATAATCCTTCCCAAGCTTTTCTGAAATTTTTAAAAGCTAAGGAGTAATCTTGATTTACGTATTGTCCATAAAAATACATAAGCCCTAAAAAATATGCGGCTTCTGTTTGGGTTTTAGCTAATTTTTTAAAAACGGGATAAGCATCTTTATAGTTTTTTATACTATAATTTTTTATTGCTTGTTTTAAAATTAGTTCTGCCATATCTTACTCCTTACTTTATATATATTGTATAATAAATAATTTAATTAAAACAAGTTAAACATTAATTATATTACTCTTTTTATAGTTTTATCCATTATTGAATATAAATAACAACGAACTTCTTTGTTTGTTTTACTTGATATATAATCAAAATACCCCTGTAATTGCTCTTTGTATGCTTCATCATCAATATGTTTTAATTTATAATCAATAATATAAAACATATTATCATACTCTACTAACAAATCAATTATACCATGTTTTAACATATCTAAAGAATTATCATAGAATTCCCATTCTTGATAAATCTTAGGATGCATTTCTAAATCAAGCAATTCTGAATTAACTAAATATTTTAAAGATTCCTTTAATCTGTTATCCTTAATCATTTTAAGGCTATCCTCTAAATTATAGAAATCGACTTGTTCTAATATATGGTGTATATAATCACCATAGGTAATAGATTCAATAATTTCATCGTTTAAAATATTATTATTTTTTTTAGAATAAGCTTTTTTAGTTTTTGGCTTTGGATTAAAATTAAAACTTTTAATATTTATAATTTTCTTAGAATTAATAATGTTTTCTTTTTTATCTTTATTTAAATTTACTTCTGGTATATATGAATGACTTCTATTAAATATGGTAGTTGAAGATAAAAAATCCATATAAGAATTATATTTCATACGTATATAGCTATCTACATATCCTGTTTCATCTAGACTTTTTTTGTCTTCTTTAATAGCTTCATCATCAACTATCATAATTATATGTTCTTTAGCTCTAGTAAGCGCCACATAAAACAATCTAATTCTTTCAGATATATATTCTTTCCTAGCTTTTTCTAAATATAAATAGCGCATAAAAGTTGGATAATATCCTTCTTCTATTACATTAGTGATTATTCCGTAATGATTATCACAGATGAAAAAGTCTTTATTATCTTCAAAATTAAATTTTTTAGATAACCCTAATAAATATACTAGAGGAAACTGCAAGCCCTTAGAAGCGTGCATAGTCATAATTTTAACTGCGTCGATATCTTTTTCTTCTTGCGAATATTCAATATCCCAATCAAAGTGTTGTTCTATATCATCTAAATAAGCAATCAAATCATCAAAATTAAAGCATTCAAAACCTTTAATGTTTCTTAAGAAGAAATCGAGTTTTTCTTCTTTTTCACTAGGATTATCAAGATATTTTAAGGCATGGTATAGATTTATTGTTTGATATACTTCTAAAATAAAGTCGTATAGCGGTAAATCAAACATTATTTCTAATAAATATGAAATTGTTTCATAAATCTTAGTGAATTCTTTATATTTTTTTAATACCTTTAAGTCATCTAGCTGTTTTATCTCTTCTTTTATTAAAAAACTAATTATTTCTTCATCTTTAATTTGATAAACGAATGACCTCGTTACTGAATAAAATACCTGTTTAAAATTATCTTTTAAATACTCTTCGTCATAAAAACAACGGATAAGTTTTAAAAAACTTGTCAAAAATAACATTTCTTCACTTACTAAGAATGGTTCTTTGCTATATAGATTTACAGGTATACCATTGTTGCTTAAATATTTAGATATCTGATTAAAATCGGTTTTACGATCAATTAATATAGCTATATCACTAAATCTTAAAGGGCGAAAGCTCTTTGTTTTTATATTCAATATTTTCTTGTTTTGAATTCTCTCTAAAATATCAGAAGCTAAAAGCTTTATTTCAATCTTTGTTCTGTTTAATAAAGGGTCAGCTTCTTTTTCTGTTTTGGAATTATATCTTATTAATTGAATTCCATAATTATCAATTTTATCTTCTGCTTCATATTCTGTTAAACCAAAGATTAGACTTTGATTATCTTGATAGTTAATCCCCCCTATTTTTTCATCCATAGTATGGGTAAAACAGAGATTAATATCTTTAATAATTTGTTTTCTTGATCTGAAGTTTTCTCTTAAATCTATTACTTTGCCTTTGTTAGTTTTTGAATATTCATGGTATTTATCAAGGAAGTTTCTAGGATTTGCGTCTCTAAAGCCATAGATTGATTGTTTCATATCACCTACCATAAACAAATTATTATTAGCTATTAGGTTAAGAAAATATACCTGTAAATCATTAGTATCTTGATATTCATCAACCATAATCTCTACTATATTATATTTATAATAATCTCTTATTTCAGGGTTTTCTTCAAGCAACTTAATCGCAAATGCAAAGATATCTCTAAAGTCGTAGAGATTTTGTTTCTTCTTTTCAACTTGTAATAAATTTAGGTATTGTTTTGTAAGGTTTAGCAATTCTAAAGAGAGTGATTTAGTTTTTAAAACATTATTTATTAAAACTGTTTTTGATGTAGCTTTAGAGGTTTCAAAAATAGTTTTTATTTGAATTAATTGATCTTTTAATAGTTTATGGTATCCCTTAAATTCATCTTTTATAGGATTGTCTTTTTTAATACCTGGACTTCTTGGAAAATCAATGTTTATAAGAATATTTATAAATTCATCAAAGTCATCTTTTTTTGATAATGAAACAATAATATTATCTATAACACTAATATAATCTATAATTTTATCAGTTTCATAACCGGATATTTCTCGTCTTAAATTATTAAATGTTCTAACAAACTCATTAAACAAATCATAGATATATTCTTTAAATTCAAGATAGAAATCTTCTACTATATCTTCTTTGAAATATCTTTCTTCAAAACTATTGATATAATTTATTGTATTAGGTTGTTTATTTAAAAATTTAGCCAATTTTATTATACTATCATAAACTAAATTATCTCCTCTTTGAAATAGAGAGAAAACGAATTCTTTAAAAGAACTAGTAGATTGTATATAATTATCTTTTAAAACTTTTTCAAGTGTTTCTTCTTCTAATTTCATTAGTCTGATTTTATCAGCTATGCTTATTGATTTTGGCAAGTCTAAAAGATAGTGATATTGTTTTACCAAAGATAAACAAAAAGAATCAAACGTAGAGATAACTGCTTGATTTATTCTTTTTAATTCTAAATCTAATAAAGAATCATTCATAATAGCTAGGGTAATTCTCGATTTCATTTCTTTAGCAGCTGCGTTTGTAAATGTTAGAATTATTAATTCATCTATATGAGTTCCCTCTTCTAAGTATTTAATCACGCGTTCTTTTAAGACCCCAGTCTTACCAGAACCCGCTCCTGCACTTACTAATATATTTGTGTGTCTTAAATTAATGGCTTCTAATTGAGAAGGCGTATATTTCAAGAGAAATCACCCCCTGTATTTTTATTATAACAAATTGATTCAAACTTACAGTATTCGCAAGAAATAGAATCAGTTTTCTTTTTATATTCAGGCAAAGGATTTATATTAAATTTCCCTTGTTTTATATTTTTTATCATTTCCTCAATATAGTTTATTACATCTTGTTTAATATTTAAAAACTCATCTTTATCTATTAAACGGTTATTTTTACTGAAATCACCATTATTTTTATAACTTATTGATTTAATATAGTTTAAATCTCTATCTAATTCTTGAATAATGTTTTTATTATCCAAAGATATTCCATTTAATTTAAATGAAGATTTAATAGCGTCTTCTTTATATTTGTATCTTCCAATGGATGTTTTTTGATAGTATAAGCCAACTGGAATATAGTCTTTATTTATTGATGTATAGGCATATAGATAAAGAGGTAATTGTAACAACCTTTTCTTTTTAATTTCTGAAATTTTTAAATCCTTTTCGTTTAATTTATAATCAATTAAGATAAAATAATTGTTTTCTTTTTTATAAATCATAGCTTTATCAATAATACCTGTAATAAAGAATTCTTTATAAGGGATTTTGAATTCAACTTCGGTTTCAATTATATTAAATTTAGTTTCTTTATGAAAATTAATTAAAATAGGAACTATTTTTTTTAACTCTTTTAAGAGAGCTTCGCGGTATATTTTTTCTTTATAAATCTCTTCTTCAGGGAAATCAAAGTGATTTAATACTATATTATCTATATCTGTATTTTTATCGATGGTTACTTTTTCTAAAACCTTATGGGTTAGTTTCCCTAAAAATTGATAAGGATTAGTTTCAAATTTATCTAGTTTCAACAAATATTTTAATAGATATTGAAATTGACATAGGTTATAACTTTCAATTTTAGAAGCTGTTAGAGTATTGTTTTGTTTTAATAGATAGTTTAGGTCTTCTTTCTTAATTCCAGTGAATTGATGAAGATATCTATTTTGAGTTTGATTATAGGTATTGTATAACAAGCTATAATCATTTCTTTTTATATAAAATGTATTAAAATCATATGAAGCTTTAGCGTATTCTAAGGCATTTAAAGTTTTTAAATAGCTTGTTTCTTTAACAACGTATCTATAGTTAAATTTATTTATTTTTCTATTAATAGATAGGATAGGTAAAATATTTTCAAATTTATCTTTTTTTGAATGAAAAAGAATTAAGTTTTCTATAGTCTCTAATTGATTAATTATATCTTTTTCTAAATAATTATTTATTTCTTTAAGACTATAATAACCAATTTCATCTAACTCTTCTTTAGTTAAATAAGAAAAAGTATTTATATATTTAATAAGAGAAGAATCAGCATAATTCATCAACAAATAATATTTATGATAATCATAAATATAATTGTCAATTGAACTAAATCTTATTGAATCGCTAAATTCAGTTTTATCTATATAGGTATTCTTTAATATTGAAATGAATATATCCATATTTTTAGTAATATCTTTATCCAAATATTGATTATAAATACTTAATAATTTATCTTGTAATACAGGGGATAATTCATTGTTTAGATAAGCTAAACCCGGTTTTAACCCTTCGTTATCTAATATATCAAATAAAGATGATATTTTAGGGAATTTAGTTACTTGTATTCTTTGATTAGTTATATAATGAATATCGCTATCTCTAAGCAATTTTTGGATAGTTAATTGATCACTTTCGGAAGCGTTTAGAATGATTATATTTTCAATATTAATTCCCTTTTCAAGCAATTCTAAAACCGTTTCATATACTGAGTAAGCCTGTTCTTTTTGATTATTACAGATATTAAGTTTTATTGGTTTTTTTGATAATGCAGTTAATTCTAAATCATATGCTTCTCTTTTTATAAAACTAGGAACGCACATTTTATTCACTGTATATATATTGCTATTTTTATTTAGAATTAAATCACTGTATATGTTTCCTTCCAACAAACCTTTTTTTATGTTTTTTAAATCGTTTAATCGTTTAGAATTATATTCTTTTTTTATTGAAATAAAAGGTAAATAGTTTTTGATTTCTTTTGATAAGTCATAAGAAATATTATATTTTTCCTTCATAAAAAAATAATATTTCTTATTAATATGGCCTACAACATTTTTGTAATCTAAAAACTTAATATCAAAAAAAAGTGATTTTTCACTTAGAGTTCTTAGAATATTGATTTTATTTTTGTGATCACAAAAAATTATAGAATTATCAATTAATCTCAAATTAAACATCTACCTTTCATTTATATATTATATCATTTATTAATGTTTATTTGATACTCTAATTTGATTATCTTTAAGCTTATATAAGAAAAAAACTCTCAAAAGAGAGTTTTTTCTTATTCGATAGATATGTATTTAGTTTCTTTTTTATTAGTTCCTTCTTTAGGAATAAATAAATTCAAAGTACCATTTTCATATTTAGCTTTAACATCTTCTTCGCGAATATCATCGCCTACGTAGAAACTTCTAGCACAAGCTCCTGTAAAACGTTCGCGTCTTACATAATGTTTATTTTCTTCTTCTTTAGTTTCTTCTTTAACAGCTTCTACTGTTAAATATCCCTTGTCTAAATTAATTTTGATATCCTTTTTCTCAAATCCAGGTACATCAATACGTAATTCATAACCATTATCAACTTCCAAAATATCTGTTTTTAAGCTTGATGCAGAAAGTCTACGTGTTGAACTAGTTGTAAAGAAATCATCAAAAATGTCATTAAAGAAAGGAAACACACTATCAGTTTTAATTAAGTTTGACATATCTATTACCTCCCTATCATTTTATTATTAGCACTCTACTATCCCGAGTGACAATTATATTATAGCACATTTTTTAGCACTGTCAAGGGGTAAGTGCTATTTTTTTTAATTTTTTTCAAATTAAATTAAAAAGCGCTGTAATTAGCGCTTATATAATATACTATTTAGAAATTAAACATGATAATGTTAGGGAAGAATATTAATAAAAACCCAATTAACAACATAATTACTCCGCCAATAATAGTTGAATACGCGGTGTATCTATTAGACATAGCTGTTATTTTTAATGAAAGCATTGCGATTACAAATATAGCTATATCATCTATTAAGAAAGCAAATACATAAATTGATATATAGAATAAATACATAAAAGTTGATAAGTTATTATATGCTAATATTTGAGTATATAATAAAGGCAAGCCCGCTGAACATGCAAGTTCAATTAAATTTACAGTTACAGCTAGTATAACAACTCCAATCAACGCAAGAATTAGGTTCTTTTTTTTCACTATATTTTTAATTCGTTCCATTATTTTTTCTCTTTTGGTTTCATTGGTTACATTACATCCGATATCTTTTTCATGTTTTTTAAAGTAATTAAAGATATGCCATCCACCAAAACTAAAAGCGAATATTCCTATTAAATAGCGAATCCAAATTACACTTGTCAGTGATACAGCTATTTTAAGCCATGAAGCCATAATCATAAAATAAATTAAAGCTGAAGTAAATAAAAAGGTAATTCCTATAAGCCACATTCTTCTTCTATTATTATAGTTTATTAACATAGTGATTAGAAAAACCAATACCCACATAGCGCAAGGATTAAATCCATCCACAAGCCCTAAAACAATTGCGCTTAAAAGTAAGGAAGCTGATTGAACATGAACATCTCCTATTATAGGTATATGGATAATACTTCTATTTAAGTTATCAAAATCAGTTATTAATACATCTTGATTATTAATTACTTTTCTTACAATATCTACATAGTCACGAGTAGAATACAGTTCAATCGCTTCTTTAATATCATATGTAGTTTGAGTGTTATATCCTACGAAAGATAATCCTCCTATAGCTACATATGGAACTTCTGCTTTTTGATTAAAGGTATTGGCTACCTTTATTAATAAATCATTGTTATAGGAATCGCTAATTTCATAATATACAATATTTATATTATCGTATTCAGTTTCTAATTCAGTTAAATAGTTATCCATTTCCTTACAATGCAAACAATATTGACTATGGAAAAAATAAATATTTATTTCTTCATTTGCTTTTACATTATTTATAAATGAAGTAATAAATAATCCTAGGATAATTATAATCAGTAATTGTTTAATTTTTTTCATGTAGTTCCTCGATTGTTTTTTTAAATTCTTTATAGGTTTTTTCACCAACAATTCTTTTTACTTCTAAATCATTTATATAGACTATTAATTCAGGTAAAACTTTCCCAACATTATATTTTTGGATTTTCTCTTTATCTATATCGAAATCATAGTCAATGATTTCGATGTCTTTATAATCTTTAAATGTTTTTTTCCAAGTTTTCTTCATTGCTAAACAGCTCATACACCACATGGCTGTAATTCTAATGATTTTCATGAAGTATCTCCTTTATTGTTTTAATTAAAAGGTCTATTTCTTCTTTTTTAGTTAAATGTGATAAGGATATTCTTATACTAGTTTTAGCTAATTCATCAGAATTCGTGAGCTTTTTAACCGTTAGAGAAAAACTTGATTCTGAATTACAGGCAGTTTGTGTAGAAACATAGATTCCTTTTTCTGAAAGAAGCTCATGTAATTTTGAAGCTTCTATATCTAAAAAAGAAACATTTAATATTTGAGGTATTCCGGATTCATAATTTATATGAGTATTTTTAATTTCGGATAATGACTCTCTTAAATATTTATTTATATATTCAATATGAGATAATTTATTAGGAAAATCATTATAAGCTTCTTTTAAAGCCGTAGATAAACTATTAATAAGTGGAGCTGGTGGAGTTCCTCCTCTAAAAATACTTGTGGATTTACCTCCATGGATAACGGGTTCTAAATGAATATGACGTTTTCTAAGCAAAGCTCCTATGCCTTTTAACCCATAGATTTTATGGCCTGAAAAAGTAGCTAAATCTATTCCTGATAAATCAACATTAAGTTTACCTATTGCTTGAGTTAAATCTGAATGAAAGGCAACATTTTTATGTTTTTTTAGCACTTTTTTAATAGCTTCAAAGTCTTGTAATATTCCAAGTTCAGAATTGACTAGGGCTATAGATACTAAAATAGTATCTTCATTTATAAGGCTTTCTAGTTCATTTATGTCAACTAACCCAAAATCGTCAACATCTAAAACATCAATTATAAACCCTTTGTCGCTTAAATAATTTAGGCAGGTTGTAACACTTGAATGTTCGTATGGCGAGGCAATAATATGTTTGCCTTTAAATGCATTAGCAAAGGCATATCCTTTTAAGGCTAAATTATTAGCTTCTGTAGCTCCAGATGTATAGATAGCTTCATAGTTTTCTGCGCCTAATAATTTATAAATTTCTTTTGTGGATTTTTCAATTTCTTCTTTCACAAGAATTCCTAATTCATGTGTGGAATTAGGATTAGCAAAGTGTTTTTCATTAAACTCAAGATAATTATCTAATACCTTTTTGCTTGGCGGAGTAGTTGCGCTATAATCCAAATAAATCATTTTCTTACCTCTTTTTTATTTAATTTAGCTAATGTTTCTAAAACATCAGCGTAATATATATAATCTAAGTATATATCTTTTGAAGTTCTTTTATCAGTTATTAAAAGTGTTTTCTTGCTAGAAATTATAAAATTAGATATTGGATAATTATTAATAGGAGTTTCTAGCATTAACAAAAGATCTGCTTTTTCAATAGCAAATAAAGCTTTTTCTAAAAGCGATTTTAAAATTATTTCATTAGGTAAAGTGACATTAGGTTTAACAAGGCCATTACATAAGTCACAACGAACCGTTCCTATATACTCTTTAATATAATTTAAAGAGAACTCCTTGTGACATTTAATACAGTAATTTTTATGAATGTCCCCATATAATTGAATTACATTATTAAACCCTTTTAAAGTAAATATTCCATCTATATTTAGATCAATTATATTTTTTAATTTTCCCTGTTTTTCTAATTTTTTTAAGTAGTCAAAATTAAACAAAAAATTATTGCCAAATATATATTTTTTGTAATTTTCAAAAAATATCTTAGGTTGATTATAGAAAAATTGTTTACTTAAAAACTTTTTTAAACTAGTCTTATTTGCTTGATTATATTCTTCTTCAATCATATGAAGATTACTAAGTCCTAGTTTAGTCTTGTTTACTAAAACAATACTTTGACTTTTATCTATTATTTCTTTTAATTCTATGATGTTTTTTATTTTTTTCATCAGTCAATAAAATGAATTCCTAAATGATTTAATCCTAAAGAAGCTTCATGAATTAGCTCAGGCATTGTTGGATGAGCAAATATCGTTTCACTTAAATCCTTTGAAGTTAATTTATTTTGAATAGCTATGGTTATTGGGGCTATCAAATTTTCTGCGTCATCTCCAAATATCATTCCACCAATTATAACTTTAGTATTTCTGTCTTGAATTAATTTCATATATCCCATTTCAGAACCATTTATTAAAGCTTTTCCATTGGCAGAAAAAGGAACTTTTACTACTTCATAGTCTAGATTATTTTCTTTACAATAGCTTTCAGTTTTTCCAACTGTCGCAATCTCTGGTGATGTGAAAATAACTGCAGGAATTGCATCCATACTAAAGCGTCTTTCTTCACCTAGAATATTATCTATGGCTACCATTGCTTGATGGCTCGCGACATGAGCTAATTGGATTATATTAGTGACATCTCCTATAGCATATATGTTTTTAACATTAGTTTTCATAAACTTATCTACTGAAATTCCGTTTTTAAGGTCATATGCAACATCAGTGTTTTCTAAGCCTAATCCTTCCATATTAGGAATTCGTCCTACGGCTTCTAGTACTAAATCAGTTTCTATCATTTCCAATTTATCCCTACGAGTATAGTGAACGAAGGCTTTATCCTTTTGGACGCTTATTTCAGTTACCTTTGCATTAGTAACAATTTTCATATTGAGTTGTTTTGCATATCGAAGTAATCTAGTGCTAAGTTCAGAATCTACACTTGGTAGAACTTTAGGCAAAAATTCTAATACATTAACTTGAACTCCAAGATTTGCGTAAATAAACGCAAATTCCATGCCTATTACTCCGCCTCCAATAACAGTTAAACTACTAGGAAGTTTTCTATTATCTAATAACCATTTTGAATTAACTACTAATTCACTATTAATGCCTGGAATTGGCAAATGTTTTGTTTTCGAACCTGTGGCTATAATGATATCTTTAGCAGTTATTTCAATTTCTTCAGATACAATTACTGTATTATTATTTTTAAATGTTGCATTACCTTTAATTACTTTAACATTGTATCTTTCTAATAAGAAAATGACTCCATTAACAAGTTTGTCTTTAACGTTATTTTTATAATCGATAATTTTGTTCATATCAAACCTAGGGCTTTCTACAGAAATCCCTAAGGTTTCAGAATGTAATAAACTTTGATATAGTCTAGATGATTTAACCAATGCTTTTGTAGGAATACATCCTTCGTTTAAACAAACTCCACCAACTCTAGATTTATCAACTAAAGTGACTTTCATTCCCTTTTTAGCTGCGTATAGGGCTCCAACATATCCGCCTGGACCCGCTCCAATAATCAGTAAATCAGTTTGTAATCTCTCCATAAAAAGTCTCCTAATTTAATTTTCAATATCTAGAATAAATTATAACAGTTTAATTATGTTTTTACAATTAATTATAAAATAAAAATGAGTCTTATAGACTCATTTCATCGTTCTTATATAAATCTGAACCTGTTCTTTTAAATAAAAAGGTAAGTAATTTCATTAAAGGTTGGTAAAACAAAAGGAAGGTAATTATAGTATTGAAAGCCAGCATAAGCTCAAAGACAAAATCAAGTTTTAAATATGTCCATATTTTAGCCCAGGTATTAAGGTGTTGAATAATTATCGATGCTGGTAGAAAAGACCAACCATAGATGAAGGAAAATCCTATTGCATAAATCAAATGAATATAGTCAGGTTTTTTTAAGATTGCTCTAGCAAGAGCAGCATATAATGGCCAAATTATAAGCATTGTAGGAGTATATAATAAGCTTATACTTCCCATTAAAAGGTTATCTAACAAAACATAGGCCATAATTAAAGGAATTAATTTTTTGTATGGTAAAAACTGTGCATAAACCAAAATCAATATAATGGTTAATTGCACCTGTGGTATACCTGATAAAATATATTCCTGCACAACCAAAACAGCGAGAAGCATCGCTTGTAAAGTGATGCTTCTAATGTTTTGCCTAGCCTTCATAACCTTCTATTTTGAATTGGTATACTGCCCCGTCAGTTAAAACGGTATCATCAATCCCTGTCATTGAATACGAACCATCAATATAAAAGGCAACATATTGATTTTCACCTGGAATTAGTGTATCAATTGAAGTTATATAGCGACCATAAGTGCTATCTTGATATTCCAAAGTGAAGTTCGCATCTAAGAGATTGAATAATGTATCTCCTTCAAAATATTCAACCACAACAGTATTAGAAACATATTCAGTTTCAACCTCTTGTGTATCTGGATCATCACCAAGAGTGATAATCTCAAATGTAACTGTTCCTAAGGCTACTTCAGCTTCTGTTGTAGAAACAGTTGTTTCTTGTGTTGTTACTGCTATTGTGGTTGTCTCGACGCATCCCATAAAGAAAGGAATGATCAACAAGAACAGTAACAAACCCAGTACTCTTCTTTTCATCTTCTACTCCTTAAAATGTATTTAATAAATAGGTAGGTCTCCCGACTTCCTTCATCTATCTATTCTCCTTCTCGTTTCCGATGGTTTATGAATAGACATCCGATTCACGGTTGCTGGTACAGTCCAGGAATCTCACCTGCTTCCCTGTTATACACCTATTTACTAGCTAAGTTATTAAATTTTCTGATTTATAAATATAGCCATTTTATCTTGAATCAATTGATAAAATCGGCTGACATGAAGTCCATCACAAAGACCGTGGTGAACGTATACACAAATTGGTATTTTAATTCTATTTAATTCTTCAAAGTATTTTCCAAATGTGATTCTTGGAAAAGAATCGGGATTATTTGTATCAAATGGATGAGTTGTATGAGTAAAATTAATCCAAGGTAGGCTTGATATGAATACTAAATCATCTCTACCAGGAATATCTTCAAGTCTATTTCCTCGTTTAGCAATTTCTATATCAATTTCTACTTGTTTTATAAAAACTTTGTAATTTGGATTATATTCAGTTGTACAAAAGACATATAAATCATCTTCATTTAATACTGTGTAAGATGGAGTTATATAATCATGCAAAACAACCTTGTCTTTTCTAATTCTATATTTGAATTCATCAATTTCATTCATTGCACTCATCATTAAATATAGAAATGTAGGGAAAAAACGAATATTGTTTTCTTTTATATAATGAATAAAATCAGTGATATCTAGCTGGACAGTGATAGAAAATAATGGAATTGTAAAATCTTTATAAAATTCATAATGTTTTTTTCTTTTCCATGTGCTTAAATCTATCTCTTTCATATATCCCCCAATTACAATGAATATTATAGACAATTAATGCTTGAAAAGCAAGGTGTTTATCATAAAAAAAACAAAGAAAAAAAGGTAAAATTATTTTACCTTTAATCTCACTATTCTAAAACGCTAAAATCTTCTTTACCTACACCACAAATTGGGCAAACCCAATCATCAGGGATATCTTCAAAAGCTGTTCCTGGAGCGATTCCTCCATCAGGATCTCCTAATACTGGATCATATACAAATCCGCATACATCACATATATATTTCATAATATTCCTCCTGTTTATTTTTACATATATTATACATAATTATGATTTAATTTACTACTATCTTACATAAAATTCTTTAATTTATTGAAAAGGTTAATTTTAAATGTTACAATTTTAAGTAAGAAACAAGGGGGATGAGTCTTATGAATATATTTGTTTTTATTTTTTCTTTATTAATATCCTTAGCAGCTTTTTTATTAGCCGGATGGTTATATTCTTGGGTAAAAAAACAAGAATCAAATAATCAAAAGATCAATAATATAGCTGAGTTAATTAGAAGTGGAGCTAATACATTTTTAAGAAAAGAATATATTATTTTAGCTAAGTTCGCTTTAATTTTAGCTATTATAATCTTTATTTTCTTACCAGAGCCTATATGGAAGGGTAATATTTTAGATAATATAACTATCACTTTTGCGTATATATTCGGAACTATCTTTAGTGCATTTGCAGGAAAGATTGGAATGTTTGTCGCAACAATAGCTAACAAAAAAACAGCTGAAGCTGCCGTAAAAGGAATAAGAGAAAGCTTTTTATCAGGTTTTCGCGGTGGGGCTGTTATGGGAATGAGTGTTGTTGGAGCGAGTCTTTTAGGAGTCACTTTAGTATTTTATATTACAGGTAACGCAACTATGATTTTAGGTTTTAGTTTTGGTGCTTCTTCTTTGGCGTTGTTTGCTAAAGCAGGTGGAGGTATTTTTACTAAAACAGCTGATATCTCAGCCGATTTAGTTGGTAAAGTTGAACTTGGAATAGCTGAAGATGATCCGAGAAACCCTGCGGTTATAGCGGATAATGTTGGTGATAACGTAGGAGATGTAGCGGGAATGGGTGCGGATTTATTCGATTCTCACGTGGCTTCTTTAGCTGCTGCTTTAGTAATGGGCTCTGCGATTGATATCGCTAGTGGTAGTCATAATACTACAACGGTATTTATTTACGCTTCTCTTGGATTATTGGCTTCAATTATTGGTATTATGTTCGCTAAAATGGGAAAATCTAATAATCCAACAAGAGCGCTTAATTTATCTACTTATATAACAACAGGTATTTTTACAGTATTAACTGCCCTAGCTACTTGGATATTTTCTTTAGAGTGGCGGATATACGGCGCAGCTATTACTGGACTTTTAGTAGGTGTAATCATTGGTATTACAACTGATTATTTCACAAATGATGATAAAGCTCCTGTTAGAAATGTAGCTAAGGCCTCTAAATCAGGCCCAGCTTTAACAATTATCAGTGGTACGAGTTATGGATTTTTGTCTGTTTTACCAGCGATGATTGGTATCGCTGTTAGTGCTTTTGTGGCTTATAAAATAACCGCCCCACTTGGAACGGGTTATGCATTGTTTGGTATTTCCATGGCAGCTGTAGGAATGCTTTCTATTGTAGGTATGATTATTTCGAATGACGCCTATGGACCTATTGTAGATAATGCTAGAGGTTTAGCTGAAATGGGAGGCCTTGGAGAGGATGTTATTCGGATAACAGATGAATTAGATTCAGCTGGTAATACTGTTAAAGCTGTAACTAAAGGTTTCGCTATTGGCGCAGCTGGTCTTACTGTTATATCTTTGTTAGGTGCTTTTATATCTGAAGTAAATACAGCGGCAATTAAACTTGATTTACCTTTAATTACTGGATTTGATATTATGGATCCAGCAGTATTCTTTGGCCTTTTAATCGGTGCGGCTGTGCCTGCAGTATTTAGCGCTATGCTTATGCTTGGGGTTACGAAAAACGCTGAGAGAATGGTTAAGGAAATTCACAGGCAATTCGATGAAATTCCAGGCCTAGTTGAAGGTAAAGAAGGTGTTTTACCTGAATCTGATAAATGTATTGAAATAGCTACTACTGGTGCTTTAAAGGAATTAATACCTGCTGGTTTATTTACTATTATTATTACAGTTGTAGTAGGTATTTTTGGAGGAGTTTACGCTATTGGAGGCTTTTTAACTGGTAATATCGTAAGTGGTTTATTGCTCGCATTATTTATGTCTAATTCAGGTGGCCTTTGGGATAACGGTAAGAAATATATTGAAGCTGGCAATTTCGGTGGTAAAGGAAGCGATGCTCATAAAGCAGCTGTTGTAGGTGATACTGTTGGTGATCCATATAAAGATACAGCAGGCCCTTCTATTAATACTCAAATAACAGTTGTAAGTCTTATAGCTAGTTTGCTTTCAGTTATATTCCTTACAATGTCAATATTTTAATATATTGTTTCATAAAAAAAAGGATGCGATTAAGCATCCTTTTTTAATTTATTTATAATTTTTCTATAATAAATCCAAAAAGGAAAATACATAAAACTTGTGATTATAAAAGATAAAGTTATTACTCCTAAAAGATAGACAAAATAACCATGTCCTTCAAACATACTAAATGGAGTTTCTTCTGAATTTAACATAAACATTAGATTTTCATTAAACAAATTACTGAATATAATCATTAAAAGAGCGATTATAGAAAGTGTCATAATAGATTTTTTTAAATCTTTTATTGTTGGATGCCATTTATATACAAAAATCATATAAATATACATAAAGAAAAAGAACATATGGCTTATTGTATATTGATAAAACCTAAATCTATCATAGCTATAGCTAATATTAGGAAATAGTACGCTAGCTAAAGCACCCCAAACCCAGAAATATCCTATCATAAATAATTTTTTGTTTTTAAAAAACAAGGAGATAATACCTACATACAATGTATAAGCACATAGACCTATAGGTAAAATAAGAAGAGGATCTCTTACTCCGTTATATAACTTCCATGCATAAAAAGAGAATTCCCAAAAAAGCGCAAATAAAGCAATTGATTTAGCTAATAACCTTTCATGTTTATATTCTCTTATCTTATCTTGAAAATGATATAATAAAATAATTCCAATAATGATAATGGCTATTAAAAGGAAATGTATAAAAGAGTATGCTTCAAAAACATGTCCTGCTTGATCAGAAAAAAACATATTAATTCCTCTCAATCTATATTAAGATTATACATCTAAATATAAATATTTTAAAACAAGATTAAATTTAAATAAAGCAGTTTAATCCCATAAGGTTAAACTGCTTTTGTTTTAGATTTTAATTGTAAGATTTTTTTCTTCAAGTAATTTATAACGTTCTTCTATCTTCTTAATTATTTCTTCAAATTCTTCACCTTGAAACATATCATTTACTTTTAAATAAAGAATTTTTTCTTTTGGAACTTTATAATTTTTAAATATACGGTCTAATACTTCATAGTAATTAGCATAATGGAATTTTAAATAATCATATTGATCCTTTTCTATTTCTCTACCTCTTTTACGGACGTTTTCAAATAATTGGTCTTCATCACGAACTATTACAAGGTGAATATCAACATCTGGAATTCTTTTTAAATGCTCATCCGCAATAGCGTATGTTAAAGCTACTTCGTAAGCAGACATAATACCTTCTAAACGCAATAATTCAGTGAATACTAAATTAGAAAATAGCGTAGAATCACAGACTACTGAGGGTTCGTTTCTTGTCTTCCACATCAATAAAAATAAAGAGCTATAGAAAGCGTTTTGGCTTAACAAGGCAAATGTTTCTTTATCTTGATAGAAAAGTGGCAAAAATTCGTTCTTTTCTACTGGTTCTTCTACTAATGGTACATTGTAATGTTTTGATAATAATCCTGAAAGGGTTGATTTTCCACAACCAATTGGTCCTATAATTCCTATTCTCATTGAAATCTCCTTTAATTAATCTTTGTAGAATATTATACCGAAATTATTAATCTAAGTCAAAGCCAAATCAGATATTTTTAAAGTTTATTTTAAACTATAAAAACAGCGATTAACAAATATATTTTTAAAGGTAAAATATTATAATTAATGTATTATTCAAATATACCTGTAGAAAAATATTTAAAGGCAGAATCCGGGAAAATCATAACTATGTTTTTATCTTTTAATTGATATTTATTTATATATTGAATTGCGCATGATAAAACAGCTCCAGAAGACAAACCAATAGATATTCCTTCTAACATAGGCAATTCTTTTGTGTATTTAAACGCCTCGTTTTCTTTTGCTTGTATAACTTCATCTATTAATGCTAAATCAAGGATTTCAGGGATAAATCCAGCTCCTATTCCTTCTATCTTGTGTTTATGGGGTAGGTTTCCACTTAAAACACTGGATTTTTCTGGTTCAATGGCGATTATTTTAATAAGAAAATCTTTTTCTTTAAAATATCTAGCAAGTCCACTAATAGTTCCTCCGGTACCGACTCCTATAAAGATATAATCAATTAATCCATCCATTGCCTTATCTATTTCGTAAGCTGTAGTTTCATAATGGCTTAATGAATTAAAAATATTACTAAATTGACCAACTATAATGGAATTAACATTTTCTTTTTGCAATTCTTCAGCTTTTAAAATAGAACCTTTCATTCCTAATTTACCATCTGTTAAAACGATTTTGGCTCCATATAACTTCATTAAGTCAATACGTTCTTTAGACATGGTTTCAGGCATAACCAATAGACAAGGATTTCCAAAATAAGCACAAACCATAGCTAAAGCAATACCTGTATTTCCA
>Ga0164318_10000705_pt1 | contig 27113 bp, 21 predicted proteins | sample GuaBasSedimGuay9_FD_113734 | JGI IMG/M metagenome (GOLD analysis project Ga0164318, IMG submission 113734) | Subseafloor sediment microbial communities from Guaymas Basin, Gulf of California, Mexico - Guay9, Core 4571-4, 0-3 cm | ecosystem: Environmental > Aquatic > Marine > Hydrothermal vents...
GGTTGGGATCTGGAACAATCGATAGAATTCTGCCGGCAACTTAAAGATCTGGGTGTCGATCTGATCGATTGTTCATCGGGAGGGCTGGTAGCGGATGCGGTTATCCCGGTTAAACCGGGATTTCAGGTTCCATTTGCAACTGAAATCAAAAACAAACTCAACATTGCAACGGGAGCAGTCGGTTTGATCACCGACCCGGCACAAGCTGAACAAATCGTCGCAACAGAACAGGCAGATGCCGTATTACTGGGGCGAAAACTGCTCAGCGATCCATACTGGCCACTGCATGCTGCACAAACCCTCGGAGCGAGCCAACTCTGGCCAGTGCAATATGAGCGAGCCAGAAGCTGATAATTATGATTTCTGGTTATCCAGTTCTCTCAACCAACGCAGAAAACGGAGAGAGAGACGGTGCTCCTCCTCGTAGGGGAGCGAAGTAGATAACCAGCTTATTAATTACTGAGGATGTTTTTCTGATTGAATCAATAAAGTTTTGAGTTGTTCGATCTTATCTGTCAATTCCTGGTTTAGCTTGCCCAGCTGTTCTGTTTTGACTGTTAATTGCTTATTCAGTTCAATCAGGTGCTCCAGATCAAGAGAGTGTTGTTGCTCTGATTTAAGCAACTGGTCATTCTGCTCTTTTCTCTGTTCAATCTCTTGTGAGTAGAGAATGATCGTTTCAGCTCGGGAAGCCCAAATACTCTCTGGAAAATCGGCGACAAGTTTCTGAAAAGCATCGATCTGATGGCTCTCCTGAAACTCATCAAAAGCCTGGCAGAACTCCTGCCGATCCGGCAATACCACCGGCTGTGGTTGTGGCTCAAAAACTGCACAACCGGTCAAAAGAAGGGGGACAAGAAAAAAAGCAAGCAGCTTCATAACTCTTTTTTCCCTTCCAGCATATAATTACTCCCTTCCTGAATTTTCAAATACTCCTTAACCCTCGCACAGTCCTGACTGATCGCCAAGCGTGAAGGGTAATCGTAGCGATCTGATGCAATTACGGCGATCGATATGGTCATTAATGAAAAGGTACGGACAACCCCATAACGGTCTTCACCGATAAAAGAGCCGGCGGCTCGATCTTCAGCATTATAAAAGGATGGCACCAACTCAGTAAATCCAGCAATAATTTTCTGCGCCAGGAATTCTCCTGAATCGAGACTGCTCAACACAACATAATCATCACCACCAATATGTCCAACCAGATCCTGTGAACACCCGTACTCCCCGACAACCTGCTTAAGGAGCTCTCCAACCCTTGTCAGGACATCACTGCCCGCCTTGTACCCGTAACGATCGCCATAAACTTTGAAGTTATCCAGATCAATATAGAGATGAGAAAATGGCTCTTTTTTACTAATTCGCGTTTCAATTTCACGTTCAATTGCGAGATTCCCTGGTAATAGAGTGAGGGGATTGGTGTCCAGATGCAACTGTTCCAGCTCACTTAGCTTTTCTCCCATCCGCGCGAAATCATTAGCTAATTGTGCAAATTCGTCATTTCCAGAGATTTCAGGGTAATGATCGAATCGTCCCGCAGATATTCTTTGTGTTGCTTTCTTGAGTTCTTTAACCGAACGGTGGATACTTAGAATAACGGCTATTGAAACCGGAGCCGAAAGACAAATACCGAGCAAACTTAAAAAAGCCGTCATTTGAAAAGTATCGTTGGTATGTTGCGACAACCTGGCGAGTCCAGTATTGATTTTCTGTTGTTGCTGTTGTCTGAATTCTGCCAGATAATTTAACAAATGCCCGCGGAGAGGAACGGTCTTTTCATTGGACAACTGCTGCGCCTGAGACCAGTCGTCCCAGAACAAAAATTCAGTAAGCTGGTTATCTGCCTGCCGGTAGCTTTCAACTAATTTTGTTAATTTTCTCAGCTGATCCGAAACAGGCAGACGGTTTAAAGTTAAAGTATAGCGAATAAATTCATTGTTCCGGTTATGTCTTAATTCAGTCAGTGCCGGATCGCGAAGTATGAGTAGTTGCTTTTCAATATTTTCTTGAGCCAGAAGATTCTGTTGCAGATCACGCACCAATTCAAAAGTACGAAAGTCAACATTAACTAAATTTTCAGTATCACTGGTTTGCTGATGTAATCGAGAGAGGGCAAAACCAATCGCAAAAAGACTAAAAATCACAACCACCAGATAACCGATAATCACTTTTTTAGTTATGGTTGAAAATAATTTAAACATCCAACAATCAGCTCCATATATAAGAAGTCACTAAAGAATACTATAAACCTTCCGCACATGCAAAGTTACAGAAATATTCTCAACTCCAAAAAAAAAGCGCCCCTAAAGGGCGCCAAAGAAAACCGGGGAAAAACCATCTATATCCCCAAGTAGGCCTTTCTAACATCATCATTGGCCAACAGATTATCAGCAGAATCAACCAGAGAAATACGGCCATTCTCCATAACATAACCCCGATCAGCCAGTTTTAATGCTTGATTGGCATTTTGCTCTACCAGGAAGATTGTTGTATTACTCTCCTTGTTAATCTGGCGAATAATCTCGAAAATCTGTTTAATAATCAACGGTGCCAAACCCAGAGAAGGTTCGTCAAGGAGTAAGACCCGAGGACGTGCCATCAGTGCGCGAGAAATTGCCAGCATCTGCTGCTCACCCCCCGACAGAGTTCCACCAAGCTGGGTTCGACGTTTTTCAAGGATTGGAAACAGCGTCATAACATAGTTCATATCCTGCTGAATCAGGCGCTTATTCTTACGTAAAAAAGCACCCATTTCCAAGTTTTCCTGGACTGTCAAATCAGGAAATATACGCCGCCCCTCTGGGACCTGAACAATCCCTCTTTCAACAATTTTCTCGGCACCCAACCCTTTTATAGAATCACCATCCAGAAGGATATCACCGTGACGTGGTGGAGTAATCCCGCATATCGACATTAAGGTCGTCGTTTTACCTGCCCCATTGGCACCGATAAGAGCAACAATCTCACCCTCTGCAATCTCAATAGAGACATCTTTTAGAGCTTGGATATTACCGTAATAGGTCTGAATATTTTGGATCTTAAGCATAATAGTCTCGTTATTTTTATAAGGTTTCAGGAATCAGGTTCAAGGCTTAAACCTGAATCCTTGAACCTGATTCCTTCTATTCCGTTTCCTCGCCCAGATAGGCCTCAACAACCTTCGGGTTGTCTTTGATCTCTTCGGGGCTCCCTTCAGCAATTTTCTTACCATATTCCATAACATAAATAGGATCGGAGATATTCATAACCAATTTCATATCATGTTCAATCAACAGGATCGCAATCTGTTCCTCCGCACTGATCTTACAGATCAGTTGTTCCAGATCAGACGTTTCTTGTGGATTCATCCCCGCAGCCGGCTCATCCAACAACAACAGAAAGGGATCAGTTGCCATTGCCCGGGCAATTTCCAGACGTCGCTGTGCTCCATAGGGGAGATTTTTTGAAAATTCATTGGCAAAATCAGCAAGACCAACTTTTTCGAGGAGATGATAACTCGACTCAACAATCTGCTGTTCTTCATCACGAACTGACTTACTGCGGATGATCGCTTTAAAGATTCCCGAATTGGTCCGACAGTGCCGTCCAATCATGACATTTTCCAGAACCGTCATGTCGGGAAACAGGCGAATATTTTGAAAGGTCCGCGCCAAACCCATTTCTGTGACTTTGTTCGGTTTCAGCCCGTTCAAACGACGCGTCTTCAAACCTTTAGGGTGGAGCAGGATATCACCCTTGCTTGGGTTGTAAATACCGGTGATACAGTTGAAAAATGTAGTTTTCCCAGCACCATTTGGACCGATCAATGCGGCGATATCACCTTCATAGACTTCCAAAGTGACACTGTCGACAGCCCGAAGACCACCAAAATCCATCGTCAGCCCTTTGACTTCAAGTAGCTTATGTTTATTCTCAGCCATTATTGATTTTTTCCTTCGAACCTTTATATTTGTACGTCTGCCGGAGATTACTGATAATCCCCTGGGGACGGAAAATCATCATCAGCACCATCGCTGCCCCAAATGCCAACATTCGATATTCAGAGAACGCGCGCATATACTCGGGGAGTAATATCAGTAAAAACGCGCCGAGAATAACCCCGAGAATAGAACCCATACCGCCCAGAACGACAATAGACAAAATGATCGCCGACTCCATAAAGGTAAAGCTGGCGGGATTGATAAATGTTGTTTTAGAAGCAAACAGAACCCCGACCATACCGGCCCAAAACGCACCGAGTGCGTAAGCGGAGAGCTTGGTTCGAGCGATATCGATACCCATAGCAACGCAAGCAATCTCATCTTCACGCATGGCAATCCAGGCACGACCAATCCGGCTGTTTCTTAGACGGGTCGTCACCAGAATAGTAAAAATAACCATCGCAATCATAATGTAATAGATATAAATAGTGGAATCTGCCAGGCTTAAATCCATGCCAAAAAAACTAGGCTTATCAATATTGGCAATCCCACTCGGACCAAAAGACAAAGCATCCCAGTTTTCCATGACAACCTTGAAGATCATCCCGAAACCGAGAGTGACAATCGCCAGATAATCACCACGCAACCGGAGAATTGGGAAACCAAGGATAACACCGAAGAGACAACCAAGGATTCCACCAATCGGCAGCGTAATCCAGAAACCAAGATCGAAGTGATGGTTGAGCAACGCATAGGTATAAGCACCGACGCCAAAGAAAGCCACAAATCCCAGATCCAGCAATCCGGCCAGGCCGACAGTGATGTTTAATCCGAGCCCGAGGACGACATAAATCAAAGCCGAAATCATAATGGTGCTCTGATAGGTATCAAAAACCAACGGAAAAACCAGTGCGGCGAGTAAAATCACCCCCATCGCTTTGTAGCGAAAGGACATATCCTCAAGCAACAGTTGTGTTTTACTGCGGGTTTCCCCACCTTCATCAGCAACTTGCTTTCTTACCTGCTGTCGCGCCAGCATGTAACGCCAGAGATACGACAAGACAAAAGCGCCAATCGCCACCCAGAGCATATTCATCCAGCGCCAGACAACCACCTGATCCATGGTATTGACACGCACAGCCAGCAACGGAAAGGTCAGAAAGACAAACCAGAGTGATACCAAAATTGATTGTTTAAAATTTTTCAGCATACCCGTCACCTTTAAACCTTTTGTTTATGGGACTTGCCGAGGATTCCGGCAGGCCGCAGGATCAGGATAAGAACCAGCAGACCAAAGGTAAAAACATCCTCATAGTCACTGGAGATATAACCGGCAGCAAAGCTTTCTGCCCAACCGAGAACCAGTCCTCCGAGCACCGCCCCCGGAATGGAACCGATACCACCCAGCACCGCAGCAGTAAAAGCCTTTACCCCGGCCAGGAAACCAATATAAAAATTGACCTGACCAATGTATGAAGCGACCAGAACACCGCCAATTGCAGCCAGAGCTGAGCCAATTATAAACGTCAGTGAAATAATCCGATCTACATTAACCCCAACCAGACGCGCCATATTCATATCCTGCTGGGTCGCACGCATCGCCTTTCCAACTCTGGTTTTCTTGATCAACAGGGTCAGAAGAATCATCGTCACAACAGTTGTTATCAGGATGACCAGCTCCGGAGAACCAATAATATGAGCAACCGGCTCCATGAAATCAAAATCAGGGATCAACCGGGGAAAGGGTAGAAAATCAGGAGTTTGCGCCAACAACACATAATTCTGCAGAAATATTGACATTCCGATAGCACTGATTAACGGTGATAGGCGTGGGGCACCACGCAACGGACGATAGGCAACTTTCTCTAAAGTATAGCCATAGGCGCAAGAATAGATGATGGCAATAACACCGGCCAGGATCAGGATTGAGACCCCGCTTAAACCGTAGATAGTACAGACCCCGGCAACAATCAGCGCAACAAACGCACCGATCATGTAGATCTCCCCGTGGGCAAAGTTGATCAACTGAATGATGCCATAAACCATGGTGTAACCCAAAGCAATCAAGGCATAGATACTCCCCCGCGTTAATCCACCAAAGAAGAGTTGAAGAAAATATTCCATAATTAATGACCAACCGTTGGGGGGAAAATTTAAAATTTTTCCAGTTTTAAGACAATTTCAGGGGACTGGTAAAAATACCAGCCCCCTGAAAGGGCTTCATCAGCAGCGCAAAAAGATCAGAGTAAACGCTGTCTGTTCATCAATGATGCCTACTTAAGTTCGGTAAATGCGCCGTTCTCAACCTTGTAAACTGAGAAACCAACACCTTCAGCATCACCTTTACTGTCAAACTTGATCTTACCGACTGGAGTCTCAACGTACTCAGTGCGCAGAACTTTTGTCACTGCATCATAATCGGTGGAACCGGCTTTTTCGATCGCATTCAACAACGCCAGAGCAGCGGAATAACCTTCCTGATAAAATGCACCCGGCTCAGCACCGTACTCAGCTTTAAACTCAGCGGTTGCAGCAGCATTGAGAGGAATACTGGAAAGATCTTGAGGACCTGTGACATAGGCACCGTTTGCAGCATCACCAGCAACCTTAAGGAAACTGTCATCCTTTACGCCATCATCAGAGATAAAAATGGTCTTAAGCCGCTTACGCTGCATTTGTGAAACTAATTTGGAAGCCTCAGGATGATAACCACCAAAAATCAAAGCTTCAGCCTTATATCTACCGAGTTTCGCAACAATGGAGCTGTAATCCATGGCACCCGGGGTAATCCCTTCGTACAGAACCACTTCCACTTTACCAGACTCATCCAGATATTTTTTGGCAAATTCGGCAAAACCTTTACCGTAGTCACCTTTGTCATGCAGGACAGCAACTTTTTTCACGCCAAGCTTATTGATGGCAAAATCAACAGCCATTTTTGCCTGCATGTCATCAGAAGCGATAGTCCGGAAAAAGTTAGGATAATCACCACTCTGGGTCAGTGGTGGATTGGTCGCCGAAGGTGACATGACTGGGATTTTGGCATCTTTATAGATACCAAGAGCAGCCTTGGTAGCACCGGAACAGATATGGCCAAGAACGACATCGGCACCATCAGTCACCAACTTGGTTGCTGTGTTGGTGGCAATCTCTGGTTTACATTGATCATCTTGAATCAACAGCTCAACTTGCTTACCAAGAACGCCGCCATTGGCATTGATCTTCTTGACAACCAGCTGTGCAGCCTTCATAGCAGGGATACCATAGGGAGCCAGGTCACCACTGTGGGGACCAGCAACACCAAGCTTAATCGTATCTGCAGCAAATCCAGTTGCTGCTATGCTCAAAAAGAGAGCGAAGGTTGAAATCAAAACGGTCATTTTTTTCATGTGTGCCTCCTGAAAATTAAAGTTGGGAAAAATACCGATAGATTTATCGAATAAATATGTATAATTCAAAGAACCGAAGTGGTCAAGAATAATTCTCACATATAAGAGAAACTGGTTAAAATATCCCCTATTTTAATTGTTTTCAGCCTTTTCTGGCTAAAATTCATCCCCCATATATCATCGTTATTAACCAAATTTCCGTTTTATTTCATCAGAAATTGACGTTTCATTTCATCAATCATGGTCTGAATTTTAGCTTCCGCCGTGACAAGTCGGGCAAGTTGCTGAAGATTGATGTAAAATTGATCCATTGCTTCAGCACCTAAATCATCGCCAACAACGGTAAAAGCCTTTTCAACTTGTGTCACTCCAAATTTACCAATGTGATTTCCGGCAATCGCTTTAAAAATAGCTAACGTCCGCTGCCGCTGTCGATCTTGAGTTTGTGTTTGTGAGCGTATGGCCGTCTCCTCACGCTTGTGCCGCTCTTCCATTAACATCTTACGGGTTCGCTGCCAGATTGGACCCAGGTTGGCAGAGCCCATCAAATCAGCCAGGACGATTTTATCGGCACCGAGAATTTCCAATATATCCAGCTTTGCCCCCGGCAAGCTGGCTACTGATGCTGAAATATCCGCTGTCGGTTCAAGTTCCATATTGCCTTCGTGAAAAAAACCGAGGGGGTACCCCTGATCATAAAAGATCAATGCGGTCTGATTATCAGCGTAAATTCGCAGGCAAACAGTGAGCCCTTCAGCCTTGATTCGATCCAGGTGTTTTCTCACATCAAAGCCGCTCAAATCCTGTTTTCTTTGTAGATAGCGGCCATGCAAGAGAGCATGAACGCCCAATACCAGGTCTTCTGATAATCGATAAATATTCAAGACAGCGCTGCCCAGAATAGAAACTTCAAAAATTCTGGCTATGGCATCATAAGCGATCAAACGCCTGAATTCATCCTTATCAATGAAAATTGAGCTAATTAATTGACCGTCCCGAAACAAAACCACCCCACCCCCCTGAGCTGCATCAAACCGGAGGTAGCCAGTGAAATTCCCACGTCGCAATTTTTCCATTGCTTCGGGAAGATTTATTCGAGCCGGGTTAACTTTTTTTCTGACCGGGTTGCCACGGGGCAAAAAAATCATCGTCAAAAACTCCATTGTAGCTATCTGGCTTGAACTGGTATTCTTAAAAAAAAACGTGGAACATTAAAGGGTTAAACCTGTCACGACACCATCAACTCTGCAAACCTTCCCATTGCAGATAAAGATCATCTAAATTTTCTTTCAACTTAACATGATCTGCATTAATTTGTCGCCATTGTTCCTGATCCTGATAAATATCTGGACTCGCCATCCGTTGTTCAATATTTTCCAGTTGCTGTTCCGTAAATTCAATCTGACTCTCTATCCTGGATAGATCTCTTTGTTGTTTTTGTTCGCGTCGTTGCTGATTTTTACGGGTTGCATGTGCCTGGATACGACTCTCTTTATCGTTGACAGAACCCCCTTCAGATAATGGATCAAGGTGCTGTTCAACCCGATTAACGCTGTGAGTAGAATCCCCAAGAGCCTGTTTTTTGCACAAAAAATCGGCATAATTACCGGGGTAGGATTCAACCTTCCCGGCGCCAACTTCCAGAACCCGAGTTGCCAATGCATCGACAAAATAGCGATCATGCGACACAAAAACGATGGTTCCCTGATATTTCTTCAAAGAATCGAGGAGAATTTGTTTAGATTGGAGATCAAGATGATTCGTCGGCTCGTCAAGCAGCAGCAGGTTAGCCGGTCGTAGCAATAATTTTGCCAGTGCCAAACGATTACGCTCCCCACCCGATAAAACGTTGACCGATTTTTCAATATCATCACCCGAAAATAGAAATGCTCCCAGAATATTACGTAATCGGGGAACCATCGCCACTGGGGATTCGGACATTATCTCAGTATAAACATCGTGTGCGGAATTAAGTTCATCGGCCTGATTCTGGGCAAAGTAGGCCTGGAGTAAATTGTGACCTGCAACCCTCTCTCCGGCAACCGGCTGCTCAACCCCGGCCAGAAGACGCATCAGGGTCGACTTGCCCGCTCCATTCGGGCCAACCAAAGCAACCCTCTCCCCCTGTTCCACCAGAAGATCCACCTGCTGCAACACTTCGAAAGTTCCATAATGTTGGGAAGCATTTTTCAAACTGACTGCAATTCGCCCCCCTTTGGGTGGTGAGGGAAAAGTAAAAGCAATTTTTTTTCGCTGGGGAGGTAAAGAGATCCGAACAATTTTTTCTAACTGTTTGACCCGACTCTGGACCTGTGAAGCTTTATTTGCCTGATAACGAAACCGGCTGATAAACCCTTCAATTCGACTGATCTCTTCATCCTGCTGCTGCTTTGCCTGCTTTAACGCGGCAATTTTTTCATCTCTGGAACAGATATAGCGACTGTAGTTCCCAGGATATCCGGTCAGATTACCGTTCCAGATTTCAACAATCCGGGTAACGACCTTATCGAGAAAAAAACGGTCGTGAGAGACCAACACAATCGCATATGGATAATTGAGCAGATAATCCTCTAACCAATCACGAGCGGGCAGATCCAGGTGATTCGTCGGCTCATCCAGCAACAGTAAGTTAGGTTTTTGCAGCAGCAACTTGGCTAAAGCAATCCGCATCTGCCAGCCACCGGAGAAGGTTTCACAGGGCTTGTCAAAATCAGCACCACTGAAGCCAAGACCATGGAGAACCCGTCCCACTTCAGATTCCATTTGATAACCGCCACGCTGCTCAAACAACTGCTGCAATTCAGCATAGCGCTCCAGCGCAGAGACATCATCAACCTCAGCTATATTTTTTTCTAACTGTCGCAACTCCGATTCCATCTGCTGCAAGTCAGCTAAAGCACTCTGGGTTTCCACAAAGAGTGAACGTCCTCGATGTTCTAATCCATCTTGCGGCAAATAACCAAAGGTTGTCCCCTTGGCAATTTGCAGAGTTCCACCATCACTCTCAACTAAACCCGCCAAAAGCTTAAGCAATGTCGATTTACCTGCACCATTTTCACCACAAAGGCCAATCCGGTCAGTTGGGCGAATATGCCAGTCAATTGCAGAAAAAATCCTTCTGTCTGCAAAATATTTATCAATTTTTCGGAGCTGTATCATTTTGACCGTCTCGTAGAATCAGATCATCGACTACACTTCTAAACCATTTTTCTCAACCACTGATCAAGCTGTTACCTAAAGGAGGTAACGCCTCCGCTAGTGCCATAATAGCGATGGTAGTCTCGATGGCAGCCTGGATAAGTTTAAAAAAAGGGAGCTGATTTATATCACAACACTACAACAAAAGAACCGCTAAAAAAAAGACCCTACTCAAGCAGCAGGGTCTTTAAAAAACATCAGCAGAGATACATATTTGCTAATTAACATATCGAATCATATATTCTTCAGCTATCTCAGCGATTTTCCCGATATCCAGGCGAGCGTTATTAATAACCAGATGGTAAAGGAGGGGATCTGCAACAAGTTTATCGGCAAAACGACGGATAAAATCATCACGCTGGCGTTGGTGCAAAGCAATAAATTCTATAGCATCCTTTTCACTCAGGCGGTGACTCTTCATAATTTTTTGAATACGAAACTCCGGTGTCGCAACTAATCTCAAATTAATACAATTGGGCATATCCTGAACCGCAAAAACAGCACCACGGCCAACTAGAACACAGTTGCCTCGACGTGCAAAACTGCGAATGACAGAACGCATATGGGTGAAAATTTCGGTCTCTTCTGCCCTGCTACTATCCAGAAACATTGAAAAGATCGCTTTAAGTGAAGATGGCGTGTCTTGAGATTTTTCAATCTGCTCAACGGTATACCCTGAAAGTTCAGAGACCCGGTCAATAACCTGCCGACCAACAATAATCCAGGGCTCTCCTGCAACCTGTGCATTTAAACGTTTAATCAACGCTTCAGCCAACGGATAAGCTTCGCAGCCAAATTCCCGTGCGATAGTAAAGCATGGTGATGGCTTCCCCGCTTCAACAACCTGTTGCATCCGATGCCATGCCTGTAATTTTTGTTCCTGTTGTGGTGACCATAAATCGTTCATTACCATAACTGCCTCCCTTCCTATAGGTTCCTAAATTGAATCCCTATTTAGTGCTACCTGTTAATTATAGCCGACAAACGGCAAGTTCGAAGCGATCAGATCAATTTTTCTTCTGAACTCACATTATAATTGGCATTTTTTAGCTGCAGATGGATTAACAATATCACTATTGCACAACATCTGTTATACTCAGGTGTTATTAATGAAGTTTTTGCGTCTCCGCGGTAGCCGCGTTGAGACCTGCAAGAGGGTCAAACATAAAAATTTCAGGGTGGTCATTACAAAAGAGTTTTGATCACTTGCGTAGCTAATTTACCGGACAAATCCTTCATAGACCCCGCTTAAAGCGGAGTGGTCTCTTGCAACAGGATACCGGGATGAACCGCAAAACTATGCGGGCAGAAAGGTTTTAAAAATGAGCAAGAAGATGCTTATCAACGCATCTCACCCGGAAGAAAACCGGGTGGCGATCGTGGTTGACGGAATTTTGAGCGAACTCGATATCGAGATTGCCGGGCAGGAACAAACTAAAGGAAATATCTACAAAGCGGTGGTGGTTCGGGTAGAGACCGGACTGCAGGCCGCTTTTGTCGATTATGGTGCAGAAAAACTGGGTTTTCTACAAATTGGTGAGGTTCATACCAAACTCTACCCGCCCAAAGATGAAACCAAACATCGCCCACGGATCGCTGAAATTCTTCAACGTGGTCAGGAAATACTGGTCCAAATAGTTAAAGAAGAACGGGGCAATAAGGGGGCCGCCTTAACCACATTTCTGTCGATTCCCGGTCGCTATATGGTGTTGATGCCAGATAGCACAACCAAGGGTGTTTCTCGTAAAATCAGTGTTGATTCTGAACGTAGAAGCCTGAAGAAAACTATGGCTGAGCTGGAATTACCGGAACGGATGGGCTATATCGTCCGGACGGCGGGGATTGGCAAGGACAAAGAGGAACTTAAACGCGATTTTGATTATCTGGTTCGTTTATTTGAAGGTATTGTCGCCCGCAAAGACGAAGTCAAAGCTCCGGCACAACTCTATCAGGAATCAAATCTTGCGATCCGCTCAATCCGGGATTATTTCAGTACCGAGATGGATGAAGTTCTGGTTGATGATCATAAAGTTTTTCAGGATACCAAAGACTTCTTTTCTCTGGTGATGCCAGAACTGAAGCATCTGGTTAAACGGCACCGTGAACGCCGCCCGATTTTCTCCCGTTATCAAATTGAAGAACAGATTGATGGTCTGGCCAAAAATCAAGCTCCCCTCCCCTCTGGTGGATCAATTGTCATCGACCAGACTGAAGCATTGGTCGCCATCGATGTCAATTCGGGGAAAATGTCGGGTGAGAGCGGAATAGAAGCAACAGCTTATAAAACCAACCTGGAGGCGGCAGCTGAAGTTGGACGTCAACTGCGACTGCGCGATCTGGGTGGTTTGATTGTCATCGATTTTATCGACATGCGCGACCGTAAAAATATTCGGGAAATCGAGCACGAAATGCGTAAAGCACTCAAAGATGACAAAGCCAAGGTATCGGTCGGAAGAATCAGTCAGTTCGGGCTGCTTGAAATGAGCCGGCAACGGCTGAAACCGGTCTTAAGTGTTGGTGCTTATCTCGAATGTCCACACTGTAAAGGGATTGGACAAATTAAGAGCATTGAGGCTCAAGCTGTGGTGTTCTTACGCCAAGCACACACGGCAGCAGCCAAAGGGCAGATCGGTCATATTGAGGCAAATGTTCCACTGGAGGTTGCTAATTACCTTCTCAATCAGAAACGGGCAACCATCAGCGAACTCGAACGGCAACTCAAACTGAAAATTTCACTTTTTGGGCGTGTCAATCTGCTCCCGGGAGAGTTAGAACTGGAACTGCACAAACGGGTGGCAGAAACAGAAAACACCCGTCAGATCTTGCCGGTTTCCCATGACAATCAAATTGAAAATGCCCTCGCTGCGGCTCAACAAGAAGAACAAGAGGGTGATAAACAGACCAAAGAGCCAACTGAGGGAAATACCAATAAAATCGAAACAAAACAGGAAACCGGAGAAGAACCGGCTGAAAAACCTAAAAAGCGCCGCCGCAGAAGACGTAAAAAACCAGCCACAAATAATCAGGAAACCCAAGAGCCAAATCAGCAGGAAACTGTTGATCAACCTTCTGCGGAGAAACTCCAGACTGAACCCTCTGCCGAAGCTGAAGAAGGCAAAAATATACAACCAATAGAGCTAAAGAGTACAGAAGAGAGCCAACCTGCCAACGAAAAGCCAGAAGAGGAGAAGCCAAAACCTCGACCACGCAGAAGAAGCAGAAGAAAACCAGCGGCAGCAGCGCAGACAACGGCTGAAGAAAATAAAGTGGCAGCAGAACAGGATCCGGTTCCACAAAAAGAAGCTGAAGTAAAATCAGCAGTCGCCGCATTACCTACAGCAACAGACAAAGCGACACCTACAGCAGAAGAGAAACCAAAGCGGCGCCCCCGCAGAACGACCAAGAAGACAACCGGAACTGCCACGACCAGTCTGGAAAAAACTCCGACGGAAAAGGCCTCAACAGAAACAATTGCGGCTGAAGCCAAACCGGCTACAGCGCCAGAAATTGTTACTGAAAAGACACCGAAACCACGACGCGCCCCCAGAAAAACGGCTAAAAAAGTTGCCACTGAAACAGAAGCTGTTTCTGCAACAGAAGTCGTGAGCGAAGAAAAACCGAAGCAACGCCCCCGCAGAGCGGTCAAGAAAACTCCGGCAACTTCCCAGAATGAAACAGAACCCACTGTTGCTACGGAGAAAACTACTGATGAAAAACCCAAACGGCGACCTCGGAAAACGACTAAAAAACTTCCAGAATCTGTTACTGATAACACTTCTGAAGTGACAGATAAAGCACCAGCTGCTGATACAAAAAAGCCACAACGACGCCCAAGAAAAGCCCCGGTCAAAAAACCAGAGTCCCAAACTGAATCACCCACTTCGTAATGAGAAAAGTCCGGGTTCGATTAGGAGCCCGGACTTTTATTTGTTTTGGAGCGAAGCGGAAAAATATCAGGTCAAATACATTTTTTAATATAGTTGGTGTGGATACTCTTTTTTTCGATTTTGAAAAGAGAGGATTTTCGGATTCTGAATTATCCCTCCGTCTATTTCTATTGCTTTGGAAATGGTTTTATTCTGTTCCCATGCAGTTGCCCCCCCAAGGACTATGGGTAGATAGGGAAGCAATGCTTCTGAAATTTCCCATGAGGACGAATCCCAATACCAACTTGGGCTGTGATCTACTGCGTAATAAAATATACCATTCGTTTCAAACATTGGATTCTTGAAACTTGTTGGTTTAGCACACCAAAACCCCATTCCTTCATCACAGCTTATATCAATAATAAGTGCACCTTTCATCAATTTATCTGCATCCTTCGCGGGTATAAACATTTTTGGATTGCTGACATCTTGAAGGACGGCATTAACAATGATATTTACATCTGATAACGCTTCAGAAAGGGGAAGAGTCGTACCGTCAGATTCAATCACCACCATATTTTCTGAATCATCTTTTTTTATTTGCTTGAATGGAATGCCCGGCAATTTATCCCTTGCCTCTGCTACCGGGAAATTAACATAGACAGTGACATCTTTAAATCCTTGACCCTGTAAGGCATAAATAGCTCCCCGACTCACCGAGCCAAAACCAATCACCGCTACTTTTTGTGCTTTTCCATAATTTCCGGTCGTTCCAATAAGACTTGTGGCATGATTTACACCAGCGTAGCCCGCAATCTCATTATTTTTATAAAAGATATGCATCTGCTTACCGCCGATTTGATTCCAGATAAACATCTCTTCCCAAGCAATAAGAGTTAATTGTTTATCGATTGATATTTGCGTCATCTCTTTTTGTTGTACACAATGGGGCCACCCCCACACAATGGCACCATCTTGAACTTGATCCAAATCTGCAGCTAAGGGTTTGGGAATCAACACACAATCAAACCCATCAAATATCTCTTCTCTGGATGCAACTCGTCCCGATGTAAGTTTGGCCAAGGTGTCGTCATCCATGCCAAACCTCAACCCATAGTCTTTCTCAAAAGTAATTTGTTCGCGTAACTCCTTGGGAATCCGTTTTATATGTTCCGGATGAATTGCTACCCGTTTTTCGTTCTCTTTTAGTGATTTACCAATCACTCCCATGGTTAAGTATTTTGTCATTTTTTTACTCTCACTTTGAATTTCATATTTTAATAGCATCTACAGGAGGTTGAAAACTTTTTTTTGAGGGGAATGATCCACCTGTTGCACTTACGAGTTGAATCCGCGATTTTAAACAAATCTTGCAATAACCATTTTGATTGGACACCTGACGGGTCAAGTTCCGTGCAAAAGAGTCACTAAAAAAGGAGCAACGCTATTCTTCCAGCTGTTTGAGAATTTTCTGTAGTTTACCCAGCGTCTGTTTCAATTTAATTTCCTTACCGGCGGTTTCTTGCGATTGTGATTCACTTTTACTTAAAGCAACCTCCATTGCCTTTCTCGTCGCGATAATCGTATTCTCCAACTGCTCGGATAACTCCGCACCGAACTGGCGAAAACTTTCATCCAAGCCACGTCGCAACGCCCAGTTGATCTGTTCAACGTTCTGACTGAGCAGTTTAGTTCCCTCTTCCCGCAACCGATTCACAGTTCTTTTACGACGAAACTTATGGGTGAAAAACTTGCGGGAAAAACGTTGCCCAAGGGGATCCATATCAGAAATAAATAGATCGTTACTCCAACCTGATATTTCAAATTTAGCGTAAGAACGACCGATAGCAGGGGCATGATATGGAATATCGAATAGCTCAGCTGCAATTTTACGCACCTGCTCAATCAACCTATTGGTGCGTTGCTGATGCAAAGTCAGCAATTCAGTTGCTTCACTTTGGATAATATCGGCAACCTTACGCATCGCCGGAGCAAAGAAATCCGGAATGTCCTGGATCAAAGCTTCCCTGACTAAACGCTCCATCTCTTCAGTATCTACAACAGTCTGGACAAGGTTCTCCAGCCGACCAATAATTTGCTCTTTGGCTTGTGCGCGAACCTTTTTTACCTCTTCATTCAACCGTTCGACAACCCTTTTTAAATCTCCAGATAAAACGTCTTCAAAGGCTTGCTGCTCTCTCTCCACATCAGGTATCGATTGACGAAATTGCTCTATTCGTTTCTTTAGCTCAGCTTCGGGCAGCATCAAAGCGCTCAGAGAGAGTTGTAACTGCATTTCAATGCTCTTGAGCTGATCACAGGTACGACGTTGCAACGATTCTTGAAGAGTGCTTTGCTTCTCCCGAGCAAAAAAATCGATGAGATTCTGCTCAACCTGTTCCATACCACTGGTTTTCCACCCAACCGGATCACCAGACAAACGTGCTTCCAGCCCCTTTCGAGCTGAGACCGCTAACACTTGTGGGCCACCATCACATAATGGTGCCAATTGATCAGATAAAAATTTCAGCGAAGCAATTCGCTCCTGATCATCCAGAAAATCAATTTTATTCAGAATAAAAAAAGTTTGGGGTAACCGTTGACGAATTTCCCTGAGATAATCAAGCTCTATCTCAGTGATAGGTGGATCCGGAGAAACCAGAAAAAGAGCTGCATCACATTGAGGAAGAATCTGGTAGGCCACTTCCGTGTTATGTTTATGGGTCGAACCAATACCAGGGGTATCAATCAAAAGAACACCCTGCTTGAGCATTGCTGCGGGGTGACCAATCGCAACCCGCTTGACCCGCCGATGGTTGTTTGGATTCCCCTCTTCAGTGACATAGTCGGCCAGGAAATCCGCGAGGGATTGATCTGTCGATGGGACAAATTTTATCGGCTCGGTTTCAACTTCAAAGTCCACCGACACGTCTATATTTTCTGCAGCACCGATAAAGGTGGGGATTGCTGTTACCGGAAGGATATCTGTCGGCAGCAGTTTGTCTCCAAGTAAGGCATTTAACAGAGTACTTTTCCCACGTTTAAACTGACCCAGCACAGCCAAACGAAATTGTCCTGTGACCAAGCGGGTTTGGAGAGATGCCAGCTCGTTTCGACCAGCGGAGTAATCGTCATCCAAACTTTCCAGGCACTCCAGGGTTTGAGCTAAAATATCAACCAAACTCATCTTGCTGGCAGCTGGCTCAAAACTTTTCTGTGGTGGTTCGTACATCGATAATCCTCATAAAAACAAACCACTAACCAACCGAAATAAACGGGTCAGAGGAGATAATACCGGGAAAATTCCAGATCATCAAGCAAACAGGTCACTGCTTAAGTAACGTTCACCAGAGTCGGGGAGGATGACAACAATATTTTTACCAGAAAATTCCGGCTGAGCAGATAATCTGGCAGCAACAGCGGTTGCCGCTCCACAGGAAATTCCAGAAAGGAGCCCCTCCTCCCGGGTCAGACGTCTGGCAAAGTCATAAGCCTCATCATCAGTTACCAGTTCAACCCGATCAACTATATCCAAATCAAGTGTTTCTGGAATAAAACCGGCACCAATCCCCTGGATTTTATGCGGTCCAGGCTGCAACATCTCACCCGCCAGATATTGACTCAGCACCGGACTGGCAGCAGGTTCAACAGCAACAGAAATAATTTTCTTGCCGCGGTTTTTTTTAATATAGCGGGATATTCCACTGATAGTTCCACCGGTTCCAACGCCGGCAACCAAAACATCAATCGCCCCGTCAGTATCGTCCCAAATCTCTGGTCCCGTTGTTTTAACATGAATCTCAGGGTTAGCAGGATTCTTGAATTGATGCAGCAGCAGATAGCGATCAGGACTCTCTTCAGCTATGCGCTCTGCCTCAGCAACAGCAGCAGCCATCCCCTTCGACCCGGCAGTCAAAATTAAATTGGCACCAAAAGCCTTGAGAACCTTGCGCCGTTCGGTACTCATTGTCTCTGGCATCGTCAAAGTCAAGGGGATCCCTTTGGCGGCGGCAACAAAAGCAAGGGCAATCCCGGTATTTCCACTGGTTGGTTCAATAATCCCCATACCTGGCTTCAATCGCCCTTTTTCTAGTGCATCCCGGATCATCGCAGCACCAATCCGACACTTGACTGAATAGGCAGGATTACGCCCTTCAACCTTTGCGTAGACATTTGCCCCACCTGGAGCAATGACCCGATTCAGCTGCACCAGTGGAGTTCTCCCGATTGAAAGAGAATTATCTAAAAATATCTGTGTCATATCCAGCTCCTGTCCATTTCAAATTAAAGCAGATCACTTCTTATAGCAACTGGCCACAACAACCCCACAACCAGTACAAGAATAATAATATATAAACACAGCTAAGCAGTCAAGAAAGAGGCAACCATAGAACGATATTTTTGTGGGATTAATCACAGAGGACAATTACAACAAGCGTTCCTGAGAAAACTGGGGAAAAGGGAGAAGAAAAAGGAAATCTGAATGGTTAGAGTTGACAAGTTCCGATAATAATTATTTTTTAACTAAAAACAGAATCAGTGCCCCATCTCCACCATACTGACGAGGGGCGCGTGACCACTCGGTCACCTGTTTTTTACCTTCAGCAGAGAGAAAGCGCTCTATTTCATTCCGCAACGCAGGTTCACCGGCTTCTGAATGCAACCCTTTTCCGGTGATAACCAATAACGTTTGCCAGCCATGATGCTGTCCGTTTTGGAGAAAATGTTTCAATTTTCTCAGCGCTTCTACACATTGGAAACCGTGGAGATCCAGTGAGGCATCAGGAATCAGTTTCCCCTGCTTGATTTGTTTAATCTTTCTGGACGATGCCCCCAAGCGGGGTTCTTCTTCTATAAAATTATCTTCAAAACTGACAGTTAAACCTTCCATTGCGGCTAAAAAAAGTTCTTTGTCACCCTGCCCCTCACCATCATCCACAACATAATCAGCAGCCGTTGAACTGCGTGACTGAGCCCCGTCAGTCTCATCGGTCTGATTCAACTGCTTAACACCCAGCATTTCCATTTCATCCGCAAAAGAGCCAAAAACATCTTGAGTTGATTCTACCGCAGCAACGTCTTCCGCCCCCTTCTGTAGACTATGCTCCAGATCGGAAACGACAACCCCCCGCAAATTCTTGAAGGGGGTTGTATCGAAGTGATGCTTTTCAGGCTTAACGGTTTTTTTCTTTTTAGCCATGAATTACCTCAGCGTAACACCTGCTTACGACGTCCAGTCATCGCCTTGGTCTGTTTCTTGATAATGGCACCCTGTTTCTCCAGATGGAACTGGTACCACATGTCACCGAAACCCTTCATCTTCATTTTTTTCCCCGATTCCAGTAAATTTACATTTTCCTGCAAGTGTTCATTACTGGTCTTGGTCAGACCTTTTTTCAGCACCGCAATTGCTTTGGCTCGTTCACCGATGCGATCCATACAAAAAGCATAAACAGCGTAAACCATTGGTTCTTTTCGGTTTCCTGAAACAGCTTTATCAAAAGTTTCAACCATTTTACTGGTTTGATTTTTTTTCATATAGGTAATTGCCAGCATTGCCGTACTCACCCAGTTACGGACAAACCCTTTTTCCAGATAAGGAGCGGCCCCCTTGAAATCACGTTTCAAATAATAAATGGTTCCAATTTGTGAATGGATCTGCTGTTTGACATATATTTGCCATGCACCAAATTTTAAACCATTCTGCAACTCTTTGATTGCTTTATCACTTCGGTTCGCCAGCATATCCCGCTGAGCAATATCCATCAAAGCCGTGACTTTTTTCATGGTAATACGGGTAAGCAACATAAAAACCAGTACAAAAACAACAGCAGAAACGGCCATAGTAATCCACATATTGGGAGTAACAAACCTCATCATCAGCGCAGAAGACAAGGCTGAACAGGCAAATGAAATTAAGAGATTAAGCATTTAAATGATCCTTTTACAGAGAGTGAGCAGAAGGGGTTAAAGTTCAGCATATTCCAGCGCTGAACCTTATCAACCTGCGCAGAAAAAGTCAAAACAATCGGCAGATGACAATCTTCTGCTGTTACCGTGTTTTGCTTTGGAAAGTTGGATAAAAGTGAAATGGGGGAAATTTACGGTGCTGTTCAAAAAGAGAAAATTAAAAATCGTATCCTCTTGAAAACCGATCTCAGGTTGCAGAAACCATCAAGGTGAGCTTTTGACCAGGGCGGAGTATATGCCCATGGGAGAGTTCATTCCAGCGACGGATTTGTTCCGTAGCAACATCAAACTGGCGGCCGATATCCCAGAGGGTATCCCCGGGGACAACCTTATAAATCAGCTTCCGGGATGGCCCTTTTTTTGTCTCTTTTTTTGCCACAACTCGGACTCCCGGCTTTGAAACTGCAAGAATCTGCCCCGGTTGCAGGATATTGCTCCAACCCAGTTTATTCCAGACCCGCAACTCTTTTTGGGTCACATTATTACGTCTTGAAATGGACCAGAGGCTGTCACCACTACGGACTTTATAGGTTCTACGGCGGCTACGAACATAACTGTCCGCCAATGCGTTGGTTGGAAGGGAGGTAAATCCTTCCCTCAAAGGGAGGATTAAATTATGACCAATCTGTAAAGTGCGTGGGTTCCTGATTTTGTTCAGTGCGATGATATCATTGACACGAATTTTATATTTTCGTGCAATAACCTGGAGCGTATCACCCGATTTGATCTGGTGGCGGTGGTAACGAGCTCTCTGATTCTTTGGTAGCTGCGCATAAAGGGACCTGACTTTCCCGGCATAACCAAAGGGAACTTTTAACTGGTAGTTGATAACCCCTGGAGGGGTACACCAACGTTTCAACTCGGGGTTCAGCTCTTTCAATTGCCGATAACTGATGTCGCAAAATCCGGCGATTATTTCAAGGTCCGTGCTGGTTTCCAGAGTGACCATCTCGTACTCAAGGGGCTTATCAAATTTCAAATCAGAAAACCCGTAGTCCTCTAAATTTTTTACGATACTGAGAGCGGCCAGAAGCTTTGGTAGATAGTTTTTGGTTTCATCCCGGAGAACCCGCCCCTCAGTCAGCACCCAGAAATCTTGACTGCCACTCTTTCTCACCGCCTTACGGACTTTACCACCACCGGCATTATATGCAGCGACGGCTAAATACCAGTTACCTGAAAAACGTTTGTGCAGATATTTTAAATGTCTGGCGGCGGCGTGTGTCGACCTTTCTAAATCGAGACGACCATCCTGCCACCAATCATTCTTCAAATTATACATCCGACCGGTACTCTCAATAAACTGCCATGGACCGGCGGCATGGGCCCAACTATAGGCATGAAGATTAAATCCTGATTCGATCATTGCCAGATAGGCCAGATCAAGGGGGATTCCTTCGTCAGCGAACACCATCTGAATTTTCGGAACATAGCGTCCAGCACGTTCGAGCCACCGACCAAACATTTTTTTGCTTGAACCGGTATAACGCTTAATCAATTTATCAATCCGGATGTTTTCACTTAAAGGGAAGTCGCCATAATAGGGGAGCTTAAAGTCCCGTTGTAGATATGCTGAAATTGGTTCTGGCAGGGGTTGAGATCCGGGCAGGTCAAGTTCCAGTTTGTCGGGTTCGGCTTCTTTCTCAACAACCACAGTTAATATTTGAGATGGCTGTTTATCTTCAGTTGAACTGATAGACGTCGGGAGAGATTCATTTTGCGGGAGAACAGCCGTCGGCTGTAGTGCGGAATGGCACCCGAAAAGAAGAACAACCAAAAGCAGTGAAATATTTTTAAACATTGACCCTCTCAGGATTGTCACACCGACAGAAGTATTAGCAATAATTAACGACAGGTTAATAAATATCATACTCAAAGTCAAGTTCAACGACTTAAAACAACGAATCTTCCTCTTCCGGCCAAAAGCGTTGCTGCATACTGTCTAATAATGGTCCGAAACTATCCCTCTTTAAAGCTGAAACAGCGACAGCATCATAACGTCGACAGATGTGAACAAGATCCTCAACGGGAACCTTGTCAATTTTATTAAAAACCAGCAGTCGCTGTTGAGTCCCCAGGTTCAGACCATCCAGTATTTTATCAACGGATTTGATCTGTTCATCAAAGCGTGGATTTGACAAGTCAACCAGATGCAATAACAAATCAGCATCCTCCAGCTCTTCCAATGTTGCCTTGAAAGCACCGATGAGACTGCTGGGGAGATCACGAATAAAACCAACTGTATCAGTAATGATCACTTCCCGGTCCAAGGGGAAACGGAGACGCCTGGTTGCCGTATCCAAAGTCGCGAAAAGGAGGTTTTCAGTGAGAACATCACTTTGTGTCAGCGCATTCAATAAAGTTGACTTTCCGGCATTGGTGTAGCCAACGATAGAGATAATCGGCAGCCCTGCCCGAATTCTTTTCTGCCGCCTTTGGACTCGACCACGACCGAGAGAGTCGAGCTGTTTCTCCAGGCGACGAATTTTATCACGGATGCGACGCCGGTCAGTTTCCAACTTGGTTTCACCGGGCCCCCGCCCCCCGATGCCACCCATCAGACGGGACATGGCCGTCCCCTTCCCGGATAAACGGGGAAGAATATATTTAAGTTGTGCCAGTTCAACCTGAACCTTTCCGTCTCGGGATTGCGCTCGCTTGGCAAAAATGTCCAATATCAGCTGACTTCGATCTATGACTTTCATCTCGGTCATTTCAGAAATCGAGCGGATCTGGTTCGGCGTCAGATCCTGATCAAATACCAATAAAGTTACACGTTGCTGCAGGGCACGGATGATAATTTCCCGTAGTTTCCCTTCACCGACCAGAAATCTGGGATTGAATTTTCGGGGACGCTGAATAACCTGATCGATCACCGTAAGATCAGCGGTTCGAGCCAGCTCCTCAAGTTCAGCCATGGAATCCTCAACCCGTTGCCGGCTCATCTGCCCAACCGAGATCAGTAATGCCCGCTCCCGGCCATCGGCAAGATCGATCGTCTCAGCAGCAACCCGCTCCATTTCCTGATCGAGAGCATCAACAAAAGCAGAGAAATCGAGATTAAAACGGTAAAAATTGTCGAATTCAACTGTTTCAATCTGTGTTTTACTACGGGTTGGCAGGAGATGTGCGTAAGAAAAAAGGGTTGGCAAGCCATCCTCGCCAACACCAATAACCGCCATGACATCCAGGCGCAACAGTTCCAGGTCGGTTAAATCATCACGACTCAGAGGCTCTGACTTTAAGTGAGTGTGGACACAACGCAGCCCCCGCAACCCGCTCCGCCCCAAACTATATTTAGAAAGATCAGGTATTTCAATTTCACGATCGTTACCAACAATAACAAATTGAACCGTCCCGGATCGATCAATGATCAAACCAATCTGGCGTTTCAACTCGCTTGACAGTTCCGTCAAATAGCGAGCTAATTCTGTAGAAATCAGCTCATTGGCTGGAATTTTACGGCGATAAATCCGTTCCAGAGCTTTGATTTGGCTCGCTTTTAGCCCGCCAGTTTTTCCTTCGATCATTTTTTAATATCCGGAGGATTACATAGAAAAAGGGGACATGTCATCACCACGTGTCCCCTTTTCCACAGAAAATAAAAATCACGGAGATACGCAACAGCGGTCGCCATCCCCAGTTATTGTTTAGCCAGCAGCGATATTAAAGCCGCCATCAACATAATGAACTTCCCCGGTGACCCCGGAAGCAAGGTCAGACAACAGGTAGAGAGTAGCCTTACCAACTTCCTCCTGACTAACCAGACGCTTCAGTGGTGCGCGTTCTACTGCCACGCTGAGTTTTTTCTTAAAATCGGCAATTCCGGCAGCAGCCAAAGTTCTGATCGGGCCAGCGGAAACAGCATTGACCCGGATCCCCTGCTCACCCAGCTCTGCAGCCAGATAACGGACCGAAGATTCCAACGCAGCCTTGGCAACCCCCATAACATTATAGGCAGGAACGGTACGAACTGAGCCAAGGTAAGTCATAGTAACAATGCTACCACCTTTACGCAGAACCGGCAGAGCACAACGGGTCATGGAAACCAGGGAATAAGCACTGACGTCCAGAGCCAAACGAAAACCATCTCGGCTGGTTTGACTGAAAGGACGCTTTAAATCTTCACGATTAGCAAAAGCGATGGCATGAACAACAAAATCAATTTCACCCCACTGTTTTTCCAGTTCACTGAAAACCGCCACCATTTCATCTTCATTCTGCACATCACAAGGGAGAATAATAGTGGAGTCAAGGCTTTCAGCCAAAGGCCGTACCCGCCGCTCTAATGGTTCATTCAAATAAGTAAATGCCAGTTCAGCACCTGCGGCACGCAGTTGCTGAGCGACCCCCCAAGCAATACTCTTATCGTTTGCAACGCCAAAAATAATCCCTTTTTTCCCACTCATCAATCCCATGATTTACTATCTCCTTGATCAAGAATTTTAAATTTAAGGCTCTTTTTAACAAAAGTGTGGTTGGAAGGCAAGTACGTTGAGGGACTGAGAATCTATATATCGTCCCGGAACACTCTAAGAAAACCATTTTAACCACGACACAACCACAGCGTTTATCCTACAATACCCTGACAATAACAGGAGGAAGCAATGCGCCAAACACTTTACGATAAACTCTGGGATAGTCACGTGGTCAGTCAGGAGACAGATGGCACCTGCCTGCTTTATATTGACCGGCAACTCCTGCATGAGGTGACTTCACCACAAGCCTTTGCAGGGCTACGCCTTGCCGGGCGCAAACCCTGGCGAGTGAGTGCGAACCTGGCAGTTCCAGATCACAATGTACCAACAGATAATCGCGCTGCCGGTATCACTGACCCAATTTCTCGACTGCAGGTAGAAACTCTGGGGGACAACTGTGCTGAGTACGGAATCACCGAATTCGGCATGAATGATCCACGCCAAGGGATTGTTCACGTCATCGGAGCCGAACAGGGGGCAACCCTCCCCGGGATGACTATCGTCTGTGGCGATTCCCACACGGCAACTCATGGCGCTTTTGGTGCACTGGCGTTTGGTATTGGCACCTCGGAAGTTGAACATGTCCTGGCAACACAATGTCTGATCCAGAAAAAATCAAAAACATTATTAATTGAGATTAACGGTGAGCTCCCGGCAGGGGTGACCGCCAAAGATATTGTTCTTGCCATCATCGGTCGAATCGGTACCGCAGGAGGAACCGGCTATACCATCGAATTTGGTGGTTCGACGATACGCAACCTCTCGATGGAAGGACGTATGACGATCTGTAATATGTCCATCGAAGCCGGGGCACGTGCAGGGATCATCGCCGTTGACCAGACCACCATCGATTATGTTAAAGGACGACCTTTTGCCCCCACAGGTAAACTCTGGGAGCAGGCGGTGGAAAGCTGGCAGCAGTTACACAGCGACCCCGATGCAGAGTTTGACCAAGTAGTAACAATTGATGCTTGCAACCTGCAACCTCAGGTCACCTGGGGAACATCACCGGAGATGGTTGTCACAATTGATGGGAAAGTTCCCGACCCAGCGGCAGAATCTGACAAAATTAAACGTGAAGGGATTCAGGGTGCGCTTAACTATATGGGACTGACTCCTGGAACCCCGATGGTTGAAATTCAGCTCGATAAAATATTCATCGGCTCCTGTACCAATGGGCGAATTGAAGATTTACGTGCAGCAGCGGCTGTTGCCAAAGGGAGAAAACTGGCGCAGAACATCAAGCTGGCGCTGGTCGTCCCCGGGTCAGGTCCGGTTAAACAACAGGCGGAGACGGAAGGTCTGGATAAGATTTTTATTGCAGCTGGTTTTGAATGGCGTGAACCGGGCTGTTCCATGTGTCTGGCGATGAATGACGATCGACTTGCACCAGAGGAACGCTGTGCCTCAACATCGAATCGTAATTTCGAAGGACGCCAAGGTCAGGGTGGCCGGACTCATTTAGTCAGTCCTGCAATGGCTGCAGCGGCGGCTGTCACCGGCCATTTCATCGACATTCGACAGTTGGAGAAAATATAATGGAAAAATTTACTACCTTCACTGGAGTGGTTGCCCCGCTCGACCGTGCCAACATCGATACTGATGCGATTATTCCGAAACAATTCTTGAAATCAATTAAACGCACCGGATTCGGTCCCTATCTGTTTGATGAATGGCGCTATCTGGATCATGGCGAGCCGGGGATGGATTGCAGTAATCGTCCCCTGAACCAGGACTTTGTTCTCAATCAACAACGTTATTTAGGTACACAGATCCTGTTGAGCAGAGACAACTTCGGCTGTGGATCTTCCCGCGAACATGCCCCCTGGGCACTGCTCGATTTTGGCATCAAAGTGTTAATTGCCCCAAGCTTTGCCGATATTTTTCATAACAACTGCTTCAAAAATGGGATTTTACCGATTGTTTTGAGTAACAAACAGGTAGACCAACTGTTTGTTGCAGTCAACCAAACACCCGGCTACCAGATTGAAGTTAATCTCGCCGAGCAAACTTTATCAACCCCTGCGGGAGAAATTCTCCGCTTCGAAGTGGACTCTTTCCGCAAACTGTCTCTGCTCAATGGGCTGGATGATATTGGCTTGACCCTGGAAAAGCTGGACCAGATTCGTAGCTATGAGAGACAACAACAACAGAAAACACCGTGGTTATTTACTTAAATAAGGGGACGAGTATAGAAGAACTTCTCCCGCGATTAAACCAGGTCAAAAAGACTATCTTATATATTGGTGCTTATTTCACCGGGCGACGGATATGAATCTCCCTCGCTAA